>Ga0137410_10004010_pt1 | contig 9977 bp, 9 predicted proteins | sample CZODoug1_16funga_FD_108878 | JGI IMG/M metagenome (GOLD analysis project Ga0137410, IMG submission 108878) | Vadose zone soil fungal communities from Angelo Coast Range Reserve, California, USA - CZODoug1_16fungal (Illumina Assembly) | ecosystem: Environmental > Terrestrial > Soil > Vadose zone... | reverse complement strand
GAAATCACCGGCGTTCTACGTCGGCGCGATCGGCTCGCACAAGAACCAGGCGACGCGGCGCGAACGCCTGCTGGAATTTGGCGTAACGGCGGAGCAAATCGAACTGCTGCACGGCCCGATCGGGCTCAAGAACGGCGCCCGCACGCCGTCGGAGATCGCAGTGTCGATCCTTGCCGAGTTGACGGGCGTGAAGTACGGCTATCGCATTCCGGCACCGATAGCGGTAGCGACCGTGGCGACCCTGGAAGCGGGTTGCGTCGTCTAGCCGGTTGGCCGCGATGTTGTGGATGATCGTCGAGCGGTTTCGCAACGGCGATCCGCTCCCGGTCTACCGCCGTTTCCGCGAGCGCGGAAGATTGGCGCCGGATGGCCTGCGTTACGTGGCAAGCTGGGTCACCGAAGACTTCACGACCTGCTACCAGGTCATGGAGGGTGATGATCGCGCGTTGCTCGAAGCGTGGATGGCGAACTGGCGCGATCTCACCGACTTCGAAGTGATTGCGGTGATGACGTCAGCGCAGGCGGTCGAACAGATCGGCCCGCGCCTCTAGCAGCCGCGGTTCGCCTAGTACGTCATGCAGGCCGCGTTGAGCAGGCCCAGCGCGATTGCCACTGCGCCGAGAAAGATGCCGCTCGCCAGCTGACCCTGCTCGACGTTCCTGGATATCGTCGGGACGATCGCGCGGGCGATGAAAAACGCGATCAGTTGCACGACCAGCGAAACCACCGCCCACACCAGCATGTCGAGCAGGGACACGCTGTTCTCGATGCTGGATGCAATCGGCAGCACGAATCCGATCACCGCCCCGCCCAGGCTGGCGGCCGCCGCACCGTTGCCCGCGCGGATCAGGCTGATCTCGTGATATGGCGTGATGCGGACGTAGATCAGGACGAACACGCCGAGCAACAGCAGGCCGAGGCCGAAATACGCTGCAAAAAGCGGCAGGCCGGTCAGATATCCGAGCAAGGCATGGTGGCGCATCGCGGCTCCGGATTGGTGAGAGAACTAGTCGACAAAATAATGCGGAACAAAGCGGCTGGTGTTGCGCGTGATGCGCGAGTTGTCCTCACGCAGTCCGATTCCGGCCGGCTCGCCATCGACCAGCCACGAGCCAACCAGCGTGTAGTCGTCGCCGAACCGCGGCAGCGGAGCGAGCGCCTGGTAGATCGAGCCCTCGGCGCCGTAGTCACCATCGGTCGATTCGACCACGTCGCCGTCGACCCAGAGCACGTTGGCCCCCTCGCGCGCGAGCTTCGGCTTGCGCACGTAACGCGAGCCGAGCCGGGTGGCATCCGGGTATGCGGGCAGCAGGTTCGGATGGTCTGGATAGAGTTCCCACAGGACCACCAGCAGCGCCTTGTTCGAGAGCAGCATCTTCCATGGCGGCTCGAGCACCAGCAGGCCCGCGGTCGACAACGCTTGCGCCAGCGCCGGGCCGAACTGTTCCCTGACCAGCCACTCCCACGGGTACAGCTTGAACAACGCCTGGATCGGAACGTTGAACTCGTCGACGAACGCGGCACCGTTGAACCCGATGCGCTCGACCGCAAGCGCAAAGGTCGGCCATCCGGCCTGGATCGCGGTGTCGCGCAGATACTCGAGATTGCCCCAGTCTTCCTCGCTCTCGCCCACGGCAGTGAAGTGCAGGCGCTGCGCACCGCTGGCGATGCGCAAACGCTGCCAGGCAGCGATCAGCTTTTCGTGGATCGAGTTGAACTGGTCGGCATCGGGGTGGACCGCCTGCAGCCAGTGCCATTGGGCAACGCTTGCTTCAAGGCATGCCGTCGGCGTGTCGGCGTTGTACTCGAGGAGCTTGGGCGGGTCGACGCCGTCGTAACTGAAGTCCATGCGGCCAAACAGTGAAAGACCTTGCGGTTTGCGCTCGAGGAACGCCTGCCAGCTTTGCGCCACGACCGGCCGCCACTGCGGTGCGATGGCAAACTCTTCGAAGCGGTTCGATGCAACCACATGTTGCGCGGCGTTCATGGCCATCTCGTGCACGTCGACAGTGGCGGACTCGAGCGTGTCGACCTGCGCCGCGGTGAAGCGGTAACACCGCGATTCGTCCCAATAGGTGCCAGTGCCGGTGCCGCCGTCGGCGCCCATGCTGTGGTAGCGGAAGCCGATTTGCTCCATCTCGGCCTGCCAGCCGGCGCGTGGGGTGATCAGTTCGCGCTGCAACTAACCGCCGCCCGAGAATGAGCGCGCTGACGAACCAAAACCGCCGCGCGCCGTGGAACCGCTGCTGGTTGCCGGGCTGAGCGTGGTGCGGCCGATGGAGCGGTTGGTCGGAGAATCCGAGACGAGCGGCGTGCCGGCGCGGCGCGCGGCCTCGCGCGCTTCCGCCTGCGCCGAATCGCGAAAAGCGGGGAAATAAGTCGGGCCGTGGTAGTAGGTCGAGGTGCCGGCGGCGGTTGAAACATCCTGCCGCTCGCAATAATCGGGGCGGCCCCAATCGGCCGCGCACTCGTCGAGCGACAGGTAGGTGTCCTGCGCGCGCGGCGTGGCATCCGGCGCTCCGCCGCAACCATGCAATGCCGCGGCACCGACGAGCACAAGCGTCACCCGCGCAGACGCACGGCGTTTCATCCGTTCCTCCCGGCCGTCAGCCGGCCCCGGCCTGCAAGCATGCCGACGACGCTCCGGTCCCACAAGCCCCGGGCAAGCCGCGAAGGCCCGGCCTATGACTTGATGTCGGCGCTGGAGAGAGCCTTGTTGCTTGGATTCTCGTCGAGCTGTTTGAGGTAACCCTGCTCGACCGCCTCGCGCCGCGCGGTGAGCTGCGATTCGAGCCGCAGCGCGTTGGAATAGATCGGCCCATAAAACGCACCGCCTTGGACGCGTTCGGGTGCGTCGGCACTCAACGGGATGCACTTGCCGGCAAAGCCCCAGTCCGCAACACAATCGTCGAGCTTGCCGTACAGATCGCGCTGGTACCTGGCCTGCGGTGGTTTCGGCAGGGCTGGAGCGTCTACCAGCTTGTTGGCGGCAACCGCGACGCTGGGTTTGCTCTGCAAGTCGCTCGACCGACTGCAACCGGCGACCACGGGCACAGTCAGGACCAGTGCAACCAGGACAGGAGTGGGAGAAAACGCAAGCCGCATGGCGTCCCCGACACGACTGAGAACAGGCCCAGACACTAGCCCGCCGCGCGACCGTGCGTGTGGCTCAGCCTTGGTAGGCCATCAGTACGACTTCGGCGCAGGCGGGCACTGACCGCGCCAACACTAAGTGTTCAGCACCTTGATGGTGGGCATCTTGAGCGACATGTCCTTCGCCTTTTCCGCGATCTTCACTGCGACACGACGCGCAATCGCCTTGTAGGTCCTGGCGATCTCGCCATCCGGCTCGGCAACCACGGTCGGCTGGCCCGCGTCGGTCTGTTCACGGATGCGGATATCGAGTGGAAGCGAGCCGAGCACGTCGATCTCGTACTGCTGCGCCATCTTCTCGGCGCCCCCCGCGCCGAAGATGTGTTCGGCATGGCCGCAGTTCGAGCACACGTGGATCGCCATGTTCTCGACCACCCCGAGGATCGGCACGTTGACCTTTTCGAACATCTTGAGGCCTTTTTTCGCGTCGATCAGTGCAATGTCCTGCGGGGTGGTGACGATGATCACGCCGGTCACGGGAACCTGTTGCGCCAGCGTGAGCTGGATGTCGCCGGTGCCCGGCGGCATGTCGATCACAAGGTAGTCGACGTCCTTCCAGTTGGTCTGGCCAAGCAGTTGCTGCAGCGCCTGGGTCACCATCGGGCCACGCCAGACCATCGGCTGGTCGGTGTCGATCAGGAAACCGATCGACATCGCCTGCACGCCGTGATTCGAAAGCGGCTCCATCGTCTTGCCGTCGAGGCTCTCCGGTTTGCCGCTGATGCCGAGCATGGTGGGTTGGCTGGGGCCGTAGATGTCGGCATCGAGCACCCCGACGCGTGCGCCCTCGGCGGCCAGCGCCAGTGCGAGGTTGACCGCGACCGTGCTCTTGCCGACACCGCCCTTGCCGGAGGACACGGCGATGATGTTCTTCACGTTGGGCAGCACCTTCAATCCGCGCTGCACGGTGTGAGCGACGATCTTCATCGTCACGTTGGCGCTGACCCTGGTCGCACCAGCACTTTGCAGCGCATCGGTGACCATGGTGCGGATCAGTTCCAGCTGGCTCGCGGCGGGATAACCGAGCTCGACATCGAGGCTCACCTGGTCACCGTCGACCTTGACGTTGCGCGCAGCGCGCGCCGACGCGAGATCCTTGCCGGTGTTGGGATCGACGACGCTGGCGAGGACCTCGTTGACCCGTTCGATTGAGAGGCTCATGGCTACGTTCCAGGCTTGACCAACCAGTCTACGTCACCATCGCGGGTGCAAGCCCTTGTTAAGATGCCGGGCATAGACGGATCGACCATGCCGACGCGCCTCCCATACCCTGCCCTGCCGGACCACGGCCTGCAGCGGCGTGCGCGAATGCGGCGCCCGCACTGACGCCGTAGTCTCTGCATCGCCGTTCGGTTGGCTGAAAGCGCGCCGGACCATCGCGCGGTGCCCGATCCGCTGCCGCACCTCTTTGAACCACGACCATGACCAAGCGACGCCTGTTCGTCACCACCGCCCTGCCTTACGCCAACGGCGCGTTCCACATCGGCCACATCATGGAGTACATCCAGGCCGACATCTGGGTGCGGTTCCAGCGCATGCGCGGCCTCGAATTGCATTTCGTCTGTGCCGACGACGCACACGGCGCGCCGATCATGATCGCCGCCGAAAAGGCGGGCAAAACACCGCAGCAGTTCATTGCCGGCATCGCGGCGGGACGCAAGCGCTATCTCGATGGCTTTCACATCGAGTTCGACCACTGGCACTCGACCGACTCGCCGGAAAACGTCGAGCTGTCGCAGGGCATCTATCTCAAGCTGAGAGACGCCGGGCTTACGTACACCAAATCGGTCGAGCAGTTCTTCGACCCGGTCAAGGGCATGTTCCTGCCCGACCGGTACGTCAAAGGAACGTGTCCCGTCTGCGGCGCAAAAGACCAGAACGGTGACTCGTGCGAGGTTTGTGGCAGCGTCTACGCGGCGACGCAGCTGATCGACCCCTACTCCGTGCTGTCCGGTGCGAAGCCGGAATTGCGCACGTCCGAGCATTACTTCTTCCGGCTCTCGGACCCCAAGTGCGTGCAATTCCTGCGCGAATGGACCGCCGGCAAGAACGCGCAAGACGAACCGCGCCTGCAGCCCGAGGTCTTCGCCAAGGCGCAGGAATGGCTTGGCGCAGACGGCAAAGGGATGGCCGACTGGGACATCTCGCGTGATGCACCGTACTTCGGCATTCCCATTCCGGACGCGAAGGACAAGTATTTTTATGTCTGGCTCGATGCGCCGATCGGATATCTCGCCTCGCTGAAGGCTTACTGCGCGCAGAAAGGGATCGACTTCGACGCGCTGCTTGCACCGGGCAACGACGTCGAACAGGTGCATTTCATCGGCAAGGACATCGTCTACTTCCACGCGCTGTTCTGGCCGGCAATGCTGAATTTCGCGGGTCGCAAGGTGCCGGACAACCTGTACGTGCACGGTTTCATCACGGTCAGCGGCGAGAAGATGAGCAAAAGCCGCGGCACCGGCATCGATCCGCTGAAATACCTGTCGGTGGGCCTGAACGCCGAATGGCTGCGTTACTACATCGCGGCAAAGCTCAACGGCCGGGTCGAGGACATCGACTTCAACCCGGACGACTTCCTCGCGCGCGTCAACAGCGACCTGATCGGCAAGTACGTGAACATCGCCAGCCGGGCGGCGAGTTTCATCAACCGGCATTTCGACGGCGCACTTGACTACTCGGGCGATACGAATCAACTGATCGATGGCGCCAAGGCGCAGGCGGCCGCGGCAGCTGAGACACTGGCCGCGCGCGAGTACGGCAAGGCGATCCGCGATGTGATGGCAACCGCCGATCGCATCAACGAGGGCTTCGACGCAGCCCAGCCGTGGATCCTGGCCAAGGACGCGGCAAAGCGCAGCGAGTTGCAGGACGTTTGCTCACGGGCGCTGCACGGATTCAAAGTGCTGTCGGTGTGCCTGGCGCCGATCCTCCCGGCCACCGCGCGCCGCATCGCGCGCGAGTTGTTCGGCCTCGAGCGCGACTTCACCTGGGAAGACGCCGCGCTACTGCCGACGCGCATCAACAAGTACGAACACCTGATGACCCGCGTTGATCCGAAACAACTCGATGCGCTGTTCGAGCCCGCCGCCACGGAGGAAGAAAAACCGGTCCCGGGTGGCACCGCGATCGCGGAAAGCATCTCGATCGACGACTTCGCGAAGATCGACCTGCGCATCGCGAAGATCGTCGCGGCGGAGTACGTCGACGGCAGCGACAAGCTGTTGCGCCTCACGCTGGATGCCGGCGAGGGCCGCATGCGCAACGTGTTTTCCGGCATCAAGTCCGCTTACAAGCCGGAGGACCTGGTTGGCAGGCTCACGGTGCTGGTCGCCAACCTGGCGCCGCGCAAGATGAAGTTCGGCGTCAGTGAAGGCATGGTGCTGGCGGCAAGCCACGCTGACGAAAAGACCAACCCTGGCCTCTACCTGCTCGATCCGCACGCGGGCGCGGTGCCGGGCTTGCGAGTCAAATGATCCGGCGCCGGTTGCTGGGCGTGCTGGTCGCCTTCGCGACGCTGCCGCGCATGAGCCACTCCCAGCCGGCACCGCTCAAGAAACTGCTGATGCTCGATTTCGAGCTGATCGATGAACAGGCGCCTGAGGTTCCTTTTCCCGAAGCGCCGGCGCGCCTGGCGATGATCTCGCTCCGGCTGCGCGAGGCGTTCGCGCGCGAGGCTCTTTACGCAGTGGTGGATCGCGCGCCGGTGCAAGCGTTGATCGAATCGACGAACCAGACGCAGAACCTCTTGAGCTGCAACGGTTGCGAGGTGGAGATCGCGCGCAAAGCCGGTGCGGATCGAATCCTGGTCGGCTGGGTGCAGAAGGTGAGCAATCTGATCCTGAACATCAACATCGAGGTGCGCGAGCTTGCTGACGGCAACAGCGTACTCAACAAGTCGGTCGACCTGCGCGGCAATACCGACCAGACATGGCAGCGAGGGATCGACTTCCTCGTGCGCGACATGGTGGAGAAGCACCAGGGCAATCGTTAGTTTCTGACAGCCTGTCGTTGCTTTTTGAAAGTCGTCGAACTCGTGCCTGCATCTGAGTAAGCCGGTAGCCTCAAGACGCCTTCTCAGGATCGAGCGATTGATCGCGCTCGTTACGGTGTCTACATTTGCGTTACGCGTGCAGAGACTGTGCTGCCGTTCCGCGACATCCGGCGCAAGACAAACCTCGATGCATGCGTCCGTGCGGCAGTGCGGCTCAGACTGCCAACGACCGGAGCCATCAACACCAACAAGGCGGCGTTCGCTCCTGCCCAGGCCGGTGTGAGGTGCGCAACGTTCTCTGCTTGCGCCGGGGCCGGACCCACGGACGCGGAAGGGAGCAATGGACATGCGCGCACTACCATTTCTTTGCGCTGGCGCGGCAATTTCTGCTTGCGCGGCCGGCTTGACGTTGTGGGCCGGCCAGAGCCAGGCCGATTTTCGCAGTTCACGCGCACCAAAATACGAACTCGTTGCCGATTGGCCCAAGCCGTTCCCGAGCACGCCCGATGCCGTGACGGGGCGGGCGCGAACATGGATACCGGGCGAAGTTGCCGGCACCTGCGTCGATTCGCGTGACCACGTTTTTATCGTCACGCGCGGCAACCTGATCACGCCCGAAGACGTCAAGGGCATCGCGGCACCGCCGGTGATGGAATTCGATCGCAAGGGCAATACGGTGGCCGCATGGGGCGACCGCAACGTGCTGCCGAACGGCATCCACGGCTGCTTCGTCGACTACCAGGACAATCTCTGGATCGCCGGCAACGGCGACGGCATCGTCCAGAAATACACCCACGACGGGTCGACCCTGTTGCTGCAGATCGGCACCCGCGGCGTTTGCGACAACCCGCCGGGTAACGTGTGCGGCAACTCGGGCGCCAATCCGGCCGCCAACCAGAGCAAGACGTTGCTCAACCAGCCGGCCGACATGTACATCGACCCTGATCCGGATCCGGTCACCCAGAAGCGCGGCAGCATCTACATCGCGGATGGCTACGGCAATCACCGCGTGGTCGTGTTCGACGCCGAGGGCAACTACCTGCGGCAGTGGGGCGGTGTCGCCGGCACGGTGAACAACCCGTTGAGCGATTTTCTCGAGTTGTTCGGTGCCGGCGACGGCGGGCACCCGCACTGTGTGTTGATCGCCAATGACAATCTGGTGTACGTCTGCGACCGCCAGAACGATCGCATCCAGGTCTTCACGAAGACCGGTGCGCTGGTTCGCGTCATGGCCGTCGTACCTGGAACCGGTGCGACCCTGCAACCCGGTGGCCAACCCGGCCTCGGGACAGCGGGCTCGGCGTGGGACATCGACTTCTCGACCGACGGCGGACAGCGCTTCATGTTCGAAGCTGACGGCGGCAACGAGCAGGTCCTGATCATGGATCGCAGGGCTGGCACCATCCTGTCCCGGTTCGGCCAACCCGGCCGGCAGGGTGGCCAGTTCACGTTCCTGCACACGGTCGCGCGGGACTCCAAGGGCAACCTCTACACCGGTGAGACCATCAACGGCCGCCGCATCCAGAAGTTTGCGCTGCTCGAGTGCGATGACGGTCACCGCCGCGGCAAGGACGAAGACTGCCGCTAGGAGCGAGGCCTCGCCGATTCATCCCGCGCCGTCGCGCGCGGGATGAGCCTTTTCTGAGGAAGCCGCTCGATGCCGATGTTTCGCTGTGCCGTTGCAACCTTCGTTGCGGCGCTGATTGCACTGTGTGCCCCGCACGTGCGTGGCCACGAGTTCAAGCTCGACGCGGTGGTCAACGCGTTCGTGCGGGTCGAGCAAACCGAAGCGCATCTGGTGGTGCGCGCCCCGCTTTACCTGTTCAAGAGCGTGCATTTTCCGGTCAAGGCCACCGAAATCGACCTCGCTGCGTCGAGCGCCGTCATGGAGCGCGCGCTGGCGCTCGTGCAGCAGGACATCGTGCTGCTGGAGGACGGGCGCCCGCTTGCCACGCGCAGCGCGATCGGGCGCCTTGCGTTGCCGTCGGATCGTTCGTTCGAGAGTTTCGATGAGGCAGTGCGCCACGTCGCGACGAAGATCGAGCCGGAAACCCACATCGTCATCGACCAGGGGTACGTCGATGCCCACCTGGTCTATCCGCTCAAATCGGCGGGCGCGGTGTTCGCGTTGCGCTCGACCGTCGCGCCTGAGCTTGGCGAGTATCTGAAGATTGCAATTCGTTATGAGACCGCGCGCGGTGAGAGCCGGTCGATGGTCCTGCGCGGCGGTGTGGGAACCGTCGACCTCAACCCGACGTGGCTCAGCGCGGCAGGGGGATTCATCGGGTTCGGCATCACGCACATCCTGACCGGGCTGGATCACCTGCTCTTCCTGCTTTGCCTGATCATTCCATTGCGCGGGGTGCGGCAGCTGCTCACCGTGATCACTGGCTTCACCGTGGCGCATTCGTTCACGTTGATCGGCTCCGCCTTCGGCCTTGCCCCCGAGGGTGCCTGGTTCGCGCCGTTCGTCGAGCTGGTGATCGCCATATCGATCATCTACATGGCGCTGGAGAACATCATCGGCGTCGACATCCGGCGCCGGGTCTTGCTCACGGTGCTGTTCGGGCTGGTGCACGGTTTCGGTTTCTCATATGGCCTGAAGGAGGACCTGCAGTTCGCCGGGTCGCACCTGCTGGTGTCGTTGTTCGCGTTCAACGCGGGCATCGAGCTCGGGCAGATTCTCGTGCCGGCGGTCATGCTGCCGGCGCTGATACTCGTGACGCGTCATGCATTACCAGGGCGCGTTGGCCTCATCATCCTGGGCGCGCTGGTGGCCCACGTTGGCTGGCATTGGATGACGGATCGCTGGGATGCTCTTGCCCGTCAG
>Ga0137410_10004008_pt1 | contig 9979 bp, 8 predicted proteins | sample CZODoug1_16funga_FD_108878 | JGI IMG/M metagenome (GOLD analysis project Ga0137410, IMG submission 108878) | Vadose zone soil fungal communities from Angelo Coast Range Reserve, California, USA - CZODoug1_16fungal (Illumina Assembly) | ecosystem: Environmental > Terrestrial > Soil > Vadose zone... | reverse complement strand
TCGATGCCGCCGCGGAACTGCCAGCGCACCAGGGGGTGCATCTCGGTGTCCTTGTTGATCGGCCGGTCCACCGTGACGAGCAGCCCGGCGCGCTCGAGGGCTTCGAGGTGCTCGTGGAGATCCGGATAGGCCCGCGGCGGCCCGCTGCCCGCATTGCGGGCCTTCGCCTCGGATTTGGGTTGGGATTTTCTTGCCATGGTCCTTTGCTTTCAGGGCACGGAGTATATCAACGCGCAGACGGAAACATCGCGACGCCGAGCCGTCCCGCGAGGGACTGAAGCTCCTCGTGCACGGCACCCGGCAGAGGGATGCCTTCACGCGTGCGTCGCTCCAGCGTTCGCCGGCCGCGCTCGCCGGGCATGAGAATCTCCTCCGCATCCTGGGCGAGGGGCAGGGCCTTCAGCGCCTTCACCAGGCGGTCGACTTCGCGTTTGAAACTGCCAGGATCGCCGAACTGCGCGAGGTCGATCGCCATGATGAAGCCGTTTTGGCGATGCCGGCTTCCTTCCGGCGTGCCTTCCAGCGACTCGGCGAGCAGGGGGTTGGATGCGATGAGACTGGCGAGGCACTCGACCATGAAGGACAGGCCCGAACCTTTGGCGCCCGCCATCGGCAGCGGAGTCCGCGCGGCTTGGGGGTCGGTAGTCGGTTTGCCTTCCCCGTCGAGGGCCCACCCCTCGGGGATGGGCTTGCCGGCCTTTTTCGCCTGGTTCAATTTGCCCATCGAGACGACGCTCGTCGCCATGTCGAGCACCACGGGCTCGCCTCCGGGAACCGCGATGGAGATGGGGCTCGTCGATACGCCCGCGGCGCGCGAGCCGTGGTAGACGACGTTGGGCCACGATCCGGCGAGGGCGATCCCGGCCATTCCTTCGCGCGCGATCGCCAGGGTGTAGTAGCCCAGGGCGGCAGTGTGCGTCGTTGCCCGGGCGATGGCGAGCCCGATTCCTGCATCTCGAGCCTTGCGCATGGCCTCCGCCGCAGCGCGGGTCATCGCGACGGGGCCGGCCGCGCGATCGGCTTCGATCAACACCGACGCCGGGGTTTCAATGCGGATCCGGATCGCGGGTCTGGGATTCATGTCGCCGCACTCGATCAGGTCGACGTAGCGCGGGACCCGCATCACGCCGTGCGTGTCCACTCCACGCAGGTTGGCCCAGACCAGAGCTTCGGCAACGACCGCGGCGTCGGCCTGAGGCAAGCCGGCGCGGCCGAAGATGTCGGTTGCGAAACGCGTGAGCGCTTCAGCGGTCGCGGTCACCGCCGCGCGTCCGGCGCGAGACAAGGTCGTGCTCATGCGAGGCGTCAGCTTTTCCTGGGAAAGTGCTTGTCGAGCCAGTTGCGCACCAGATTCAGCACCAGCGTGTTGCCTTCGGAGAACATGAAATGATCGACGTCAGCAATCAAGTGGAGGTCGGTTGGCTTTCCGGCGCGCGCGAACAGCTCGACAGACTGCTCGGTCGGAGTCACCGAATCGCTCGCAGAATGCAGCAGCAGGAGCGGACGCGGCGCGATTCTGCCGACGACCTCGTTCGCATTGAATGTATACATGCTTTCTACGACCTCGAACGGAAACTCCATGATCGAACCCGGCGCAAGGTTGCCCCGCAGTCGCCGCGGGATGGGAACGATGTCGTAGCGCGGCACCATCATGGATTTGCCCGAGCGCCGGCGGCGCCTTCCCTCCTTCATCATCGCGCTGAATTTCGCCCAGGCCCGGGGCGACGCGTGCTGCCTGCGGAATTTCTTCGCGCCGTCGCCCCACCCGCCCGAGGAAATGCAGGCGGCGACCCTGCGGTCGACGCCCGCGGTGTAGACGGCGACCGCGGCGCCGAAGCTCTGCCCGACGACGCCGATGCGCTGCGCATCGATGTCGGCGCGGCCTGCGAGAAACGACAAGGCGTTTCTCGTGTCCCGGACCTGTTCCTTGCAGATGACGTGCCCGCGCTCGCCTTTGCTCTCGCCGCAGCCGCGGAAGTCGAAGCGCAGAGCTGCGTAGCCCAGGCCGGTGAGCATCGCGGCCACAGCCTTCCCGCCGCCGCCGTCCTTGTTGCTGCCGAAACCGTGCAGGACCAGAAAGGCCGCGTGCCGCTCGCCGCGCGGCTCGGGAAGATGGAGAACGCCCGAAAGCCCGAGTCCGTCGGACATGAAGCTGACGCGTTCTTCCATTTCCCGGCTCTCCCCGAATTGCAGCGTATGGAACGCAGCGTGACAAGCGCGACTACGAATTATAGGTGCGCAGCTGTCCGGCACGGTAAAATTGGCGAAAAAGGAACCGCATGAGCCAGCACGTGCATCACGCGATCGACGTCCACGCGCACTATTTTCCGCAGAGCTTCCTCGATCTCATCGAAAAACACGGTCCCAGCCACGGGTTCGAGTACAAGACCGTCGAAGGCAAGGGGCCGCAGTTCAAGCACGGCCATCTCGTGACCGGGCCCGTCGGCCCGACGTTCGTCGATCTGGACACGCGGCTCCGGACGATGGACGGGCAGGGGGTGGAATCTCACGCCCTGTCGCTTTCCCAGCCGATGGTGTATTGGGCGCGAGGGGATTTGGCGCAGCGTCTGAGCGAGACCTACAACGATGCCCTGGCGCTGGCGCACGCGCGGCATCCCGGGCGCCTCGTCGGCCTCGCGACGCTGCCGATGAACGAGCCGGCGCTTGCTCTGAAAGAAGTGGAGCGCGCGGCAAAGCTGCCCGGCGTGCGTGGCTTCTACGTAGCCACCCAGGTGCTCGGAAAGGACCTGTCGGACGCGGCGTTTTTCCCGGTCTTCGAGCGCATCGAGGCGAGCGGCCTTCCGCTTTTCCTCCACCCGGTGGAGGTGATCGGCCACCAGCGTCTCGGCACGTACTACCTCACCAACCTGCTCGGCAACCCCTTCGAGTCCGCGATCGCCGCCGCCCACCTCATATTCGGCGGCGTTCTCGATCGCCTGCCCGAGCTCGTCGTGTGCCTGCCCCACTCCGGCGGTGCATTCCCCTGGCTGGTGGGCCGGCTGAACCGGGGGTGGGAGAAGCGCGCCGACCTGAAGCACATCAAGGGTGCGCCCGTCGACTACCTGCGCCGCTTCTACTACGACACCGTTGGCTACTCGGACCACGTCCTTCAGTACCTGGTCGAGGTGATCGGCGCGGACCGCGTCCTGATGGGCAGCGACTACTGCTTTCCCATCGCTTACGAGAAGCCGGTGGAGGTCGTGACCGCGCATCCGCGCCTGAGCGAGGAGCAGAAGAGGAAAATCGTCGACGAAAACGCCCGCAGGCTGCTGAAGCTCTAGGTGGCGCGGGCGGATTCGGATTCTGCGAGAATGGCGGGCAGCCTGGAATGGAAGCTCGGCCGCCCGCGTTTACACATCGGCCGCAGGACAAACTTGCGGATCATCCGGCCCGAACGGGCTTTTCAAAGGAGGCATCAAGACATGAAGAAGACAGGACTACTCGTAGCCGGCGTGCTCATGCTCGCGAGCGCCGTCGCCAGCGCGCAGACGCCGATGCGCATACGCGGCACCATCACGAGCGTCGACGGCGACGTGCTTTCCGTCAAGACTCGCGACGGCAAGGACCTCAAGGTCAATCTGGCGCCGAATTTCGGTGTAGTTGCCGCCAAGGCGGTCACCCTGGCCGACTTCAAGCCGGGCGCCTATGTCGGCTCGACCGCGAAGAAAAATGCAGCCGGTGTGCTGGTCGCGAGCGAAGTGCACGAGCTTCCGCCCCAGGCGCCTCCGGGCCACACGCCCTGGGACACGGCGCCGGGCGACACCATGACAAACGCCAATCTCGCCAAGGTCGTGAAGACTGCCAGCGGAAACGAGCTGACCCTCGAGTACAAGGGCGGATCGCAGACGATTCTCGTCCCCGATGGCATACCCATCGTCGCTTTCGTTCCTGGCGACAGGGCGCTCTTGGTGCCGGGTGCAACCATCTTCACGGGGGCACAACTTGCCGCTGACGGCAAGATCACCACCGGACGAGTCGCAGTGAGCAAGGACGGGGTCAAGCCGCCGCAATAGGCACCCCGATCTGGGTACCCGGTCCGCGGCGTGGCACTTATGGACGAGCATGCCGCGCTGCGGACGGAGGAGCAGCCGCAAGACGTTCTGCTGGTGACGCTCGCCCGTCCCGAGGTAGCCAACGCTTTCGACACCAGGGCCGCGCTCGGGCTCAGTGAACTTTTCGAGCGCTTCCAGGCCGAACGGCGGTACCGGTGTGTTGTCATCACTGGTGCCGGCGAGAAGGCCTTCTGCGCCGGCGCCGATCTGAAGGAGCGCAACTCGCTTGGCGACGAGCAATGGCGCGCGCAGCACGAGACCTTCGAGCGCATGTTTCGCGCCGTGCGTGATTGTCCGATCCCGGTGATTGCCGCCGTCAACGGAGCAGCCTATGCGGGCGGACTGGAACTCCTATTGCACTGCGATTTTGCCTATGCTTCGTCTACGGCGAAGTTTGCGCTCACCGAGGTCTCGCTGGGGATCATGCCGGGCGGCGGCGGAACGCAGACGCTGCCCCGTGTCGTCGGCGAACGACGCGCGAAGGAACTGATCTTGGCGGCCCGCCCGTTCTCCGCCGAGGAAGCACTTGCTTGGGGGGTGGTGAACAGGCTCTGCGAGCCTGGAAAGGTGGTGGAAGAAGCGCTGCGGGCTGCCGATCGCGTGGCTTCGCTCGCTCCGCTCGCGGTGCGGCAGGCGAAGCACGCGATTCGGGAGGGTTTGCACAGGGATCTGGCTTCGGCGATGCAGCTCGAGATCGAAGCCTACAATCGCCTGGTCGGAACGGACGACCGCAGGGAAGGCATGCGTGCGTTCAACGAGAAGCGCACGCCGAAGTTCAAGGGCCGCTGAGCCTGGAGGATAGAGTGAACAGATTTTCCCGAATTGCCCTGTCTTTGCTGGTGCTCGCCGGCTGCGCGGCGATGACAAGCGGTGAGCGACCGGACTACCGCGCAATCGTGGCGAGCCCGGATCGTACCGAAGCCGACCGGCAGACCGACGTAAGACGCAAGCCTGAATTGCTGCTCGCCTTTACGGGCGTTCGCCAAGGGATGAACGTGCTCGACATGGGGGCGGGAGCGGGCTACTCGACCGAGCTCCTTGCCCGTGCCGTCGGCCCGCGGGGAAGGGTCTATGCGCAGGAATCCCCGGATGCGTCCCCGCGCGCGCGGGAACGCTTCGACGAGCGTGCGAAGACCCCGCCGATGAAGAACGTGGTTCGCGTCCTGCGCGGTTACGACAACCCGGTGCCGCCCGGCGTGCACGATCTCGATCTCGTCACCTTCTTCTTCGCCTATCACGACACCGCGTTCATGGCGGTCGATCGGGCGAAGATGAATCGGGCCCTGTTCGATGCGCTCAGGCCGGGCGGTGTCCTCGTCGTAACCGACCATTCCGCGCAGCCCGGGGCCGGCACAAGCGTCGTCAAGACGCTGCATCGGATCGAGGAATCCACGCTGCGCGGGGAAATCGAGGCGGCCGGATTCAAATTGATCGCGGAAGCCGACTTCCTCCGCAATCCCGGTGACATGCGCGACGCGATCGTCTTTCGCCCTCAAACCCCGGTCGACGAATTCGTGCTGAAATTTGTGAAACCCGCATAGAATCGAGCAACCCAGAGCAGCACGATGTAGCGTCAGCCCGGTGCGCTGACACAGCGCGTCCGGCTCGTCGTTCGATCCCGACGCGCCATCTTCATTGCAAACAGCCGCTTGATAGATTTGCCCTGTTGCCGCGTCGCCCACAGGCGACGGCGGCAATCCCAGCCTTGAGACTCCCTTCTGCAATCGGATGATTTTGCACGTGACTTGAGCGTGGCACGCGTGTTGCTACATACCGTGCGAATCGGATCGCGGGCTGTCCGCGAGTCATCGGTCACCGAAGTAAAGAGGAGCGACTTGTGTTGGACAATTTTCGCAAGAGAGATATTCCGCAATCCCCGCGTGTGCAATCGCCGTACAGTCGCCTTCAGGAGGCCCTGACCCTGCCCGGCGGGGATCCGGTGAAGCCCGATGCGTTCAGGACCGAAGCAGCCCCCAAGCCCACCCCGCCGATCCAGCGCGAGGACAGCAAGCCGTCTCGATCCGAGGGCACCACTACGAGCAAGCTGATCGTGGGTCCCGACATCAAGCTCAAGGGCGCCGAAATCACCGACTGCGATACCTTGATCGTCGAAGGACGGGTCGAGGCCTCGATGGACAGCCGCGTCATCCAGATCTCCGAGCGCGGCGTCTTCGCAGGCAAGGCGGGGATCGACCTCGCCGAGATCCGCGGGCGCTTCGAAGGTGAACTGACCGCGCGGGAGCAGCTGCTCATCTGCGCGACCGGAAAGGTGTCGGGCAAGATCCGCTACGGCAGGCTCACGGTCGAGGAAGGCGGCGAGATCTCCGGCGATGTCGCGGCGCTGCCCGAAGCGCCTACCAAGGGCAACGCGCGGTCTGATTCGGGACGTACCGTCGCCACGACTTCGCCGTTGCCGGCTTTTACTCGGCCAGCCGCCTAGGCTGGCTGGCCCGCGCGAAATAGGCGAGGAGAACCAGACTCGAGACGACCAGACTCGCGACTCCCGCGAGCCAGAATCCGGCGACACCCATGGGTGTCGCGAGCCCGAGCATATCGGCGCCAGCCGCGCGAGTCAGGCCTAGCGCATAGCCACCGCCGAGCCCGATTCCCCAGAGCGCGATCGTGTAGACCAGCATGGGCACGACTGCGATCTTGTAGCCGCGCAGGGCGTTGACGATCACGACCTGCAGCGTGTCAAACAGCTCGTAAAAGGCGACGAAGACCAGCAGCTGCACGGCCAGTTTCTGCACTTCGGCGTCCTTCGTATAGGCCTGTGCGATGCTGGGCGCTCCGAGCAGGATCGCAGCACCCAGGGACGCCGAGACCGCAACCATGATCGCCATGCCCGCGAAGCCGGTCTGTCTCGCCTTCACTGAGTCGCGCGCACCGACCGCCTGCGCGGTCAGTACGCCGGTGGCCGTGCCCACCGCGATGCCGAACATGTAGATGATCCCCACCATGTTGGACGCGATCTGATGGCCGGCCGATGTCGCCGCACCCAGGCGCGCGACGAACAGCGCTATGAAAGTGAACGAAGTTACCTCAACGAAAGAGGTCAGCCCGATGGGTACGCCAAGCTTGAGGAGGGACCCGATGGCGCGCGGGTCGGGCCAGGACCAGCGTGCGAACACGCCGAACGGCTTGTAGAACGGCCGAGTGCCGCAGTAGATCCAGGCGATGAGACATGTCGTCCAGCTTGCGATGGCGGTTGCAACGGCGCAGCCCGGGCCGCCCAGCTCGGGCGCGCCGAATGCCCCGTAGATGAACATCGCATTGAGCGGGACTTTCAGCGCCAGATAGACGAGGTTGGTGAACATCACCGCGCGCGGCCGCGACACCGCCGTCGTAAGCGAAAAGAAGACGCGGAACAGCAGCATCGCCGGCGTCGCCCAGGCGATGCCGACGAGATAGGCGCGGGCGCGCAGCGCGACCTCCGGTGGCGCGCCCAACAACTGCAGCAACGGGTCGGGGAAGCCGAGGAGGAGCACGCCGATTACGGCGAGTCCGGCGGCCATCCAGGCCGTCTGCCGCGTTGCCTCGCCTATCTCGCCGTAGCGCCCGGCGCCGAAGAGCTGCGCCGCGACCGGCGACAGCGCCTGCAGCACGCCGAGCAAACCGATGAAGATGCTGAAGTAGACGCTTGCGCCGATTCCGACCGCCGCGAGATCGACCGCGCCGTAACGCCCGGCCATCACGGTGTCGAGCACGCCGCTCGCAATCACCGCCTGCTGGGCGACAAGGACCGGCCAGGCGAGGCGACCGATGGCGTGGGCGATACGTGAGAATTCGGAGGGCACCTAGGTCGCGGGCCCAGACCTATTCGAATCCAGGGGCGCGAAGCGCCGTATTCTACGCGCAGCAACGCGGACTCGGCATCGCTCCGCGGGTTTTCTCGGTCTCCGAGGACGCAGGCGTTGCGCCTGCGTCCCTGTCGAGCAAACTGCGCTTGGGGGCTCGCCCTCGAAGCGCTGTCTTAGTTCGGATTAGAGCAAAGAGTGGCCGTGCCGTAGGGGCTGATATACCCCGGCGGCGGGACGTTCTGATTCGTGTAGTCGCTCGCGAGGCCTACGAGGAAGAACGTTGCCAAGGTGGGGGGGTCGTTACCGACTACCCCGGCGCTGGCCTGGAGTTTGACCTCGACCCAGCTCGCGAAACTCTTCGGATATTCGAGCGTCGCGAGCGCGATACCGTTCGTGTTGGTCGTGGCGGTGGCATTCACCGAGACCACGTTCCCAGGATCGAGTCTGCCGTTGCCATTGACGTCTTCGCCCGGATCGAGAATGCCGTTGGTAGCGTTCGCAGGAGTGCCGGCGCCGTCGTCCTCGGTAGTGCAGGTTGTCAGCGGGTCGATGTTATTCACCCATTGGCCGACACCGTTCCAAACGTAGTCCCCCTTTCGATAGCGCGTGGGGGTTATGCTGAATCGAACTTGCGCCCCTACTACTGCATTGCCCGCGGCGTCGGTGACGATCGCGGACCATGTCTTTTGGAGATCCGGACTTGGAGGCGGAACGGTCTGGACCAGGTTATCGGTGCCCAGGCGCACGAACAGCGCCTGCCCCGCGACCGTGAGCGTGGTGCTGGCGCTGATCGGTGTGATTGCGACACCGTTGACGCTGTTCACCTGGGCGGCGATGACGACTCCATTTTGCGCGCTGTTGGTCGTGCCCGCCGTGTAGTTCACCGACGCCGTGCCGGTCGCATCGGTGATCGCCGTGTTCGCCGCGAGTTGGCCGCCGGTGTTGTCCGTGAGATTGAAACTGATGCTCGCGTTCTTGACCAGATTGTTGCTGCCGTCGCGCACCGTGACCGTGATCGTCGAGATATTGTTAGTCTGACTCGGATTCGGAGGAGTCGCGGTGAATTGCACGATGCTGGGGACGGCCTGCACGGAGACGGCGGTTGCCGTGGTAGCCACGAAGTTGATGTTCAGCGTGGCGGCCGGCGTGCCCGACAGACCCTGGGCGGTGATGATCGCCGGGCCGGCGGAAGTGGTCGACGAAATCAGCACGCCGGGCGTGTCGCCCGCGCCATTGGTAGTAGCCGGGCTGCCGCCGGTGATGGTGCCGCGACTCGTCAGAAAATTGACTTGACCGGCCACGGGGGCGCCGTTGAGCGTCCAATGAATCGAGACGGCGACTGACGTGCCCAGGGGTATGTCGGTCGCGGGCGCCGGCGTCGTGAATGCAAAAGCGGAGCTGTTGATGGTGAGCGCCTGGGTCTTGCTGGCTCCCGCCGCGCTGGCGGTGAGCACGTCGTTTGCGGGTTGAGTGGCGGTGACGACGGCGGTGATCTGGCCCGAGGCGTCGGTGGTAGTCGATGCCGGCGCAATGCTGTTCCCGGTTTGCGAGGCGAAGGTCATCGTCGTGTTCGGAATCGGGTTGCCCGCCGAATCCTTCAGGGCGAAGGTGAGCGTCGTCTGAGCGCCGAATGCCATGGAGCTGTTGCCGCTGATGGTGATGGCCGTGCCGGTGACGCCGACGGTGTTGGTTATCGTGGCACCGTCCGACGTCGAAGCCGTGATCGTGATGGTGCGGTTGGACTTGTTGCCCCCGACATTGAGCTTGGCGGTGACGGTCCCATTCGCGTCGGTGACCCCGGAGCCGCTGATGCTACTGGTGAACGCGGAGGGATCGGCACCCGTTGAAAACGTCACCACGGTGCCAGGGATGGATTGGCCGTTGGCATCGAGCACGACCGCTGTCAGATCGACCGCCGTCGTGCCTGCGGAAGGAAGCTGCGGATTGCTCACCAGCAATTGAATCCTCGTGCCGCTGCTGCCGACCGTGCCCTGGCCGGGGGGGGTGCCGCCGCCGCCGCCGGGGCCAAAGGTGCCTGACGAGGAGCCCGACGCAACGGTGGTGGTGTCCGTGCAGCCGCTGAGCGCAAGGGCGCCCGTGACCAGAAGGGCCGCGGCGAACGATTGA
>Ga0137410_10004006_pt1 | contig 9982 bp, 9 predicted proteins | sample CZODoug1_16funga_FD_108878 | JGI IMG/M metagenome (GOLD analysis project Ga0137410, IMG submission 108878) | Vadose zone soil fungal communities from Angelo Coast Range Reserve, California, USA - CZODoug1_16fungal (Illumina Assembly) | ecosystem: Environmental > Terrestrial > Soil > Vadose zone... | reverse complement strand
CCCCTCCGTGCGCAGCTCGTCGTCCAGGGTCGTGTCGACGGCGACCGCGATGGGGCCGTCCCCCTGCGCGACCCAAGGCGGCCGCGATACCTCTTGGATGATCACGTCCTCGCTCACGATCCGGAATCGCTGCCCGGCCGCTTCGACTTCCCAGCCGCCGCCCGCGATCGCCGCCCGAATCTCCTCCGGCGGCGCTTCCTGCACGCGGGCCGCGACCTCCTTCATGGCCGGGCCGAGCTTCTTCCCCAGGACCGCGAAATTGGGCTTCACGCTCACCGAGAGGAGGGTCCCCCGATCCGGGAGAAGCGCGATCTCCTTCACGTTCAGCTCGTCCTTGATCAGATCGGCCAGCGCCGTCAGATCCCGAGCTTCCCGTTCCTTGAGCCCCGCGACCGCGAGCCTCCGGAGCGGCTGGCGGACGCGGAGGGACGAGGCGCTCCGCGCCGCGCGGGCCATGTTCACCACCCGCAAAGCCAGGTCCATCGATCGCTCGAGGTCCTCGTCGATCCTCGCCCGGTCGGCCTCGGGGTAGTCGCACCAGTGGACGCTCTTGGGCTCTCCGGGGGCCGCAGGGAGAACCAAGTGCTGGTGGAGCTCCTCCGAGAGGAACGGGATATACGGGGCCAGAAGGCGCGAGACGGTGCGCAGGCACTCCCAGAGGGCGTCGTAGGCGGCCCGCTTGTCGGCGGGATCGCCCGACTTCCAGAACCGGCGCCTGGACCGGCGGACGTACCAGTTCGACAGCTCCTCCAGCACGAACTCCTGGATCGATCGGGCCGCGCGCGTCAGGTCGTAGTCGTCGAGCGCCGCGCGGCAGGACGCGGTGAGCGAGTGCAGGCGCGAGAGAATCCAGCGGTCGAGAAGCGCCGGCTCCGCGCGCTCCTTCTTCGCCGGGTCGTAGCCGTCGATGTTCGCGTAGAGCGCGAAAAACTGCGCGACGTTTCGGAGCGTGCCGAGAAGCTTCTTCGTGACTTCCGTGACCCCCTCGGAATCGAAGCGGGTCGGCATCCAAGGAGGGCTCACGGAAATCAGGTAGAAGCGGAGGGCATCGGCCCCGCGCTGATCCAGGATCGCGTTCGGATCGACCGTGTTCCCGATGTGCTTGCTCATCTTCTTGCCCTGCCTGTCGAGGATCAGCTCGATCGGCAGGACGTGGCGGTACGGCGCGCGGCCCGAGACCGCCACCGCGATCGCCATCAGCGTGTAGAACCAGCCGCGCGTCTGGTCCATCCCCTCCGTGACGAAATCGGCGGGGAAGGATTTCTCGAATTCCTTTTCGTTCTCGAACGGGTAGTGCCACTGCGCGTACGGCATCGAGCCGGAATCGAACCAGACGTCGATGACCTCCGGGACGCGCCGCTGCTGGCCGCCGCACTTCTCGCACGTGAAGACGACCTGGTCGACGAACGGCCGGTGCAAGTCCAGCGGCTCGGGTAGGCCTTTGCCCTGCTTCAGCTCGGCGACGCTTCCGACGCACCGGTCGGCCCCGCACGCCTCGCAGCGCCAGAGGTTGAGCGGCGTCCCCCAGTAGCGGTTTCGCGAGAGGGCCCAATCGACGTTGCTCTCGAGCCAATTCCCGAAACGACTCGCGCCGATGTCTTCCGGATGCCACTCGACGGTCTTGTGCGCCGCGAGGAGCTGGTCGCGATAGCGCGTGGTGGCGATGTACCAGGTCTTCCAAGCGTAGTAGAGGAGCGGCGTGTCGCAACGCCAGCAGAAGGGATAGCTGTGCGTCGTCATCTCCTCGCGGTAGAGCGCGCCGTGGCTCTTCAGCCACTTCCGGATCTCCGGCTCGGCATCCTTGACGAATTTTCCGGCCCAGGGCGTCACGTCGGCCGTGAACTTCCCCTGCGGATCGACCATGTGGTGCTGCGGCAGGTCGAGACGCTGTCCGAGAACGTAATCGTCCTCGCCGTACATAACGGCGGTGTGGACGACACCCGTCCCGTCCTCGGTCGTAACGAAGTCGGCGTCCGCGATGTAGTAGGCTTTCTTGCCGGTCACCTTCTCCAGGTCGACAAAGTCGAACAGCGGGCGATAGCGCTTCCCGACAAGCTCCCGCCCCTTGAGCTCCCGCTCGACGGCGTACTCGCCCTCCAGCTGGCTCACCCGCTCGCGGGCGATGTAGTAGCGCTCTTCCTTCCCCCCGATCGTCTGGCGGACGCGGACGTAGTCGACGTCGGCTCCGACCGCGAGCGCGACGTTCCCCGGGAGGGTCCAAGGCGTCGTCGTCCACGCGAGGACGAACGATCCGGGCTCGTCGACCAGCTCGAACTTCACCGTGACGGAGGGTTCGGTGACATCCTCGTAGCCCTGGCTCACCTCGTGACTCGAGAGGGGCGTCCCGCAACGAGGGCAGTACGGCACGATCTTGTGCCCTTGGTAGAGAAGCCCCTTGTCCCAGATCTGCCGGAGGAGCCACCAGACGGTCTCGATGTACTCGTTGGAGAAGGTGACGTACGGATGATCCATGTCGAGCCAGAAGCCGATCCGCTCGGTGTTGCGGCGCCACTCGTTCTCGTAGCGGAGCACGCTCTGGCGGCACCGGGCGTTGAACTCGGCGATTCCGAACTTCTCGATCTGGTCCTTGCCGCTGATCTTGAGCTCCCGCTCGACTTCGATCTCGACCGGGAGACCGTGCGTGTCCCATCCGCCCTTGCGGGGAACGTAGTGGCCGCGCATCGATTTGTAGCGGCAGACGACGTCCTTGATGGTGCGGCTGATGACGTGATGGACCCCGGGGAGTCCGTTCGCGGTCGGAGGTCCCTCGTAGAAGATGTACGGTGGGGCTCCCTCGCGCCGCTTCAGCCCCTCCTCGAAGGCGCGAATCTCCTTCCAGAGCTCGAGAACTTTCCCTTCCGAAGCGGGAAAGTCGAGCTTCGTCGAGAACGGGAGAAACCGGTCGGCCTTCGCGATCATTCGCGCGCGCCCGCCGCGGGTATCTGGCCGATGACCTTGGTGACGAGGCGCGTGAGGACCGGCTCGGCCTTCGCGGCGTTGGCCAGGATCTTCGGGATGTCGACCGCCTCGAGGGCGTCCGGGAGGCAGAGGTCGGTCACGACGGCAAAGGCCAGGAGACGCATCCCGCCGTGGACGGCCACGATCGCCTCGGGAATCAGAGACATGCTCACGAGATCGGCGCCGGCCCAGCGGAGGAAGCGGTATTCCGCGCGCGTCTCCAGATTCGGCCCCGCCACTCCCGCGAGAACTCCCTCGCGGAGGCGGATCCGTTCCGCCAGCGCGACCTCGCGCGCGAGCGCGATGAGAGAGCGGTCGTAGGGCTCCGACATGTCCGGGAATCGGGGCCCCAGCGAATCCTCGTTCGGCCCGATGAGCGGGTTGTCGCCCATCAGGTTGATGTGGTCGACCACGACCGCGATGTCGCCGGCCTCGTAGAGGGGGTTCATTCCCCCCGCGGCGTTCGTCACGATCAGCGTGTCGACGCCGAGCGCGCGGAGCACGCGGACCGGAAAGGTCACCTGGCGCATCGTGTACCCCTCGTAGAAGTGGACGCGGCCGCTCATGATCGCGGCCGGCCTTCCGCCGAGGGTGCCGAGGACCAGGTTCCCCGCGTGGCTTTCGACGGATGTCCGCGGGAAGTGCGGAATCAGGTCGTAGGGGATGACGGTCGGCTTCTTCGTGGCCGCGGCGAACTCGCCCAGGCCGGTGCCGAGGATGATTCCGACTTCGGGCCGGATCGATGTTCGACCCGCGATGAACGCCCGCGCCTCTTCGATGGTGCGGAGGAGATCCGACGCGGGGGCCGTCCCGCGGTTCACGACTGCGCTTCCAACTTTCGCCACAAGTCCTCCTCCGAGATGCCGTCCGCCTCGAGCCACTTCCGACGCGACGATGCGCCGCCCACGATGCGGAGTGCCGCGGCCCTGAGGCCGAGCCGTTTCCGCAGCAGCCTCAGCGCCGCTTCGTTCGCCGCCCCGCCTTCCGGGGCCGCGGTGACCCGGACGCGGATGATTTTCTCCGCGCGAGAGGCCGTGACCTCGTCCGCGCGACCGCGCGGCGTGACGTGGACCTGAAATCTCATCCCCGGCACCCGCGCGCGCGCCGCGGCGCGCTCATGCGGGTCGATCGCCGAGAAGCGCGGTCCCGATCCGCACGATCGTGGCGCCTTCCTCGACGGCGATCTCGAAATCGTCCGACATCCCCATCGAGAGGGCGGCCCCCTCGTCCAAGATCCCGGCCCGTATCGCGTCCTCGCGCAGCTTCGCGAGGGCGCGGAACGAGGTCCGGGCCCCCTCGGCGCCTCCGGAGAGGGGCCCGATCGTCATGAGCCCCGCCAGCCGAAGCGGCGGCAGCGCCTTGATCCGGTGCAAGAGCGCGAGGGCGGCGGAGGGCTGAACCCCAAACTTCCCCACGTCACCCGATGTGTTCACCTCGACGTAGCACGCCGGCGATCTCTTGGCCGCCAGGGCGCGTCGCGCCAGATCCTCGGCGATCGATTCCGCGTCCACCGAGTGGACCTCGTCGAAGATCTGGACCGCGCGCTTCACTTTGTTGTTTTGAAGGTGGCCCACCAGGTGCCAGCGCGCGCCCTCCCCGACCTCGGCGAGCTTTCCCTCCGCCTCCTGGACGCGGCTCTCCCCGAATTCCCGGAGGCCGAGCGCTTTCGCTTCGAGAATCGTCGCGGCCGGAAAACCCTTGGTGACTGCGAGAAGCCGCACGGATTGGGGAGACCGGCCCACCCGCATGGCTGCGCGCGCGATCCGATCTCGGACCTGGTCCAGCCGGTCTGAAAGTGAGTTCACGCTTGGCGTTCGGGAGCCCAGAAAAAATTAAGAGCCGGACAGTATAGGCCCCTCGCGCGCCGCGGAACAAGCGGTTTTGGCCGCTTGGGGAGACCCCGGGTCAGGGCCTGGCGTCGCGATACTTGTCGTCGGTGAGGATGAGCGTCCCGTCGCAGCCCTTTTTCCGGCAGGGGATTGGCTCCGTGTACTCGGCCGGGGCGGCCTCGGAGCGCGACGCGAGCAGATGAACCAATGCCTGCACCTGCTGCGGCGTGTACATGTACCCGCAAATTGTGCAGCGGTACCAATGCTTCAGGTCCATGGGGTCTCTCCCAATGTCGCATGGAGAGCTCCCCCTGGCGGGAGTTTGGAGAGGCAGTGTGTTCGGTATTCGAAGTCTCGGCACGGGCGAACGCGCCGGCCCCCCTGATGGAAGCAAGTGCATGGTACGATTTGCGAACGGGGGATGCAAGCGGGAATTTGGCGTGATACGCTGGCCTGCGAGGCCTTTCCTGCGTGAGGGGGTCCGAGCCTGGACTCCGCTACCCGACCTGGGGGGATCCATGGCCAAGGCATTTCTACAGTTCGCGCTGGTGGTCGGCACCTTCCTGATCCTCACCCGCGTCCTCCCCGGCTTCTACATGCGCGACTGGGGCGTCGCGGTCATCGCGGCACTCCTCTTCGGATTTGTGAACGCGACCCTCGGTTTCATTCTCAAGCTCCTGACCTTCCCGCTGATCCTGCTCACGTTCGGCCTCTTCTCCTTTGTGGTCAACGCGGTGCTGCTGCTGCTGGTCGCCCTTCTGGTGCCGGGTTTCAGCATCAACGGGTTCTGGCCCGCTTTCATCGCGGCGCTGGTGCTCGCCGGGGTGAACATGCTCTTCAAGTCCGCGGCCGCGGAGCGCGAGGAGCCGTAGCCGGCCGGTAGCCGACTCCTCCGCGGTGCCGATCGCTCCATGCTCTCGAGCCGCGTCCCGCGTGACTACACTCCGAACCCGCTGGCGGCCCTGCTCGAAGAAAAGCGCGCCGCGGGCCGGGCGATCCTCGACCTCATCGACACGAACCCCACGCGGGCCGGGCTTCCGACGCTGAGCGCGGAGGCGCGCGCGGCGCTGGCGGGCGCCGATGGCGCGCGCTACGAGCCGGACCCTCGCGGACGACGCGAAGCCCGCGAGGCCATCGCCGCGTACTACGCGGGGCGCGGCGCGGGCGCGGTCGCGATCGATCCCGCCCGGATTTTCCTCACCGCAAGCACGAGCGAGGCCTACGCGCACCTCTTTCGACTTCTCTGCGACCCCGAGGACGAGGTCGCGGTCCCCCGGCCGAGCTATCCGCTGCTCGCGCCCCTCGCGAGACTCGAGTGCGCGCGCCTTCGGGAATATGGGCTGGCATACGGCGACGGTCGGTGGGCCCTCGACCTCGATTCGCTGGAGGCCGCGATCGGGCCGAGAACGCGGGCGGTGGTCGTGATCGAGCCGAACAACCCTACCGGATCGTGCCTCTCCCCCACGGAGCGGGCTTCGGTGGAGTCGATTTGCGTGGACCGGGGTATCACCGTCATCTCGGACGAGGTCTTCGGGGACGTTCCCTGGCCCCCGCGGCGGGAGCCCCTCCCGAGCTGGGGCGATGAGCGACGCGTACCGACCTTCGTCCTGGGCGGGATCTCGAAGCTCTGCGGGCTGCCCCAGATGAAGGTCGGTTGGATCGCCGCGTGCGGTCCGGAGGGCGCTCTCAAGGAAGCCCTCAACGGGCTCGAGTGGATCGCCGACTTGTTTCTATCGGTGGGCACGCCGGTGCAGATCGCGCTCCCCAAGCTCCTCGAGGGACGCACGGCCTATCAAGCGGCCCTTCGGGAGCGGATCGGCGCGAACCTCTCAATCCTGACGCGGAGCCGCGAGCCGTTCACGCTTCTCCAGGGCGAGGGCGGCCTGAGCGCGGTGCTTCGTTTCGAGGCGCGCGAGGGCGCCGCGGGGGCGGAGGGCGTCGCCGAGTGGGCTCTCCGGAGCAGAGAGGTGCTGCTTCATCCGGGCCATTTCTACGATCTGCCGAGGGAAGACGACGCGGTGGTGAGCCTTCTCACGCCGCCGGCGGTGATGACGGAAGCGGTCGCCCGGATTCGGGATGGATGGGGGGAGAGCCAGACGGTAGACTAGGAGCAATGAATCCGGATCCGATTGCCGGAAACGGACAGCTCGACTTCTTGGAGACCAGCCGATGCGAAATGCGCGCAGTGCCTTCCTCACCTGCTGTTCGATGCTCTTCGCCCTGACGATCACGCTGCCCGTGTCGGCGGACCCCAACACTCCGCCCGGGTCGGCGGACTCCAAACCCGCCCCGTCCCGTCCCGCCATGAACCAGATTCCCCAGGTCCGGCGGAACAACGTCGACTCGACGATCGCGTGGACCGCCGCGGTGAAGGAATCGCAGGTCCAGGTGAAGAGGCAGCTCGTAAAGGTTCTCCAGGCGACCCCGAGGCCGACGGCCCCCTATGAGCCGGCGGACGAGGAGGTTGTGGAGGAGGTCGGCGCCAAGACTGGAATGGTAAAGGGCACCCAGCATTGGGTTCCGATCGAGGCCCGGGCCGAGCGCGAATATCAGGCGGCCGGCGATGAGGAGGACGACACCAACGCCAGGTTTCTCGAGATCCAGGTCGCGCTGAACAGCACGCTCGGACTCACGACGGGCCTCGCGACCAAGAGCGAGAAACCTCACATCATGGAAATCGAAGGCGCGATGGCCGTGGCGCAATCGGCGATCCCCGTCGTCGACTCGACCAAGGTCGACCGGGACGACAGGGGGCGCGCTCCCGAGGATCCGATGACGCTGATCAGGATCTACGTCGTCGATCCTGATCTCGAAGCCAATGTCCGGAAACTCCAGAAGGAGACGGGGGCATTCCCGGGCTTCGGGCCCGCGCAGGTACTCGCGGATCACCCCGACGAGATCCGATCCATCGTGATCTCGTTTTACGGCCCGAAGAGCGACGTGGAAGCGATCGCGAAAAAGCTCGACGTCGCGGCGCTCCGGAAGCTGCTGCCGAGCTGATCGGCCGCGGCGTGCTCGAGTACCCGAACCGCGCGTGGGGCGGGCGCGAGCCGGTATCCCATTGATTTCAAATCTATTACTCGAAGTGCGCTGCGCCCTCTTCACGGGCTGCTGAAAAAGTAGTACAAACGTCGGGTGACCGGAGCGCACGCGCCGGCATTCGCAATTCTTCGAGCCGTTTCGGGCCTCCCGCCGCGGCTCGCGCTGGACCTCACCATTTCCATCCAAGGGGGACGCCATGAAGCTCCGCACAATCGCCGCCGGCATCGGATTCGTGATGGTCTGTTGCTGCGCCGCGCTGGCAACCGACGCCGCGATGCCGAGCACGGATGACTGGTCGATGAACACGACCATCATCGAGGCCTGTTCCTGCCCGATGTTCTGCCAGTGCTACTTCAACTCCAAGCCGGCGGGCCACGCCATGGCCATGGCGGGACACGAGGGGCACGGCGCGGAGCACTACTGCCGCGCGAACAACGCCTATCGGGTCAACAAGGGAAGCTACGGCGGGATCAAGCTCGACGGGGCCAAGTTCTGGATGGCGATGGACCTCGGCGACGACTTCTCGGACGGCGAGTTTGATTGGGCCATCATCACCTTCGATCCCTCGGTCACGCCGGAGCAGCGCATCGGGATCAAGGAGATCATGGGGAAGGTCTACCCGATGAAGTGGAAGTCGTTCACCCAGGCGCCGGACTTGCCGGTCGAGTGGACGGCCACGAAGGAACAGGCGACGGCGAAGCTGGGCGGCGGCAGTGCCGGTATCGTGGTCCTGAACAAGTTCCAGGGCCAGACCGCCGAGCCGGTGGTGATCCACAACCTCAAGTACTTCGGCACGCCGCGGAACGAAGGCTTCGTCCTGATGCCGAACGAGATCGAGGCGTACAAGCTCGGCGACAAGGCGTTCGAGTTCAAAGGCACCAACGGCTTCATGATCACGTTCGACATCAGCTCGAAGGATATGGGCGCGAAGGCGAAGGGCTGAGCTCGGAGCCGGAGAGGGGCATACCGATGAACAAGACGGCATTGGATGCGTACTGGGACCACTTTCGGACCATCAACGGGATCACCATGCGCGCGATCGCCGCGGTCCCGAAGGATAAAATCGACACCCGGCCGTGCAAGGACATGCGGACGCCGAAAGAGCTGATCGCGCACATGTACAACTCGATGCAGGCCATCGCGGACGGGGCTGTGAAGGGAGAGATCGAGCTCACGGAGGAGCTGGACGCGGCTGCGGCGGCCAAGCTGAAGACCCACGACGACCTGGCCCGGTTCGCGACCGATTCCTGGAAGGCATCGGACAAGGCAATCCGGTCCTTGGGCGACGCGCAGATCTCGGGGATCGTGAAGACCCCGTGGGGCGTTTCGTTCCCCGGGTTCGTCTGCGCGAACATCATCTACGATGAGCACCTCCACCACCGGGGACAGCTCTACGCGTACCTGCGCCAGATGGGCGTGGCTCCGCCCATGGTGTGGGATTTCGAGAACAACGCGCCCGAGTTCCAGCCGAAGCAGGTCCAGAAGGTCTGAGCCGGCCGCGAGCGTGACGACAGGGCCCGATCGGGGCCAAGACCAAGCGATGGGGCGGGGACACAAGGTACCCGCCCCATTCGCGTTTCTCTGGGCCGCGCAGTTCCTTTCCCAATTCGGCGACTCGATCTTCCAGATCGCGTTCGTCTGGCTGATCCTCGACATGACCGGGTCGAAGTCGGCGACCGGGGCCGCCGCCACGGTCTCCTACCTCCCCGCCCTCCTCTTCGGCCTCGCCGCGGGGCTCCTCGTCGATCGGTGGAACCGGCGGCTCGTCATGGCGGGGGCCGACGCGGGCCGCGCGCTCCTTCTCGCCCTGGCCGGCGTCCTCCTGTGGCGGGGCGCGCTCTCGCCGGCCCTCCTCACGGCGATCGCGTTCGGGATGGCGAGCTCCGCGGTCCTGTTCAACCCGGCGCGCGACTCTCTCCTGCCGGAGATCGTCCCCGCCGCCCAGCTCACGAAGGCGAACGCGTGGGTTCAGTCGTCGCAGCAGGCGGCGTTTCTCTTCGGGCCCCTCGCCGCCGGAGTGCTGATTCAGGGGGGCGGCGTGAAGTCGACGTTTCCCGCGGCGATGCTCCTCTTCGGGGGCTCTCTCCTCCTCCTGCTCGCGATCAAGGGCGTGGGCCGGGCCCACCGCGCGGGGCGCGAATCGCTCACGCTGG
>Ga0137410_10004004_pt1 | contig 9982 bp, 11 predicted proteins | sample CZODoug1_16funga_FD_108878 | JGI IMG/M metagenome (GOLD analysis project Ga0137410, IMG submission 108878) | Vadose zone soil fungal communities from Angelo Coast Range Reserve, California, USA - CZODoug1_16fungal (Illumina Assembly) | ecosystem: Environmental > Terrestrial > Soil > Vadose zone... | reverse complement strand
TGCCCAAAGACGCTGACGCGGCCCCTGCATCGAACGATTGTACTCAGCGGGTCCTGCACCTTATCCTCAGCGCGTTCGGCCGCTTCAAGTGAGGTTTTCGATGAGAGCGCTCCCCACCGCCGTCCTGGCATCTGTGCTGTTCTGTCATTCGACGTTCGCCCAGGCGCCGTCAGCCGCGGCACCGAAGACCGAGGCCGACTTCCGCGGCGCCCTTGTCGGCTTCATGCACGCGATACACGCCACCAACAACCTCGACGCCACCGCCGGCTTCTACAAGGAGGTGTTCGGCCTGTCGAGTCCGATCGGGGGCTTCGCGCCCGACGGTCCGCGCGTGCTCACCAACTCGCCGGAAGCCAACTTGCGCGTGTCGATGCTGCGGATTCCCGGCGGCTTCAATTTCGAGCTCACCGAGTTCACCAACACTCCGTCGCGCACGTTGGGGCAGCAGCCGGCGATCTCCGACCCTGGTGCGCCCCACATGAAGTTCCTCGTGCGCGACATCGAACCGGTGATGGCGGGCGTGAAGAAAATGGGGCTGCCGATCATCACGACGTCGAAGGCGCCTGTCGCCGTGAAGACGCCGTTCGGCGACGCCAAGGCGATCTTCTTCCGCGACCCCGACGGCTACATCGTGGAGGCGGTGCAGATTCCGCCCCCCGCCGAGGCGCCCGCCGGCAACATCATCGGCTCGATCATGGGCGTCACCGTCCGCGACATGGACGCCGACATGAAATTCTGGCGCGATCGCATGGGGCTCGACGTGAGCGGCGACGCGAAGTTCGCGAACGAGTCGAACCGGCTGGATCTCTACGGCCTCGGCAAGGGCGCGTCGTACCGGACGATGAGCGCCACCTTCCCGGCGAGCACGGCCCGCATCGAGTTCATCGAGTTCAAGGGGATGCCGCGCAAGGAATTCTCCATCCGCGTCACCGATCCGGGCGCGTCGGGCATGGCGCTTCGTGTGAAGCAGATTCAGACGCTGCTGACCGACCTCAAGAAGGAAGGCTTCCGCGTCTTGTCGAAGAACGAGGACCTGGTGGAGTGGAGCGCAACGATCCGCAACGTCTTCGTCAAGGATCCCAACGGCTTGAACCTCGAGCTCGTCGGCACGCCCGCCGGCGTACCCGCGGTGCCGTCCCCCGGCACCCCGCCCGCACCGGCCGGCGGCAACAGGAGCCCCACGCAGTAACGGGAAAGAGCAAGCTGGAGTGAGCGCCGAGGCCGGCGCTAATGCTTAAGCGCCGCCAGCACGAGTCTTGCCATTTCCTCGTGGCCGTTCGCCGTCGGATGAAACGACGCGCCCGAGCCCGCCGGCGTTGCGCCGTTGACCCAACGGTCGCCGTCGGCGGCGCAGGGTCCGTGACCTTGAGCGAGCGCGTACGGATCGGCCACGAGCGCCCCCTTGGCTTTGGCGGCGCCGACCATGGTGTCTTCGAGTTGCTGGCCGAGCGTCGCGAAGTAGTCCGCGTCAGCGTCGGTCAACCCGACCGCGGCGCAGCGTTCGGAGAGCGAGTGGCGATTTACCCAATTCTCTTGAAGACCAGGAAGAACGACGTCTCCTTGCCGTCCCGATCGATGCTCACCACGTCGACGCGCATGGTCTTGCCGTCCGGGGCCACTCGCCGCACGCCCTTGTTGATGACCTTGTCGCCGAACTTCGCAACGATGTTGACCGCGTACTCGTCGAGCACGGTTTCGGAGTAGGTGAGCGGCGTCTTCGTGCCGTTGATCTGGAATTCCGCGAGCGGAGCGGACTCATACTGCGGGTAGTCCTTGCCGTCGCTCTTCGACACCACTTGGATGAAGGCCGGGTGTCCGTTCGTCACTTTGCGAATCACCACGTTGACCACGTAACCGTCGTCGCGCAGATCGTAACTGCGCGTTTCGGACGCGAGCAGAGAGCTTTTCGGCAGCCCGGAGGCTTGCGGATCGAACTCCCAGATGCCGAGCACTCGCGGCACTTGCGCCGTAACGCCCGTTGCCCAGAGCAGCAGCGCGCAGGCGATGCCTGTGGGGATCTTCTTCTTCATCGAACTTCTCCTGCGGATCTGATCCGTGCCACGAGGAGAGCAAGCGCCGTGCCATGCACGACGTGTCGCGCAGGTGCCTGATTTCGTTGGTGCGGCGACGTCGCGAGTGAGTGCCCCGACGCGCGGCCGTCCCGTTATCGCGCCGCGCGTGTCGCGAAAGCGAGACTGCGCCAGCGCTGTGGTCGCCGGCGCAACCGTCGTGCTGAGTGCTATTCCTTCCAGCCTTCCGGCAGCGCCGTGCCGCTGCGGATCAATCGTCGTAATGGGCATGGCCCGCGAATCCAAGAATTCGATACCCATGGGCGCCGGACGTTCCAGCTCGCCATCCGTGTGATCGGAGCGACCGGCCCTCGCGCGAGAGAGAGGGGACATTTAGCCGTGACTATCTCCTTACCCCCCCTGCAGGCGAGGTATAGATATATCCCGCCAAAAATGACTCCTCTATCGCGCGCTCCTTGGTCGAGCCGGACAAACGTATTGCTTTCAACGATCTCAAGTTCCAGATTTGCTTCAGCGGCGAATGAAGGGCGATGCTGCCTGGCGGGAGGACTGCACATGATCAAGGCCGCTTGCCACTGCACAGCCGTTCGCTTCGAAATTTCCGAGGCGCCGACCTGGGTGCTGGATTGCAATTGCACGCTCTGCCGCCGCTATGGGGCGATGTGGAGCTATTACCATGGGCAGGACCACGTGAAGATCACTTCGCGACCGACACGCGACCTGACGGACATCTATCTCTGGCAGGATCGCGGGATCGAGTTTCATCGCTGCAAGGTTTGCGGGTGCATGACGCACATCGCGGCGGCGGATATTGGCCAGGTCTTCGGCGTGAACGCGCGCATGATGCCGGCGCTCGATCCCGCCAGTGTCACCGTGATCCAGAAGGACAACTCGCATACCGGGTGGTTCTGGACGAAATCTGACCAGGCGATCCGGTCGAGCCATCACCCGCACATGCCGATGCCAACGGCGGATGACTGGCGCTAGTCGCCGCTTACGCGCTATCAGCGAGCAGCCAGTTACGCAGAGTTGCTCAGGTATCTCGATTCGATACAGCAATCGTTGAGCTTGGGAATGAGCGTGTTTAACACGGCGTGCAGATTCTTGATTTGCGCGGTCGGAATGGCGTATCCGATTCCCAGATTCAGGTTCGTCTGCATTTCCTTGACTAGTTGCTGAAGGACCTGCACAAGTACCGACCCATCAGGCCTCACGCGGCAATGAAGCGCCTAAGGACATCATTCTTCGGTGCCAGCTCTGGTACGCGCAGCCACTCAATGATCCGTTTGATTGCACCCCACACGGCGTCATTTGAAGCGCCCGTAGCGGCGCGTATCCAGTCGTTCGAATTCTGCGCGAATGCCGTCGCGGTCCCAGCTGTTCTGCAGGCCGATGAACTCCGGCTGGCGGTACTGGTCCCGGTGCATTCGGCGGTCCCCGTGCAGCGGCCGGTCCCGGCGCACCCGCGCCTGGCGCAGCGGCCGGTACTAGCACGTTGGGTGCTCCAGCCGGCGGTGCCGGTCGACCCCCTCCTCAGCCGCCGGTCGTTCTCAGCCGCAATGGCAGGGAGTACACCTTCAACTCGGGCAACGTGCGAGCCGGTACCGAGATCAAGGTGGTCACCGAAAGGCCGTCCCTGCCGCTCACGCTGACGGAAATGGATGCCGGCTCGTGGGTGATCTTCGAGCTGCCGGGGTTCACCACCGCGGCCTCGGGTACGGAGCAAAGCAGCCTGGATGCCCTGCGCAAGGCCAGCGACACCTCGTACTTCAAGGACAAGGATGCACTGTGAGTCAAGGTGGTCTCCAACGGCAACGGTGCTCGCGGCGCCACCCCTGGTAGCGGAACCAGCCTGCAGGTCAGCCGGTAATCTGAAGCCTGCCGTATCAGCAAGAGAGCCCCCGGCCTGAGGCCGGGGGCTGGAAGACGATCCCGCAGATCTTCGTGGGCAACGAGTTCGCCGGCGGCGCCACCGACACGTTCGAGGCGTGGAGGAGCGGCAAGCTGCCGGCGCTGCTCGCGAAGCACGGCATGGCGCACAGGGGCGACCTCGCCGGGAACCCGTACGCGTTCTTGCCGAACTGGTTACAGCCGCGCTGACGACGCGCGGAACCTGGCATTCCGGCGAGAAATCGAGATCCTGCCTCTCGTTCCACCTGGCGTAGGGTCGGCAACACCGTCAATCGCAGGGACACGCAGGAGTGGCAAGCGCCCGCGTGGCGCGGCCGCATGCGCCGCCGTTCATCGATCCGCCGAGCTACGCGCGGCACCGGCCCGAGGAGACGCTGCTCTATCGGCTCGTCGAGGAGCCTATCCGGCGTTCCTCGCTGCGCGCGAGGCGGCCGACCGGACGTTGCCGAAGCACGTGCAGGCGGAGTTCGACGCGTACTTGAAGTGCGGCCGGTTCGAGCACGGTTTCCTGCGGGTGAAGTGCGAGCGTTGCCGGGCCGAGAAGCTCGTCGCGTTCAGCTGCAAAGGGCGGGCGATCTGCTCGAGCTGCGGCGCTCGGCGGATGGCGGAGTGCGCGGCGCTCCTGGTTGACGAGGTGTTGCCCGAACGGCCTCTGCGGCAGTGGGTGCTGTCGCTGCCGTTCGCGCTGCGGTTCTTGCTCGCGAGGGAGCCCGACGTCCTGACGCACGTGCTTGGGATCGTGTACGGGGAGATCGCGCGCCACATACTTAGGAAGGCGCGCCTCACGCGCGCGACGGCCGCCACCGGCGCCACCGGCGCGGTGACGCTGATCCAGCGGTTCGGCTCGGCGCTGAACCTCAACGTGCACTTCCACATGCTGTTTCTCGACGGCGCCTATCTCGTCGACACGAGCCCGCCGGTGTTTCGGCGCATCGGCGCGCCGAGCGCGAACGAGCTCGGCACGCTCGTCGGGCGGATCGCCGAGCGGATCGGACGAGCGCTCGAGCGCACGGGGTGCCTCGAGCGCGACTGCGAGACGAGCTACCTCGCCCTCGACCCCGCGAGCGGTGGGCCGATGGACGATCTCATCGGTCACTCGATCGCGTACCGCGTGGCAATGGGACCGCGCGCCGGGCAGAAGGCCTTCACGCTGCAAACGGTGTCCGCACAATTCGGGGAGGAGAGGGCGGGTGTGGCGCGCACGGCCGGTTTTTCTCGCTGCGCGCGGGCATTGGCATCGAGCCCGAGGCGCGCGGCAAGCTGGAACGGCTGTGCCGTTACGTGAGCCGCCCGGCGGTGGCCGAGGAGCGGCTCGCGCTCACCGAGCGCGGCGCCGTGCGCGTACAGCTGAAGAGCGCGTATCGCGACGGCACCACGCACGTGGTGCTCGAGCCGCTCGACTTTCTCGCGCGGCTCGCCGCGGTCGTGCCGCCGCCGCGCATGCATCTGACGAGATACCACGGGGTGTTCGCCCCGCACCATGCGCTGCGCGCGGCGGTCACTCCCGCGGGCCGAGGCCGAGGCGCTCGACCCGGCGTGTCCGCCGAACGGGCGGCGTCAAAGCACGTCGCGCTGAGCTGGGCGCAACGGCTCAAGCGTTGTCGCCGGAGCGCGCAACTGTATTGTTATTTAAACATCCTCGTTGCGCCGACGGCCTAAGTCCGCTACAAAAGAGCCCAGAAGAACAACAACATTCGGGGATCTCACATGCTAGAGCCGGTGCATTTCCGACCGTTCCGCGCACGGCTGGCCTCAGTAGTGCTGCTCATCGTGGCGGCCGTGGGGGCGCCCTTGCACGCATCCGCGCAGCAAGGTGACGCGCTCGTCGAGGCCATAGTCGCGAATCGCCTGCGCGGCGACGAGCTCAACGCTCTGAAACGGCTCAACGAGATCACCCCCGAGGAGTATCAGGCGCAGGTCCGCACTTGGACCGTGGAGCGGGCGGCCCTCACCAAGCAGTGGCGCACGCTATCGGCCGCGCGCCAGAAGGAGGTGAGCGATACCGTCGATAACCTCCAGAAACTGCGCCTCGCGCCGTTGCAGCAGGAATGGGCTCGACGAGCGCAGGTCGCGAAGGATGCGGCCGCCGCGGAAACGGCAGCCACGATGAAGGAGCTCGAGGCCGACGTGAAACCTGCCGCCGAGCTCATGGCGGAACGAGCCATGCTCGCAACTCGGCAGCGGGCGGGCGAGGTCTCGCAGGCCGAGCTCGAGTCGCGAGATGCCGCGATCGAACGGCAGGTCCTCGCGATGCAAGCCAAGTACGCGGCCCTCGGAACCAATTGGGCCAGCTTGTTCGTGAATAAGGCGCAGGAGCTGAGCCGCGGCCTGATCAGCGAGCAGGATCTCGCGCGGCGGCTCGCCGACACGGACAGCGATATCGGGCGCGACGCCCACCGAGCCGGGGAGATCTGGGCGGCGATGGAGCGGAACAACGCGCGCGCGGCCGAGCGCGTGACCACGCCGGTGGAGCAGAAGGCCGCGAACGAGCCGTTGAACGCGGACCTGCAAGCGATCCTCGCGCGGTATCAGCCGACGGGGGCCATGGGCGCGCAACGCACCGACTTCAACCAGCGATATCTCACACTACAGCGAGCCTCCATCGACTCGCGCAACCAGTTGCGCGCGGAAGCGCGCGCGGAATTCAACGAGCGTGCGCAAGCCGCCGCGCGCCAAGCCCCGGCGCGCCAAGCCGCGGCGCCGCAACCCGTCCGTCCGGCCGCGACCAACACAGCGGCGACCGTCGTCGCGCCGAGCTCCGATGACATGAGCCTCGGGGCTGCGCTCGCCATTCTCATCGGCCCCCCCGGCGGGATCGTCGCCGTCGTCGTATTCGTGATCTGGCTAGTGCGAACCAGGCGGCGCGCCAGGGCTGATCGCGAGCAAGCGCGACGCGACGCGGCGCGCAAGCCGGATCTCGATGCATGGGCCGCGCTCGGGGCCACTGCCGAGGAGCGCGAGCGAAACATCAACGCGATGTTCGACCGCAAGTCGGGCACGATCGGCTACGGCACGTACCTGAAGTTCCAGCACGAGACACTGAAGAAGAACTCGCAGAGCGAATCGGGCGAAACCGACCACACGATGGTCGACGCGTTCATCGAATTCCGAATCAGCCGCAACCTCGCCGCGATGGACAATCGCGAGCGTGAATTCCTGCGGGCGGCATATCTGCTCCGCAACGCGGGCGCCATCAACGAGACCTCGTGGCGACGAGCCACGTTCTGCTTTGTCTGGGGCGACGGCAAGGGTGTGATCAATCACTGCCTATACGACGCCCCGCGCGAGGCACAGATCAAGGACTGGCCTAGCGCCGTCAGGTACTTTCAGCAGCGGCATAGCGCTTCGGTGGACAGCGCCGTCAGCGGACTGATGTCGTACGTCGACAAACAAAGCGGCACGGGTCCCGCAGCCGTGAACGACGTCCGCAACCGGCTGCGCGGCGGCTCCGCCTGGCTCTCGCAGGAAGACCTGGCCGACTCCATTTTCGCCGGCGACTCGCGTTTCGGTTTGCGCCTCGGCACGCTCGACGGCGGCGATCAAGTCTTGAGCTACGCGGGCGAGGGTTCGATCATGACCATCGCGCCGCCGGGCTCGGGTAAGACGCAGTGCTTCGTGCTGCCCAACCTGCTGTCCTGGCCCGGCCCCGCGGTGGTGCTCGACGTCAAGGGCGAGATCTACGCGGCCACGAGCAAGTGGCGCTCGCAAAACGTCGGCCCGGTTTTCAAGTTCAGCCCGCTCGACCCGAGCGCCAGCCGCAGCTACAACCCGCTCACGTTCGTCCGCCAAGACTCGGACTACATTTGGGAGGACTCGCGGTTCCTCGCCGACATGATGATCGTGCCTTCGGGCGCGTCCGACCCGTTCTGGGAGAACACGGCGCGCGACGTCCTAACCGCGGCGATCGCCTATATCACGCAGGAAAACGACCCGGCCCAGCGCGCGATGTCGAAGCTCATGGATCTCGTCTACGGCATCGGCTGGGACGACATGGTCGAGTCGCTCAGGAGGAACCTATTCGTCGGCGCGATGCGCCAGATGGGGCAGACGCTTACCGACATGGACCGCAAGCAGCGCGACAGCGTTCTCAAGACGGCGCAGTCGAGCCTGAGCGCGTGGCAGGGCGAACGTATCGCACGCGTCACGCGGACCTCCGACTGGAATCCGGAAGATCTGCGCACGTCGAAGGCGACAATCTACCTCTGCGTCAATCCGAACGAGATCGACAGCTACCTGTCCCTGCTCCGCGTGTTCATAGCGCAGCACATTCGGTTGCTCACGAACAAGCTGCCGCCGCGCGACGCGGCGCCGATGTTGTTCGTGCTCGACGAGCTGCCGAGGCTGAAGAAGATGCCGCCGGTGGACGAAGCGTTGAACATCGGTCGTCAATACGGCATTCGGCTCTGGATGTTCGCGCAGAGCTACGGGCAGCTCAAGGAGTCGTACCCGAATGCCGAAGGAATGCTCGGCAGCTGCGCAGTGCGGCTGTTCATGAACGTGCCGCTCAACGACGAGCTCGCGCAGAAGATCTCCGATCAGCTCGGCCATCGCGATGGGCCGCTCGACACGACGCGCGTCAAGCTCGTGGAGCCCCTCGAGCTCGCGGGCCCGGCCTACCGCGACGTCGCGCTCGTCGTTGCCACCAACACCAAGCCCGCCAAGGTGCGCAAGGCGTTCGCGTATCGCGATGCCGAGCTCACCGCGCGCATGGGCAGCGCCTGAGGAACACACCTATGCCAGCGCCGACCTACGAGGAACTCCGTGAGCTCCACAAGGCCGCCGAGAACGAGTTGCGTGAACGCAATGCCGCGCAGATCAAGGACAACTTCGACGCGGAACGACGGCAGCTCGAAGCGGGAAAGACAGAGTACCCGGACAAAGCGAATCTCTATGAGGCGAAGATCAAGGAAGCGAACACCCAAGAGCAAAACTATCTGGAGGCAAATAACAATGCTCGCGACAGGGCGATTGGCCAGGCGGCAGTATTGTTTGCCCAGAACGCCCTCGACGACCGGCAGAAGCTTCAAAGCGCCGAGCGGATAGAAATCGACGCGCTTCGCGCTTCTGCGGTAGCCCTCGAGAAAGAGCGTCAGGAGGATGAGAGAAGGAAGCTCGAAGCGCAGATCCTCTTTAGACAGCAGGACCGCGTGGAAAGAGACCACGAGCGCAACGGCCCCGGAGGGCCGCGCTAGCAGCAATTGGGTGGGAGCCATGCTCGGCCACTACGTGCACCTAGCCGTCCGCAACATCCCGCGCGCCGGGCCGTTCGTCTTCATGAGCATCGTCGGCCTCGCGCTCGGTCTAGCGACGGCAAGGACTACCCGCAGTATGAGTCCGCTGCGTGACCGTGCACGGCACGAACTACCTGCACGTCGAAAACAACGTGACCTACAACACCGTGGGTCACTGCTTCTTCATGGAAGACGGCATCGAGCACGGCAACGAGTTCGTCCACAACTTGGCGATCCAGACCAAGTGCCATACGTCCAAGCCGTGCGTCCCGACCAACCTCGCCGCGAGCGGCGAGCCCAGAGCGGGAACGAATGGCCAGCAATCCAAGGACGTGCTGCTGCCCTCCGACAACACGGCGTCGAGCTACTGGATCACCAACCCGGACAACGTCTACCGCGACAACGTGGCCGCGGGCTCCGACACGACCGGCTTCTGGATGTCGTTGCCGGAGCACCCGAACGGTCAGTTCGCTGACACGGAGATCAGCAAGGCAACCTGGCCGCGTCGAACGCCCTTCCGCGAGTTCAAGGGCAACGTCGCCCACTCGAACTACGACTCGTTCATGTTCGACCGAAACATTGCGCCCAATAACACTTTCAGTGTTACCGGCAGCTCGCAAACCGGCCTTGAAAACCCGGCTGACCCGAACAGCAAGGCGCTGGAATCGGTCTTCGCGGATCTCACCGCCTACAAGAACCGCAATGGCGCCATCTGGGGCCGCGGCGAGATGCACGTATTCAGGAACGTGAAGGTGGCCGACAACGCTAACGGCTATACGCACGCGTCTGGCTCGGCCGGTCGTGACCCCT
>Ga0137410_10004002_pt1 | contig 9985 bp, 7 predicted proteins | sample CZODoug1_16funga_FD_108878 | JGI IMG/M metagenome (GOLD analysis project Ga0137410, IMG submission 108878) | Vadose zone soil fungal communities from Angelo Coast Range Reserve, California, USA - CZODoug1_16fungal (Illumina Assembly) | ecosystem: Environmental > Terrestrial > Soil > Vadose zone... | reverse complement strand
GCCGCCCCAGATGGTCGCGAGCCAGGACCAGATCTTGATGCCGGTCGGGACCGCGATCACCATCGAGGCGAAGCTGAAGAACTGACGGAGCCCGGGGCTCATCCCCGTCGCGAACATGTGGTGGCCCCAGACCATGAAGCCGATGAATCCGATGCCCGCCGTGGCCAGCACCATCCCCTTGTAGCCGAAGAGATGCTTCCCCGAGAAGGCGGGCAGAATCTGGGACACCATGCCCATGCCGGGGAGCACCATGATGTAGACGGCGGGATGGGAATAGAACCAGAAGAGGTGCTGCCACAGAACCGGATCGCCCCCCGCCTGGGCATGGAAGAAGCTGGTTCCGAACATGCGGTCGGTGAGAAGCATGGTCAACGCCCCTGCCAGCACCGGGGTCGCGAAGAGGATGATCGTCTGAGTGATGATCACGTTCCAGCAGAACATCGGCATTTTCAGCATGGACATGCCCGGCGATCTCAGATTTAGGATCGTCACAACGAAATTGATCCCGCCCAGGATCGAAGAGGCGCCCGCGAGATGGAGGCCCAGGATCCAGAGGTCGACGCCCGGTCCGGGAGAGAACTGGCGGTCGGTCAGGGGCGGGTAGCTGGTCCAGCCCGCCGCCGCCGAGCCGCTCTTCAAGAAGAGGCTCACCAGCATGAAGAGCCCCGCCGGAACCAGCATCCAGAAGCTCACCGCGTTCACGCGGGGGAAGGCCATGTCGCGCGCGCCGATCTGGATCGGTACGACGTAGTTGGCGATCCCGGCCATGATGGGAATGGTGAAGAAGAAGACCATGAAGGTCCCGTGGAGCGACATGATCTGGTTGTAGACCTCGGGGCGCACGACGTGGAGCCCCGGGGCGGAGAGCTGGGCGCGCATGATCATCGCGAAGATCCCCGCCACGGAGAAGAAGAAGAACGCGAGCCAGATGTACATCACGCCGATCAGCTTGTGGTCGGTGGTGAGGAGCCACTTGAGGATGCCCGTCCTGGGCTTTGCGTGAGGAACGGCGGTCTCGTGCGACGAGAGCGGTCGGGCGATGGTGCCGGCTTCCATGACGGCTAGGCCCCCTTCTTCTTCTGCTCGATCCAGCGCTCGAATTCTTCCGGTGTCACCACGTTCACCGTAATGAGCATCTGCGCGTGGAGGACGCCGCACAGCTCGGCGCACTGGCCCTCATAGGTCCCGGTCTTGTCCACGTTGAACCACACGTGGTTGATCCGCCCCGGATTGGCGTCCATCTTGATCCCGAACTCGGGGACGAACCAGCTGTGCACCACGTCGATCGACGTGACGTTGGCGGAAACGATCTTCCCCGCGGGGAGCACGAGCGGCTCGTTGGCGAAGATGACCCCGTACTTGGGATAGCGGTATTCCCAGAACCATTGATGTCCGACGACCTCGATCTGCACGTCCGATTTGGGAATCCTCTCCATGTATCTCTCGGTGGTGAACGAGGGTCCGGAGAGAATCACCATCGCCAGAGCGGGGATCGCGGTCCAGAGGATCTCGAGACGAAGGTTCTCGTGCCATTTCGCTGGCGGGACGCCCGGCTTTGCGCGGAACTTGAGGACCGCCACGAGCAGGATCCCCTCGGCGAGGATGAAGAAGAAGGCGGTGATCGCGACGGCCTTGTAGAAGAGCGACCTCACGTCGCGCGCGATGGAGGTCGCCGGATGGATCAGCCACGCGCCCGCGGGGCCCGCCAGCACGGCGGCGGCGGTGATTCCAAGCCCGAAGATGAGGAGCATCGTCCAGCGGCTTCGTGGGTTCATGTCAGCTCCGGTTGGCGCCGGCGGGCGCAGGCGCGCGGCCCGGGCCGCGGGGCGCGGCCATCGCGGAAGGGCCGCCGGAGCCCGCGGCTGCCGGCTGCCTCCCGTGCAGGCTCGACGTGAATTCGTACAACGCGCGCACTTCGTCGCGCGACAGGTCTCCATTCGCGGGCATCAGATATCCAGGGATTCCCTCCAGGACGAGCTTCTCGAACCGGGCCGAATCCAGAGCGCGCGCCGCGGAGAAAGGTCGCGTGGTGACGTACGCGTAGGGCGCCGACCCCAGCATCCGCACGCGGATCCCCCCCTGCCCCACCGGACCGTGGCAGGAGGCGCATCGCGCGGCGTAGACGGCGGCGCCCGGTCCGTCGGAGAGGGGCGCGGCCGAGCCGGCCGGCGAGAGCGGCGCGGCCGGCTCCTCCATGAGGAGAAGCGCCAGCTCGATCGGAATCGTCGGACCGGGTTTCGCGGGACCTCCAAGACCCGGTCCGGGAGCCGTTTTCCCACCACCGCCCGCTTCGCCTCCGATCGGGCCGAGCCAGGCGAGATCGGCGGGCTTGTCCTCCTCCTGCTTCGGGGCGAACGATCGCTCGTAATGGGCGATCGCGAAACGGTCCTCCAGCGGAATACTGGTGAACGCGGCCATCGCGGTGCCAGGAGATCCCACCGAAATCGTCTGCACGACCCGCGCGATCCCGCCTCCGAATTTCCAATAGCCCTCGTGAAAGTTCCTCGGTTTCGGATTGAGGGCCGCTGCCGCGGGGCCGTCCCCGAACCCCTTGGAACCGTGGCAGGACGCGCAATTGACGTCGAAGAGGGTCTTCCCCTTCGCGATCAGCTCGGGCGTGGGTTTCAGAAGCTCCGCCACGTTGAGCGTGGTCGCCGGCTTCCCGGCCGAGGCGGAGCGTTCCCCGCCGCCTTCCTTGCCGGCGGACCGCATGCCGGCGAGGTAGGCGAGCGTGGCCACGAGGCCCAGGAGCACACCGGTGACCACGAACTGCGCGATCGTCAGCGCAGCGCCCACGTGTTCTTCGGGCGGTGGCGGTGGCGGCGAGCCCGGAGGCGCCGGATGGGTCGTATCGCTCACGCGTGGAACCTCACACTCGCGGGAAAGTCGGGATCGCCGTGCGGGGCGACCGGGTGCCGGCTCAGAAAGGACTGAACCCTCCAGCCGAAAAGTCCGATGAAGCCCAGCGCGACTCCGATCTCGTTCCAGCTCAGGACGGCGTGCTCGGGCGAGAAGGCCGGGTAGATGATCCAGTAGCTGTCGAGCCACTGGCCCAGGATCACGCCGGAGCATACGGTCAGAAGAACCGTTTCATTCTCCTTCCACCTCTGGGGCATCAGCACGAAGAACGGGATCACCCACTTGAGCACGGCAACGGCGATGATAACCGCTCCCCATCCCGTGTAGATCCGGTGGATCATCCACTCGATCTCCTCGGGCAGGTTGGCGTACCAGATGAGCATGAACTGCGAGAACGCGATATAGGTCCAGAACACCGCGAACGCGAAGACGAGCTTACCCAGATCATGGTAATGGGCGCGGCTGATCACGCCCTGGAGCGCCCCCTGGCGCCTCAAGATTACCGCGACGATGGCGATCGCCGCGAGCCCGCTCTGCCACAGGCCGGCCCAGGCGTAGACCCCGAAGATGGTGCTGTACCACGTGGGCTCGAGCGACATGAGCATGTCGAAAGCCGCGAGGGTGAACGTGATCGCGAACGAGACGATGAACACCGCCGAGAGCTTGAGATTCCTCCGCGAGAGCGCCGGATCGCGGGTCTCGTCCTGCCGCGTCGAATTTCGCACGAAATACCAGGAGAAGAAGGACCAGAGCCCGAGGAAAAAGAGGCTCCGGAGGATGAAGAAGTTGGTGGAGAGGTACCCTCCCTTCGCGATCAACTTCGCCCCGACTCCCTGTGTCGCCGCCGGGCTCGACCAGACGTAGAGGTGCGGGATGGCCTCGGGTATGGCCCCGAGCCCAGCCAGGGAGGCGGCCGCATTCAGGATGGGGATTCCCACGGCCACCACCACGAAGAGGATCAGCGCCATCGGCACGAACGACGCGAAGGCATCCGCGATCCGCCGCACCACCACGCTCCAGGTCGCGCCCACCAGATAGTGTATGGCTGAGAAGAAGGTCCCCGCCAGGCCGAGGCACAGGAACACCCAGAAATTCTGGAGCCATGCGGCGTAGGCGCGGGTGGGGTCGGAGCTGACCTCGAGGCTGAACGTCACGGCGCCGATGATGATCATGAGCCCGAAGAAGGCGCGAACTCCCGCGGCGACCGAGAGGGGGGCCACCCGTACCCTGTCTCCGTGGTGCGCCACGTGGGCGAATGCGTCGGCGCTCATGGTTTCCCTCCCCCGGCCGCGGGCTTCGAGGTACGCGCGGGCTTCATGGCTCCCGCCCCCGTCGATTCCGCGGGCGCGCCCGTCCCTCCCGCGCCCGCAATCGAGTCCGCCTTGATTCCGGCAGCCCTCAGGTCTTGCGGCAACGGATGCGCGGACCGCTCCAGCACGCGCACGTAGTGGATCACGGCCCAGCGGTCCTCGGGAAGAATCTGCGAGGCGTAGCTCGGCATCAGATTTTGTCCGCGGGTGACGACGTGATAGATCCGCCCGTCGGGCCACCCGCTCACCTTCTCGGACAGGAGCGACGGTGGCATCGGGAATTTGGGAACGATGTAGCCCTGGCCGTCCCCCTTCGGGCCGTGGCAGACGACGCAGTAGGTCATGTACACGCGCTGCCCGCGGCCGAGCACGTCGGCCGTGCGCGGCAAGGGATTCGTAAGCTCCCGCTGCGCGAGCAGGCTGTCCGCAGCCGCGTAGCGGTAGGGCGTGAACCCGCGCGGCACCGTGCCCGGAACGGGGGTGCGCATCGCGGACATCCCCGGATGCATGGGATCTTCGTTCTGGGCCTTGACCGCGGGCGAATAGGCCATGTTCGGCATGTACTCCAGCGCCGGCTTCTCCTTGCGGTGCGAGCACCCGGCCAGGAGCACGGGGATCGCGAGCGCCGCGAAAACGAGTCTCACGGCACCCGGACTCCACGTCCCCCAAGCGGCGCGCGCGCTAGACACGGAGAATCTTTACTTCCACCGGGCCGGTCTTGCGCAAGACTCCAAGGATCCGGTCCTCGTTCCATTCCGGTCCGTATTCTGGCACGAAGAGCCCGAACCGGTCGTTGGTGAGATTCCGGTCCAGGATCGGCCCCTTGAAATTCGGCAGACCGCAGGCCAGGAGGAGCGCTGCGAGGGTCATCGTGCCTCCCAGCAGCACGCCGCACTCGAAGGTCACCGGGATGAAGGCCGGGAGCGATATGAAGGGCTTCCCGCCGACGTTGATCGGCCAGTCGAACGCCGAGGTCCAGATCTCGAACGTGAGCCCCAGGATAGCGCCGCTCAGCCCCATGACGAGCGTAACGTACGGAATCCAAGATTTCCTGATCCCCAGCGCTTCGCTCAGCCCGTGGATCGCGTAGGGCGTGTAGGCGTCGACCCCCTGGAAGCCGTGCTCCTTTGCGACGGCCGCCGCGGTCAGTAGGCGATCCGGATCGTCGTAGAGCGCGAGCACCGCGCGGGTCGGCCGGGGCTTCCGGAACCGGTCAAGGAACATGGACCGCCTCCTCTCTTCGCGTCCGCTCCCGAGCTGTCGCTTCGGTTTTCTTGGCGGCCCAGAGCACGCTCTTCACCTCGGCCATCGAGATCGCCGGGAAAAAGCGGCAGAAAAGGAGGAACCACATGAAGAAAAATCCGAAGGAGCCGGCGATGACGGAGTAGTCGAAGATGGTCGGCTTGTAGTAGGACCAGTTGGGCGGCAGGAAGTCCCGGTGGAGCGAGGTGACGATGATCGTGAACCGCTCGAACCACATCCCCACGTTCACGAGTAGTGAGACGACGAACATCACGGCGATGCTCCGCCGGAGCTTCTTGAACCAAAACACCTGCGGCACGATCACATTGCAGCTCACCATGATCCAGTACGCCCAGGCGAACGGCCCCGTAGCTCGGTTGAGGAACGTGAAGCGCTCGTAGGGATTCCCGCTGTACAGCGCCACGAAGAACTCGGTCGCGTACGCGTAGCCGACCATCATGCCGGTCGCAAGGATGATCTTGTTCATGTTCTCGAGGTGCTGGAGGGTGATGTATTCCTCCATGTGAAACACCTTCCGGAGAATCACGAGCAGGGTCACCACCATGGCAAAGCCCGAGAAGATGGCGCCCGCGACGAAGTACGGGGGGAAGATGGTCGTGTGCCACCCGGGCAGGAGCGAGGTCGCGAAGTCGAAGGAGACGATGCTGTGCACCGAGAGCACGAGTGGCGTCGAGAGCCCGGCCAGCATCATGTACGCGCGCTCGTAGTGCTGCCAGTGACGCTCCGATCCGCGCCAGCCCAGGGAGAGCGTCCCGTAGATCGCGCGGCGCCATCCGGTGGAGCGGTCCCGAAGCGACGCGAAGTCGGGGATGAGCCCCGTGTACCAGAAGCAGAGCGAGATCGTGAGGTACGTCGTGACCGCGAAGACGTCCCAGATCAGAGGCGACCGAAAGTTCACCCAGAGAAAGCGCCAGTTCGGGAGCGGCACCAGCCAGTACGCGAACCAGGTCCGTCCGAGATGGATGAGGGGGAAGAGCCCGGCGGTCATGACCGCGAAGATGGTCATGGCTTCCGCGGAGCGGTTGATGGCGGTGCGCCACCGCTGGCGGAAGAGATGGAGGATCGCGGAGATGAGCGTCCCGGCGTGACCGATGCCGATCCAGAACACGAAGCTCGTGATGTCGACGGCCCAGCCGACAGGATGGTTGAGCCCCCAGATCCCGATCCCCTTGTAGATCTGGTACGAGATCTCCGCCGCGAACTGGAGCGTGAGGAGGAGACTGATCCCAAAGGCGACCTTCCACAGGGTCCCGGGCTTCCGCTCGAGGGGAGCGGAGACGTCCTCGTTCACGTCCGCGAAAGTCTTCCGCGGATCGATGAGCGGCTCGGCCGGTATCACGGGCGCCTCGAGGACGTCGCTCATGCGCCCGCTTCCTCGCGGTTTCTGACCTTGACCTCGTACGTCACGACCGGCCGCGTGTTCAGGTCCCAGAGCACATGGTATCCGCGGGGCCTCTTCGTGAGCTCGGTGACACGGCTCCCGGGATCGTTGATGTCGCCGAAGATGATGGCTTGCGTGGGGCAAGACTGCATGCACGCGGTCTCGATATCGCCGTCCTTGACGGCCACGCCGAGCGCCTTTGCCTGTTCCTTCCCCTCACGGATCCGCTGGATGCAGAACGTGCACTTTTCCATGACCCCCTTCGAGCGCACGGTCACGTCGGGGTTGAGCACCAGCCTCAGGGACTTCTCGCGCACGCTCGAATAATCGAACCAGTTGAATCGACGGACTTTGTAGGGGCAGTTGTTCGAGCAGTAGCGGGTCCCCACGCAGCGGTTGTAGACCTGGACGTTGAGGCCTTCGGAGTTGTGCACGGTGGCGAGCACAGGGCAGACGGTCTCGCACGGAGCGTTCTCGCAATGCTGGCAGAGCATCGGCTGGTGGATGGTCTCAGGATCTTCGGGGCTCCCGGAGTAGTAGCGGTCGATGCGAAGCCAGTGCATCTCGCGGCCCCGGAGCACGATCGACTTCCCCACCACCGGAACGTTGTTCTCCACCTGGCAGGCGACCATGCACGCCGCGCAGCCGATGCAGGCGTTCAGATCGATCGCCATTCCCCACCGGTGCCCCGGATATTTGTGCCGCGACCACATGGAGGGCTCGGTGTCGGGCTCCTCGTTTCCGGAAGCCGGGTCCTTGAGGAACGAGGCGAAGGTCGTCTCGTAGATGATGGGGCGGTCCTCGGTGTAGTTGTGTCCCTGCACGCACGCCAGCGGCGCCTGTCGCCCCGTCTTCGTGATGCGCGCGGGGATCCCGCTCATTCCGACGCGCCCCGCCGTGGCCTGCGCGAGCGCATAGCCGTTCTGTCCCACCTTGTTTCCCACCCGCCCGGCAGCGGTTCTGCCGTATCCGATCGCGATCGCGATCACGTCGGGATGGAGCCCCGGCTGGACGTGCACCGGCAGATCGAACTTCGCGTGCCCCACGTCCACGGTGACCACGTCCGCCCGCATTTCGTATTCGGAGACGCCGAGCGCCCGCGCGCGGGAGGGAGCCATCGAAACGTAGTTGTCCCAATCGATCTTCGAGACCGGATCGGGCAGCTCTTGCAGCCACGCGTTGTTCGCGCTCCTGCCGTCATACAGCGCGACGGGCGTGTAGAGCACGAGCGAGAGGGTGCCTCCCGAGGGGGCCTGCGCGCCCGACACCGGAATCTCGCCCAGTGATCCCGGCCGGAACGATCCGCCGGAGGAGGAGGATGCCGCTGCGCCCGAGCCGTTCGAACCGCGCCCGAGCTCGAGCACGCCCTCTCGGAGCGCGCCCTCCCAGAACACATCGAAGGTCCCGGCCGCGTTGCTGCGCGGATAGACGTCCTTGCGCCACGCCTCGCGGAGATACTCGTGCCAGCTCCCTGCCGTGACCGCCAGAGGGCCCGCGCCCATCGCTCGCCCCCACGCGAGCAGGCTGTCCTGGAAAGCGCGCGTGTCGTAGAGCGGCGCGATGGTGGGCTGCGCCAGGGAGCGAACGCCGCGACGCGGCTCGTGGTCGTTCCACGATTCGAGGTAATGGTTGTCGGCCGCCACGAAGTCGGCGTAGCGCGCGGTTTCATCCACGCGGTCCGAGAAGCTCACGACGAACGGCACCCGCTTCATGAGGTCGCCGAAGCCGAGTGCGGCGGGCAGCGAGTAGACCGGATTGACGCCGTGGACCAGGAGCGCCTGTACCTCACCGGAGCGCATCCGGTCCACCAGCGAGAGCACCGCCTCTTCGGAGCCCTGCGCCTGCAGGGACGGCGTCGAGGCGTCCACGGTCACGCCGTCGTTCCCGAGCGCCGCGTTGAGCAGATTCGCGGCCACCTGGAGGGCCACGGCGTGGTTCGCGGGCGCCGCCTGCGGCCCCGCGAGCACGAGACTCTTGCCCCGGCTCGCCCAGAGCTCATCGGCGAGCGCCGTCAGGGTGCCGGACGGAAGCCCCGCGTCGCGCTCCGTGCTCCCGGAGGAATAATCGCGCAAGGCCGAGCCCACCGCGGCGTTCCCCGAGAGCGAGGCGCGCGGGTTCCGCACGTGGAGCTCGTGGGCGAGCGCCAGGGTCACGCCGAGGAGATGCTCGGGGCGCACGCGATGGCGCACGTCGGCGTTCGTGCCGGTCAGGGTCAGGATCGGCTCGATGGCCACGAGCTTCGACATCGACCCCGACTCGGGGCGGCGGCGGCTCGCGAAGTCGCGGGCGAACTCGGGGGGCGAGAGGAAGGTCCCGAGCGGATCCGCGCCGATGGTGACGATCAAGTCGGCGCGGTCCAGGCGGTAGCGCGGGATCATGCGCTCGCCGTAACAAAGCTCCCGCGCCTTCGCGATCGCGTCGCTCGACACCGCGTCGTAGATCACGTGCGTGCCGGTCGGGAACGCCGCGATGAAGTCGGAGACGAGCGCGCGCGTCGTCGGGCTCGTGAGCGTTCCGGTCAGGAGCACCACGCGGCCGCCCCCCTGGCGCGTGTCGCGCAGGGCCTTGGCCACGCGCCCGTCGAGCGCGCCCCAGGTGGTCGCCTTGGCGTTTCCGGTCGCGCGATCCACCGCGACGGGACCCTTGAGCCGGTCCGGGTCGTAGAGATTGAGCAGCGACGCCTGGCCGCGGGCGCACAGTCCGCCGCGGCTCAAGGGGTGCTCCTTCATCCCCTCGAGCTTGATGGGCCGTCCCTCGCGCGTCTTCACGAGCAGGCCGCAGGAGGCCGGGCACTCCCCGCACGTCGAGGCGTACCAGACCGCCTTTCCGGGGATGATCTCCTCCGGCACCTTGATGTAGGGCAGGATCTTCTCGACCGGTCTGCGGGCGCAGCCCGCTGCCGCGAAGGCAGCCCCCGCCCCGATCAATTTCAAAAATTCGCGCCGGGAAGGTTCGGTGATCTGCTCGGAGGGGGTCAGGAATTCCTGCTCGCGCAGCGCGCGCACCTCGGGGCTGTCGTTGAGCTCCGCGAGGGTCTGCCAGTGCCTCCGCGGCGCCTCGCCCCCTTTCGTTGGGGTCTCTCCCACGCGCGTCGGGTCGGTCATGTGTGGCACGTGTTGCAGTCGGTGGGGGCCTTGTTCTCGCGATGGCAGCTGATGCAGAAGCCCATCTT
>Ga0137410_10003995_pt1 | contig 9994 bp, 6 predicted proteins | sample CZODoug1_16funga_FD_108878 | JGI IMG/M metagenome (GOLD analysis project Ga0137410, IMG submission 108878) | Vadose zone soil fungal communities from Angelo Coast Range Reserve, California, USA - CZODoug1_16fungal (Illumina Assembly) | ecosystem: Environmental > Terrestrial > Soil > Vadose zone... | reverse complement strand
TCGCGATCGTCGGTCTCTCTCTCGACAAGGGCGGCGTGCAGGACGTGAAGCCGTTTGTGGAGGAATACAGCGTCAACTATATGATGCTCATCGCCAACGACGAGACGGCGAGGGACTACGGCGGCATCACCGGCATTCCGACCACGTTCGTGCTCGACAAGAACGGTAAGATCGTGAAGCGCTTCCTGGGGTACACGGACCCCGAGGTCTTCGAGGAGACGATCCGGCCACTTCTCACGGCGAGCTGAGCCGGCCGCGCGGCCCGGGTCCACCCCATGTTCGACGCACAGCTAACCCAGATTTCACTGGCCGCGATGATTCCCGCGGCGTTTCTCGCGGGCGTGGTCTCGTTTGTCTCTCCATGCGTCCTCCCGCTGGTCCCGTCCTACATCACCTTCATCACGGGGCTCTCGTTCGACGAGCTGACCGCTTCGGATCAGGGCCCGCGCGTCCGCCGGCTCACCCTGATCCACTCGCTCGCCTTCATCCTGGGCTTCTCGATGGTGTTCATCGCCCTGGGGGCGACGGCGACCGCCGCGGGGCAGTTCCTCCGCGACCACCAGGACACGCTCCGCATCGCCGGGGGGATCCTGATCGTGTTCTTCGGGCTCTACCTGACCGGGATCATCCCGATCCCGTTCCTCTCCCGCGAGCGAAAGATCCATTGGAGCGGCAAGCCGCTCGGCGTCTTCGGCTCGGTCCTCGTGGGAATCACCTTCGCGGCCGGATGGACCCCATGCATCGGGCCGATCCTCGCTTCGATCCTTCTCTATGCGAGCACGGCGCAGACCGTCGGGACGGGGATCCTCCTCCTCAGCGTCTACTCGCTCGGGCTGGGCGTGCCGTTCCTCCTCGCCTCGCTCGGAATGAACTCGTTTTTGGCCGCATCCAGCCGCCTGCGTCGCTCACTTCGCACGATCGAGGTCGTGAGCGGTGCAATTTTAATTGTCTTCGGACTCTCGCTCGTCACGAACCTCTTCTCCGTGTTCGTTTCCTTCCTCGCGCGGTTCCTTCCCGCGGTCGGCTGACGCTCCGCTCTAAACATTCGCAGCAAAAAAACCGATAGCTCTCTCATCGGGGAACCCTGGGGGGGAGCTCTCCGATCGACAACGAAGGAACCCGTCACCACTCCCTGGGGTCGGGCCATGGGCCCGTCTCTCGATCGAGGCAATGGCGACCAAAACGCGAGCAACCAGCCGTCACGCCGCCGTCGCGCACGCCGCCGAGACCATTCCCAGCGCCCTCGCGCTGTTGAACGGGCTGGACCAGGTCGCGCGATCCCTCGTTCCCTTCGAGGCCGGCGACACCTCGCTTGCCCAGGTCGTCGAAGGGGCGCGCCGGCTCCTGAACCCGGACGGCGTCGCCATCCTGATCCGCGACAAACAGGGCGAATACACCTTCAAGGCGGCGGAGGGAGTGCTCTCCGAGTGGAACCAGTTCGTCCTCTCGGGCGGCGTCGTCGAGCTGCTCGATAGCTTCCTGAAGCGCGACACGGTCACCCTCTTTCAGCGGAAGCAGCGCACGCCCTGGGCGAGGGAATTCCTGCTCGCGGCCGGGATGAACTGGGGAGCGCTCGCCCCGATCCGCGGGCAGGGCGAGATGATCGGCGTGCTGCTCGTGAACCACTCGAGGTCGCTCGCGTTTCGCGCCGAGCACGTCGCCGCGTTCCGGGGGCTGGCCACGCTGGCGGGGGTCGCGGCGCGCGAGGATAGCCACCGGGCCCACCTGGAAGAGCTGTTCATGAGCGTCATCGTCTCCCTCACCATGGCGCTCGAAGCGAAGGATGCCGCCACGGAGGGCCACTCGGTCCGCGTCGCCGCCTACTCGGAAGCGATCGGCAAGGAGCTCGGCCTCCCGCCGAAGGCGCTCGACGTCATCCACCGGGCCTGCCTGGTGCACGACATCGGGAAGATCGCGGTCGACGAGAACATCCTCTCCAAGCGCGACCGGCTCAACACGATGGAGCGGGAAAAGATGGACATGCACCCGCTGATCGGGGAAAGCATCCTCAGCCCGATCGAGATGCTTCGTCCGCTCCTTCCCGGCGTCCGCTCGCACCACGAGCACTACGACGGTTCAGGCTACCCGGACGGGCTGGCGGGCGACGCGATCCCGATCGAAGCCCGCATCATGGCCGTGGCGGACGCGTTCGACGCGATGACCTCGAACCGGCCGTATCGCCGGGCGCTTCCCGAGGAGGAGGCGCTGGTCGAGCTCCGGAGAAACGCGGGCACGCACTTCGACCCGCGGGTCGTCGCGGCGTTTGAGCAGATCTACCCCGCGGTGAAGCGCACGCTGGAGCACATGCGGCCCCGGGCGGAGCGGGTCAGCGAGCAGGGGTGAGGCGGGCCTTGCGGAGAATGACCGAAGTGCCGTGGTCGTCGCGGGTGTTGAAGGTCACCTCGTCCATGAGGGACCGCATCAAATAAAGCCCGCGCCCGTGCGGATTCAAAAGCTGTGACTCGTCTGTCGGATTCCGCACCTTCCCCGGATCGAACCCCTTCCCGAAATCATCCACTCGAACGACGATGTCGCCGGGATGCACCGTGAAGTCGAAGGTGACCGACTTGTCGTCCGCGAAGACGTTGCCGTGCTGGATGGCGTTCGTTCCCGCTTCGATGACCGCGATCATGAGGGCGTTCTCGGTCTCGTCGCCGAGCTCGTACTGCAGGGCGAGCCCCGCGATCAGTGCGTGGACCATGGAGAGCTGTTCGAGGCGGCTTCCGATCGTGAGGCGGATGGTGTCGCCCGAATCGCCGGTCGAGGGAGTCATGGGGGCGGCGCCCATGTCGCTACTGTAACAGAACCGCCCGGCGCGGGCATCGGTTTAGCCAGTACCGGCGTCACGGATTGGCCTTCAAGGCGACGAGGGTGATGTCGTCCATCTGGTCCGCGCCGTCGCTGAACCGGGTCACCTCCGACGCGATGGCGCGGATGATCTCGTCGGCGGTCAGGCTCTCCGGCAGGCGCTCCACCAGCTCCAGGAGGCGCCCCTCCCCGAAGTCCTCCCCCAAGCGGTTCCGCGCGTCGGTGATTCCGTCGGTGTACATGATGAGCGCGTCCCCGGGGAGGAGGGCGGCCCGGGACTGGGCGTACTGAACGCCGGGCTGGACCCCGAGGGGGATCCCGCCTTCGTCGAGCGATCGGCAAATTCCGTTCGCCGAGCGGAGAATCGGGTAATTGTGGCCCGCGTTCGAGAAGGAGATCCCGAGCCCGTCCGCTTCCACCTCCGCCAGAATGCACGTGGCGAACCGATCGTCCGTCGTGGCCTCGTGGACGAGGCGGTTCAGCCGTCCCATCAGCTCGCCCACCGGCTTTCGGTCCAGGGCCGAGGTGCGGATCGCCGCCTGGACCATCGACGCGAGGAGCGCGGCCGGGACCCCCTTGCCGGCCACGTCGGCGATCGCGACCAGGTAGCCGCCTTGTCCGAGATCGACGGTGTCGTAGTAGTCGCCCCCGACCGCCTTGCTCGGCGCGTTCAGACCGGCGAGCGTGAACCCCGAGGTGAGGGGGAGGCGGCTCGGGAGAAACTGCCGTTGGATTCGCCGGGCGACCGCGAGCTCCTCCTCGAGGATTTTCTTCTCCAGGCTGTCGCTGTAGAGGAACGTGGTCGTGACCGCGACGCTCGTCTGATTCGTCAAGGTCTGAAGGAGCGAGATCTCGGCCGCGGTGTAGCGGGTCTCGGTGATCTTCCGGCCCAGCGCGACGAGGCCGAGGAAATTCCCTCCGTATCGGAGCGGAAGGATCAGGTACGGCTCGGTCTGGAGGAGTGGACCGAGCGGCTCCACCAAGGCGCGCTCCTCGGCGAGCGAGTGGGCCTCCTTGCCCCGCAGCAGATCGGTGTCGTCGAGGAGTCGTAGGAGGGCCTCGCGAGGGATTGCGCCGATCGCTTCAAGATCCACGCGCCCGCCGAATCCCCACACGGTGTGTTGCCGCAGGTCGGGCGCGACCAGGAGCACCGTCGTGCGCGCGGGCAGACCTTCGCGTAGCGCGCTCAGGAGCTTCTCGGCCAACGCGTTCAGGTCGAGCACCGTGAGCATCTCGCCGCTCATCCGCCGGACGATCGTCCGGAAGTCTCCCTTGTCACGGAGGAAATATCGGTCGAGCGTCTCTTCCAGCCATGAGAAGAGCGGCTGGAACAGGACAAGGGCGAGCATGAGGAACGCGGTCTGAAAGATCGTGGTGTCGACGTCCGCCACCGTCTCGATCAGGGCGTCGAGGCGCCGGACGATGAGCATGTAGACGCCGAGAAGGAAGACGAGCGTGACGGAGTAGAGAATCGATTTTCTCGCGATCAGGTTCGCGTCCAGGAAGCGGTAGCGGACCATCGAGTAGGCGATCGCGAGCGATCCCACAATGAGCGCCGCCACGATCAAGGTCGAGCGGACGATGGGGGTCCAAAATGTGTTGAAGAGCGCCGGGATCGGCACCGCGATCGCATAGAGGCCGGCGCAGGCGGCGAGCCCGTAGAAGATGGTGCGGACCTGAGCCCGGATCCTGGGATTCTCGCTCCGCCGCCAGCTGAGCCAGAGAATGATGAGCGCCGCGGCGATGTAGGCCAGGTTCACGAGCGAGAAGAGGATCTGGTGGAACCCGAGGATCAGCTCGACCGGAAGCCGGCCGTACTCGACCACCTTGGCGCCGACCGGACTCTGCGCGAGCCTCGCGGCGAGCTGGCCCCAGAGCGGACCCTGCATCTGAAGGATCATGAAGATCAGGTGGAACAGGTGAGGGGCGAAGATCAAAAGCCCAGCCAACGGAATCCGCCGGAAGAGCCGGTTCTCCTTCGGAAAGACGCACGCGAAGAAGAGGAGCGAGGGGAAGAAGAGCTCCCAAACATAGTTGAACGAGCGGAGGAGGTCGTTGGACCCCGCCTTGCTCGGCCCCATGCTGTTCAGCACGATGCCGATCGCGCCGAGCATCGACCCGATTCCGCCCGAGAAGAGCATGAACGCCGTGGCGCGATTGGCCCGCTCCCGCGGCGCCTCGCGGAGGATGATGATTCCCAGGAATAGGACGAGCGCGCCTACAACCAGGTAGACCAGCGCGATCGGCGCGTTTCCCAGGGTGCCCGCGCTCATGGCGCAGCTTCAAACTCCGAGGGGAGGACCGAGCCCGGCGTCAGGAGGAGCGGCCGGCCCGGCTGGTCGAGAATCGCCTGCAGCACGCGCGACTCGTAGCTCAAGCCGGCGGGCGAGAGCGGCGTGGCGCCGGCCGCGCCGGCGGCCCTGGCCGCGGGGCCGGCGATTCCTCTCAGGAACATCGGGAGCCGGAAGAGCGGCGGCTTCGGATACTCGATGATCCGCACCCGGCGCCGCTCCGGAATCCCCGCCGCGCGCTTCGCCGCCTCGATCGTCTCATCGAGGGTCGCCACGCGGTCCACCAGCCGGTTGTCGACCGCGCGGCGCCCCAGGTAGATCCGCCCCTCGCCCAGCTCGCGCACGCGCGCGACGTCGAGCCTCCGCGCGGAGGCGACCTTTTCGGTGAAGTCGTCGTAGAGGTCGGCGAAGGAGCGCTCGATCTGCTTGCGCTCCGCCGCGTCGAGGTTCCGCTCCGGGAGGGTCGCGCCGAGAATCGGGAGCCGGATGCCGCCGAAGAGGTCCGCGCTCTTCCCGACCTGGACGTGATCCGCGGAGAAGCCGGTCTTCTTTCCGAAGCCGTCGTTCCAGACCCAGCCGCCGATCACCCCGATCGAGCCGGTGACGGTGAACGGCGTCGTGGTGATCGTGTCGGCGTCCATGCTGATCCAGTAGCCCCCGCTTCCGGCCACGCGCCCCTGGCTCACGAGAACCGGTTTCTTCGCGGCTTTGAGCGCGCGGATCTCGCCCGCGACGAGGTCGGAGGCGAGGGGATCGCCGCCGGGAGAATCGGCGCGCATCACGACGGCCTTCACCTCGCGGTTCTCGCGAAGCCCTCGCATCGCCTTCGAGCTCTGCCGCGCCTTGATCCCTTCGTCCATGGCGCACTCGCCGATCGCGTAGACGAGCGCGAGCGTCGGCTGGGGTCCCCACTCCTCGTCGGGGCTCCATCGGCGATCCGCGATCGCCCGGTAGGAGATCAGCTTGGCCCGCGGCCCGCCCACCTTCTTCGCGACCGCCTTCACGCTGTCGGCGCGGCCCAGCTCGTCGACCCACTTGAGGTCGAGGAGGCGGCTCGCATAGAGGAACGGCTCATCATTCACGACCCGGTCGAGCTCTTCGCGGGTCGTGCGTCCCGACTGGACGACCCCGGCCGCGAGTTCGGCGTAGACTTCGTCGGCGACCGCTTGAAGCTGCTCCCGATCGGCCGCGGACATGCTCTCGCGGGAGAAGGCCTCCAGCGCCGACTTGTACTTGTAGTAGCGCCATTCGTCGAAGCCCAGCCCGAGCTTGGCCAAGAGCCCCTTCATGTACGTGCGAGAGATCTGGACGCCCGGCATCAGGAGGTACCCGCGGGGGTCCATGACCAGGCGGTCCGCGACCGAGGCCAGGTAGTACCTCCCGAGGTTCAGATTGTCCGCGTAGACCACTACCTTCTTTCCACGTTCTTTCAGGGCGATAAGTTTCTCCCGGATTTCCCAGAGCATGGCCGGGTTCGCTTCCAGGCCGGAAAGATGGAGAACGACGCCACCGACCGTCGGGTCATCGATCGCGAATTGGATCCGCTCGGTAATGCCCCGGAGCGAAATCGTTCCCGGGTCCCAGTAGCGATAGGCCTGGTACGCGACCTGCCCCTTGAGGTCGATCTCCACGAACCGCCGCGCGCGGTTTCGCTTCGCGTCGAGGTCGAATCCCTTGAGCGGCGGATTCAGGCGGATCGCGTAGCGGGTCGGGCCGCGATTTCCGTCTTGGTCGAAATGCGGCGTCACCCGGAACGCGGCCCGGTCGAGCGCGACGCCGACGGTCACCTGGAATCGGTCGTCGTCGGCGTAGCGAACGGCCGCCTGGAGGCCCGGGATCGGGCGCACCTCGATCCCACCCGCGAGGGGCCCGTCCTTCCACCGCTCGCCGCGGCTCAGGGAATAGTCGCCGAAGATCGTGAGCCTCGCGTCCCCGAGGGGCCGGATGCCGACGTCGAGCCCGCCGTCGTGATCGCCTCCCTGAAGCGCGATCCGCCCCGTCGTGCCGAAGGAGAGCCACCGCTTCGGGCGGGCGATGTCCCCGACCGCGAGGTAGTTCTGCCGTGTGAACGCCCCCTTGCCGGGGCCGGAGAATCCGAAGGCCATGCCTCCAAAGTGCGCGCCCGATCCGTGCCCGAATCCGATCTGGTAGTCGGTCACGTTCCGGGGCCCGCCGGGGAGGGGACGGTCATGGCGGCGGAGCGCGAAGCCGATCCCCGCTCCCCCCGTGAGGCCCCACTGGTCCATGTGGTGCGGCCGGACGTTCTCGTCCGACCAGAAGAAAGAGAGCTCCGGCCGCTCGAGGACTCCCCACTGCGCGGGATTGAACATCGCCCCGATCGCGCCGTCGTCGGTCGACGGTGAGGTGGAGAGGACGTCCGACTCCTCCTCGTACGGGGAGAGTCCCTCCCAGGCGGCACAGGGAAGCGGCGCGCCGAGGAGGAGGAGGACGAGGAGGAGCGCCGCCGTGAGGACGAGGAGCCCGGGGCGCAGTCTCATGGATCCACCAGATCCTGCGCCTTCCCGGCGGCCTTCTTCACTCCCGGGTTGGCCCGCTTCGCGTAAATCGCGCTCGCCGCGAAGAGCACGAGCATGACGGTGATGGAGAGCCATCGCGGAACCTCCCAACCGATCACGTGGATCCCGTGGAGGTATTCGATCAGAAGCTTCACACCTACCCACGCGACAATGACGTAGGCGCCGTCGACGATCGACGGAAACGCCCGGACGATGCCGAGGAGCTGCCCGATCAGGACGCGCATCGCGATGATCCCGAGAAGTCCGCCGCTGATAATGACCCATATCTTGCGCGACATCGCGATCGCCACCAGGATCGAATCGATCGCGAAGACCACGTCGGTCATCTCGACCCGCACCACGGTGCTCCAGAACGCGGAGAGCCCGAGGATGGTCGCGATCGCCTTGGGTGCCCCCCGCCCCGATTCGTTCGGGCGGTGCCAGAAGTGCTTTGCCGGCAGGTAGAGCAGGTACGCGGCGCCGACCAGCTTCACCCACTCCCAATGGATGATGTACGTCGCGAAAAGGGTGGCGACAATCCGGAAGCAAAGCGCCCCCACGATCCCGTATCGGAGCGCGCGCTTCTGCTGCTCGACGGGAAGCGGCAGGACGAGTACCGCCAGCACCAGGGCGTTGTCGGCGCTCAACGCGGCTTCCAGGAGCACGAGGAGGCCGATCGTTACGAAATCGGTGGGCTCGACGGTAAAGGGCATGGAAAGGGGACTTTACCCCAAACGCGTGCGTGCCGGGGGTGGCCCCGGCGCTACCCCTTGGCGCGGGTTGCGGAGCCGAGCGCGGCCGGCGCGTACATCTTCTCGACGTACTCCTTCATCATTCGCCTGGCCGAAAAGGCGGGCGTGATGGTCCGGATCGACTGCCGCACCACCTGGAGCCACCCGCGCGGGATGTCGCCCGAATCGCGCTCGTAATAGAGCGGCACGATCGTCTCCTCGAGGAGCCGGTACAGCTCCGCCGCATCGCGCGCGTCCGCATCCTCCGCCTCCGCGTCGACCCCGAACGCCCAGCCGTTCCCGCGGCCCGCGGCTTCGGCCCACCACCCATCCAGGATGCTCGCGCTCGGGACGCCGTTCATGCCCGCCTTCATGCCGCTGGTCCCTGAGGCCTCGAGAGGGGCGCGCGGGTTGTTGAGCCACAGATCGACTCCCTGCGTGAGCCAGTGGGCCGCGTGCATGTCGTAGTCCTCGAGGAACGCGATGCGCCCGGCCGCGGCCGGGTCGCGCGCCGCACGGTAGACCGACTGGAGAATTTCCTTTCCCTGCTCGTCGGCCGGATGAGCCTTTCCGGCGAAGATGATCTGGACCGGCTTTCGCGTGTCCGTGAGGATCGCGTGGAGCTTCCCGGGATCGCGCAGGATGAGGCCCGCGCGCTTGTAGGTGGCGAAGCGCCGGGCGAAGCCGATCGTCAACGCCGCGGGATCGAGGAGCGAGCCGAACGCGACGGCCTGACCCGTATCGGCGTGGCTCGAGGCCCAGCGATTTCGGACGCGGTCGCGCAGGAAGCGGAAGAGGCCGGCCTTGAGCTTTCGCCTCACCTCCCAGAGCGCCTCGTCTGGAATCGCCGCCGCTCGTTCCCAGAGCACCGTGTCGTCGTGCCGATCGATCCAGTCCTCGGCGAGGTATTTCCTGTGAAGCTGATCGACATCGCCGGCGACCCAGGTGGGAACGTGCACGCCGTTGGTGATCGAGGCGATCGGAACCTGATCGACCGGGAGCCCGGGCCAGAGGTCCTGCCACATCGCGCGAGAGACCTCGCCGTGTTTCCGGCTCACCGCGTTCACGTACCCGCTGAGCCGGAGGGCGAGGGCCGTCATGTTGAAGGCCGGACCCCACGCCGCCGGGTGCGTGGCCATGCTGTAGATCCGCTCCCGGTACGGGTCGACGGCGGCGCCGTAGTTCCCGAGCCGCGAGACATACGTTTCGACCAGCGGAAACGGGAAGGCGTCGTGACCCGCCGGCACCGGCGTATGGGTCGTGAAGATCGTGGAGGCGCGCACCTCCTCCACGGCGCGGTCGAAGTCGACCCCCGCTTGGAGCCGCTCACGGAGCCGCTCGACCATCATGAGAGCCGTGTGGCCTTCGTTCCCGTGCCAGATGGTGGGTTTGATTTCGAGCGCACGCAACATCCGCACGCCGCCGATGCCGAGGACGATCTCCTGGAGGAAGCGCGCGCTCTGATCCCCGCCGTAGAGCCGGTGGGTGATCTCGCGATCCCAGGGAGCGTTGACGTCGAGGTCCGTGTCGAGGAGGTAGAGGACGCTTCTTCCGATGAGGACCTTCCAGGCGGCGATGTGGAGCATTCGGTCGGTAAGCGCCAGCGTGACCCGGATCGGCTTCCCGTCCGCCGCGGCCACCGGGGCGA
>Ga0137410_10003993_pt1 | contig 9999 bp, 9 predicted proteins | sample CZODoug1_16funga_FD_108878 | JGI IMG/M metagenome (GOLD analysis project Ga0137410, IMG submission 108878) | Vadose zone soil fungal communities from Angelo Coast Range Reserve, California, USA - CZODoug1_16fungal (Illumina Assembly) | ecosystem: Environmental > Terrestrial > Soil > Vadose zone... | reverse complement strand
GGCGGTTCGGCCAGTTGCTGACGTTGCCCTCGGAGGCGACCAGCGACCAGTCGAGCTGCTTGATCGCGCCGTAGGTCTCCATGCACAGGCGCGCGGTGCTGATCGGGCTCGCGTCCCAGCCGACCGCCGCGGCCTGCCGCGCGCGCTCGTTGCCTTCGGCGTAAGCCTTCTTCGCGGCCTCGGCGCGCTTCTCGAGCGCCGCCTTGTTCGGCCCGGCCTGCTTCACGGCCTCTATCAACGCGGGCAGCGTCGTCTCGGCGTCGCCCGCCATGGGCACGTCGATCACCTGGAAGCGCTGGAAGTCCTGGTAGTTCGCCTTGGTGTTGAGCTCGACCGACGAGATGCTGATGAGCTTGGTGCCGGCCTTGATGCGCGTGCCGTTCACGCCGATGCCGTTCTCGCCGTTGTCGGTGTAGCTGTTCACCGTCGCCCAGAAGTCGGAGAGCTCCAGGCCCAGGATCACGTCGGCGTTGTTGACGGCGGTCGGCGCTGCCGACAGGTAGTGCGTCCTCGGGAAGTTCATGCGCCCGCCCTGGTCGATGACGCGCGCCTGCAGCGCTTCCGCGAGCTCGACCAGCAGCTTGACGCCGTTGGCGGTGCGCGCGCAGCGGTCGGCGACGATCACCGGGTTCTGCGCGGCGGCGAGCAGCTTCGCCGCTTCCTTCACCGCGCCCGAGTCCCCTTGAGGCGGCGCGGTCGGCACGTAGCGCGGGATGGTGGGCTTTTCGCCGCCGTGGCTCCTCGCCGGCTCCTGCTGCAGCCCGGCGTCGAGCGAGATCATCACCGGCCCGTAGGGCGGCGTCATCGCGATCTTGTAGGCGCGCACGAACGACTGCGCGAAGTGCTGCAGCGACACCGGCGTGTCGTCCCACTTGGTGAAGTCGCGCACCAGCGCGTTGATGTCCTGCGCCGCGTGAAAGGTCGGCACGCCCGGCGGCCGGGTCGCGGCGTCCAGGTCGTTACCTCCGACGACGATCACCGGCACGCGATCGCACCAGGCGTTGTAGACGCCCATGGTGGCGTGCTGCAGGCCGACGGTGCCGTGGCACAGCGTCATCAGCGGCTTGCCCGTGACCTTGAAGTAGCCGTGCGCCATGCCGACCGCCGACTCCTCGTGCATGCAGGTGAGGAACTCGGGGCTCTTGTTGCCGCCGTAGTTGATCAGCGACTCGTGGATGGCGCGGTAGGAGGAGGCGCAGTTCGCCGGCAGGTACTTGATGTCGAGCGTCTTGATGACGTCGACCATGAAGTCGGAGCCCGGGGCGCCGCCGATCCTCGAGGTGCTGACCGTGGGCGTGCCGGTCTCGGCCGCGGCGACCTGCATCGTGGGCCGCAGCGCCGAGGGGACCCGCGGCGCGGGCTCCGGCTCTGCCGCCCGGGCGACAGGCGAGACCGCCGTCGCGGCGCCCGCTGCGACCACTCCGGTGAGGAACTTGCGGCGATCGGGGCGCGGGCCTGGTTGTGACATGGCGATCTCCTCCTGAGAGATTCCTTCCGCGACGATTCTAATGCCCGCGGCCCCGGTGCACCACGGCAGGGCCGGCGTTCCTCCAGACGGAAAGACGGGAAGCACGCGGCACGTGAATTGCTACGTTCCCGGTATCGTCGCGCGGCGCGGGGATCGACCGTGGCCTGAGGGTCGGGTTTCGGACGCCCAAGACGAATAGCCGACGGAGGAGATGGCGTGACCGGGTCCTACAGTTTTTCGCTGGTGGTGCTGTCCTGGGTGGTCGCGAGCTTCGCGTCGTTCACGGCGCTCGACCTCGCTTCGCGCATCACCGCCTCGAAAGGCCTGTCCGCCCGGATCTGGCTGCTCGGCGGCGCCTGCGCCATGGGCACCGGCATCTGGTCGATGCACTTCACCGGCATGCTCGCGTTCAGCCTTCCGATCCCGATGGGCTACGACGTGCCGACGACGCTGCTGTCGATGCTGATCGCGATCGCCGTCTCGGGGTTCGCGCTGCTCATCGTGACGGGGAATACGCTCAGCCGGCGCAACCTCCTGATCGGGGGCGTGCTGGTCGGGCTGGGCATCTCCTCCATGCACTACACGGGCATGGCCGCGATGGAGGTGTCCCCGCCGATCCGTTACGACCCGCTGCTCGTCGCCGCCTCGATCGCCATCGCCATCGCCGCCGCGCTCGCCGCCCTGTGGATCGCCTTCACGCTGCGCTCGAACACGGGGCGCGGCGTCTACGCCAAGCTCGGGAGCGCCGTGGTCATGGGCCTCGCGATCGTCGGCATGCACTACACCGCGATGGCGGCCGCGGGCTTCGCGGCGGACTCGGTCTGCACCACCGGCGCGGTGGTCGACAATTCCTGGATGGCGGCGGCGATCGTCTTCATCACCTTTCTGATCCTGTGCGAGACGCTGCTGCTGTCGGTCTTCGATTCGCGCATGGCGTCGAAGACGGCGCGCATGGCCGCTTCGCTGCAGGACGCGAACGCCGAGCTGCAGCACATGGTGCTCCACGACGCGCTCACCAAGCTTCCCAACCGGCTGCTGCTCGAGGACCGTATCCAGCAGGCGGCGCAGGAGGCCCACCGCAACTCGACGCTGTGCGCGGTGCTGTTCGTCGACCTGGACCGCTTCAAGGCGGTCAACGACTCGCTCGGCCATTTCGCCGGCGACGAGCTGCTGCGCGCCGCGGCGGAGCGGCTGCGCTCGACGGTCCGCATGGAGGACACGGTATCGCGGCTCGGCGGGGACGAGTTCGTGATCCTGCTGCGCCACGTCGCGATCCCCGACGACGCGGCGCTGGTGGCGCGCAAGATCCTCGAGGCCGTGAGCCAGCCGGTGCGCTTCCACGCGAACGAGCTGCGGACCAGCTGCAGCATCGGCATCAGCCTGTACCCGCTGCACGGGGAGAGCGCGGCGTCGCTGATCACGCGCGCGGACGCCGCCATGTACCACGTCAAGAAATCCGGCCGCAACGCCTACCGCTTCTTCGAGCCGGAGATGAGCACCTTCTTCCCGCAGCGCTTCGTGCTCAGGAACGAGCTGCACAAGGCGCTTGAGGACGGACAATTCCTCCTGCACTACCAGCCGAAGCTCGACGTCAAGACCGGGAGGCTCGCGGGCATGGAGGCGCTGGTGCGCTGGCTGCATCCCGAGCGCGGCCTGGTGTCGCCGACCGAGTTCATACCCCTCGCGGAGGAGACTGGGCTGATCGTCCCCCTGGGGCAGTGGGTGCTGCGCGAGGCCTGCCAGCAGAACAAGTCGTGGCAGGACCGGGGGCTGCCCAGGACGCGCGTCGCGGTGAACATCTCGGGCGTGCAATTCCAGGACAAGAACCTCGCCGACTCCATCGAGCGCGTGCTCGCCGAGACGGACCTGGAGCCGCGCTTCCTGGAACTCGAGATCACCGAGAGCGTGATCATGCAGAACGCGTCGGAAGCGATCGTCATGCTGGAGCGGCTGAGCCAGATGGGCGTGGACATCTCGATCGACGACTTCGGCACCGGCTACTCGAGCCTGAGCTATCTCAAGCGCTTCAGCATCAACAAGCTGAAGATCGACCAGTCCTTCATCAGCAACATCTCGAACGACAAGGACGACGCGGCGATCGTGCAGGCGATCATCGCGCTCGCGCACAGCCTGCGCCTGCGGGTCGTGGCCGAGGGGGTCGAGCAGCAGGAACAGCTGGACTTCCTGCGCCTGGTCGGAGACGACGAGTACCAGGGATACCTGCACAGCCGGCCGCTCCCGGCCGCGGAGTTCGAGCGCTACCTCGAGGCGGCGCCGCGCGCCGCCCGGGACCGGCGCTTCGCGCCTACAGCTTGATGCCCTCGTCGGCGAGCACGCGCTGCACCGCCGGGCGCTTGACCATGCGCTCCTTGAACGCGGTGTAGTTGGCGAGCTCCTTCACCGGCAGCTCGCGCCGCACGCCCCAGACGTAGAACACGAAGGCGTAGGGGTCGAGCACCGAATACCTGTCCGACAGCCACTCGCGTCCCGCGTACAGGGCGTCGATCTGCTTCAGGTACTCGTGGAAGCTCTGCTTGCCCTTCGCCTGGAGGCCGGGGAAGGCGGCCTTGTCGTCGGTGTAGCGCTCGGGCCGCCCGATGTGGGCGTGCGCCGGGTGCACGTTCGTGGCGAAGAAGCCGACGACCGACAGCGCCTTCGCCTCCTTGAGCGGGTCGCTCGGCCACAGGCCGAAGCGCTTGCCGAGGTAGGGCAGGATCGCGGTGTTCTCGGTCAGCGGCGAGCCGTCGTCGAGCTTCAACGCCGGCACCCGCCCCAGCGGGTGGATCTTCATGTACTCCGGGGTGCGCTGCTCGCCCTAGGCGAGGTCCATGCGCTTCGCTTCGTACTTGTCGCCCGACTCCTCGAGCACGATGTGGGACGCCATGGAGCAGGCGCCGGGGGCATAGAACAGGGTGAGCATGAAGACTCCTAGAGGGTTGAATTTCCGGCAATTCTACCCCGTTTCGTCCGGAAATCTTTGAAGGATCATGGATTTTCACGTATAATCATGCCCTTTTTTTGGTCAATCCCACTTGCAAGAAATCCTGAAGTACCTCAAGGACCGCGGCGAGAAGCTCGACTCGGAAATCGCTACCGCCACGGGGCTGCCACTCGACGCCGTACGCCGCTATGTGTCGGTCCTCTCGGCCCGCGGCGAGGTCATGACCTGCCAGTCGACGCGCTACCGCGACGGCAAGCCGGTCGAAGGCTTGCTGTGCCGCATCGCGGGCTACATCCCGCCCGCAGCGCCGGGCAGGAAGCCGAAGGCGAAGGTGCTGACGTCGTCGTAGCACCGAGTTGGTCCGGACCCGCCCCGCGAATTCAGCGCAGGCCTCCGCCTACGATCCGGCGGTCGCGCACGAGTTTTTCCGCTCCGCGGGCAAGGTCCAGGAGGCCCTGAAGGGCGCGGTCATCTTCACCGAGAACCGCAAGGGCATTCCGCTGCTGCTCATGCCCACGCGGATCTTCCTGCTGGTCGAGGGCGAGGTGGGCGTGTTCGCGAAAGACGAGCACATCGCCTCGATCGCGCCGGGCGAGGTCTTCGGCGAGATGGCGGCGATGGGTGGGCTGCCGCGCAGCGCCACGGCGGTGGCGATGAGCCACTGCAAGCTGATCGGCCTGGACGACGCGCAGTTCGACAAGGCGCTGCGCAGGCGCCCCGCCTTCGCGCTCATGCTGATGAGCGTCATGGCTAATCGCCTGCGTGACAATATCGCCCGCGTCGGCCCCGCCGCTCTGCCGCCCGACTCCGGCTGGCGCGAGGCCGCGGCGCTCGACTCGCAGCTGCTCGCCGACCTCGTGCACGTCGTCGGCGAGGCGGCGAAGTTCCGCTACCCGGCCGGCAAGCTGATCATGCGCGAAGGCGAGCGCGGTGTGGCGCTGTACGCGGTGCTCGACGGCCGCGTGGCGATCTCCATCGGCGAGTCTGTGGTCGAGAAGGTCGGCCCGGGCGGCGTGTTCGGGGGATGTCGCTCGTCGACCGCCAGCCGCGCCTGGCGAGCGCCGCCGCGGAGACCGACTCGACGCTGCTCGCCATCAGCCGCCACCAGTTCCTGCACCTGGTGAAGCAGAGCCCGAAGTTCGGCTCGGCGCTCCTGAAGGCGGTCGGCGAGCGCGCCGGGTTCATGGCCTCGCGCCTTCCCAGGCAGGGCGGCGAAGCCGCCGCCTAAATGCCGCGCCGCACCTTTCCTCGTCTCGCTCCACTCGAGGTGCTGCTCGAGGACAAGCGCGGCAGGCTCCTGCCCCTGCCCCCGCGCCTGAAACGCCTCCGCTACGCCTTCGCCTGACCGCTGCACCGCTTGTCGTGCTTTCCCTACAGCTGACATCCTGACGTCCGGGTTCGTTATCGACGCGCTGCTCCCGAGTGTCGTGGTGGAGCGACGCGGTCCGGTCGCCTTATTTACGAACGGAACGATTCCGGGAAAAAATCTGCAACACGGATAGGGTAGCTTTCCTGCATTCACGTTTCTTCAGCGCTCCGGGCGATGCCCGGCCGTTCGACACGACAAGATCGTGCCGCCCGCGCGGGCCCGTCGAGGCCGAACCAAAGGAGACATCATGATCACTGAGCTCGAATCACCCGCGCTCGCAAAAGAGGAAGACGACCTCTCGCGCGCGTTCGTATCGATCATCGCGAAGACGCGCGGGCACTGGGCGATGAAGCCCGATCGCTGCCTCGCGCCCGAGGCGACGATCGGCGTCGGCATCGGGTACGCGGCGCTGACCCGGGACGGAGAGACGGTGTACGAGGAAGACCACACGGGGGAGCGCGACCTGATGACGGTGGCGCAGGCCGAGCGGCTGGCGCAGCGCGAGCCCGACCGGGACTGGCGCATTCATCTCGTGGCGCAGCTCGAGGACCGCCACTATCGGCGGGAGCGTGCCGGCCGCTGGGTCATCTACGAGCGCGGCTACGGGATGTCCTGAGCGGGCGGATCGCCCGGGGGCTCGAAGAACTCGAAGCCGATTTTCTCGAGCGCTCGCGTGCGGAAGGGGATGCGGCGACCGCGCCATATCAGGTATCCCGCGTAGCCGATCCGCCGCCTTCCCAGGTAGTCGGCCGCGGCGCCGATCGCGTAGTTGGTGATCTCGTTGAATCCGACCTCGGCCGCGTTGCCGAGCGCGCGGAAGTGCTCGTCGCTCACGAGGGAGACGGCGATGTGCAGGTGCCTGCCCCGCCGGTCGATCCTCGTGAACGCCTTGTACGCGTAGTGGCAGGAAGGGGCGACCCTGACCCACATCCCGTCGCGGGCCGGCGCGGCGCCGAGGCTGCGCCAGGCGTAGCTGAGCAGGCGCTCGCCTTCGAGCGCGCCGAAGCACAGGTCGCCCCGCGCAAGCGCCTCGCGCACGAACCCGCGGTCCAGGTCGAGCTCGGGGTCTTCGGCGGCGCGCAGCAGGGTTTCGGCCGGCACCAGGCACACGCGGATGCCGGGCGGAAGGGCCGGCGCGAGCGGGCGCCGGTCGAGGGGCCGCAGATTGACGCCGTAGAAGCGCAGCCCGGCGTGCTCGCGTAGCCACTGAGCCAGGCGCGCCAGCGCGGCGCGCGACCAGCCCCAGCGCCGCGCCTCGTCGCGAAGGCACGCGATTTTCGCAGCGCAGCGCTGCAGAGCGCTGCCGGAATGCCCGATCCGGATACCGAGTCCCCTCCGCTCGGCAGAATACACCCGGCGGGGCGCCGGCCGGGACTTCCACTCCGGCACCTACAGCACGCCTGACGCCCCGCCGTCCAGGTTGATGCTGGCGCCCGTCACGTAGCTCGCCGCGCCCGAGGCGAGGAAGGCGATGACGTTCGCGGCTTCTTCGGCGCGGCCGACGCGCCCGAGCGGGATGTCCTTGCCCATCTCGGCGTAGAGCTCTTCCAACGGCTTGCCGGCCTTCTCCGCCTTCCTCTCGTGCTGCCCCGCGCGCACCAGGCCCAGCGTCACGGTGTTCACTAGGATGTTGAACGGCGCGTACTCCTTGGACAGCGCCTTGGTGAAGGCGAGCCCCGCGGCGCGGCTCACCGTGGTCGGCATCGAGCGGGCGCGCGGCTGCTTGGCGCCGATGGTGGTGATGTTGACGATGCGCCCCCCGCCCTGCTGCTTCATGTGCGGGATCGCGAGCCGCGTGAGGCGGATCGCGGCGAAGAGCTTGAGGTCCAGGTCCTGCTGCCACAGCGCGTCCGTGACCGACTCGAACTCGCCCGTCAGCGACGTGCCGGCGTTGTTCACCAGGATGTCGATCCGGCCGAAGGACCGCAGCGCCCCGGCGATCACGCGCTCGCAGTCGCTGGGTTTCGCGACGTCCGCCTGCACTGCGGCGACCCGGCCGCCGGCAGCGCGTATCTCCGCCGCCACCGCGTCGAGGCGCTCTTTCCCGCGCGCGGCGATCACCACGCGCGCGCCCTCCTGCACGAGGCGCAGCGCCGTCGCCCGCCCGATTCCCTGCGTGCCGCCGGTGACGATCGCGACCTTGTCCTTCAACTCGAGATCCATCGGAGGAAACTATAGTGGCTGTCGTGGCGAAACGCGATACCCCGGCGTATGCTTCGATTCGGCGCCGGCACGGGAGGGATGATGAGTCGAAGCCTGCGGGAATCGCTGCTCGGCAAGCCGCTCGATCCCTTCAGCGGGGAGACCCGCAAGCACGCCGCGCTCATCGCCTTCCTGGCGTGGGTCGGGCTGGGCGCGGACGGGCTGTCGTCGGCCTGTTACGGCCCGGAAGAGGCGTTCCTCGCTCTCGGCGTTCACACGCCGCTCGGCCTCTATCTTGCGGCGATGACCGCGGTCACGGTCTTCGTGATCGCGGTCGCGTACAACCAGGTCATCGAGCTGTTTCCGTCCGGGGGAGGCGGCTACAAGGTCGCCTCGCGGCTGCTCGGCGCGCGCGCGGGGCTCGTCTCGGGCAGTGCGCTCGTCGTCGACTACGTGCTCACGATCGCGATCTCAGTCGCGAGCGGGGTCGACGCGCTGTTCTCGCTGCTCCCGCCTTCGAGCAGCGGGATCAAACTCGGCGTCGAGGTCGTGCTCACGGGGCTCCTCTTGTACCTGAACCTGCGCGGCATGAGAGAGTCGATCAAGTTCCTCCTGCCGATCTTCCTCGGCTTCGTGATCACGCACGCGCTCCTGATCGCGTACGGCATCTTCGCCCACGGCGCCGCGCTGCCGTCGATGATCGCCGAAACGGTGAGCGACACCCGGGCCCTCACGCACGACGTCGGCTGGGTGGCGGTCGCTGCGCTCTTGCTGCGCGCGTACTCTTTGGGCGGCGGGACCTATACCGGCATCGAGGCGGTCTCGAACAACGTCCAGTCGCTCGCCGAGCCGCGGATACACACCGGCAAGTGGACGATGTTCTACATGGCGCTGTCGCTGGCCTTCACCGCCGGCGGCATCATCATCCTGTATCTGCTGTGGAGCGCCAGCCCCGAGGAGGGGCGCACGCTCAACGCCGTCACCTTCGAGGCGATCATCACCCACTTCGACCTGGGCAGCGACGCGATGAACCACCTGGGGCTGGTCGTCGTGCTGGCGCTCGAGGCCGGGCTGCTGCTGGTCGCGGCGAACACGGGCTTTCTCGGGGGGCCCGCCGTGCTCGCGAACATGGCGGTCGATTCGTGGATGCCGCACCAGTTCCGCAACCTGTCGAGCCGCCTCGTCACCCAGAACGGCGTGATCCTGATGGGGACCGCCGCGGCCGCGGTGCTGCTGATCACGCAGGGCCAGGTCTCGGTGCTGGTCGTGCTGTACAGCATCAACGTTTTCCTGACGTTCACCCTGTCGCTGGCCGGGCTCGTCAAGTACTGGTGGATACATCGGCACGAAGGGGGATGGGTCGTCCGGATCGCCCTGTCGCTGCTGGGCCTGCTCGTCTGCGCCGGCATCCTGGTGGTCACGACGGTCGAGAAATTCGCTGAAGGCGGCTGGATCACGCTCATCATCACGGGGCTGGTCATCGGCGTCGGTTACGCGATCCGGCGGCACTACAACATGGTCGCCGACAGCATCGGGCGCGCCGAGAGCGTCTATGCCGCCCCGGCCGGTCACGTCGAAGCGGTCCCGAAGCTCGTGCCGAGCCGGCCGACGGCGGCGTTCATCGTCGGCCGCAACCGCTGCGGGCTGGTGCACGCAGCGCGCGAGGTGCTCAGGATGTGGCCGGGCTTCTACAGGAATTTCATCGTTATCAGCGCGCAGCCCATCGACGTGCGCAGCTACGGCGGAGAAGAGGCGCTCGCGAAGCTCAAGGCCGACCGGCTGCACGACATGTAGTACTACATGGACCTGGCGCGCCACACCGGCGTCGCCTCGAAGTACTACCTAGGCTTCGGCATCGACGGCGTGGAGGAGATGGTCGAGCTCTGCCGGCAGGCGCGCGAGGAATTTCCGAACATCGTGTTCTTCGCCTCCAAGCTCGTGTTCGAGCACGAGACATGGATCACGCACCTGCTGCACAACCAGATCATCCTCAACATCCAGCAGCGGCTTCAGGTGGAGAGGATGCCGATGGTGATATTGCCGATGCAAGCGCAGTTGTGATAGCGGTCGGCGAGGGCC
>Ga0137410_10003990_pt1 | contig 10005 bp, 3 predicted proteins | sample CZODoug1_16funga_FD_108878 | JGI IMG/M metagenome (GOLD analysis project Ga0137410, IMG submission 108878) | Vadose zone soil fungal communities from Angelo Coast Range Reserve, California, USA - CZODoug1_16fungal (Illumina Assembly) | ecosystem: Environmental > Terrestrial > Soil > Vadose zone... | reverse complement strand
GTACTTCTCCGCTTCGAGCGTGACCTTCGGCACCAGCAGCGTGCCGCCGATATGGGCCACCACCGTGATGTCGTCAGGCTGACCCACGGGATGCACGACGTGCTTCGCTTTGATGTCGAGCGCCGCGTCCTGATCGGGGGTGCCGAAGTAGCGCACCGTCCCGTCGGTGACGACGAACTCGCGCGACACCGGTCCCACCTTGAGCCGATATGTCCCCCGCACCGCCTGCAGCGTGCCGCTCACGAGGTACTGATTCCGCTGCTTGGTGAGCCGCGCGGAGCCGGCGAGCTGGATGTTCGCCTCGTCCGAGCGGAGCCACACGTCGCTGCCCATTTCGAGCTCGAGATCCCCGATCCGCAGGCTGTCGAGAAACACGTTCTCGAACTCCGGGCCGAGCCGCTGCCGCTGAATCAGCGCGGCGAGCGACGTGTCCGCGAGCTCGTCCAGGTTCACGATCCGCTTCTGCACGAGGTCGGCGAAGTACAGGACGCCCGACGTCACCTTGGCGTGACCGGTGAGCGTGGCGCCGAACACGGGCCCCTTGAGCGACAGCCGACCGCTGGCGGTGATCGCCACGTTGTTCTTCAAGTCCAGCGCCTTGAACTGGTCCGCGACGATCTGCAGGTCGAGCACCGGGTGCGTCAGCTGCTCGAGCCGCACGATGCCGGTGAAGTCGGCCCGGCCGCGCTCGCTTCGGGCCGATAGCGACTGGATCGCGATCGTGTCGCCCGAGAAGGCGAGGCGCCCGTTGACGTCTTCGTAGCGCACGCTCAGCGTCGGGATGGTCGCGGCGGCGTCGGCAATCTGCAGCTCGCCCCGCAGCCGCGGTGCGTCCCACGTCCCCGCGATCCCGAGGTCCGCGGAGAACACGCCGGTCACGCGTTGCAGGGCCGGCGTGAGCGCCTCGAGGACGGAGAGGTCCACGCTGTCGGCCCTCGCCCCCACCGACAGGGTGTCGGGGAGCTGGCGGCGCGGCACGGGCTCGAGGGCGAGGTCCAGCGGTAGATACGCCTGGACGTCGAGGATCTGCTGGCCCGAGCGCCACAGGTGGAGCGCTCCGCGGAGGCGCCGGTCGTGGTAGTCGAACGTCCCGTCCACAAACGGCGCGCGGAACTCGCCGAATGCGCCGTTCGAGAGCGAGAACGATCCGCTCGAGACGGGGCTGGCCCGCGTGCCCGCCAACCCGGCCGTGGCCGTGACCGTCCCGCCCACGCCCGCCGTGTCCCGCTCGAGCAGCGCGTACAGCCCTACGAGCGGGAACCCCTCCAGCTGGAGGTGGGCGTCCGCCCGACCGCGCGTCGGCAGGGCACCCTCGAGAATCAGCTTGCCCGGTCCATACGCGCTCTGCAGCACCAGCCCGGTCACCGTCGCCGCGGAGTCGCTCACCGTGAGCTCGGTGGGCCGCTCGAGCACCCACACATCGCCCGGGAGCTGCACAGCCAGCGAGTCGACGCCGACCGCGAGCGGGCTTCCCGTTTGGGCGGTTCGGCGGGCGAACCGACCCCCGGCGAGAAACGCGCCGCCCTCCCCGATGCGCGAGCGCGCCAGCCACGTGAGCGAGTCCGGCGTCCCACGCGCCGCGGCGAACGCACCGGAGAATCCGAACACGCCGTGGGCGATCGAGTCCAGGGTCGCGTCGAGCGCGAACGTCGGGGCGGGACCCGGGTGCCAGACGAAGTGGCCCCGACCGGCAGGGACACGCCACGCGCGCCACGCGAGCCGCTCGACGCTGGCGCGCGCGTCGAGGCCGAGCGAGTCGAGGGAGCCCTCGAGCCTGAGGAGCACGCGCGCCGCGCCGGCCAGCGGCGCGGTTCCCTCGACCCCTCCGCCGGGGTCGGCCAGCGCGTCCGGGGCATCGCCCACCAGCCACCTGACGAGCGGGTCGAGCACGTTGAGACTGTCGGCGTCGAAGTCGAGCGCCAGCTGGCCGCGCGCCCCGCGCGTCCATCCCAGGGAGCCCGACCCCGTGGTGATGAGACCCGACTGCGCGACGCGTAGGGTGTCCACGTACAGCCGCCGGTCGGCGAACCGCACCCGCACGGCGCCCGAGTCCACGCCGGCGCCGGCGAGCCGCGATGGCTCGAGGATCGCCTGCACCGTCCCGAGCGGCGGCACCGCGCTGTCGCCCGCAAAATCTCCCCGGACCGTGAAGCTCAGGCGGGACGGGGGCGCCACGCGGCCGAGCCAGTGTGAGAGGTCCAGGTCGCGCGCCGTGACCTGCAGGTCCCGCGCGCCGTAGCGCGGCAGGTCGACCATCACTGTTCCGTCGCCGCGCACATCACCGCCGCGCGAGTGCAGATCGAGGTGCGTCTCCAGCGCACCAAGCGGGCCGGCGAGCTTCACGGGCCCCGTCACGGCGCCCTGGAGCGACAGCGTCGGGAAGCTGCCCCGCAGCCCGTCGAACGACAGCGAGTCCGCCGTGACGTCGGCGTAGATGCCGAGCGCCTCACTCCGCGCGTCGAGACGCACGCTCCCCGTCAGCACGCTCGCGGGCAGCTCCCCATCGCGGTGCTCGAGCGTACCCGCGAACTGCGCATCGCGCAGCGGCCCGTTGAGCGTCCCCACGGCGGCGAGTGTCCCGTGCAGTCGCACCGCCGGGGCGAGCTGCGCGACCGTGCCCAGGTCGATGCTCGACGCCTCCACCCCAAACGGTTGAAAGCGAATGCCGTCGGCGGCCTTGAGGTTCACTTCGCCCTTCCCGCGGATGCGGCTCTCGGGCCATCCCGGAACGAGCGAGTCGCGGAACGACCAGTCGGTCTCGAGGGTGAGGCCCGCCAGCGGCCCCGTGGCGATGGTGTGCCCGGTGAGCCGTCCCGCGAACGGCAGCGTATCGAGGAACGGCCGGGCGAACTCGAGGTCGAACTCGCGGGCGTCCAGATCTAGGTCGCGCAGCGCGACGAGCCCCGAGTCCGCCGCGCTGAACGCGATGAGCCGGCCCGCGACGGTGCCGCCGCCGTACGCCAGGCGCAGCGGGTCGAGCCCGACCTCGAGCACGCGCTCGCCGTGCGAGCGCAGCCGCACGTCGCCCGACACCACGCCGGCACCGGGAACGCCCGCGAAGCGCCGGTCGATGAAGTGGAAATCGTCGAGCGTCGCCGAGTCCGCGTGCAACCTCAAATCGAACAGCAGGGGGCCATGCGGCCAGCGGAGCGTGCCGCGCGCGTCGCGCAGCCCCGAGCGGGGCAGCCGCACGCGCGCGAGCTGCACGTCCATCGAGTCACCGATCACCCGCAGCCGTCCCGCCACGTCCACGACCTGCACCCCGGGGTCCGAGCTCTCCATGGCCAGCCGGGAGATGTCGATGCGGATTCCCCGCTCGCGCGGGGAGGATACCTGCAGGGCGGAGAGCCGCGCGTCGAGGTGCTCGAAGCGGCGGACGCGCAACCGTCCGTTGCGGTCGTCGCTCGCGATCTCGAGGCTCGAATCGCCCGGCTCAGGCCGCTTCGCCTGCAGTCGCAGCGTCACCGTCCCGTCCGTGATGCGAACGTTCCGGAACAGGATGAGTGTGGCCGGCCCGTGCGGACCCTTGTCGGGACCCCCGAGGCGCAACAGCTCTTCGATGTTGAGCCGGCCGTTCGGGTGCTGCACGATGTTGATCACGGGCCGGCGCAGGTCGAACTCGAAGAGCACGACCCGACCGGCCGCGAAGTCGAACGGGTTGTAGCTCAAGTTGGCCTGCGGGAGCCAGGCCACGAGCGTGGTGTCCGCGTCGAACAGCCGGACCTCAGAGAGGGTCAGCCCGGTGAGGAGCGACCCCCGCACATCGCCGATCTCGACCGTCCCGGTGAAGACCTGACGCAGCGCCCCCTCGCTGACGCGCGCCAGCAGCGCTCGCCCGGCCCCCGTGCCGACCAGCGACGAGAGGGCTCCCAGAAAGCCGGCGAGCAACCCCACCAGCGTCCACAGCGCGGCCCCGAGCGAGCGACGTATCATCAGAACGCCTGGCCCACGGCAAACTGCACCACCACCCGCCGCCAGAAGCCACCCGCCACCGGGGGGCGGAGCGCCACCTGCTTTCCGGTCCCATCGAGCACGGCGGTGATGCTCTTGTTCGTGTTGTTCAGCAGGTACAGCGGCCCGGGCTCCTGCGGGTAGCCGTTGTAGGCGGCGTCGAGCCGCACCGGGCCGAGCGGCGTGACGAACCTCAGCCCCACGCCCGGCGTGACCCGCAGGCCGCTGACCGCCGTCAGCGTGTCTCCCCGCTCCCACACCTGACCCACGTCCACGAACAGGCCCAGGCGCACCCGATCCGGAAAGATCGGACTCGGAACGCGAAGCTCCACGTTGCCGGTGAATACGGTGTTACCGCCGGTCGGTGACGCGCGGAGGTTGCGATAGGTCGTGTCGGTCCCCTGCACCTCAATGCTGTCCGTGACGTACACGCGAGGACCCAACCCGTTGCGGGTGTACCCACGCACGGAATTCGGGCCGCCGGCGTAGAAGCGCTGGTCGGGAGGGACGAACTGGGTGTTCTGGCCCAACAGGCTGATGCGCTGCTGCAGGATCGTGCCGCCGCGGATGCGCCAGGCGAGAACGCTGCGGCGCGACAGCGGGTAGTATTTCGAGATTTCGAGCTCCCCGCGGTTGAACTCGTACAGCGTATCCGAGAGCACGTAGCGCGAGGCGTAGACGAGGGTCAGCTGCGTCACGCTGCCCGCCGAAGGATCGAGCACCGAATTCACCCGAGCGCGAACACCGGAGATGGTGATCGCGCCGAACGGCCGCCGATTGACGAGGAACGCCTGGTCGGCCCTGTTGCACAGGAGGTAGCGCACGCACAACACAACCGGGTCCGCGGTCGTGCGACCCACCGAGTAGCTGTACCCCACCGTGACGGGAACGTCGCGCCGGGCGTTGAAGGTCACTGCCAGGTTCGCGCCCACCGCCTGGCGGGTGTACGTGCGGAACTCCGACCGCCGCTCGGCGAAGACGGAGAAGCTCGCCGTGTGGCGGGGCGACAGGAACGCGGGCTGCCGCAACGTCACCGTGGCGGCGTAGTTGGCGGTATCGGAGGTCGCGTCGTTGCGCAGGAAGCGACACACGTTCTCCTGGAAGTTCGCGTCCGTCGGGAAGCCCACGCCGATCTTCGAGAGTTGTCCGCTCACGTCGAGCGAGCGGGCACCTCCCAGGAAGTCGTAGGCCGTCCACCCGCTTTGCGCCCGGAAGCAGTCGAGCGAGCCGTACCCCGCCCCGAGCCGGATGCGGTGCCGCGGCGCCTCGGTGACGCGCACCATCACCCGCACCGTCGAATCACCGGGCGGCGGCGTCGTATCCGCGAGCACGACGTTGACCGATCGGAACATCCCCAGCCCGTACAAGTCGCGCTGCGTCACATACAGCTGATCCTGGCGAAACCAATCCCCGGGCTTGACCGAGAGCATGCGGCGCACGGTCGCGGTGTCCACCCGGTCCGCGCCCGTGATCAATACCTGCCCCACGCGCTTGCGCGGGCCGGGAAGCGCCTCGAGGGTCGCCACCGCGCGCAGCGCGGCGACATCCACATCGTAGCTCCGGAGCACGTCGGCATACGGGTACCCGAGGTTCTTGAGCCGGCTGACGATGGTGTCGGCGGACGCCTGGAACAGCGCGCGGTTGAAGGGGTCGCCGATTTGGAGCGGCAGGGCGCGCTTCAAACGCTCCCCGTCGACGATCGAATCGAGACCCTGCACGTCGAGCGCGGCAAGGCGCACCGGATCGCCCTCGTACATCCGGAACTTGATGTAGATGTCTCGGCCCTCACGACGCACCAGGGTGTCCACCACGGCGTTCATGTAGCCGCTCTGGCGGTACAACAGCATCAACCGCACGACGTCGCGACGGAACTCGAGCTCATTGAAGAACCGCTTCTCGCCTAGGCCCAGCCAGCGGAGGAAAGGGCTGGTCGCGAACGCGCTCGAATTGGTGGTCGCGATCGCGGTCCTCAGGGTGTAGTCGTCGATCGCGTGATTGCCCTCGAAGGAAAGACCGCGGACCACCCGCTGCTGCTCTTGCTGCGCGGCGAGGGGAGCCGCCGCGAACACGGCGACGAGCAGGGTCAAACGGAGCGCGCGCAATTGACGCAGTCGGGCTGCATCCCTATGTTGGCTACCTCCCCCCGCACTGTCAACCTTTTCGACACCTGATCCCATGCGCGCGCTCCTCGCTCTTGCCCTCGCCGCCCTCACAGGAGCCACGGCCTGCGGGGAGAGGAGCGCGCGCGCCGGGCGAGGCCTCACGTACTACGAGTCTTACGACCCACGCTCCCTCGATCCCGCCCTCTCGACCGACGTGCCGACCGGTGAGATGGTGACGCTCGCGTTCGACGGACTCACCCAGTTCGACGCGGATGGCCGCCTCCTCCCGGCGCTGGCCGATCACTGGACGGCGGGGCCGGACGGGAGTGGCCGGCGGTACGTGTTTCACCTGCGACCGGGCGTCAAGTTCCATGACGGCACGCCGCTCACGGCCGCGGCGGTGCGCGCCAGCATGCTGCGCGTCTTGTCCCCCGCGACCAAAGGCGGCAGGCCCTGGCCGCTGTACCCCGTCGCCGGGGCTGAAGCGTACGCTGCCGGGCGCACGGGTGACGTGAGCGGCATTACGGTCCTCGGGGACTCAAGTATCGCGTTCACCCTCACCGAGCCGCTCGCGATCTTTCCCAAGTTCCTCGCGATGCCCGTAGCGAGCGTCGTGCCGACGCCGCCCCCCGGCGACCTGGCGCAGCGCGCGGTGGGCACAGGACCGTGGCGCTTCGTGGCGTGGCAGCACGACGACTACCTGCTGTTCGCGCGCAATCCGAGCTACTGGGGCGGCGCCCCGGCCGGCGACACGCTCCTGGTGCGGATCATCCCGGAGCCGCTCACCCGCGCCGCGGAGTTCGAGGCCGGCCGGCTCAGCGTGATCGAGGTTCCGTTCGGGGAGACCGGGCGTTGGCGCCGGGAGCGGCCCGGCCAGCTGGTCGAGAAGGCCGCGCTGCGGGTGGTGTACGTGGCTCTGAATAACCGGCGCGGCCCGCTGCGCGACTCCCGCGTGCGACAGGCGATCAACCATGCCGTGAACGTGCCCCAGATCCTCGCCACGGTGTACGGCGGTCGGGGCGTCCTCGCGCACGGCGCCATCCCGCCGGGACTCGCCGGGAGCGACACCACGCGGCGGGGGTACGGGTACGACCCGGCGGCGGCGCGTGCCCTCATCGCCGACGCGGGGTACTCGAGCGGGATCGACCTGCAGCTGTGGCGCACCGGAACGAACGTGGAGTTGTCGCGGGTGGCCCAGGCAATCCAGGCGCAGCTCGCGGGGGTGGGGGTGCGCGTGGAGCTGGTCGAGCGCGACGCGTCGAGCCAGCGCGAGGCAGCGCGCAAGGGTGACGCCGACATGGTCATTCTCGACTGGTGGGCCGACTACCCCGACGCCGACAACTTTCTCTACCCGCTGTTCTACTCCGGGAGCTTTGGGCCGGGCGGCAACTATGCGTTTTACGCGGACCCGGGCACGGATTCGCTGATCCTCCGCGCCCGCCGCACCACGGACGACGCCGCGCGCACGGCACTGTACCGCCGCATCGACGAGCGCGTGTACCGCGCCGCGCCCTGGTTGTACCTCTGGTTCCCCACGGACCTGTGGGCCAGGCGGCCCGAGCTCCTGGGTTGGGATCTGCCGGTGATTTTCAACGGGCAGCGCTGGACGGGCGCGCGGGTCGCACCACGGTGATGCGCCTCGTCGGACGCCGGCTGTTGATGACGGTGCCGACGCTGTTCGGCGTGCTCGTAGTGGCGTTTCTGTTGCTGAACGTGGTTCCCGGGGATCCGGTGGCGGCGATGGTGGGGGAGCGCGCCGACACCGCCACCATCGCGCGACTCCGGGCCGAGCTGCACCTCGATGATCCTCTCCCCGCCCAGTTCGGTCGCTATCTCTGGGCGGTGATGCACGGTGATCTCGGGCGCTCCTACATCACGCAGCGGCCGATCGCGCAGGACCTGGCCGCGCGCTTCCCCAAAACGGTCCAGCTCGCCCTCGCCGCCATGGGGCTGGCCGTGGTGTGCGGCATCACGCTCGGGGTGCTCTCGGCGATCCGGCCGGGGGGAGCCGTCGACCGCGTCGCCATGCTCGTGTCGTATCTTGGAGTATCGTTCCCGGTGTATTGGGTGGGACTGCTCCTCATCCTCTTGTTCGCGGTGGCGCTGCGCTGGCTGCCGCCGTCGGGCTCGGGCGGGCTCGCGTATCTCGTGCTGCCGGCCCTGACGCTCGGCATGCGCTCCATCGCGTTCCTCGCACGGATGACCCGCGCCGCGATGCTGGACGTCCTGTCCAGCGATTTCGTGCGCACCGCCCGGGCCAAGGGGTTGAGTGAAGCGGCGGTGATCCTGCGTCACGGCTTCCGCAATGCGCTAATCCCGGTGATTACCGTGATCGGGCTCGACACCGGGAGCTACCTCACCGGCAGCATTCTCACCGAGACCATCTTCGGGTGGCCGGGCCTCGGCCGCTACGTGCTGAGCGCGATCGAAAAGCGGGATCTCCCCGCGATCCAGGGGAGCATCCTCTTCATGTCCCTGGTGTTCCTGCTGGTGAACCTCGTGACGGACCTGGTCTATGCGAAAGCTGATCCTCGCATCGCTTACGATTAGCTCCTCGGTCGCGGCCCAGACGCCGGCGGCGCGGCCCCGCACCACGCCGCTCAAGGGGTCGCTCGAGCAGCGGCTCGGCCAGCTGATCGACGCGCCCCCCTTCAACCGCGCCACCTGGGGGATCTACGTCGTGGACGACCGCGGCCGGGTGCTGTATCAGCGCAACGCGGATCGCTTCTCGGTGCCCGCCAGCAACACCAAGCTGGTCGTCACGGCGGCGGCGGCGGTGCTGCTCCCGGCGGACTATCGCGTGACCACCAGCCTGTACGTGAACGGCCGGGTGGACGCCGGGGTGCTGCAGGGAGACCTGATCCTGTACGGGCGCGGCGATCCCACGTGGTCGGCGCGCTGCTACGCCGTCGACACGCTCGCGCCGGGCGTGTGCGATTCGACCTTCACCTCCATCGAAGCGATCGCCGACTCGGTCCGGGCCAAGGGGATCCGACGGATCACGGGAAAACTCGTGGGCGACGGCTCTTATTTCGAGCCCACCCTGATTCATTACGGGTGGAACGCCTGGGACCTCACCTGGTGGTACGCGGCGCCCGTGTCGGGACTCGGCTTCCATGACAACAGCGTGGACTTCCGAATCGACCCCGGTCCCGCCGTCGACGCGCCGCCGGTGATCACCTGGTCCCCGGACCTGGGGCTGATCACGTTCGAGAACCGCGCCCGCACGGTCGCGGCCGAGTCGGCTTCCACGATCGGCGACAACTTCTTCCGGACGGCGAGCGGCTGGGGCATCCGGGCGGAGGGGACGGTCGCGCTCGGGAGCAAGACCCGGGTGGAGAGCGTGGCGCTCCCAGACCCGAATCTGTACGCCGCGCGGGCCCTCACGGCCGCGCTCGCCCGCCGCGGTGTGGCCGTAGAAGGGGGTGCGGTCGGCACGACCGATTCACTCGCCTACCGGACGGTACGCTGCTGCTCCTCGCCGCTCGTCGACTTCCGGGGCCGGCCGCTCCCGGACATCATCTTCCCGATTCTCAACTCGAGCCAGAACTGGTTCGCCGAAATGCTGCTCAAGATCCTGGGCCGGCAGCTGAAGGGTGCGGGCTCGTGGGAGGCGGGGCTCGGCGTGGAGCGCAGCTTCCTGATCGACTCCGTGAAGATCGACTCGACCGCGTTCGCGCTCGAGGACGGCTCGGGGCTCGCGGCGGGCAACCTCGTCACGCCGCTGGCGTTCGCCAAGCTCCTCGCTTACATGCATCGCCACCCCAACGGCGGGCCGTTCGTCGCGAGCCTGCCCCACGCCGGCCAGCCCGGCTCGCTGCTCAAACGCTTCGTGGGCACACCGCTCGAGGGCCGCGTGATCGCCAAGACGGGGAGCATCGACCGCGTGAACAGCCTGTCAGGCTATATCGAGCGGGCGAACGGGGGGGGCGGGGGCCGGACGATCACCTTC
>Ga0137410_10003989_pt1 | contig 10006 bp, 8 predicted proteins | sample CZODoug1_16funga_FD_108878 | JGI IMG/M metagenome (GOLD analysis project Ga0137410, IMG submission 108878) | Vadose zone soil fungal communities from Angelo Coast Range Reserve, California, USA - CZODoug1_16fungal (Illumina Assembly) | ecosystem: Environmental > Terrestrial > Soil > Vadose zone... | reverse complement strand
CCTCCTTGATGACCCTGGCCCACTGTTGTGTCTCCGCCGGCAGCGCGGCGACAAAGTCCGCGAATGCGCGCGTGGTCAGCTCCATGCCGATGTCGTCGAATTTATTGCGGAATTCCGGCTGCGCAAGACTGCGCGCGATCTCGCGGTGGAGGCGCTCGACGATCGCCGTCGGCGTTCCCGCCGGCGCCATCAGGGCGTACCAGGTGGTCGCATCGAAGCCGGGAAATCCGGACTCGGCCATGGTCGGCAGCTCTGGCGCGGCGGGCGAGCGATGCAACGCGCTGACCGCGAGCGCCCGCACACGTCCCTCGCGCACCTGCGGCAGGGCCGCCGGCGCCACCAGGAAAGCGAGATCGATCCGCCCGGCCAGCAAGTCCGGCACCGCCACCGACACGCCGCGATACGGCACGTGCTGGATGTCGATCTTTGCCATCGACTTGAACAGCTCGCCGGATAGATGATTGCTGGTGCCGACGCCGCCTGAGGCAAAAGAGAGCTTGCCGGGCTGTGCGCGTGCGAGCGCAACCAGCTCCTGCACGCTGTTCGCCGGCACCTTGTTGTTCACGACCAGAAAGTTCGGCTGGACACAGATCTCGATAATCGGGATGAGATCCTTGAGCGGATCGAACGGCAGCCGCGGATAAAGGCTTGGGTTGACCACGATCATCCCCGACGTAGCCGTCAGCAACGTGTAGCCGTCAGGCGCCGACTTTGCGACCCGGTCGCTCGCGATGGTGCCGCCAGCCCCGGTCAGGACCTCGATCACCACCGGCTTGCCCAGGGCTTCGGTAAGCTTGTCGCCGATCAGGCGAGCAACGATGTCGGACGGGCCGCCGGCCGGAAATCCGGCGAGCATGCGGATCGGCTTGTCGGGATAACTGGGCTGCGCGATCGCGGCGCTGGCGATCGAGACTGCGGCCAGCGCAATCGCCGCGCGAGCAATGACGGCACCAGCCACGACGGCACGAACAACGACGGCACGAGGTGGCAGTTTCATCGCCGTCCTCCCACGCCAGATCGCGCGCCCCTTCTTGGTGGGCTCGAAGATAGTTTGGAAATCTCGATCTGCCGCGGAAGTGTGGCGTTTTTGCTGCGTTGGCGCAAGTCAGCCGCAACAGTCAGCCGTACTGGCGGTCGCGGAGCGGCCGTGATGGGGTATCTTGGAGTTGCGCGTGTTCCGTCCAGCTGCGCAGCCACATGAAAATTGGCAAGGCATTTTTTAAAGCTACCCACAGAAATTAATCTGCGCGAGTCGGAAACCTAACGTTCGCTGCATAGTTGTTTGCTCGACATTCGAGAAAGGAGCCGACATCAGCCCCCCATCCCCCCGACGTCGATCCTTCCGAATGTGGCCCCGCCGAAAGGCGGGGCTTTCCTCGTGCTCGCAGGCTCGATCATTGAGGAGGTGACGCCTAGCCTAAAGGCCCAAGCCGTCGACTACAGAAATCTCGATCTGACGTTGAAAGTGGCCAAGGGGAAAAGTGGACAAGGGGAGGAGCCCAAGGTACCGCTCGCCATTTCGCGGGCCAAGGAGGCGTATTGGTTCCAATTGTGGAACCCCGGTGCTTGCTTGCGCCGGCTGCAGCGAGTATCGAATGGCGTTGACCCGCTTTCGTGCCGATTGTACACGGCAGCTGGATTTTGGTCTGCCTTGCTCGGCTTCCCGCTTCGGGCCGCTCTCAAGTCATTTTCCAAATCTCTAGGCGCCACGTAACATGGCGCCCACTACTTGACCAGCACTGAACGCAAGGAGACGATGATGGCTACTGGAACCGTGAAGTGGTTCAACCCGACCAAAGGGTACGGATTCATTCAGCCTCAAGGCGGCGGGAAGGATGTGTTCGTTCACATTTCGGCTGTCGAGCGGGCAGGCCTGAGCACCCTTAATGAGGGTCAGACGATCCAGTACGAAGTTGTAAGCAATCGTGGCAAGGAGTCGGCCGAAAACCTCAAGGTCGGCTGATTGTTCCAGCAATTCAGCTCTCTACCGGTGCTCGGCGGTTCGTCAGAGCCCGCTGGAGCCAGAGCCATGAAGTCAGGAGTGTTGCCACGTCAGATTGGAGGATCCGATGGCTGGAACGCCCGACAGCACAGTTATCCTGCATTGGGATGAATACGAAGCCGTATGGGCAGAGTTATCCTGGCGCGACTGGGTCAGATTTCGGGGGTTCGACGAGAGCGGTTTTCGCCTGTTGGTCGGCGCAGAGGCCGGCGAGCACTATTTTCTGGTCTGCGTGCTCGGAGATCGGGGGGAGCTTTGCAACGTCATCCCTCACCGATACGTCATGTCGACCGATGGTCGGCTGGTCCATGGATTCGATGGACTTGGAGCGGCAGAACGCGAGGAGTCTTGCAAGCTTGAAGAGCTCCCTTTGCCCTCGATAGAGGACACGGAGCGTTACAAAGAGCTCGGCGCTCGAGGATTTTCGGTCAACCTGCCGCCGCAATATACCGTCCAGTCCCTGCTGAAGGTGATGCCGGGTCTTGCAGGTGCGCAAGAGGGTGCGGCCTGCTGGAATTTCCTATCGGCCATCGGAGTGTGCCGATCGGGCACGCGAGCACACTAGTGCACCGATTCCGAAGTTCGCATCCCATTGCGGCACATCCGTTTGCGAACTTCGGAATCAACGGTGCACTAGCAACTTGTTGATTCCTAGTGCGGCTTTTGAATTTGAAGTTCCTACACGCGTTTGCGGCGATGGGATAGGAACTTCAAATTCGCCGCACTAGCGTTCGGAAAGGCGCCAGCACTTCCGCTAAGCCGGCGTTATCGAGACTGAGCAAAAGTTCGGCATCCGCGAACGGCTGGACAAGCGCGCGCCAAGGAACCGCGCCAAGGGACAAAGTCAATGAGCGATTTTTCGACTGACGCAGTGTTTGATGCGAACTTGCCCGATCTTGCAAGGGCGGTTCGAATCAAGTCGTTCTACGAAGCGCAGGTATTTGTTCGGAGATGGATGATCAGGGACAAGGACCCTTCGATCCGGTTGCTCTGCCGTAAGCTGGAGACGGCAAGCAGTGCGGATACGGTTAACAGTGCGATCCAGGAGTTAAAGCGGGAGTTGGCGGCTCGAGGCCTATTGCCCGCGGTTCACTGATGGGTGCCATCAAGGACGGCGTTCAAACCAGCCGCCCTCTCAACTCTCCTTGGCAGGCTTTAGTCGCCAGAGCTGAAACCCGGCAAGCTTGATGGCCTCTTCGATCTTCGCTCGGGAAAATCGGTGTGGGGGATGCTGGTCGGACTTGATGGAGCCCGCCGCAGCCCAGGGAGCATGGCTCTCCGGCAATTTACTTCCCGATGAATCACCGGCAAATGCATGCAGGTTGGGGCTTGCTTCCGAGGTAAACATATAGATGAGCATAACGGTTCCTTTCGCAACGCTCACCTTGATTGAAAGACGAGCCAGCACGAGAATAGCAAAATAAGACCCTCGTGTACCTGAAAATATATGTTCTCAGAGGGCTGGTTTCATTGCTTTCTTGATATTTTGTCGTATTTAATGTGTTAAATATCGGCTACGAGAGTTGCGTCGTCGTGGGGCGTAGACTTACGCGGACGCGAGGCGTAGACTTACTCGCCGCACAAGCCTCTCCCGCAGGAAAAGCCGCAATCTCCGTCTGTCGCGTCGACCCATGCTGGCGCACAGCCATTCCGCGGGCGCTCCAAGGTTTTTTCCGACTGGTTCATGCTGCTCCAAAATACAGTGCTGAAGAGAGACCAGCTTACGCGGATGAGTTCGTGGCATTGCTGGAGCAGTGCGTCGGCCTTCGCTTGTGGTTTTCGTACAAACTGTGAGGCACTTTGTCCGCTGCAATGAGGCGGATAACGACTGCCTAAGGTAAGGATCCCGAGATATGGCGCTACGGCAAACAAGTAAGAGCGGCACCAAGACACCTAGCGTTGGTGAAGCTGGTGAAGCTCCGTCGAATCCAAGCGGACAGGCCAAGCGACCTGAGACCGGCCAATTTCAGCTCCAGGTCGATCGGCAAACAAAGGTGTCCTACGGTAGCTATGAGGCTGCCGAACGGGCAGGGGTGGCAATCAAGCAAAGCCACCCGATCGTTCAGGTATCGGTATATAACGCTGGCGAAGGGTCCACGAAAATCATTGAATTGCCGGATGCTTGATCGCATGCGCGCGATACCAACGCGGCGACCCGCAGATCATCAATCTGTCAATGAGGGATGAGGCCGCTCCGCAATCGCTGGCACGTCAGTTGATACACCGAGCGGCGCTTTCGTCGCCCAATCAGAAACGGCCTTTCCGTCATCCGTCCGGAGGCCATTCAATCCAGGTAGGTTCTCAGCGTCCGCGACCGGGTCGGGTGCTTGAGCTTGCGCAAGGCCTTGGCCTCAATTTGCCGGATGCGCTCGCGGCTGACGCGGAACAAGTTGCCGACTTCTTCCAACGTATGTTCGCTGGTCGCGCCCAGGCCGAAACGCATACGAATGACGCGCTCCTCGCGCGCCGACAGTGATGCGAGCGCCTCGCCGATCGTCTCCCGCAGACTTGACCCGATGGCGGCGTCGATGGGCGCGATAGTGTTCCTGTCCTCGATGAGATCGCCAAGATGCACATCATCTTCGTCGCCGACCGGAGTCTCCGTTGAGAGCGGCTCCTTGGCGATTTTTAAGGTCCTGCGTACCTTCTCCAAGGGCATATTGAGCTTTTCGGCAAGCTCCTCAGGGGTAGGTTCGCGGCCGATCTCGTTGAGCACCTGCCGCGAGGTGCGCATGATCTTGCTGACCACCTCGATCATGTGAACCGGGACCCGGATGGTACGTGCTTGGTCATAGACCCCACGGCTGACCGCCTGTCGGATCCACCAAGTGGCATAGGTCGCGAACTTGTAGCCGCGGCGGTACTCGAACTTGTCGACCGCCTTCATCAGGCCGATGTTGCCTTCCTGAATCAGGTCGAGAAACTGCAGGCCGCGGTTGGTGTATTTCTTGGCGATCGAGATGACGAGGCGCAGGTTCGCCTCCACCATCTCCTTCTTGGCCTGGCGCGCCTCGCGGTCGCCCTTCTGCACCATCTGCATGATCTTGCGGAACTCGCCGATCTCGAGCCCGGTCTCGCTTGCAAGCGCGTGAATCTGGTGGCGCTGCTCCTTGATCTTGTCTTTGTCCTTGGCGACCAAGCCTTTCCAGCCCTTGGCGGCGAGCTTCGACACCCGGTTGATCCACAGCGGATCAAGCTCTGAACCCTGGTACTGCTTGAGGAAATCCTCGCGCCCGACGCCGTGGCTTTCGGCCAGCCGCATCAGGCGGCCCTCGTAGCCGACGAGGCGCTTGTTGATGTCGTAGAGCTGCTCGACCAAGGAATCGATCCGCGCCGAGTTCAACCGCAGCGATTTCACCTCGCCGATGATCTCGTCCTTGAGCTTCTTGTACTTGCGCTCCTGTGCGGGCGAGAGCGAATCGTTGCGCAGCTGGTTCTGGATATCCTGATCCTGGAGGCGACGCAGCCGCTTGTAGGTCTCGGCAATGTTATCGAAGGTCTCCACGACCTTGGGCTTGAGCTCGGCTTCGATGGTGGCGAGAGACAGCGTGTTCTCCATATCGTCGTCGTCGAACTCACCTTCGGCGGAGCCTTCCGGCTTGCGTTCCTCGCCCGCGCGTTCAGGCGCCGCGCGAAACGGCGTGGCTGCGGTCGGCGCCGCCGGCGGGGCGAGCGTTGGCGTGCCGGGGACCTGGGTGAAGCTCGCGCCAGGCGCCGACGCGATCGGCTGACCATCAGGACCGACCGTCGCCGGGATCGCCCTGGCGCCGGGGCCCGCATAGGTCGCTTCGAGATCGATAATATGACGCAGGAGGACTTTGTGCCCGTTGAGCTCATCGCGCCAGATGATGATGGCTTGGAAGGTGAGGGGGCTCTCGCACAGCCCGGCGATCATCGCTTCGCGCCCAGCCTCGATACGCTTGGCGATGGCGATTTCGCCTTCGCGGGAGAGCAGGTCCACCGTCCCGATCTCGCGCATATATAGGCGCACTGGATCGTCGATGCGCTCGGCCGGCGCCTTGGCATCGGATTTGGCCGGCACCTTCTGCCGCACCTCGACCAGTTCCCGGCCTTCGGCCTCGACCTCGTCGCGCTCCTGCTCCTCGTCGTCGGTTGCCTCTTCGGTTTCGACCACATTGACACCCATTTCGGAGAACATCGCCAGCACGTCCTCGACCTGCTCGGAATTGACCTCTTCCGCCAATAACTTGACCTGCTCATGGGTGACGTAGCCGCGCTTCTTGGCCGTGCTGATGAGCGTCTTGACCGCCGCATCCGATAGGTCAAGCAGCGGCAGGGTATCGGTCGTCTCGGCGACCTCCTTCTGTGGTGGCGCTTGTATTGTCTCGGTCTTACCCGCCATCAGCATCTCCTGGACGCCTGCCCTTGAGGTCGGGCAATTCCAACGAGCTCCTACACTACGTGAGGAGCGCCGGTCGATTTTCTTCTGTAGTGATCGTGATGTGCAGGCTCTTTCGTGGAAGAGTGGTCTTCCACCCACCTTGTGTCATCGTGCGTGCTCGCCGTACCCAAGGTTCTTGCGGCGCGTTCAGACAGGAGGAACCGGCACAGAAAACTCACGGGTCGAGTGATTCCATCGCGGAGACGCTCCCCAATAGATTTGTCCCCGCACCAGGCAACACGAATGAGGCTGTCGTGTGTGTTCCATTCGTCCTGCATCCCCTCACCGAAAGAATTTGATGGTGATCTCGGGAGGAATCTTCCCGATCGCTTTGTGCATATCGTCGGCGGCGTTGGCTAGCCTGTTGGTGTCGATGTTGATTCCTATGTGGCAACCTGGACATGTCATATGCTCGTTGGCCTTCAAACGCCCGATGGTCTGTTGCAAATCTGCCCCGCAATTCGGACATTGAAACCTGATCTCATGCAGATCGGTGGACATCGCGGTCTCCTTTAGCTTGGACGGTCCGGGGTGAGGCACCCGAGCGCTCCCGGGAACGCGCCACAGCCGGATGTCAGCGAGGACGGGGTGCCTCTGCCTTTAACTGCAGATCAAGTACCGCACCGTGAGCACGAACTGCGTTCCGTCGCCATCGTCGCCCATGCCTGAAAGCTCCGCCCTCCCGCGAGCCAAGGATAGGTCTCAGCGCAAAACTGGAACAGACCCTCCTTATGAACTGGGCAAGTTGGGGAGCAGGCCAAATACTCGGTTCGGAATTTTGGACTGCTATAATCGATACGAAGTCATATTTAGCCCCTTTCTTCTGCCGGAGATAGGTGTTTATTTTGCGAGGATTGAAATATATTGGCGGCAGACCTCGTTTTTCTGCGAATTGCCCCCATATTTGCTGTGTACTTGGTTGTTCAAGCGATATTGGACCCGGACGAATACGGTGCCCGACGAGACGCAGGCTCGACCACATGTCGATGTCCTGAGGGGTCGCCAGATTTGACGCCCGCCTGAGCCAAGGTAGCCGCTTGGTTCGCCTCGGCGGCGCCTGGTTACGTGATGCAAATGAGGATGCGAAGGCACATTGGAATGAGCAATGGAATGAGCAATGGAAACCTTTGACTATGCCGCGGAGGCGGAGTTGTTCGACTACACCGCGGAAGCGGAGCTGTTCTCCAGGAGTGCTAGGAAGAAAACCCCGCGGCAGCCGCTGGGATATAGGCGCTTTGCACGCGCCGCAGACGCTATTCAATTCGCAATCGAGGAGCTTCCGTTGGAGCTCCTTGTGGGCACGTTTCTGGAAGTCGGCGAGAAAAGATTTCAGTCCGGGGAAATACGGTTGTTGTATGAGAGCGACGACTATCCATTGGCACGACGGGTCTAGGAACGCTTGATGATAGCCCGCACGGAGGTGACCATTTGACGAACCTGGAGTATGCTTGCCGACACTCTCCTGATGCAGTGAAAGCGGGCCATGACAGGACTCAACTACAGCAGCCGGCCCTGGACGTCGACGGATCTGTTCGAATTGAAAATTCTCATGCGCCAACGGACGAGCCTGAAGGAAGCCGCGCAGTTTCTTTGTCGAAACGAGAAAGAAGTCGACGTCAAGGTGACGGAGTTGTCCCTCTGGGATGATCGAGCGGAGTGGTGATTCTCCCGTTAGCGCCCGCTTAAAACCACCGAATACTCGCGGTTCTCGAAAAGGTCGGACACGCCCAGAAGCGGCGACAGTGGCTGGCTGGGGCGCCAGGACTCGAACCTGGGAATGGCGGAATCAAAATCCGCTGCCTTACCACTTGGCTACGCCCCAATGCCGGAATCGGCCATTCGGCGGCCGGACCATAGCGGCGCGGGGGCGGCCGATCAATGCGCGGCTTCGAGGCCCACGGCAGCGCTTCAGGGCGGCGTGACTACGGCGGCGTCACGACCCCGACGCCATCGCGGTTTTGCACGCTCACGCCATAGGGCCGCGACAGACGGTCGACCCGCCCGATGATCGTGGCGGCGAGCTCTCCCGTCGCTAGCACCGGGCGGCCGCGCTGCCCGCGCGGACGGCCGAAGCCCTGGTCGACCGGGTGGATGCGGATCTCGGCAAGCTTGCCGGCGCGATAGTGGCAGGTGGCGGCGAAGTTCTGCCAGAACTCGGCGTGGGCCACATGGCCCTTCTTGCCGTTGCCGGTGCGAGCATCGAGAAAATCAGCCGGTGTCGCGTCATGGCCGAGCCCGAAGCGCTCGTAGGCAATGGCGGGAAAGAACGGCAGCGTCTCGTTCTGCATGATCAGATTGCCGACCGAATAGAAGATCGGCTTGCCGTTGTAGAGCTCGATCCCAAGCGGCGTGTGCGAGCCGTGGCCGACAAAGATGTCGGCGCCAGCGTCGATCGCGGCGCGCGCGAAGGCGCGGGCGAAATCGGAGGGCTCGGACAGCTCGCTCTGGGTCTTGGCCGAAACGAGGCTCGCGTGGCCATATTCATGGCTGTGAAAGTGGACCACCACCCAGTCGGCCTGCCGGCGCGCCTCCCGCACGGCGCGCAGGTTGCCCTCGATATCGGCCTTGTCACCTTCGCTCGCAACCTTGAAGCCGTTGCCGCGCACGAAGGTTTCGTTGAGCAGCGCGACGACCTCGTCGCGCTCGGCGCCGACCTCGCTGTCGCTGAAGAAATGCCGGCGCTGGCGCGTGCGCTTCTGCTCAAAGCCGAGCTCGCGGCTGATGCGCTTGAGTTGTTCGAAGGCTTCGCCATCGACCGTATAAGTGTTCTTGAAGCCGAACGGATTGATGCCGGGCCGACCGCGCATATCGGGGCGCTGCGCGCCCGCGCGATTCCAGGGCCGGAAGGTTGCGGTGGTGGAGAGGATCGCAACGCGCCCGCTGCTTGTGTCGAGATAGCCCGGCATGCGCGCCTCGGCGAGGTTCGCGCCGCTGCCCGCATGCGCGATGCCGGCGGCGTCGAGGTGGCGGATGGTGGCGAGCAGCCCGCCTTCGCCATAGTCGAAGGCGTGATTGTTGGCGCAGGCCACCATGTTGATGCCGAACCACTTGATGTCGTCGAGCAGCTCCGGCGGCGTGGTCATGAAGGTGCCCTGCGTGATGCCGGGCGTGCCTTCATCCCAGCGCCGCACCACCGATTCGAGATTGGCGGTCGCCGCATCGCAGTCGCGGAAGATCTTGGCGAGCGCCAGGAACTCGGGCTCGTCGAATACGCGCAAGCGGCGCGTGAGCATGCAGTCGCCCGCGACCGCGATGCTGAAATGGCCGGCTTCGGATGCGTAGGTCATGTCTCGCCAAACCGTGTTTCTTTTTTACTGAACATGATGTTGATCGCTGAGCTTGATCGCGGCACGGCGGGACTCCCTCTCCCCGCAGGGGAGAGGGTTGGGGTGAGGGGGATCGGACCTATCGATAGTTGGTAACCCCTCACCCCACCCCTCTCCCTTCGGGAGAGGGAGCAGGCCGCAATCGTGGCTCGGTTGTGCCTTAAGCCCAATCACTACAGTAACTCTCACTAAAACGCGTAGCGCTCGAGCTTGCGGCGGTCGAGTGCGGCGCCGAAGCCGGGCGCGTCGGTCGGCGTGATGGTGCCGTCCGCGAAT
>Ga0137410_10003988_pt1 | contig 10009 bp, 12 predicted proteins | sample CZODoug1_16funga_FD_108878 | JGI IMG/M metagenome (GOLD analysis project Ga0137410, IMG submission 108878) | Vadose zone soil fungal communities from Angelo Coast Range Reserve, California, USA - CZODoug1_16fungal (Illumina Assembly) | ecosystem: Environmental > Terrestrial > Soil > Vadose zone... | reverse complement strand
GCGCGGAGGCCTGATCAACAGGTTGGCTGCAAATGGAGAGGACTGTGTTTGATCCTGCCCACCCCTGAAGATTGACTGACGAGTCGAGGGGCAATAGTCGACTCCCGAACTCTCGGCAAAAAAGTTGTACCGATTTTGTACCAAATACCTGATGTCGGGACACTTATTGTAAATTGGCGTGTCGAGGCAAGTTAACGAACTTGCTTTAAGCTTGTGGTTGTCATGACTACAAGCGAATCTACGACACGCCTCCAAGACTATATCAAAGAATTGTTGCCGTGGGCGCACGGCCATCAACTGAAATCCATCGCAACCTTTGTCGCGGCGATCCTTGAAAAACAAACTGGCAATCAAGCCGAACTTGCCCGCACTCAGGGCAACCAGGAAGCCGCGGTCAAACGATTGTCACGCTTAATTCATAATGAGCGCTTGAATCCCAGGGATTTCCCTGAATGGCTCTGTCGGAAGGCGCTCGAACGACTGCCTCGCACTGGCAAAGTCCGGATCGCGATTGACTGGACGACCGAAGAGGATCAGCACTTGCTGGTCGTCTCCCTGGTCATCGGGCGCCGAGCGATGCCGATCTTCTGGCGCGCCTACGAGCAATCGGTCCTTAAGGGCCGGATGAAACGCTATGAATTGGCCGTCATCAAACGCGCTTTCAAGCTGATCTTTCAATTCGTCAAGCCCTCTCGGATTCGGCTCACAGCCGATCGTGGGTTTCCGGACGACGATCTGTTCGCTTTACTGGACCATCTGAAGGTCAATTACATCATTCGCGTCAAAGGCTCAGTCAAAGTGTTCCACTGCGGAGAATGGGCAAAACTCAATACGCTCCGGTTCGAAGGGAACGCGCGGCGGCGCAGCCTCGGGCGAATGGAATACTGTCAGAGATCTCCGCGCAGGCTCTGGGTGACAATGAGTCGCGCTCGCGATAAAACAGGCAAATGGGGCATCTGGTATCTGGTCAGCAATCTGCCCTTGCGCGCCGAGCAGGCGGCCAAAGAGTACGGCTTTCGATTTGACTGCGAAGAAGGGTTCAGAGATTTGAAATGGGATCTTGGATTCTCCGAATCCCGAGTCAAACAGATCGACGCCTGGTCGCGCTTGTTTGCCTTGTTCGCCATCACGTTAATGGCCGTGACCGCGTTGGGGATGCAGCTTTTAGTTCGCGGCGGCGCCCAGGCGAAAGACCTGCTGCGCCGAGTGACGTCGCGTCGCCGAAATCGATGTGAATTGAGTTTGATTGCCGCAGTCATCGCGTTAGTTCAACAGGATAAAACCTTGTTTGCCGCGCTGTCGGCGCAGATGAAATTCAAGCTTGACTATGTTTTATGAAAAGTGTCCCGACATCAGGCGCCAGCCAGTAAAGTCTTCATCTCAGCAGATTACAACAACTGACATTGGCTTCACCAAACTTGCGTCAGAGCCGATTGTCCGGGGTCTATCACCACATCGGGCCGACTCGCAGCGCCGCCGAGATTCAAGCCGTGCTGGGCGATCGGACAGTCGAGAAATGGGTCTGCGACTGCTTCACGGCGCAATTGAAAGCCCCGGCCAAAGAGTTCCAGTTGTGTCTGGCGCATCAACTCCGAGACCTCGAGAGCGTGATCGAAATGTTTCCGAAGCAATCCTGGGCCAAAGCTCTGAAAGGCTTCTTCCAGAGACCGATCCATTTGCGCAACCGATTCCACCGGAAAGAGCCGATGACGACCTCAGGTTATGTGCGCCGCGCGTTTCAACTTGAGAGCGACCTCGACGAACTGCTTTCGCGAGCCGTTCACAATCAGGCTGCTCGAAATTTGAAAGAGCGATTTCTGACGCATCGCGACAAATTGTTGGTCTTTTTACACGACCCGGATGTTCCACCGACCAACAACGAATCGGAACGAGCGTTACGGACCAGCGTAATACACCGCAAAGTGACCAACTGTTTCCGCTCGGAGTGGGGCGCCAAAGCCTACGCCGCACTGCAGACGGTTATCGCGACGGCGCAGCTCAAAGGTGAAAAGATCTTTGATGCATTGGTCAAATTGATGGGCAAGCCAATTGATCAATATCTTCAACCATCAAGCCCGTGAGCAATTACGGAAAGTCTGACCAGGCATATAGCAGCATCCAACTGAGAAAAAACCTGGGATGGTTGCTGTCGCTGGCCGAGATCAAAAAAACTGATGGCCGTTTGCCGCGCATTCATGATTTTCGCCACAGTTTCGCCGTTAATGCGCTGCTGCGTTGGTACCGCGACGGCATTGATGTGCAAGCCAAGCTGCCGTATCTGGCCGCTTGGATGGGTCACGTTTCAATCTTCTCGACATATCACTACCTGCATTTTATCGAGCCCCTGCGTTCGCTTGCCGGACGCCGCTTTGCCGATTGCTATAGCAGCCTGGTGAGATCGCTCTCGGAGCAGGAAGGAGGAAGAAGATGAAACCGACTGCGCCGAATCAACTGGCGGCCTGCCTGCGGGACTACTTCATGGATCATCTTCCCCGGCTGCGCGGCCTCAGTCCCAATACTGTTCTGAGCTATCGAGACAGCCTGGTCCTGTTGCTTCGCTTCCTGGCCAGGGAGCGAAAGCGCGAGGCCTGCGATCTGGATCTGGACGACATTGACCCGGATCAGGTCCTCGCTTTTCTCAATCATCTGGAGCAGGACCGTCACAACGGCGTGCCGACACGCAATGTCCGGCTCGCCGCCATTCACGCATTCTTCCGTTATGTCGGAGCGTGCCATCCTGATCAACTCGAGCGGGCGCAGCGCATTCTGGCTGTGCCTTTCAAACGCGGCCAGCAACGCGCTGTCGAGTATCTCGAACAGGACGAGATTGAAGCGATTCTTTCCCGGATCGAGAGAGCGAGTCAGGCTGGTCGAAGGGACTATGTTTTGCTAGCGACCATGTTCAATACGGGCGCGCGCGTCCAGGAAATGGTCAATCTGCGCGCCTGCGATCTGCAACTGACACATCCTTATCAACTCCGACTCTTGGGTAAAGGTCGCAAGGAACGATTCTGCCCTTTATGGTCGCAGACCGCGCAAGTGTTGCGCGAGTTCTGCGAAGAGCGAGGGCTCGACCTGCGATCCGAAACGAGAGTGTTTTTAAACCAGCGCGGAGGTCCCTTAACGCGGTTCGGAGTCCGATACATTCTGGCCAAGTGGCTCGACCACGCTCGCCCTGAAGTTGCAACGCTCGCACAGAAACGCCTTCACCCTCATAGCATCCGCCACAGTACCGCAGTGGCGTTGCTGAAGTCAGGGGTGGATCTATCAACCATCAGCCAGTGGCTCGGTCATTCCTGCCCAAGCACGACGAACCGGTACGCCACCATCGATCTCGAGATGAAGCGCCAGGCCATTGACAAAGTCAAACCCATTCCAGGTTCGGGCAAGGCTTCCTGGCGTAAGGATCAAACCGTTCTTGAATGGTTGGAAAATCTCTGAGCCTTTGAGTAATGTGGAGTTGTCCGAAGCCGGAAGCGTCTGTAGCAGGGGCTTTCGGGGATGACTCCACATAACTGAGTTCTCAACATAAGTCATAACACAATAGTTTGAGGGCCGTGCCGGCGCGATTACGAAAAACGAACATAATGCCCGAGAACGGATCCTGATCGAGTTTTCCTTTGCATAGTGCGGCGAGTGAATCGATGCCTTTTCTAAAGGTGCGATCCGTTCACCCGAAACCGAATGAAATCGGGGGATGGGTGACAAGGATCATCTGATCCTTGATAACTTGGTTTTCGTGCAGGTGAAATTCCTGCCCTCAAGGTGCATGAGTGACAGCGTATTCCCCACGATAGCGACTGACTATCAATGTCGTGAAGCGGGAATAGAAGGCGGTAATTTCTGAATCCGTCAGAATATCCCGCCGAGCATAGCCAGACATGGATAGGAAACGAACTCGTGCTTGAACCGTCGTAAAGGTAACAAGCCTACACGGATTATCGGCTTGATCCAAAATGGATATGGACAGATGAGCCAAAAGACTTTTTCGGTTTTTGGAGAGACGGACGATTTTTTAGGCGTCCGTACGCACCCTCGAGTCCCGGCGGAAAGCGAGATCCTAACTCTGGCATAAAACGAAAATCAGGAACGGAGAAACGACTCACCGGTTCTCCGGGCAACCGGAGTAGGCGTCAGCCGCATACTTTGGTGAGCGTAGGATTGTCTAAAAAGCCAACGCCGTCAGGAAAGCTGACGGATATGCTGACGTAGACACGGTAATTCAGAAGATAAAGGTACGAGTAGGAGTGAAGATGTCATGACCACGGTTTCACTGCCGATGGATGAATGGAAGACGATACCCTGGAGTAAAATCGAGCGGGCCGTCTTCAAGCTCCAAAAGCGCATTTATCGAGCCTCTCAGCGTAACGATGTCAAAGCAGTGCATCGACTGCAGAAGCTCCTGATAAAATCCCGGTCAGCGAAATACCTGGCAGTCCGGAGAGTCACTCAGGACAACCAGGGTAAAAAGACGGCTGGGATAGATGGGGTAAAGTCTCTGACTCCGATTCAACGAGTCGAGATGGTTAAGAAACTGGAACTCAGGGAGCGAGCCGCGCCGGTTCGTCGGGTTTGGATACCCAAACCCGGAAAAAACGAACTTCGCGGTTTAGGCATTCCTACCCTACAAGACCGGGCCCTCCAGACCTTGGTGAAACTCGGAATGGAGCCGGAATGGGAAGCTCGGTTTGAAGCTAATAGTTACGGCTTCAGGCCAGGGCGCTCAGCTTGGGACGCCATGGCAGCGATCTATAACGGAATCATTTTCAAACCCAAATGGGTTTTGGATACCGATATAGAAAAGTGCTATGACCGTATCGACCACACTGCATTACTCAAAAAGATCGATCCCTCACCTTTGATCAGACGTCAGCTGAGAGCCTGGCTCAAAGCCGGTGTGCTGGACCAAGGTCGCCTCTATCCTACGGAGGAAGGGGTTCCGCAAGGGGGAACGATTTCTTGCTTGTTGGCCAATATCGCTCTCCACGGGATGGAGGAAGGGGTCGGCAAACTGGTTGAGAATAGGAGAAAGCGGCCTATCCTCATTCGCTATGCCGATGACCTGCTCGTCATGCATCCGGACCGTGAGGTTGTCGAGAAAAGCCAAGAAGCTCTGACAGAATGGCTAGCCCCGATGGGCTTGCAATTGAAACCAAGCAAAACCCGCCTGACTCATACTTTGAACAAAGGTGATGATGCTCCGGGATTTGATTTCCTGGGGTTTAACATCCGGCAATATCCGGTCGGAAAGACCAAAACCGGTTCAAATCCCAAGGGAAGACCGCTAGGTTTTAAGACCATCATCAAGCCGAGTAAGGAATCGATCAAGAGGCACGTGCGAGCCCTCAGATCGCACGTGAAAAATCAGATCGCCGGTAAACAGGCCAGCTTGATTCGAGAATTGAACCCAGTCATCAGGGGATGGACTCGCTACTACTCAACAGTGTGTAGCAGCGATACATTTTCAAAACTGAGTCATATTCTCTTTCAACAGCTCAGGTCTTGGGCTCGTAGAAGACATCCCAGAAAAGGGATGAAATGGGTGGTTAGGAAATATTGGAGGGTAGACGAGGGGCAAGGATGGATCTTTCAGCCAAGAGATAATGGAGCCAGATTGTGCAGGCATCTGGACATACCTATCGAACGGCACGTGAAAGTCCAGGGTACGCGCAGCCCGTACAACGGCGATTGGATCTATTGGAGTAAGCGGTTAGGCCGGATGCCCGGCGTCAAAAAGAGAGTGGCGACACTCCTCAAAAGACAACGGGGTAGATGCCAATGGTGCGGTTTACTTTTTCGGTGGGACGATCTGATGGAGATCGATCATATCATTCCCCGAAAACTCGGTGGAAAAGAGGCGTATTACAATATGCAACTGATCCACCGGCACTGTCATGATATCAAAACGAAGAGTGATCCGGATGAGTGGTGATGTGAATGAGGCGCTCACCGGAAAGTGTGAATGACAATCACTGAATTACTGAGGAGCCGTGTGACGGTAACCTGTCACGCACGGTTCTGAAGACCAGTCCAGGGGGCGACCCCTGGGCTGAGTTCGACTCGACCGGTTCGCAGGCAAGTAGAATCTTGAGTTGCGGAACGAGTTGAATCATAGGGTTCAGGAGCGAAGAAAGCCGGAGCAGACGGCGTAGATCGATGCTTCGGTTAGACTCGGGAGAAAGATGGAGAGCCTAGCGCCGTCCGGCCGTTCGAGTAGAACCCGGCAATCGGTTTGAGCCTGTCGAGGAGAAGAAGAGACATCGGATTGAGGAAGGGTAAGAGAAAGGGGAAAGAAGTCAGGAGCGGGTGTAGCCGAGCGGCGCGGAGAAGCTTTTGAGGAGGAGCGCCGCTGGAGAGTGCGGAGATTGATCCCGCAGACGCGGCAGATCATCGAGGCGGAATAATTATCGAGCAAAGCCGCAGCGGCTTTCAGAAGGCGATCCGGAGTTTTGGATCGTTTGGAGCGAGTTTTCCGCCAAGCCTCGAAGCGTTTTTTGAGTTTGACTAAATCCGATGGAATCGCCGATTTCATTAAGAGCCTCCGTGAAGAAGATTTATGACATCAACGGAGGGTAAGCGACCAGCGGTCCCCAAGCACGACGCCTCACCGCAAGGACACTTTGGGTTGGCGCAACGTACCGCGTGAACGATCCATTCCACTGCTTCAAGATTATTTAGTAGGGCATATTTTTCCGCCAGAACCGCAATGGTTGATAACGCCCCTTCACCGCCGCCATCAATATGCGCCAGTTCAATCACAAGCCGGTTATCTCGTAGATCGAATTCACCCAGGAACTGCGCCGACCCGGCCTTAAACACCAGCGGCTTTCCTGTAAACACAAAGGTTTTGAATTGTTCGGGCGGAAGGCCCAGGATTTCCTCCGGCGTATATCCCTCAATCAGAATTGGTTTGTGTGCCTTCGGCTGGCTGGCGCATTCGCGAAACTCCAGACTGCGCCTCTTCACCGAAGACACGCAACCGATCTGGCTTCAAGCTGTTTGACATCACCCTCTCACCGTGAGAGGATTTAAGCGGATGAAGAGAGAAAGCGATATGAAAAATGATTGTCCGAAATTATGAGGTCTTGCAAAAATTCGCAAGAAAACACGCTCGCTCAAGATCGTCTTTGGGAAAGTGGCATCAAATCACACTCAATGCAAAATGGAATAAATTTGATGATGTGAAAAAGACTTTTGGAGCGACAGACATCTACGGCGATTGCGTGATCTTCGATATTGCGGGAAACGAATACAGACTGATCGCAAAAATTGACTATGCTCTCGAACAACTTTCAATAAAGAAAGTGATGAAACACGATGAATATAACCGCGACAAGTGGAAAGACGATTGCTAAGGCAAAATTCAATCCGAAGAAATACGCTGGCTTGCTTGCTGAAACTTTGCCTGAAGTCATTGATACCGTATCTCAAAACAGACGGATGATAAAGATTCTTGACGAACTGATGGACAAAGGCGCAAAGAGAACGCCTGAAGAAACCAAGCTTGCCAGATTGCTTGGCCGTCTCATTCAAGATTTTGAAACGCGATACTACAATCCGCAAAAGTTTACTCCGCGAGAAATCTTGATTGAATTGATGGAGATGAACAATCTGAAACAAGCTGACCTTTTGCCTGTCTTCGGTTCAAGCGGGATTGCGTCAGAGGTCATCAACGGAAAACGCGAAATCAGCAAAGCTCACGCAAAGGCGCTTGCAAAGTTCTTTAGCGTGTCTACTGATCTTTTTCTATAGACCTCGTCAACCGATGATCTATGCCGAAGAAAAAGAGCAAAAACAAAAATGAATATATAGACTGGCGATTGTCTGATGATTGGAAGATAACGGCTCAAGACGAAAGCAAAAGACTCAAGAGAGTCTATATTTCAAATGGCAACTGAAGACGCCAAAGCCGCCACGTCATCAAAGTGAATTGACAAAACACGAAAAAGCAAAAGATCAGGCAATGGCCATACTATTCATTGCTCTATGGCTATTGATTATGTGGTACATCATAACCGCAAAAAAAGATCATAAATATAGACATCGCTCCATCAGTCCATACCAAACCATAGGCCAGACCTCGAAAGGTGGAGGTTAAAAGAAAAAAGGCGTGCTTGAATTAGATATCGAACAATTAAATGCAAAGCCAATCCGCCTAAAACTGAGAGCGGAATTCGATATCATCGGGATAATACAGATGGGGGCAGCAATATTTTGTAATAAAGATCAGATTCCATTCCTCAGCACGCCAAATCTCCAAAGGTTGCACGCACATCTCGGGAACTTGGCATTTGGAAAAACGCACATTTCTATCACTGAGGAGCAAGCTCGCACGTTCCTCGAATTTATTCCACGGGAAGAAATCGTCGACTTTGAGATCATGGAAACCGCAATCAAAGGAACACGGCTCATCACACGGAAAAATAGAGAGATCCAACTCCACGGCTTTACAATTCAAGTGACGAATACCCTTTCGCCAGGCATGGCGGGAGTGGAGATGAAAATACCTGGTCACGACAAATTTTTTGATGTTGGAGAGCGTGTAATCAAGGATGCCATGATTGATGTCCCGATATCCTTGGCCTTTATGTCATACGCGAGGGAGGATGAGCCAACTGTCGCGGAAATCACGCGCCGGCTAAATGATTTCGCGGTTGTCACCTGGTTTGATAAACAAAGCCTGATCCCTGGAGATGATTGGGAAATGCGCATTGAACTGGCGATAGAAAAGAGTGACTTTTTTCTGTTGTTTCTTTCACGCAAAACAGAAGACAAGATAGGTTTTAGAAATAGAGAAATACAACTTGCCATCAAGCAGCAATCTTACCATCCTCGCGGACACATCTTCTTGATACCAATACTTCTTGACGATTGCACTCCTCCCCATGACTTGCGTAGTTTGAATTGGCTCAAAGCTACCGACGATAAATGGTTCGACAGATTGGTTGACGTTGTAGCTCTCCCCTACGGCAACAAGCCGTCCTTATAGGCCGGGAAGCTCGACCGCTCGACTAGGCTGACCAGGCCAACCGCAGGACAGAGGATCTAAGACGATGAAAGAAACTGAAGAAAAAGAACCAGATTTCATCTTCACTTACGAGTTCTCAACTTTGCCTTTCAAGTGTAAATGTGGGGCAATGGTTGAACCACACACCAAAATACTGTTTCGGAATGATCGTCAGCCTTCGGCGGATTGGTTTGACATCCTGTTTGATGCCTCAAATCGGCTCACCGAACTCACAGACATCCAGATTCTGGTCAGATTCGATCATTTGTTGACAGGGATATTTAGGATTTAATAACTTGGTGGTAGAGAAAATAAATATCTCCGAGACCAGACAGGATAGGGGATTTGATGTAGAGTGGAATCGGAGAACCGGTAACAAACTCGAACTGGGACGCCAGTTCGGGAGAGTTTCCGGTTCTCTTTTTTATGTCCCCGAAATCGGACAAAGCTGTTGGGGTAAGTGTAAAATGTATTTGAGAGGATACGGAACCCCACTTCAACGGATTTCGCCTCCCAAGTCGCTGGGGCGTTAGCGTCAGCAATTCAGAGCGAAAAACGTTTGGGGGATTTCGCGTCTTCTCGTTTGTTACCGAACCCGAACCCGATTGACTAAGTGACTAATGGGGTTCGGCTTTTTTTGTTTTGAAAAAACGACCGCACTGCTAGATTCGATAGAAAAAGTCCCCTTATATCTTCTTAGCCAAAAAGTCTTGAAAATGCTTCCACCACCTTCCCCCTATAGCGGGGAGTTGTACGAAAGATATGTGCTCGAAATCGGACAAACTGAGGAAATAAGAGTAGACTGTATTTGAGAGGGGAAACAGACTCACTTTGACAGAGTACGACTCACTTATTGCTGACGCATTATTTTTTAGCCTCAGCGATTCGGAGCGGGGACAATTTCGGGCAACTGGAGTTGTCAACTGTCAAAGGGACACTGTTTCCCCCTTTCCTTTTTTCATCTACTCCGCTGTCGAAAGCTCACGATTCGCTACAATATAG
>Ga0137410_10003987_pt1 | contig 10010 bp, 6 predicted proteins | sample CZODoug1_16funga_FD_108878 | JGI IMG/M metagenome (GOLD analysis project Ga0137410, IMG submission 108878) | Vadose zone soil fungal communities from Angelo Coast Range Reserve, California, USA - CZODoug1_16fungal (Illumina Assembly) | ecosystem: Environmental > Terrestrial > Soil > Vadose zone... | reverse complement strand
TTCAGCCGCAGCACCCATTCCAGTTGTAATCACTGCCACCAGGGCGTGGGGGACAAGCAGGACGCCGCAGGCAACCGGCCGGTTGGGTCGAACGGGCTGGCCGCCTCGTGGGTAATGGCGGACATGTACGATCGCTTCACCGGCCTGCTGCTGCCCTACGAGCTGCGCCAGATGCAGTGCTACATCAATTCATCCAACGGCTTCAAGCCGAATGCCGACGACGATCTCATCCGCGACGTTACCGCTTACAGCCGTTTCCTCACTGCCGCGCTCGATCTGAAGGTCGGCAATCACTACCCGGAGCAGGGCATTGACGAAATTCCCGCCTCTGCGACGCTCAGACGTGGCGACGATTATGTGCGGGGCGCACATGTGTACCGCCAGAGATGCGCGACCTGTCACGGTCCCCAGGGACTGGGCACGGTAGTGCAGGGGCGGGTGCTCTACCCGGCCTTGGCCGGCCCAGAGTCCTTCTCCTCCGACTCGCGCATGAATTTCGAGAGGATCAATTCCGTCATGCCCGGCTTCATTTGCCGCAACATGCCCCCGGGGCAGGAAGGCAGCCTCGACAATCAAGAATGCCGTGACATCGCGTTCTACCTCAGCACCTTGCCGCGGCCCGCCGGCGACAAGCACGGTCCGCTGGCGGCCGCCTGGCAGCAGCTGATGATGACCGTCATGCTGCCCCTGACGCGGTACGCCGAGTCGCTCGGACACAACGGCAGACTCTAAGCTTCCGGGTGGACCTGCGCCGATGAACGCCATCACCAGCGCGCTGCCACGCGTCCTCCCCGCCCTGCGCAGGAATCTGCTGGTCGGACTGACGCTGGCGGTGGTGACGCTCCCCCAAGCGATCGCCTTCTCCACCACGCTCGCCGGCTTGCCGCCGCATTTCGGCATTTATGCGGCCATCTGGGGCGTGTTGTTCACCGCCATGCTGAATCCCTCGCGCGTGTTCAGCGGCGGTCCCAACACCACCATGTCGGCGGCGATCGGTGTGACCCTGCTGCCGGTGGCGCCGCCGTTCGGCGCCGACTATATCGGTTTGGCGCTGACCCTGATCCTGCTCGCGGGCCTGATCCAGTTGCTGTTCGTGCTCATCCGTCCGCTCGGCCGGATGCTGGACCTGATAAACGAGCCGATCATCAACGGCCTGATCTGTGGCATCGGCCTGTTCCTCATCTTCAAGTCCCTCACCACCTTCGCGGGCCTGCCGATCAACACCGAGGTGGAATGGCCGCTGTGGATCGCCTGGCAGTCGTTCCAGGCGGTCCTGGAGATCGGCAATCTTTACGCCATCCAGATCGGGTTGATTACCCTGATCACCAGCCTGGTCGTGCGGCAGATCGCCACCCTGCGCAACTGGGCGATCCTGATCGGCGTCGCCGCCGGCACGGCGTACTCGGCCTGGCTGAACGCCACGGTCGGCTTGCAGAATACGATGATCGAACAGATCGCCAACCTGTCGTCGGTAGGATTTGTCTTTCCCTCGCTGCCGGTTTTCAATCAGGAGGCCATGCCGGACATCATCTCGATCCTTCCCGGTGCCGTGACCCTGGCGCTGCTCGGCCTGTTCCAAACGGTGGCGGCGATGCGGCGCATGAACCGCAAGATCGGAGGTTACACGGACAGCCGCAAGGGCATCCTGGCCGACGCCGTATCCAACTGCCTGCTGCCTTTTCTGTCTTCTCTGCCCACCTGCGCCTCGTTCAACCGCATGTGGCTGGTGTACTCGATGGGCGGCCAGAGCCGGCTGACGTCGGTGAGCTCGGCGCTGATCCTGCTGCTGATGGTGCTGTTCCTCGCCGACCTGATCGCCATTATTCCGATGCCGGCCATGGCGGCCATCATCATGGTCGTGGGGGCCAACATGATCAATTGGGAGGACATCAAACCTCATTTCACGGATCGCCGCGAAGCGGTGGTGTTCACGGCGTCCTTCCTGTCGGTCCTGTTCCTCGATTTGTTCGGCGCCGTGGTCGTGGGGTCCGTCCTCGCCATAGCGTATTCGAAGTGGGAGCAGGCGCATCCCGATATCAGCCTCCGGGGCAACGTACTGAAGATCCGGGGCAACATCTACTACGGCTCCCTGCCGGTGATCGAATCGACCTACCATGGCGCCATTGCGCGGGTGGAAGACGTGATCATCGATTTTTCCGAGTGCTACTACATCGATGAAGAGGGGATCCGCTGGCTGGCTGCGCTGAAAGAGGGGCAAAAAGCCGCTTTTGTCGATCGGCGCAGCGGCGAGGATCGCCGGGAGGTCGAAGCTGCCGCACGCGAGCGCGGCGGCGACAGGCCGGGCGAAAGCCGGCGCCGCCGCGCGCAGGACCGGCGCCGCCGAACGGCAATCTAATCTCAGCCCGTCCCGCCCACCGTAAGCCCGTCTATCCTGAGCGTCGGCTGGCCCACGCCGACCGGCACGCTCTGTCCCTCCTTGCCGCAGGTGCCCACACCCGTGTCGAGCTCGAAGTCGTTGCCGATCATCGAGACGCGCGTAAGCACGTCAGGTCCGTTACCGATCAAAGTCGCGCCCTTGACCGGGTGGGTGAGCTTGCCGTCCTCGATCATGTGGGCTTCCGAGGCGGAGAACACGAACTTGCCGCTGGTGATGTCCACCTGTCCGCCACCGAAGTTGACGGCGTAGAGACCTTTCTTCACCGAGGCGATGATCTCCTTCGGATCCTTGTCGCCGTTCAGCATGTAGGTATTGGTCATGCGCGGCATCACGACATGGGCGAAGGATTCGCGCCGCCCGTTGCCGGTGACCGGCACGCCCATTAGGCGCGCGTTCAGGCTGTCCTGCATGTAGCCGCGCAGCACGCCGTTCTCGATGAGCACGTTGCGCTGCGTAGGGTTGCCCTCGTCGTCGATGTTGAGCGAACCGCGCCGGCCGGGCATGGTGCCGTCGTCCACGACGGTGACGCCGCGCGCCGCGACCTTCTTCCCGATTCTCCCGGCGAAGGCCGAAGAGCCCTTGCGGTTGAAGTCGCCTTCCAGGCCGTGGCCGATCGCCTCGTGCAGCAGCACGCCCGGCCAGCCCGGACCGAGCACCACGGTCATGGTCCCGGCCGGTGCCGGCCGCGACTGCAGATTGACCACTGCCTGGTCCACCGCGTGATTCGCGTATTCCTGCAGGCGCTCCTCGGTGAAATGCGAGTAGTCGCCTCGTCCGCCTCCGCCCGATGATCCCTGCTCGCGGCGTCCATTCTCTTCCGCGATCACCTGAACCGACATGCGTACCAGCGGCCGCACGTCCGCCGCGAGAAGGCCGTCGGAGCGCGCCACCAGCACCACTTCGTATTCGGCGGCGAGGCTCGCCATGACCTGGATGACGCGAGGGTCCCGGCCACGGCACAGGCCCTCCAGACGCTCGAGCAGCTTCACTTTCTGCCCATCCTCGAGCGAGGTCAGCGGATCGATCGGCCGGTAGAGTTGCAGGCCGGAGGCCCTTCGCGCCACCACCGGATGACGCCTGCCTCCGCTCCCCGCGATGGCGCGCGTCGCTCTGGCTGCGTCCTCGAGCGCGGGCAGGCTGATCTCGTCCGAGTACGCGAACGCGGTCTTTTCTCCCGCGATCGCGCGCACCCCCACTCCCTGGTCGATGCTGAAGCTGCCCGACTTGACGATACCTTCCTCGAGGCTCCAGCCCTCGCTGCGGGCGTACTGGAAATACAGGTCAGCGTAGTCGAGCCGGTGCGAGAGCAACGAGCCGAACACCCGGTCGAGCTTGCCCGCCTCCAGCTCGTGCGGCGTCAGGAGGAACGACTGCGCGGTGGAAAGAAGCTGCTCGCTGGCGCTCATGAAGGATTGGAAATGAGGGCGATGGACCCGATATTCTAGCCCCAGGGACCCTGCAGCACGCGGTGAGTCAGGGCCGGGAGGCTGCGGCGCATTTTCGCCTGGAATTCCGGGTCGATGTCCGCCACCACGACGCCGACCCCGGTAGCGCGCTCGGCGACCACCTTGCCCCAGGGATCGACCACCATGCTGTGGCCGTGAGTCTGCCTCCCGTTGGCATGCGTCCCGCCCTGCGCGGGCGCCAGCACCCAGGCGAGGTTCTCGATCGCGCGGGAGCGCAGCAGCGTCTCCCAGTGTGCGCGTCCGGTGGTGGCGGTAAACGCCGAGGGCACGAGGATGATGTCCATGGGCGCGAGCGCGCGGTAGAGCTCGGGAAAGCGCACGTCGTAGCACACGGAGACCGCGATGCGTCCGAATGGCGAATCGACGGCGCACGGCGCGGTGCCCGCCTCGATCGTCCTGCCCTCGTCGAATCGCTCCGCTCCGAGCTCCAGGCCGAACAAGTGGATCTTGTCGTAACGGGCGACCCGCCGGCCTTCCGAGTCATAGATCAGACAGCTGTTTCTCACCTTGCCCGGATCGGCGCACTCGAGCGGCACCGACCCCCCCACGAGCCAGATCCCGTGCCGTCTTGCGGTCGCGGCAAGAAACTCCTGGATCAGGCCGGCGCCGTCCTTCTCTTTCGCCGCCACCTTGTCGGTGTCGCGCAGGCCCAGGATGCAGAAGTACTCGGGCAGGGCCACGAGCTTCGCGCCCTGCGCCGCCGCCTGGGCGACGAGCTCCGCCGCGGACTCGAGGTTCTCCGCCACAGTCGGAGTCGAAACCATCTGAATGAGTCCGACCCGAAATGCAGCGTTCGCGCTCATGGCAGCGACGGTTCAGGTCTTCTTTCCGCGGTGCGCACGTCGGCTTTGAGGCGCTCGACCTTGGGCTCGGTCCAGGTTCCGGTGACGTGGTAGTCGAACGATAGGGCTTGCCCGAGCGGGTTCCGGAGGATTTTTTGCAGCAGCAAGGCACCCAAGCCCCACACCGGGTTGATCACCGCCGCGACGATCAAAGACGAGCTCTCGCCGACCGAGGGCTCGACGCGCGCCTTCAGGTCCTGTGTCTCCTTGACGAGATCGACCCGCCCTGACATTTCGACCTGCGCCGACGGGCCGCTCATCCGGAAATCCTTCGTGCTCAGGGATCCATTCGTGATCTCCAAGCCGCACGATACGCGATTGAAGGCAAAACCTCGGCCCACTATCTCCCGAAAATCGAGCGCGAGTGGCGCGCTGAGGATTCCGATGAGCCTCGCCGCCCCGGGCTCTGTCTTGAGGAACTGGCCTTTGTAGGCGTCCAGCTGCAGGTCTCCGGATAGCGTAGCGAAGTCGATCGATTGCGGGCTTCCGGCCCAACTCAGATTTCCCTTAAGGGTGGCCGTCCCGTCCTGCACGGTCCTGGGATAGCCCAGGCGGTCGAGATACTTTCCGATGTCGCTGACCTCGAGCCCGGTGATCTTGATGTTGAACCTGGGCTGGAGCCGCCAGCTCTGCCAGACGCCCTCCGCCTTGAGCGTGCCCTCCGGCGCGGTCAGCATGAGCTTCTCGATGCGCCAGTCGAGCACCTTATTGACGGCGACCAGCTCGAGCTTGCCGAAGTCGTTCCCGTTCAATATCAATTTGTCGGCGATGATATCCAGCGCAGGGAGGTCGCGCGGCGGAGCCTCTTCCTTCCTGCCGGGGCTGGCATCGGGCAGGCTGAAGTACTTCAGGCGCGCGACGAGCCGCCCGAGACCTTCCGGACGCCAGGCGATTTCACCGGCAAGCTCCTTGGACGACACGTTTGCGATCCACACGTTGCCGCTGGTGCCGGCCCTCAGCGCGACATCGTTCAGTCGCCGACCGGCAAAATCGAGCTCCGCGATCTTGAGGTCGAAAGCCGAAGAGAGGGACGAGCCAGTCGGGTCCTTGCCTCCGAACAGCGCGCGCCATCGGTCTGCATCGGCGTAGTGAAGACTACCCGTCACCAACATGCCCTCGCGATCGGGAAGCACGGCCGGTTGGTTCACGCTGATCACACCGCGCTCCATGACGTATTGAGCGCCTTCGCGCTTGCGCTGGAAAGTCGCCTCGATCGCCGGTCCGAGGGAAACCTTGATCGAATCGCCCCTGGATCTCCCGGGGATGACGCGCTCCACGCGCAGCGCCATGGGTTCGACCGCTTCTTTCCCCAGCGGGGGAGGCAGGTCGGCCGCGACGCCGACCAGCCGGGATTGGGCGATCAGGGTGACAGGCCGGCCGCGGCCGCCGGTCATGATGCCCTGCCAGGCGGCGGCGCCGGACACGTGGCGAAGCAGGTTCTCGCCGAAGAAGTGGAGGATCTGCGGTGCGCTCGCCGTGCCTTGGGCGTTGACCGCGATCGTTCCATCGCTGCGGGTCGCCACCGAGAGGGTCGCCGGACCCCCGAGAAGGTGAGCCGTGAGGCTGCGCACGGCAATGCCGGACTCGGTGAACTGGATCTGCCCGTTAACTTTGGTGAAAGGAGGTGCGTCGGTATCGACGGCGATTTCGTTGTCGACCAGCTGGTAGTCACCGACCAGCTTGAACGCCTCCGGGTTTCCGATGGGGACATCGAGCTGGAGTTGGAGGCGCCCCAGTCCCTTGGCCGCCATCCCCTCGGTCGCGCCGTCGAGGAATTTCGCGACCGGGCTCCCGGCGATGAATCGAAGGAAGTCGGCGGTCTGATCCTCGGCGCGCACTTCGACGCCCACGTGCACGTTGCCGTGGAACAGGTCGGGGATGTTCGCGCGCACGCTGCGGGTCTGCACGCCGAGCACCTCGCCCTTGGAGGCCAGGACCCGCATTCCCTTGCCCTCGAAGATCAGGTCGCCCGTGAGGCCGGTCGCCGCCGGCCAGCCCTCGGCGTAGCGAAAACCGGCGTCGGTGACCTTCGCGACGACCTGAAAAGTCCCGGTATCGGGATCGTCGAACGGGAACTGGTCGAGCGGACCCTTGAGTCGCAGCTTGACGTCGTTCGAATGCCCTGCCCGAATCGAGGCCTTGAGGTAGTCGACCACGGGCGCCGGCAGAAATGGAATATAACGATACACGGCGCGACCGTCCGCGCGGGAGAAATGCCCGGTGAGATCGATGGAGCCGGTGCCGTCCTGCTTTCTCGTATAGCTCCCGAACAGCGTTCCCGCCCCGTCGCCGTTGGCGAACGAAAGGTTGCTGAAACCGACATCGAGGCGGTCTGGAGCGAATTTCCAGCCGACCTGCGCCGAAAGCGTGTCGAGCTGTGCTGCCCCCTCGGCGATGATCCCCGGCAACTCGATCGATACGCGCTCCGACCCGAGAACGACGCTGCCGCCCTTTTCGCTCGCCTCGAACCGCCCGGTGAGCCCCGCTATGCCGGGAATCTTCTCGTGTGCGCGGGCGGCCAGTCTGCGGAAATTTCCGCGCGCATCGAAGTGCTGCGGATCGTCTGGCTCCCCGGTCCAGCTGGCCTTGAGGTTGTGGACGCTGCCGCGTGGATCGCTCTGTGCCAGACGCGCGCGCACGGATGGTGAGAACGGAAAGTGCTCGGCGAGCTTCGCGAGCGGTGCCAGCTCGATAGCATCCGCCTCGATCTCGCCCCCCGCGGACTTTGCTCCTTCCGCCATCTGCCAGCGCACCCGGAAATCGGCGGGCGGCACCTCGATTCCGGTCTCGGTCCTGAGAGTCAGCTTGCGCCCGGAAACCTCGAATCCGCTCGCCGCCCGCTGACTCGCGCCCAGGCCTCCGCGCAGGTACGCGAGCTCCAGCACCGGCCTATCCTTCGCTACGCGAACCGCGACCTGGGAGAGCGCGACATCGGCGGTCGCTTCCGAGTAGCGCTTGCCGTCCAGATTGAGCCACAGACGCACCCCGCCCTTGCCCGCCTGAATGTCGATCGGGTAGTCGACCCAGCGCCTCCAGACGGCAAGGTCGGCGTACTCGAGCTCGGCGTACACCTGCCCGCTCCACGCGCCCCAATCGCTGAGATCGCCTCCCCTCAATTCCCCGCGCACGTCGAGCGCGGAAGCGAGCTCGGGCGGCGGCTTGCCCTTGAAGGCGAAGCGGTGCGCGAGGAAGCCGTTGCGCAGGACGAAATTGAGCGTATGCATTTCGAGCGGAGGTGCTCCGCGCGCCTTGTCTTCCCAGGTCACGCTGGCGTCGCGGATCAGTATCTCGCGCTGCGACAGCACCCACTGCGCGACCCCGGCGTCATCCGCTTGTGCCGGGTGCAGCTCGATCCCCGCCACGTGGAGCTTGCCTGCCTCGTCCCGTCGAATCTCGAGCCGCGGACGCTCGAAGACGAGCGAATAGAACCGAGGTGCGCCGATGAGCACGGAGGTCCACGCCACCGTCGCCTCGATCCCGGGCAGGGAAAGAGCGGCGCGGCCGTCGTGATCGTATACGGTGACGTTGCCGAGAAGCAGCTCGGGGCGCAGGCCCTGCCAGTCCGCATCGATGGCTCCGATGGTAACGCGCTGACCCAGCGCTCTCGAGGCAATTCGCTCGATGTCACCCCGGTATTGCGAGACCTGAGGGAGGACGTGATAGCGCAGGAGGAGCAGCGCCCCGGCGAACAAGAGATACAGGACAAAGAGAGCCCAGCCTGCGATACGGGCAGCCACACGCCACCGGCTTTTCGGCGGGATGGCCTCGTCGATCGTTTCCTCGATCGCGTGCTCGAGCTGCTCTAGTTTTTCAAGGGGCTGGTTCAAGGTTCAGTGCGCCTGCCGGCGGAAGTCTGGCCCCGGCTCATCGCCGGCAACTGCGGACAACGGAACAACGCGAGAGCACCGCGTCGCGACGACACAAGCTCGTATTACATTCTACCCGCAAGGCCTCTTTAGCGTGACGAAAATAACTGACAACTCCCTGAAGCTCTTCGAATTTTCGCTCTTTCCCCGTCAGCGACGGCGCCGCGCGGGTTTCCGCTAGAATAACTATTTTCGAAGGCTCTCCGGAGAGTGCTCATGTCGATGGCCGATCGCGACGGATTCATCTGGTACGACGGCAAGCTCGTGCCTTGGCGTTCCGCGACGACTCACGTCCTCACCCATTCGCTGCACTATGGTCTTGCCGTATTCGAGGGCGTGCGCGCCTACAAGACTGTCGAGGGGCCGGCCATCTTCAGGCTCGTTGACCATACCGACCGCCTGTTCAACTCGGCGCACATCTACATGATGAAGATCCCGTACGCGCGAGAGGTTCTCATCGAAGCCCAGAAGGAGGTCGTGCGCGCCAACCAGCACGAGTCCTGCTACATCCGCCCGATCGTGTTCTACGGATCCGAGAAGATGGGCGTGTCGCCCATCGGCGCTTCGGTACATGTCGCCATCGCCGCCTGGCCCTGGGGCGCCTACTTGGGACAGGAGGCGATCGAAAAGGGCATCCGCGTGAAGACTTCGTCCTACGCGCGCCACCACGTCAACGTGACCATGGCTCGCGCCAAGATGGCCGGGACCTATCCCAATTCCATCCTCGCGAACCTCGAGGCGACCCAGCACGGCTACGACGAGGGCCTGCTTCTCGACGTGGACGGGTTCGTCGCCGAAGGGTCCGGCGAGAATCTGTTCATCGTCAAGGACGGCAAGCTCCACGAGCCCGAGCTGACCTCGGCGCTCTCGGGGATCACGCGCGCCTCGGTGATCACGCTCGCGAGCGAGCTCGGCTACGAAGTCGTCTCGCGGCGCATCACCCGCGACGACATCTATATCGCCGACGAGGCCTTTTTCACGGGTACGGCCGCGGAAGTCACGCCGATTCGCGAGCTCGACGGGCGCGTGATCGGCTCGGGCACGCGCGGCCCGGTCACCACCAAGATACAGAAGCTCTTCTTCGACGTGGTCGCCGGCAGGGTTGCCAAGCACAAGGACTGGCTCTCGCCGGTGAACGAGAAGAAGACGGCGAAGGCTTCGAAAGAGAACGCTTGATGGCGGCAATCGAGCAGGCGAGCCGCCTCGTCGAGGTCACCGAGACCGACCTTCCACTTCACTGCCCCACGCCGAAGACGCCGGTGTGGAGCATGCATCCGCGCGTGTTCCTGGACGTCGCCAAGGCGGGCCAGATGCTCTGCCCCTACTGCGGCACGCGCTACATCTACAAGGGCCAGAAGCCTAAGGGCCACTGAGCCCTGTGAAGATCCTCATCGTCGCGCCGAACTGGATCGGCGATGCCCTGCTCGCCCAGCCGTTG
>Ga0137410_10003984_pt1 | contig 10012 bp, 9 predicted proteins | sample CZODoug1_16funga_FD_108878 | JGI IMG/M metagenome (GOLD analysis project Ga0137410, IMG submission 108878) | Vadose zone soil fungal communities from Angelo Coast Range Reserve, California, USA - CZODoug1_16fungal (Illumina Assembly) | ecosystem: Environmental > Terrestrial > Soil > Vadose zone... | reverse complement strand
GTTTTTCTGGCGGAGAGGGTGGGATTTGAACCCACGGTGGAGTTTCCCCCACTCCGGTTTTCGAGACCGGTGCACTAAGCCACTATGCGACCTCTCCGAAAGCAGATGCTAGATGCAAGATGCTAGATGTTAGAAAAAGCAAAACCCGAAATGTGACATCTTGCGCCAGCACTGCGATCCTGCGCCAACACCTAGCATCCAGCATCTAGCATCTAGCATCTTTCGCACCCCGCCGCGCGCGAAAAAACTCCTGCATGATCTCCCGGCACTCTTCCTCGAGCACGCCGGCTGTAATCTCAATCCAGTGATTCAAAAAATCCGTGTCGCAAATTCGAAAGCGCGATTCAACTGCCCCAGCCCGCTCGTCGCGCGCGCCATACACCAGTCTCTTCACCCGCGCCTGTATCAAAGCCCCGGCACACATCACGCAGGGTTCAATCGTCGAGTAAACCACGGCGTTAGTTATCCGGTAGTTACTCACCTTGCCCGCGGCTTCTCGCAGCGCCACGATTTCCGCATGTGCGGTTGGATCTTGATCCGTGCGCGTTCTGTTCCCGGCAACGGCAAGAATCGCTTCACCAGCGACGATGCACGTGCCGACCGGGACCTCGTCGCGGGCTCGGGCTTCCTCGGCCGCCGCGAGCGCCTGACGCATCCAGCGTGCGTCCGATTCTCTTTCCCGCGCCGCAGTCATGATAGAAACAGAAACATTCGCGTCAAACAACGGAAAATTGAACTATAGGTGGCGCGCTCAAACACTGTCAAGCGAGTCGATCTCTCGGCCCAATCTTCTCACTCTGAACTGTTGCCGGGCGCGCAAACTAACAGTTTGGATCACAAAAACCGCCTCATGTAAACGCACTTAACTACGAATGCACGTTAAGCGCATGGTATATTATTTTTGCAGAGTCGGAACACGCCGCGCTATCAAATCGGCGAACCCGCCGTCGAGCCTGCTTAATGACCACCGAAGCTCAGCAAAAAGGAACCGGCCCGCTGTCTACCGAACGGCCGACCGCTCGTTTGCGACCAGCACCGGCGACCGAGCCGGCCGTAACTGAAAGAGCTGGCCACCCGGCTGCACAAATGCGTCGCATGGCGCCGCCGGAATTCAATGCCGCGATGATCCATTTCTATCGCGGTGAGGTGCAACGCTCAAACACCTGGCGCAACCGGCTCGATACGACTACCAACTGGGCCGTACTCACCGCCGGCGCCACGTTGTCGTTTGTTTTTAGTTCGCCCAGCAATCCGCATTTCGTCATTCCCATCAATTCGATTCTGGTCGCCATCTTCCTGCTGATGGAAGCGCGCCGTTATCGTTATTATGAAATCTGGTCGAGCCGCGTGCGGGTGATTGAAACCGGATACTTTGCGCAGATGCTTGCGCCCGAAAGTGTGCCGCCGGACGAAGCCTGGGCCGAACACCTGGCGTCGGATTTGATCACGCCACACTTCACCATCACGGAATGGGAAGCGGTGGGGCGGCGGCTGCGGCGAAATTATCTTTGGATTTTTGCACTGCTGGCGCTGAGCTGGAACCTCAAGGTCTACCTGCATCCGTTGCCCGCGCGCGATTTCAATGCCTTCATCGATCGCGCCACGGTCGGCGTGGTTCCAGGCTGGGCAGTTTTTGTAGTTGGAGTTTTATTTAACGCCGCCATCGCCATCTTCGCAATCGGCACGGTGCGTTTGCGCGAAGCTACCGGCGAAGTTTTGCCACGACACCAGTTCTCGTTGAGACCTTTGCAGAGAATGACCGGTTGGACTCGAGCCGCCACCGGCACGGCCCGCACGACGGTGCGCGCGAAGCGTGCGCGGCAGCGGGTTCGCAGCGCTACGGCGACAGGTGAATTCAGAAAAATTGACATCAGCGAAACGCCCGATAGAGAGAACAGAGGTCAGAGATCAGAGGTCAGCGGTCAGAATCTGGGGTCTGAGATCTGAGATTTGAGATCTGAAATTTGAGATCTCAGGTCTGGTCTGACCTCTGACCTCTGGCTTCTGATCTCCAGTCTTCCATGATTCAACTGCGCGGACAACAACTCACCCTCGATCAGATCGCGGATGTTGCGCACCGGCGGCAGCAGGTGGCGCTCGACCCCGAAGCACGCCGGCGCATCGAAGCGGCGCGTGCTGTCGTCGCAAGTATAGTCGAACAAAATCGCACCGTTTATGGAGTCAACACCGGCTTTGGCAAGCTGTCTGACGTCCGCATCGCTCCTGATAAGCTGAGTGAGTTGCAACTCAATCTCGTGCGCAGCCACTCCTGCGGTCTGGGAAATCCACTTTCTGAAACTGAGGCTCGGGCGATGTTATTGCTGCGAGCAAACGTGCTCGCTTGCGGTCTCAGCGGCGCGCGCTCGGTTGTAGTTGACACGCTCGTGGCGATGCTGGCGCGCGGCGTAACGCCGGTGATTCCCGAGAAGGGTTCGGTGGGAGCGAGCGGGGATCTGGCGCCGTTGGCCCATCTGGCACTCGCAGCCATCGGCGAAGGCGAAGCATTCTACGCAGGCGAGCGGCTAGCCAGCGCCGAAGCACTCCGCCGCGCTGAAATAAAACCACTGCAACTCGAAGTGAAAGAAGGCTTGGCGCTATTGAATGGAACGCAGGCGATGGGCGCAGTTGGCGCGCTCGCGCTGTATCGCGCGGAACGCGTCACGCGGCTCGCCGACGTGTCCGGCGCCATGTCTCTCGAAGCGTTAAAGGGAACTCCGGTTGCATTTGATGAACGCATTCACGCCGCGCGCCCGCATGTGGGCCAGATCGAAGTTGCAACTCACCTGCGCGCCTTGCTCGCGGGCAGCGAGATTCGCACGTCTCATCTGGAAAACGATCCGCGCGTCCAGGATGCTTATAGTTTGCGTTGCATGCCTCAGGTGCACGGAGCCGTGCGCGACGCACTGCGCCACGCGCGCGGAATTGTTGAAACTGAAACCGGCAGCGCCACCGACAATCCGCTGGTCTTCTCGGAAACGGGCGACGTGCTCTCCGGCGGAAATTTTCACGGCGCGCCGCTCGCGCTCGCTTTCGACTACGCGGCCATTGCCTTAACCGACTTGATGAGTATTACTGAACGACGCATCGACCGCCTGGTGAATCCGGACGCAAACGAAGATCTGCCGCCGTTTCTAACGCGCCAGGCCGGAACGGCTTCAGGATTCATGATGTTGCAGGTAACCGCGGTCGCGCTGCTCAGCGAAGCGAAGATTCTGGCCCACCCAGCGAGCATCGATAACGTGCCTACGGATGGCGGCAAGGAAGATCACGTCTCGATGGGTATGACGGCGGCGACTAAACTGCGATCAATTGTCGACCTCGCTGAACATTCCGTCGCGATCGAGTTGATCACAGCCGCGCAGGGATTGGAGTATCGTGCGCCGCTGGCGCCAGGCCGCGGTGCGAAAACAGCTTACGATCTGGTGCGCGCGCGCGTGGCGCCGCTGCTTGCCGATCGCTCGATGGCCGGCGATATTCAAAAGATTACCGAGGCCGTGCGCCAGGGTGAGTTTGACTCGCTCTTGTAACGCAAACCTGGGCGGGTTCCCCGGCCGGGCAGCCCGGCTGGGGTGCTTGATAGTTTGCGGCGGTCACTAGCGGTAAGTCCGCGCAAAAACTGTTTGGGTTACAACCGGAAGAATTTATGTCGTCGAGGACTATCCGCGCGCCGCGTGGCGCAAAACTAAGCTGCAAGAGCTGGCATCAGGAAGCGGCGCTGCGCTGCCTGATGAACAATCTCGACCCCGACGTTGCCGAGAAGCCGGACGAGCTTATAGTCTACGGCGGCGCGGGCAAGGCGGCGCGCAACTGGCCATCGTTTGACGCGATCGTGCGCGAGCTGCAAGCGCTCGAGAACGACGAGACGCTGCTGGTCCAGTCAGGCAAACCCGTCGGCGTGTTTCAAACTCACGAGTACGCGCCCAGAGTTTTGATTGCCAATTCAAATCTGGTCGGCGCCTGGGCCAACTGGGAACATTTTCATGAACTCGAACGCAAAGGTCTGATGATGTATGGCCAGATGACGGCCGGGAGTTGGATCTACATCGGCACACAGGGAATCGTGCAGGGTACGTTTGAAACCTTCGCGGCGATGGCCGACAAAAACTTCGCCGGCGATCTCAGCGGCAAGCTGGTCGTGTCCGGCGGCATGGGCGGGATGGGAGGCGCGCAGCCGTTAGCCGCCACGCTGAATGGCGCGTTGTTTCTCGGCATCGAAGTCGATCCGGCGCGCATCGAGCGGCGCGTGCTCACGGGTTACTGCGATCGCCTGGCGCTCACGCTCGATGAAGCGCTCGATATTCTTGTTGACGCACGCGAACAAAAGCGTGCCGTGTCAGTGGGCTTGGTGGGCAACTGCGCGGAAGTGCTCCCGGAGATCGTTCGTCGTGGAATTAAGGTCGACGCCGTAACTGATCAAACCAGCGCGCATGATCCTTTGAATGGTTATGTGCCCGCCGGCCTGACGCTCGAAGCAGCCGCGGAATTGCGGCGCAACGATCCCCGCTCCTACATCAATCGTTCGCTGCTGTCTATGGCCGAACACGTGGAAGCGATGTTGGCCCTGAAACGCGCCGGCGCTATAGCATTTGACTACGGCAACAACATTCGCAAGATGGCCTTCGACGCCGGCTGCCGAGACGCGTTTGAAATTCCCGGCTTTGTTCCCGAATACATCCGGCCGCTTTTTTGTGAAGGCAAGGGACCGTTTCGCTGGGTTGCATTGTCCGGCGACGCGTCTGACATACAGAAGACTGACGACCTCGCGCTCGAACTTTTTCCCGACGATCTGACGCTGAATCGTTGGCTCCGCCTCGCGCGCGAACGCGTTCACTTTCAGGGACTGCCGGCGCGCATCTGCTGGTTGGGTTATGGCGAACGCGCGGAGATGGGCGACGCGATTAATGAACTAGTAAAGCGCGGCGACCTCAAAGCGCCCATCGCCATCGGCCGCGATCATCTCGACACCGGCTCCGTGGCGTCGCCCTTTCGCGAAACGGAAGGAATGAAAGACGGCTCCGATGCCGTCGCCGACTGGCCGATTCTCAACGCGCTCTTGAACACGGCGAGCGGCGCGAGCTGGGTGTCGTTTCATCATGGCGGCGGCGTGGGCATTGGTTATTCGTTACATGCCGGGCAGGTTTCAGTTGCGGATGGAACAGCCGAAGCGGCGAAGCGACTTAATCGCGTGCTTACAAACGATCCGGGCCTGGGCGTCGCGCGCCACGTCGACGCGGGCTACACAGAAGCGGAAAAGACCGCGCGCGAAAAGGACGTCAAGATTCCGATGATGTAAGTGAATAACCGGGCTACGATTAGGTTGAACTAGCCGATGGAGGCATTTCCCATTCAATATTTCCATCATTGTCGATGGATGTTGACCAGCAAAGCTTACCAACGGTGTATGGGTATTTTGGATGAGCTTCCTCTACTCTATACACGACACAGCTAACCGCCCTATACAATTCGTTCGCCGAATGCGTTTTCAGGGCAACATTAGCTCCGAGCATGTCGCATCTGATACTTGGGTAAGCAATTCCATCAACTGGAAAACCTGAGACTTTCACACCTTCATCTGTAACCGTTTCAGGTCTCTCAATTAGTAAGCGAGCAATGATGCTCGTTGTTTTGTATTGGAACTCATCGTCCGCTGACACGTCTTTCAAGAATTCTCTCACCAGGTAAGCTTCCAGGTCAGGCGTGATTCTTGAAAGCCCTTCTCGTTTGAGTAGTTCTTGTTGCTTAACATCTTGTTCCGGCGGCGTTCCACCATAATTCGGATTGCTCTTGCCGGTAAACTGGTGCACACCAATGCTTACAACACTCGGCATCTTCGTCGGATCAATAAGGTTGCTCGTGAGTACTGTGACTATGTCACCCTTAACCGGCTGTTTTTCAATAAGCGCCGTCTCCTCCGAATCGCTGTAATAGAACACTGGTTGACCTTCATCGTTGCATCGACCGCGCTTCACACATATTGGAGGAGGCCACCATAGATCTTTGATATTCTCAAATAATTCTTTCTTTTCGTTAATGCGCACACGAAACGCTTGGGTGCCCCTGACTTTTAATATTCGCTGAATATAGCCGTGACCCAACAGCTTAGAAATCAACTGTTCGACATACTTCTCATCAGCCGTTCTTAGATCAAGGTTTTCCAAAAAACGGATCTCATTCCTGATTTCCCTGCGAACCAATTTTGTCTGAGAGTATTTACTCATGCCTCAAAATCCTCTCACGCGCCATTGTATGCCGAAGACCGGGTACGATGTTAGAATCACTACGCTATGACAGTCACCTTAGAGCTCAAGCCGGAAGTTGAAGAGAGAATCGTCGCCGAAGCGAAAGCGCGCGGCTTGTCGGTTGAGGCGTATATTCTCAATGTGCTGGAAAAAGAGGCGACGAATGGCGAAGCGAGTTTCGCGTTGACAGCGACTCCGGAAGAGTGGAAAAAGGCATTCCTTGAATGGGTACATACCGAGAGGCCTGCACACCCACCGTTATCAGATGAAGCGATAAGCCGCGAAAGCATTTATCGCGAGAGAGAAGATGCTCAGTTGTGAGTTTTGCGGTCGACACCAACGTACTGCTGCGCAGCATTGAAGACGGGCACGTTGCTCAGCCGATTGCAAAAAACGGACTGTTTGCGCTTCGGGACCGCGGGGAGATACTTTCAGTTTTTCCGCAGAATCTGATCGAATTTTGGGCAGTCGCTACACGACCTGTTACTAACAATGGCTTGGGACTGAGCGTTGCCCAAGCAGAGGTAGAGTTAATTAGCCTCAAGACTCTCTTTGCGTTGCTTTCTGACACCGCCGAGATATTTTCCGAGTGGGAACGGATCGTTCTTCAATATCGAGTATCCGGCAAGCAGGCTCATGACGCTCGCCTCGTCGCGGCGATGCGCGTGCACAACCTCACGCACTTGTTGACTTTCAACACCGCGGATTTCAAGAGGTTCTCGTTCATTACCGCCGTTAGCCCCCAAACCGTATTCAATGACGAGCCTCGAAACAAATGAGACGCGCTCGGCTGATACTGCTTTTTGTCTTCTTAGTAGCTGAAGGCTTCACTACGGCTCCCACCGCGGCAAGCTTTAGCCAGGCTAGAAGGACACGAAAGACCGCAGCAGCGAATGAGAATGGTCGCGTCGAGACCCTTCAATTTGAAAGCAAGCTCGTTGGAAAGCCGCTGCCTTATAACGTTATCCTTCCCCGTGATTACAACACGGCGCGGACCAGTCGCTATCCGGTGCTCTACTTGCTGCACGGTCTTGCCGGCCACTACAACGATTGGATTACGCGCACAAATATCGCTGACTACGCCGCGCAGTATCGGCTGATCGTTGTCATGCCTGAGGGAAATAATAGTTGGTACGTCGATAGTGCAACCGTGCCCACAGATAAGTATGAAAGTTATATTCTTCAGGAATTGATTCCCGACGTACAAAGGCGCTATCGCACGATCGAAGCGCGTTATGGCCGTGCGATTGCGGGTCTTTCGATGGGTGGTTATGGCGCTTTCAAATTTGGCTTGAAGTATCCGGATTGGTTTGCTTTTGCAGGATCCGTGAGCGGCGCTTTTGCAGTAACGAATTACACCGAGAAGGAGACGGGCAAGGGCGCGGCGTGGGAGACTTTCCTTAAACTCTTTGGTCCGGTAGGTAGCGAAACGCGGCAGAAGAATGATCTTTTCGAGTTGGTTCAACTAATAACACCTGGACAAGTGACATCGTTACCATACCTTTATTTCGACTGCGGTACTGAAGACGCGCCGGTAATCTTTAATTCTAATCACGAACTGGACGAGAGGATGCTGCAAAAAAAGATTCCTCACGAATACCGCGAGCTTCCCGGCAATCACTCCTGGGGATACTGGGATTCACAGGTACAGGAACTTTTGAAGATTGCAGCGCAGAAGATTCGCGCGTCGTCGGCGCCTAGGCAAACCGGCAAGAGAGTGGCGCAAGCGAAAGTGAACACTCAGCAAGGACTGATTTGAACTATGACTACTCCCGTAGTTTCTAAGCACAGCCACGTATCACGCAAAGCAAGTCTCTTTACTGAGTCAGTCATTCGCGAGATGACGCGTGAGGCGCTCAAACACGGCGCCGTGAATCTCTCGCAGGGCTTCCCCGATTTCGCGGCGCCGGAAGATGTTAAGCGCGTGGCGATGCAGGCAATCGCGGACGACATCAATCAATACGCAATCACCTGGGGCGCGCGCGACTTCCGCGAGGCGATTGCGCGAAAAACAAAATGGTATCTCGGCCTCGATGTCGATCCGGAAACAGAACTCACCGTCACTTGCGGCTCAACTGAAGGGATGATCGCGGCGATGATGGCAACCGTCGATCCGGGAGAAGAAGTTGTCGTCTTCGAACCGTTTTACGAAAACTATGCGCCCGATGCGATCCTTTCCGATGCGCGTCCTCGTTACGTGCCGCTGCGTCCGCCTGACTGGAGTTTTGACCGCGCCGAGCTGCGGTCAGTCTTCAACGCAAACACGAAAGCGATTATTCTTTGTAATCCAAACAACCCCACCGGCAAAGTTTTCACGCGTGAAGAGATGGAGTTTATCGCCGGGCTCTGCCAGGAGTTTGACGCGCTCTGCTTTACTGACGAGATCTACGAACACATTCTCTACCCGCGCGACGACGCGGACATCCGGCACATCTCGATGGCGCAAATTGAGGGTATGCGCGCGCGCACCGTGATCGTCAACTCGATGTCCAAGACATATTCAGTTACGGGTTGGCGCGTGGGTTACTGCATCGCGCCGCCGCAGATCACCAGCGCGATTCGCAAGGTTCATGACTTTCTCACTGTCGGGGCCGCAGCGCCGTTGCAGGCGGCCGGCGCCTATGCGCTGACGCTGCCAAAGGAATACTACGACCGTTTGCAAAGCGAATATCGCGCGCGTCGCGATCTGCTTTTGCCGGTGCTCGAGCAAGCCGGGTTCGGCACGTTTCGTCCCGATGGCGCTTACTACATCATGACTGACATCTCCAGCTTTGGTTTCGTGGACGACGTCGAGTTTACGCGTCATCTAATCCGCGAGGTTGGTGTTGCCTGCGTGCCGGGATCAAGTTTCTATAGCGTTCCCGAACGCGGCGCGCAGCAGGTCAGGTTTTGTTTCTGCAAAAAAGATGAGACGCTTAAGCTTGCGGCGGAACGACTGGAGAAGCTGCGATTCATACTCTAGCTGCTTCGGCTGCGGCTTTGCCGCCTTCCGTGCGGTAAGGCTACGCCTTACCGGAACTGCTTTTAGCACTTTGAGGCTATGCCTCTGTCGCTTTTGTCGAGGCGTAGCCTCAAAAAGTATCGTCCATCTCCGGTAAGGCAGAGCCTTACCGCACGGAGAGCGGCAGAGCCGCGAACCATAAATCAAAATGCGAGCGTCCTTACGAAAAATATGATTGCTAGGCTTGCCAAGTTATCATTTGGTTGTTTAGTAGTATTCCTGCTAAGCGTGGCAGCACTTGCCCAGCAGATCGCCGATCCGCATTTCAACGCCAAAGTCGATAGCCCGGCCTTCACTAAAAACTTTCCTCGCGTGCTCTTCGACGAGGCCCATAACAATTCCGACACCACGCACGGACGTTACAAACCTTTCGCCGACCTTCTCTTCAACGACGGTTATCACGTTGCTGTCAACCGCCAGCCGTTTACAAAAAAATCGCTGCAAACGTTCAAGATTCTCGTAATCGTCAACGCGCTCGGCGCTGAAGAGATGGATGACGAGGGCGCTGGTGGGCCGGCGTTCACGAGCGCAGAATGTGACGCGATTAGTGATTGGACACGCGGCGGCGGCGCACTGCTGCTGGTCGCCGATGATGCGCCTTTCGGCTCGGCGACGGAGATCCTGGCAAAGAAACTGGGAGTCGACATGGGCAAAGGCTACTCAACGGATCCCGCAAATGCGGACAAAGAACTCAACAATCCGAGTTTGATCGTTTACTCGCGCGAGAATCATCTGCTTGCCGAGCAGACAATCACAAACGGTCGTAACGATG
>Ga0137410_10003981_pt1 | contig 10016 bp, 12 predicted proteins | sample CZODoug1_16funga_FD_108878 | JGI IMG/M metagenome (GOLD analysis project Ga0137410, IMG submission 108878) | Vadose zone soil fungal communities from Angelo Coast Range Reserve, California, USA - CZODoug1_16fungal (Illumina Assembly) | ecosystem: Environmental > Terrestrial > Soil > Vadose zone... | reverse complement strand
GCTTGGCTGCTCACAAGATTAACGACCGAAATGCGCTGGTCAACTTGGAGGTCCTGGGGCAACACCACCAGGCAGCCGTAGGGTCCAATGACGCGGGTTTTTGTTTCTCCGCGACGCACCTCGCCACCGGCATCCCATTCCACCGCAACGGGAACACGTGAATTGAGCCGCACGCCGCGGCGTTTCTCTTGCTCGGATATCAAACTGGTCCTGGCTTTGGGCCGACCGACCACACTCTGAGTAGCCTTCAGCGGATTGGTTGGAAATTTGTTCACTCGTGCCCCTCAGAAGACAGCCGGAACGGCCCACGATGACAATGAAAATAGATGGCCTGCCCCCATGCCCAATTACAATGCTAGGGCGACGTCGGGAAGGGGTCAATGGTACGCAGGGTCAGTGACCTGACCGGCCGGAAGGACAGGCGCGATTTCCCTTCCAGCCATGCGAACTTTCGCGGTTCGGGAGAGCGCCGGGGCCTCGCCGGCGATTCAACGTCCGTCTTGCGGCATTCTCCCAAACATGCTTCAGCACCAACGTGCCGGGCGCTTGTTCAGTGGCCGGCTTTTCTCTGGGGGGAACAGATTCCCGGGACTGCGCCGCACAAAGGAATTCTGAACTTCCCCTATCGAAATTTTGCTCTGCTATGGCTATGATGTTTCGGTTTTCATAACTGACGACACACGAGGTGATTCGATGGATACCTTGCGCGCGGAAAACGTAACGCTGCAAGTAGCGGATGGAACCACGATGAACGCGTTCGTTGCCACTCCTGACGACGGGGGAAAGCTGCCGGGCTTGCTCGTTTTTCAGGAAGCGTTCGGCGTGAATCCGCACATTCGAGATGTTACGCAGCGCTTTGCAAAGCAAGGTTACGTGGCAATCTCCCCTGAATTGTTCCACCGCACGGGGCCCGGTTTCGAGGGAACCTACAACAATTTTCCGGCCTGCATGCCGCACATGCAGGCGCTGACTCCCGACGGATTGATAAAGGATGTGGAGGCGGCGTTTGACTGGCTGCAGAAGAGCCCGCGTGTTTTGCCGAATTGCACGGCCAGCTTGGGATTCTGCATGGGCGGGCGAGTCTCATTCCTGGCGAACTCCGCTGTTCCCTTGAAAGCTGCGATTTCGTTCTACGGAGGCGGCATTGCTCCCGCTCTTTTGCCGCGCGCGCCCCAAGTTGACGCGCCGATGCTCTTCTTCTGGGGCGCCCTGGACGGCCACATCCCGCCGGACCAAATTCGTTCCGTCATCGACGCGATGAAGGAAGCGAAGAAAACGTACGTCAATGTCGAATTCTCGGATGCCGACCACGGATTCTTCTGCGACGCTCGCGCGAGCTACAAGGAGACCGCGGCGAAGCAGGCGTGGGACCTGTCGCTGCGGTTTCTGGCGACGTATGCGAAGGCGTGAGGAGCGTGATTCGTGAATCGTAATTCGTAACTTGTGATTTCGACCACGCGGTTCGTCGTGCACAAAGTTTGTGATCACACAAGATATACAGAACATGGGCCAGCGCCTTTCAGGAGTCACGAATCACAAATCACGTAATTGGAGCGAAAATCCATGGACGGACGAACCCTCGACACGCTGGCAATCAAGGAAGTCGTCGAAAACTGGGCCGTGTGGCGCGACTCCGGAGATTGGGAGAGATTCCGCACGGTTTGGCATGAAGATGGCGTCATGATGGCGACGTGGTTTCAGGGAACGTTTGAGGAGTTCATTCGCGTCAACCAGGAAGGCTGGAAGCGCGGCGTCAGCATCCTGCATCTGCTCGGCGGGACTTCCGTCGAGATCGCCGGCAACCGCGCCATCGCGCAGACCAAGATGACTATCTCCCAGCGAGCACTGGTGCATGACGTCCAGGTGGACGTGCTGTGCACCGGCCGGTTCTACGATTTCTTCGAGAAGCGCGCGGGCCGCTGGGCCATCGTCCTCCGGCGCCTCTTCTACGAAAAAGACCGCATGGACCCCGTCGATCCGTCAGCAACGGTGAAATTGGATCCCAAAATTCTCGCGCAATTCCCCGAAGGCTACAAGCATCTGGCCTACCTCCAGTCCAGTCTAGGTTTCAAGGTCAAGACGGATATGCCTGGACTGAAGGGCCCCGACGCCGATGCGCTCTACGCGAAGGGCAAAAAGTGGCTCGGCGGGGAGGGCCTCTGAGCATTGAAATTGAAAGTGACGCGTAGCCCATGCGAGCAATTCGTATTTCCTTCTAAGGTTAAGATGCCTATATACCAAGGTCTTTGATTCAGGGTGACATATAGAAGTGGTATTATCCGTTCGCGTGGTGTTGTGTGAACACCACAAGGAAAAGGGCGAACTTCCCTTTTGGACTTGGTTAGCGCCTTCGGACGCAGCGTGAGGTGTAAGACGTGCCCACCACGGTTAGTGCTGTTCTTGTGCTAGTTCTATTCGTGATCCCAGGATTTATCACAAACAGAGTCCTCTCCTCTGTGTTTGCTGCATCGGAACCCGCTGAGACACGCACGGTACTTACAGGAATAACGTACAGCTGTTTGAACTATGCATTCTTATCCCCGCTTTTGGTTCTGACTTGGAATCGACTCTGGTATGAGAATCCCTCGCTCCTTGCGGCTATCGCATTTCTCGTGTTATTCGTTTCGCCAGTGTTGATTGCCCTAGCGATCGTAAAGATAAGCGACACACGCTGGGCTCAGAAATTTCGACGCACATTTGGGATCACACATCCTGTCCCAAAAGCCTGGGACTATTTCTTCCGTAGAGGTATACCTTGTTGGGTACTGGCCACACTGAAGGACGGCCGGGTGGTCGCAGGGCTCTATGGGCCAAATTCCTTTGCGTCGTCCTTCCCATCTGCAGAGGACCTGTACCTTGAGCGCCTTTGCAAGCTAACTCCGGAAGGAAAGATGGGGGGCTTAGCCGATTTCAGTATCGGTGCTATAATTAAGATGGAAAATGTTGCTATGCTTGAGTTGTTTGAAATCGCTAACGACAGCTTGCAACTCGGAGGCAGCACATGAGCACGGAGAATAAAGCGCCTGTGAATTCCCGACTAAGGGAGGGATACCAGCCTTTGACTACGGACCGTGGCTACCAGCCTGCTGGCTCTGTCCAAAAGGGTTACCAACCGACTGTCCAATTGACAGTGCCCCCGCAGCCACCTCCGGTGGGCAGCACTTCTGTCATTCCTTCGGCCAACTCCGGCGCGACTCAAGCTCCAACCGCCGCACAGAAGGAACACAAGTAGTGTGGGTCGCCTCACAGAGCAATCTGCGTTCTGGTTGGCTTTCCCTCACCGCTCGCGCAACCACACCGTTCTCTTCATTCGCTCGAAACGATGGCCGATTCTCTGGTTTCGGCGGGGAACGTGGGCTTCTGCTTCGGGACCCCAATTTGAAGATCAGGAAGCCCGATAAATCGCTCACGTGAATCCTCTCCTTCATGGTTGCGCAGGTTCCATTGTAGAGCATGCGCAACAAGAACGAGGCCACGCAGGCGATGGACCACTGCATGGTCTCCACCAACGAGGAAGCCGTACCCAGCCTGGCAGCGACCGCGAAGCGCAGCGCGTCTCTCAAACTTCTTGCGCCTTCTTGATCAGGCTTTTCGGGTAGTACGCATTTGCTTTGTATTGGCTCAACATGCGGTGCGTGTTGAAGAAGCTGGCATTCAAGGCAATCGAGAACCTCATGACCTCGGCGTACGCTTCTGGGGCGCGGTAAAACATCGGAATGATCTTTCGTTCGAGCTTGTCGTACAGGGAAACACTCTCCGCAGCGGAATCATCGCCGCTGATCCTGCTGTCGTAGCCAATGGCCCACCCGGTTACGTCTTCGACGCAGCCTTCGACCCACCAGCCGTCCAGGACGCTCAGGCTCGGCACTCCGTTGAGGGCGGCTTTCATGCCGCTTGTGCCCGAGGCTTCCTGAGGGCGCTGCGGCGTGTTTAACCAAAGGTCCACGCCCGAAGTGATGAGCTTCGCCAGCGCCATGTTGTAGTTCTCAAGGTAGAGAACTTTGATTTCATGCTTCAGTCCGGCGGCGGCTTGGATCACGCGCTGGATCAGGGCCTTGCCGCCCGCGTCATGGGGATGGGCCTTTCCGCCGTATAGGATCTGTATTGGGCCGATCGATTCGGCGATATGCTTCAGGCGCTCGACGTCCTTGAAAAGCAGGTCCGCGCGCTTGTACGTGGCGGCGCGCCGCGCAAAGCCGATGGTCAAGGCGGATTCGTCGAGCAGCATGCCGGTGCGCCGCTGTACTTCCTTGATGAGGGCGGCTTTCGCGAGGCAGTGCGCCTTCTTGATTTCCTCGAGCGGAATTCCGACGGCGTAACGCATGTATGCGTTGTCGCGGCGCCATTCGGGGATTTCACGGTCGAACAAATCCTGAAACGGCGGCGAGGCCCACGTGGCTGCATGTACTCCATTGGTAATTGCATGAATAGGAAATTGTGGAAACATGTCCTGGGACACTTCGCCGTGGCGCATGGCGACCCCGTTTACGTAGCGCGAGAAGTGCAGGGCGAGGTTGGTCATGTTCAAGAGGCCCTCGGCGCCGAAGCCCACCTGTTGAAGCAGGACCGTCCGAGGCTCACCCAGAACTTGTTTGACGAGCTCCCAGGGAAATCGATCGTGACCCGCTTGGACGGGGGTGTGCGTCGTAAATAAGCATCGGCGCCTCACGACCTCGACGTCCGCTTCCACTGGAACCGTATACTTCCGGAGCTTCATCTGCTCCCCGAGTAACGCCAGAGTCAGAAAGGCCGCGTGCCCCTCGTTCATGTGGTAACTATTGGCGTTTTTCACTCCCACGTTGCGGAGCAGGCTGACGCCGCCGATTCCCAGCAAAACTTCCTGGCAGATCCGGTAGCGCGAGTCGCCGCCGTACAGCGTGTCGGTGAGAGTGCGGTCCCATTCCGAGTTCTCCGGTAAATCCGAGTCCAACAAGTACACGGGAACAACGAACCCGGCCATGCCGTGGAGGTTATAGCGCCACGCCCGCACATGCACATCGCGATTCTCGATGCTGACCGTGAAGGTTCCTTCCACTGGTTGGAGAACCGCTTCGGGTATCCAGGGATCGGGCTCCTCAGTTTGATTGCCGTCCGCATCCAGGCGCTGGCGAAAATAACCCTTTCGGTGCACCAGCGTAACCGCGATGATCGGCATTTCAAGATCCGCCGCGGATCGAAGCATGTCTCCCGCCAGTATTCCCAGGCCTCCGCCGTAGGAAGGAATGGCAGGATCCAACGCGATCTCCATCGAAAAGTACGCGATCTTATCTGACACCCTTCTCTCAATGGCCATGCCGAAATAATAGTATCGAAGAATCCCTTGCTTCTGCATCTCAAATGACCGGGAGTTTCTTAGTGGGCATCGAGTTTAAGGAGCGGCTTAAAAGAGCACGGTACGGTCGCGCGTGCTCGTTCTTCGCGGCGCCTGTCACGGAGCGGAGGGCCTGTGCGAGTCTTGCGTGACAACCCAGATTTCGGGCGCTCTTGTAGAGCCCGTCTTCAGGCGGGCATTGTAGATTCAAGGACATGCTCACCTCACGCGCATTTCTCACAAAGGCTTCCCCATCCAGTGGGGCCCGAAATCAACGCGAGCCTCAGACCCGATTTTGTAGCGCCGGCATCTTGCCGGCTCTTTGTCATGTGTTGTAAAACTGCCGGCGGGACGCCGGAGCTACCAAGAGCCCACATTCCGCGACAATCGCGATGATTTCGGTTCCACCGACTTGAGTCGTCGTGAGAAATGGGGATTAAAGGTGAGCGCTACAAGGCCCAGGTTCGCACATAGATTCTTGCCTCTCGGAAATTCGGCGTACAATGCCGACGAGCCCTCAGATTCTGCGCAGCATGCTGGGCGCGAAGGGCTTTTGTAGCGCCGTACGTAGCTTGTGCCGAACCGGTCGGTTAGGCGGCACTTTATTTATAGAGAGGCGAATATGCGGCACGCAATCCTGGGAACGGGTGGAGTTGGCGGATTGATGGGCGCAGCGCTGGCAAAGTCTGGTGAGGCGGTGACTGTGGTGGTACGGCCGGAAGCCCTGAAAGACTATCCCGCCGAGCTGTCACTCGAGAGTCCGTTTGGGTCATTCAGCGTTCCAGTGGAACGCGCCGCAGCGGTAACGCAGCCCTTCGATGTCCTCTGGATCGCCGTGAAAGCGACGCATCTGGATGCCGCGCTGCGCGGCATTGCAAACGCCGAACAACTCGGCGCCATCGTTCCCCTGTTGAATGGAATCGACCACGTGGCGATCCTGCGCTCCCGCTTCGGTCATGACCGCGTCGTTCCAGGAACGATTGGCGTTGAATCCGAGCGCACTGCTCCTGGAAAGATCATTCACAGGTCTCCGTCGGCGCGCCTCACTTTGTCTTCGATCGGTGAAAGCCGCCTGGCGCCAACAATTGAGAAATTGCGGCAGTTTGGTTTCAATTGCCAGTTCAGCGCGGATGAAATGAAAATGCTATGGAACAAGCTCGCGATTCTAGCGCCGTGCGCACTCGCTACAACTGCCTCGGGCATGACGATGGGCGAAGTCAGCAGCAATCCGGTTTGGCGGATGCGGATGGAAACCGGCGTGTACGAAGCATGCGCCGTGGCTGCGGCGAGCGGAACTCAGCTCGACCCTGCCACCTTCATTCGGCTCTTCGACATGTTTCCGCCAGGGGCGCGCAGCTCGATGCAGAAAGACGTCGCCGCGGGGAATCCTCCCGAACTCGATGGCATCGCCGGGCCGATCCTACGCCTCGCTCAGGAGCACGGACTCGATGTGCCGGTCACACGGGAACTCGTAGAGATGATTCGAGGAAAGTCGAGAGTGGCGAGCCGGGGTTGATTCCGCATCGCGATTCTGGCCTGGCTTTCGTGCAGAATAACCGGCTGGACCACTCAAGGCTTCCCCGTCTTGGGGGGCAAAGTCGTTGACACACACGGAAGCGAGCCGATACACTAACATTTCCAGCCCGCCGAAAGTTATCTTCCTTGGAGGAAAAATGAAGATGCGGGCCACACACCCACTCGAATTCCTGCTCATTTTGCTCTTGGGCTCGGTTCTGGCTAACCCGGAAGCCGTGCTCGCACAGAATCACGTTGTTACTCCTGCGGACCTTCAGAAAGATGTTGCAGGCGCTTCATTCACTCGCCAGAAAAATCTCGTGCAAGCCGAGGGTTTCATTTCTTCCACCGAGGCGCAGCAAGCGATGAAATCCGCCCACATCAATTCTCAGCAGGTAAAAAATGCCATTCCGCAATTGAACGACGATGAGCTCGCGCAGTTGTCCGCTCGCTCGGAGAAGGCGCAGAAAGATTTCGCCGCGGGCAACATCACCGACCGCGACCTGCTCATTATCCTGGTGGGCATCGCAGCTCTGGTCCTCATCATAGTCGCCGTTCGTTGAAGAAATGAAAGTTCGCGTCATTTTCGCTCTTCTCGTGATCTTTGCGGCGAGTTTGAACCCCAGTCTCGCCGCAGAGACCTCAGGGGCTTGGGTCGATGTGCCGTTCGTCGCCCAAACAAAAGATGGATGCGGCTCCGCGTCTATTTCCATGGTCATCCGCTATTGGGGAAATAAATACGGGCGAACCGCTCCTCCCACGTCGGATCCGGAGAAAATTCAGGCGGCACTATTCTCTAAGGCGGCGGGCGGTATTCCCGCGAGCATGATGCGGAAATATTTTCAGAACGTCGGCTATCGCGTCTTCGCATTTCAGGGCGAATGGGATGACTTGAAGCACCATCTCGAGCAAGGGCGCCCCCTGATCGCCGGCCTGAGGGCGAGCGGGCCGCGCGGACCGCTTCATTACGTAGTCCTCGTGGGAATCGACTGGGAGCGCGGTTATATTTTCGTGAATGATCCCGCCCAACAGAAAATGCTTCGAATCTCCAGGGAAGGATTCGAGTCGGAATGGAGCTCCACTCACAACTGGACTCTGCTGGCGGTGCCGCGGGCAGACGATTGATTCTTCTCCTCGTCATTCTCTGGCTGCCGGGTTCCGGCTTTCCTCAGGCGATTCCCTCCACGTCGGACAGAATCTCCCAAATCAAGCAACTCTACGAAGTCGGGCGGTGGAGCGATATCGTCCAAGCGGTGCCGGAAACGGCCGGAGAATCCGCCGATTTGGAGCTCTATCGCGGCCTAGCTCTTGCACAGCTGCAGCGCTGGGAGGAAGCGCGTGCGGCGTTCGAGGAGGGCCTCGCGCGGAACCCGCGAGACACGCGCTTTCCAGATGAACTCGCGGGAATTGCTTATCGCCAGAAACAATTTTCAAAATCGAAAAAAGATTTGCGCGGCGCGCTCGCCATCAACTCGCGCGACGACTACGCCAACAATTTCCTCGCGTCGATCTATTTTCTCGAAGACAATCTCGAAGCCGCACTGAAATACTGGAACCGGACAGGGCGGCCGCAACTCACGGACCTCACCTTCGATCCTCCGCCGAAGCTGAAGCCGCTTCTTCTCGATCGCGCTCTTGCATTCTCCCCCCGCGCCGAGTGGCGGCGCGATCAATTTCTGGCGACGGAGGCGAGACTCAAGGCCCTCGACCTTTACCCACACATGCGCTTCGATCTCAAAGCCCATCCTGACGGCTCATTCGACCTGGGATTTCATGCAGGCGAGAAAGACGGTTGGGGCGACACAAAGTTGGAAGGCATCGTTTCATTGCTGCGAGGCTTGCCGTATCAATCCATCTATCCGGAATTTTACAATCTGGGCCATGGGGGACTGAATTGGGTATCGCTCATCCGCTGGGACGCGCAAAAGCGCCGCGTCTTTTCCGAAATCGCCGCGCCTCTCGAAGAAAGCCCGGCCATACGCTACCACCTGTATTTCGACGCCCGAAACGAAAATTGGGATCTCACAAACACGATTCTTCCCTCCCTCCCGTCGCCATCGCACTTGAATTTGGAAAAAGTAACAGCCGGCGCGAAGATTCAATTCATCGAGAACGGGCCATGGCAGTGGAACGCCGGCGTCGAATACTCGTACAGGACTTTCCGGAACCTAACCTCCATACCCGATCAGGCTTCTCCATTCTTTACAAATGGATCGGCGACTGCACTCACGGCCGGTATGGAACGCAGCCTCGTTCGATTTCCGGAGCGACGGTTTGTGCTCGATGCAAACGCAGCGGGAGAATTAGGGGCGTTTTTTGCAAATCCGCTTGGTAAATATGGCCGCCTCGATGGATCTCTCACCGCACATTGGTTCCCGGAAGCACGGGGCGAGGATTACGAAATGAAAGCTGACCTCAAGGGTGGCCGGACGTTAGGAAACGTGCCGTTCGATGAGCTGTTTATGATCGGTTTCGACCGCGATAACGACCTGTGGCTGCGCGGCCACCCCGGACTGCGCAACGGAGAGAAAGGAAATGCCCCGCTCGGCAGAAACTTCCTCCTAGCGAACTGGGAGATGGACAAGATTGTGTATAAGGGCGCCTTCTTCACCATGAAGGTGGGGCCATTTCTCGATAGCGGCAAGATTTCCGACCGGTCTGGATATTTCGCATCGCCAAAATGGCTTTGGGATACCGGGACGCAAGCGAAGATTCGCGTTCTCGGAAGTTTCGAGTTCGTCCTCGGCTATGGCAAGAGCCTTCGCTCCGGCAATAATTCGTTTTATACAACCGTTTCGCGGTAATGGGGGCACCACTTTTACCGAGTTCAACCGCGTGCTATCATTTCGTCAGTGCCCCGAATTGTTCTCCACGATTTTGTAGTTGGGGAGGAACTGATGCGCTGGTATTACTTCGGGCTGGTTGCGATCGTTATGGTTGCGGGAAGCGCCCCGCGCGCGGACGTGTTTGGCGAGGATGCTCCACCGTTAAAATTAGTTCAGAAGATCGAGCTATCCGATATTCGCACCGGAGAGCCGGAAGTTTCCGCGGATCAGCTGGCGAAGAACCTGACCACGACACGAATGCCGGGCGTTCAGAATCATTTCGACCACTTGACGCCCGATCTCAAAAACAGCCGGATCTTCGTCGTCCCCGAAGATAACAAGTCCGTCGAAGTCTATGATATTCG
>Ga0137410_10003980_pt1 | contig 10018 bp, 8 predicted proteins | sample CZODoug1_16funga_FD_108878 | JGI IMG/M metagenome (GOLD analysis project Ga0137410, IMG submission 108878) | Vadose zone soil fungal communities from Angelo Coast Range Reserve, California, USA - CZODoug1_16fungal (Illumina Assembly) | ecosystem: Environmental > Terrestrial > Soil > Vadose zone... | reverse complement strand
TGATCTGCGCCGCCTTCTGCACCTGGAGGCCGCGGGCGCGGACCTGGTCCAGGGTTTCGCCCTCGACCAGCTCGGAGGCGACGAAGGCCCGCGCGCCTTCCGGAGTGTCGAGTTTGCCCGCCTCGTAGACCGTGGCGATGCCGGGGTGATCGAGGCCGACGGTCGACTTGGCCTCCTTCAGGAAGCGCGCGATATGCTCGCTCCCGCCGCCCTCCTTGATGATCTTGAGCGCCACGTACTTGCCGGCCTCGGAATCCCAGGCCTTCATGACCGCGGAATGGCTGCCGCGGCCGAGGTCCTGGACGCGGACAAATTTTCCCAGCACATTGGCGACGTCGCGAGTGGCGCGCTGCACCTCGGCGGGCAGCGAGGCGGACGCCGATTCTCCCCGCTCTCCCGAGACGACGGATGCCGGGACGGGGGTCGCGGGGTTGGGGGGCGAGGGCGCGGGCTCGGCCGTCGGATCGGGCACGTCGCCGCCGCGGGCGCGGATGCGGTGGATCGCCTCCTTGCGGAGACTGTCGATCTGGTCGGGCTTGAGCAGGCTCTTCTTCCTGAGAATGTCGATCAACGACGAACCGGCGACATCCGAGAGCGCCGTGAGGCACTCGTTGAGAGAGTCCTGGCTGATGAGGCCTTTTTCCAGCGCCAGGATGCCGATTTCCGCTTCTTCTTCCAGCACCGCGGGCTCATTCTAGGGGTGAATGGGGAAAAACGCAATGTTGCACTGGTCCCCCCGGTCGCTTCTATTGTTTCGGCAGATTCGGCCCGCAGGCGCACCCCCCTGCCGTTCAGCGGCGGGTGGGCAGATCCCGTGGCCCGCCGAACCCCGGTCCCCCTGCCCCTATATAGCCCATGCTGGCCCCCTTGTCATCCGGGCTCACCCAAAATGCGTACAAACTCCCCTTTTTCAGGTGGAAGCGGAAGCGGCGGGGCTTCAGCGCCTCCGAGACGAGGTCCCCGTCGACCCACTCCACCCGGAGCCGCGTCCCGTTCCCCTTCAGGGGCGCCGACGTCGACAGCACCCTATCCCCGTCCAGCAACTCGACCCGGAGCTCCCCGTCGGGGGCGTCCAGGTTGACGAAGAGGTGCCGCCCGCCGAAGGAAAGCGCCCGCGTCGTCAGCGTCCCCCCGGCCTCGCCGGCGTCCATCGACGCGAATCCGTCGCGCCTCAACGTGGCCCGCCCCGTCACGCAGGTGCCCTGCTTCGCGGACCCCTTGGCATCGCCCGAGCGGCCGCTCACGTAGAACCAGAGCTCGTCGCCGACCACGAGGCAGCCGCCACCCACCGACTGCACGTTGGAATAGTTCCAGTCGCCAGGATGCTCGGAAACGGGGATGAACGCCTTCCGGTCCGGCCGGGTCCAGTGCCAGCCGTCACGGCTGAAGCCGACGCAGACCTCATTCGGCTTCTGCCGGTCCGGGAACTGCCCGCGCCAGATCGTGAAGAAGCCGAGCATCAGGCTTTCGTACGCGACGCCGTCGAGGTTGTAGAGCTGGCAGGGGACCTTATAGTCCTCCCGCGGCGCATCCAGCGCATCGGCCCCCGTCCACCACGACGGCTCGCTGATCGCCGACCAGGCGGGCCCTGACGCGGGATCCTTCATCTCCCAGTAGCGCCGGCGCCGCGGCTCACCCCAGCCCTGGCGCAGGCTGTAGACCCACACCTTGCGGAACGGATTCCAGAAGACCGTGCTCCGATCCCCGCAGGAGCCGCTGAGCAGCGGCGCCTCGCTCCAGTGGATGCCGTCCGGCGAGAAGAACGTCGCGATCCCGTACGACTTCGGCACGGTGCTGCCGCCCGAGCAGGACCGGAACATCTTGAAGCGCCGCGCGGGATCCGAGTCTTCGTGGTCGAGCCACACCGTCGACGAATCCCGCTGGCCGCTCTGGACGATGTTGGTTCCCGGCTTCACGTCGAGCTCGGGCTTGACCCAGACCCGCCCGTCCTCCGACTCGGCGTAGCAGGTGTGATGCGCCGCGCCCGCCATATACCACATCTTGAATTTGCGGTCCTTGGAATCAAACCAGGCGCCGTCGCTGAACGCCATCGCCATGCCGCCGGTCTTGTCCTCCTCCCACGCCTTGTCGGGCCTCAGCACCGGGGACTGCAGCGTCGCGGAGTGGAAGGTCCGGGTCAGCGTCGTCTGCGCGATCAGAAAATCGTCGACCAGGAGCTGGCGGCCCAGGTCGATGGGGATGACGTCGGGCGGCGTCGCCAGATACGGCGGGGCCGCGAGCACGGTCGGCGGGGTCTTCGGTTTAGGCGGCCAGAAGGCGGGCAGGCGGATGCCGTTGGGGAGGACTTCCCCGTCGTCCTGGCCGCAGAAAAGCGTCAACAGCAGGAAGAGAGAGCGCATGTCCGGCCTCCCCGTCCCGCTCGATGACTATAAGCAGTACGCGCGGAAGCCTTACGGAATCGTCAGCGTCACCTTTTGCGGTTTCCCGCCGCGGAGGATCGAGAACTCGGCCGTCCCGCCCGCCTTCTTCTGCATCAGATACGCCAGCAGCTCGCTTTCGCTGCGCACGTCCTTGCGGTCGTCGACGCCGACGATCACGTCGTCCTTCTGGAAGACCTTGGCAGCGTCGCGGTTCTTGTCCTTCACGAAGTCGGGCGGGAACTTGTTCACCTTGAGGCTGAGGCCCGGGCCCTCGCCCTGTTCCAGCGGCGAGACACCAAGCAGGCGGTGGCGGATGCCCCAGACCTGGACGCGCCAGGTCCAGTCGTCCTTATGGCGCCATCCGTCCTCCAGGGCGAGGCCGGCCTTCGCGGGCGAGCCCCCCCGGTCGAGCTCCGCCTCGATTCTGCACGGCGTCCTGGCATTGTGCAGCACCCACTGGACGTCGGCGACCGAGAGGATGGGCTGTCCCTGGAGCCGGACGATCGCGTCGCCCGCCTTGAAACCGCCCTTTTCCGCGGGCGAGCCGGGAGCGACTGACTTCACCGTCGCGCGCTCCTTGAGATCGAGCGAGAGGCCGACCGCGTCGGGCATCGGATACGCCCAGAGAAGCGCGTCCGACACCGGCTGGCCGCCCGACCGCAGGCTCCAGATCTCCGCCTCGCGGACCATATGGCAGTGCACGCACTTGGCCCGGGAGCCGTCGGCCGGCACCGCGTTGGGGCGGTTCTTCATGTCGGGGATCGCTTCGGGGGTCTTCCACGTTACGGCCGGCCCGATCTTCGCCGAGAAGTCCTTCGCGTTCGCCGGCCAGCCCTGATGGAAGTCCAGCGCGGCCTCGAGCGCCTTGCGGAGGCCCTCGATGGAGACGCGCTCGGCCTTCCCCTTTTCGCCCGCCTTGCTGCCGTAGCGGCCGTAGATGGCGCGGTCCGCGTTCATCAGCACGACCGCCCAGTTGAGGTCGTAATCGAACTGGAAGAACGAGAGGTCGAGGCCGTAGCCCTGCACGATGCGGACGCAGACGAACTTGTCCATGAGCGCGGCGAGCTCGGCGTCCTCGCGCGACGACACCTGCTTGTCGAAGCCCTTGAACGTGATGCAGGGCACGCAGCGCAGCACCACCATCATCGGCTTGCCCGACTTCTTCGCCTCCGCGACGCCTGCGTTAAGGTCGTCGTAGATCCAGGTCCCCTTGAGCTCCGTGTCCTTGAGCGCCTCGCGGAGCTTGTCCTTCTCCTGCGGACCGGCGGCCACGGCCAGGCAGACGACGGCGGCGGCGAACAGGTGTTTCATGGGCTCATCCTCCTGGGATCAACGTAGCCCTGACCCCGCGGATAAGTACGCGAAAAATAAAAACGCCCGCGGTCCCGGCAGGGACCACGGGCGCTTCTGACTGCTGGTTGCTATCTGCTCTCTACTGAATGCTCCTCAATGGGCCGCTTTCTCCGGCGGCGGCGTTTGCCCCGCCCAGGCCTTCGCCTCGTCCTTCTCCGGGAAGAAGTTCTTGTTCACCTCGGTGTAGAACTTCCATTTCTCGGGCAGCTCGTCCGCCGGGAAGATCGCCTGCACCGGGCACGGCTCGACGCACGCGCCGCAGTCGATGCACTCCTCCGGATGGATGTACAGCATCTTCGGGCCCTCGTAGATGCAGTCCACGGGGCACGCGGGGACGCAGGCTTTGTCCTTGGTGGTGTAGCACGGCTCGGCGATCACGTAGGCCATGGCGGGCTCCTATATTCCGACCATTAGATCCTTGCCTTCCACCTTAACCGGAAAGCAGGGGATTTTAGCACGGGGATTCACCGGCGACTGGCCGTTGGCCACGTCGAACACCCACGCGTGCCACGGGCAGACGATGTTGCATCCCTCCAGCATCCCCTCTGCCAGGGGTCCCCCCTGGTGCGGGCAGATGTTGGATGTGGCGAAGAACTTGCCGTCCACATTGTAAAGAGCGAGTTCCTGGCCGTTGAGCTCGACCTTCACGACGTTTCCAGGAGTCACCTGGTCGACCGTGCCGGCCTTCACCCAGTTATTGGGCATGGGCGCAGTATAGAGGCGCTCTTTCGGGGTGTCAAGAAAGCGGACCCGGGACCGCGGCCGCGCTACTTCAGCCGTTTCAATTTGTTGATACGGCCCGTGGCGTTCCAGTCCTCGACATAGAGGTCGCCCTTCGAATCCCACACCGCGCCGTGCGGCGAGATGAACTCCCCGTCCTTCCACTTCTCGGGCGGGATCGGATTCTTGCCCCGCAGGCCGGGATCGGAGTTCTCGCACAGGTGCTCGATCAGCTTGTTGTCCTTGCCCAGGATCGTGATGCGACCCTGGAGGTCGGGGACGATGATGTCGTCGCCCAGGATGTTGAGCGTGCAGGGGTTGCGCATGCCTTCCTTGCTCTCGCTCACGAACTTTCCGTCCAGCGTGAACCACTGGATGCGGCTGTTGCCGCGGTCGGCCACCGCCATCAGCGGGTCCGCGCCCCGGGTATCGAGACACATCCCGTGCGGCGTGTTGAACTTTCCGCCCTGCCGCTCCGATCCGTTCCAGGAGCGCACGTATTCGCCCTTCGCGTTCCACTGATGCACCCAGCTCAGGCCGTAGCCGTCGCCGACGTAGACGTCGCCGTTCGGCGCGAGGGCGACCCCGGTCGGCTTGTACTGGCCCTTGTCCTTGTAGACTCCGGCCATCTCGGGATAGCCGATCGTCATGAGGACCTCGCCGTCGAGCGAACACTTCACGACCTCATGGCGGCCGAGGTGGCAGAGCCAGAGGACTTCCTTGTCGCCTTCCTTCACGATCTTCATGCCGTGGGAGCCGCCCTTGAACTCCTTGCCCCACGCCTTCACGAAGGTGCCGTCGGCTTCGAAGATGAGGACCGCGTTCTCGGTGTCGGTGTTGAAGTAGACCCGGTCCTTGGAGTCGACCTGGACGTTCCCGTGCGTGCTGCCGACGTACTTCATGCCCGCGGGCAGCTTCGCCCAGCCGGGGATCCATTCATACTTGTGGACGCCGTCGCCCACGACGATCTTGTCCTGCGCCGCGAACAGACGCTGCGGCATCAGCGCCGCGCCGGCGCCCGCCAGGCCGAAGATCCGGATGACTCCCCTGCGCGAAATCTGGCTCACGGTTTCCTCCCCAAGGAATGGCGTTCGAAAAACGGTCTTCCTTCCTTACCCTAATGCTGATGGTCGGGTTGCGGATTCCGGATATGGTCCATCAGCTCGCGGGCCGCGGGCATCCAGGACGAGTCGGGATGGCGTTTGGCCAGGTCCTCGAGCGCTGCGAGGGCCGGCTTGTCCTGGGACGCCTGGTGCAGCACGAAGCCGAGGGCAAAGAGGAGATGATCCTGTTCCGCGCTCGACGGGAAGCGCTGGAGGGCGTCGCGGAGGACGGCGGCCGCTTCGAGGTGCCTGCGCTCCACCGCGAGGACCAGGCCTTCGGTCAGGAGGAGCCGATCGACGGCCGTCGAGTGCCCGTCGGGATCCCGCCGGCGGGCCTCCTCCAGGTGCTTTCTCGCGTCGATGTTCCTGCCGCGCATGACGCGCAGCCGGGCCAGCCGCTCGTGGGCGGCGGCGATGGCGGGGTCCGAGCCCGGCGCCGCCGCCGCCTTTGTGTAGCACTCGTCCGCGCGCCTCGGGCTGTCCGACGAGCGGTAGGCCTCCGCCAGCGCGTAGAGACGCCCCGGGTCGTCGGGGGCCGACTCCAGCGCCTGTCGTGCCGACTTCACGGCCGCAACGCCCGACTCGGCCTTCTCGAGGAAACGGAGAAACGTCTGCGGCCCCGCGTATCCGCGCAGCTCCGACAGGACGTCGCCGTCCGAGTCCACCACGCAACTCGCGAGGACGCCCCGGCTGCCGATGAGGGCTTCGAAGAGGTCGGAGCGCGTCTCCCCGTCGAGCCGGACGCCGACAAAGCGCTCCCGGACCGCCCGCGCGACATCGGGGTGGCCAAAGGTCTCCGCATCCATGGTCTGGCAGAGCGGGCGGTTCGGGGTGTAGAAATGGACCAGCAGCCGCCGATTCTTCTCCCGGGCCTCCGTGCGCGCCGCGTCATAATCGCCGCGCCAGTCGATGCCGTCGGCGGCCAGCGCCAGCAGGAGGGGAATCACGGGCGCGATTATCCTCTTCGGGCCCTTCCGAAACAACGGGGAATGCGCAGCGTATATAGAGTGTCCGCACCTTCAAAAGGAGCCCATCTCATGACCCGGTCCCCCTTCAAGACGATCGCGACCTCCCTGGGCGCCGCCGCCGGCCTCGCGCTGATGGCCGTCGCCGCGCTTACCGTCGAAACGCCGTCCCGCGCGGCCGGCGATTTCACCAAGGTCAGCGAGGAGATGTGCGCCGCCGCCACCGGCCTCTGGAAGAGCCTGACTCCCGAGCAGCAGGCCAAGGCGCACTTCGAATTCAAGGACGAGGAGCGGCTCAACTGGCACTTCATCCCCCGCGACCGGAAGGGTCTTCCGATCAAGGAGATGACGGCCGACCAGAAGAAACTCGCGATCGCCCTGCTCTCGACGGCGCTCAGCGCGAAGGGCCTCGAGAAGGCCACGACCATCATGAGCATCGAACAGATCCTGGCCGAAATGGAAGGCCCGAACCGCAAGATGCCGCGCGACCCCGAACTGTACTACGTCTCGATCTTCGGCACCCCCGAGGCGAAGGGCGTCTGGGGCTGGCGCGTCGAAGGCCATCACGTGTCGATCAACATCACGCTCGCCGGCGGAAAGATGATCGCCGCGACCCCGGCGTTCCTCGGCAGCAATCCGGGCGAAGTGAAGAACGGACCGCGCAAGGGTCTCCGCGTGCTCGGGAACGACGAGGAGATGGGCCGCGCGATCGTCAAATCCCTGAGCGACGAACAGAAGGCCGCCGCCATCTTCACGAAGGAAGCCCCCAAGGAGGTGATCCTCGTCCCGAAGGAGAAAATCCGGCAGCTGGACCCCGTCGGGATCGCCTGGGCCAAGCTCGACTCGAAGCAGCAGGAAGCCGTCTGGACGCTGATCCAGGAGTATGCGAACCGCCTTCGCGGCGAGTTCGCGGAGCGCGACCTCGACCGGATCGAGAAGGCCGGCCGCGACAAGATCAGCTTCGGCTGGGCCGGCGGCCTCGAGCGCGGCGAACCCCACTATTATCGCGTGCAGGGGCCGACGTTCGTGGTCGAGTACGACAACGTCCAGAACGGCGCGAACCACGTCCACTCGGTCTGGCACGATCCGACCAGCAACTTCGGCGAGGACATCCTTCGCGCCCACCACGAGGCCGAGCACAACAACAAGTAGATGCTGACGCTCGCCCTCCTTCTGCTGCTGCAGGACGCGCCCGTCGAGCTCCCCGCTCCGGCCGGTGTCGATCTCGCCAGGCCCTGGAAGCTGAAGCGCGCCTCCGACGGCCGCGAGCTTCCGGCCCAGGCGGTCGGCGGATCGATCGTCTTCATGGCCGGCCCGGGCACCGAGGACTGCCGTGTCGAAGGGGCCGTCCCCTCGGACTTCCCGAGGGTCGAGTGCGTGGACAACGGGAAAAACCTGACCGTGTCGTTCGGAGGGAAGCCCGTTCTCCGCTACAACCACGCCGTCATCGAGCAGTCCGACCCCGTCTTCTCGCGAAGCGGATACCTGCATCCGATCTGGACGCCGGCGGGGAAGACGATCACGAACGACTCCCCCCCGAACCACCGTCACCATCACGGGCTCTGGTCGGCCTGGACGAGCTCCGAATTCGAAGGCCGCAAATCGAATTTCTGGGAATCCAAGGAGAAGCAGGGTCGGATCGAGTGCCTCAAGGTCGAGGAGATCGTGTCGGGTCCCGTCTTCGCCGGCTTCAAGGCGCGCCACCGCTTCATCAACCTCAATGCGCCCGACGGGCCCAAGGTCGCGCTGGAGGAGGTCTGGGAGGTCCGCGTCTACGCGCGCGCCGACCGCTTCGTGTTCGACCTCGTCTCGACGCAGACCGCGGCGACCTCGCAGCCGCTCGTGATCAAGGAGTACCGTTACGGCGGGATCGGCTTCCGGGGTTCCGCGGACTGGGAAGGCAGGACGGGCGCCGAATTCCTGACGAGCGAGGGAAAGACGCGCATCGACGGCCACGCCACGAAGGCGAAGTGGTGCGTCGAGAGCGGCAAAGTCGGCGGCGCGGAGGCGTCGATCGCGTTCCTCTGCCATCCCTCGGATTTCCGCTTTCCGCAGCCGATGCGGATCCACCCCGACGAGCCCTTCTTCAACTGGGCCGTCCCGCAGGGCGGCGATTTCTCGATCGAGCCGGGCAAGCCTTATGTCGCGCGCTACCGTTTCATCGTCTCCGACGGCAGGCCGACGGCCGACGACCTGGACGCCGCTTGGGCCTCCTACGGCGAGCCGCCGAAAATCACCCTCCGACCCGCCAGGTAACTTCCATTGACGGTCCGGACGGCGAAGAAGTAACATCCGGACAGGATGGCGCTGGAAGCACTGAACCGCTATCTGGAGAGGGTTGCCGGCCGTACCGGCTGGCCGCAGATCGTCGAGCATGCCTGGGGGGATACCCCGCTCAAGAACGGCCATCACGAGGTCGTTCCCGCGTACCACCCCCTCCTGACGCTCGGCGATCTCATGACCGTCTACCGGACGATGATCGTCTCGCGCAAGCTGGACGACCGGGAGCTCATTCTCCAGCGCCAGGGCCAGGCCTGGTTCTCCGCCTCCTGCGCCGGCAAGGAGGCCGCCCTCTGCGCCGCCGGTCTCCTGCTCCGGCCCACCGATCCGCTCTGGGGCTATTACCGCGACCGCGCCCTCATCCTCATGCGCGGCATGACCATCCGCGAGATGCTCATGGCGTCCGTGGCCTCCGCCGCGGATCCATCCTCCGGCGGCCGGCAGATGCCCGAGCACTGGAGCGATCCCTCCCGCGCCATCTGCCCCTACCTGAGCCCCGTCGGCGCGAACGTCATCCCCGCCGCGGGACTCGCCGAGGCGGTCAAGCTCACGGACAAGATCCTGGGCGGACGCGGCCGCTTCCCGGGCGACTCGGTCGTGTACACGGCGACGGGCGACGGGACCACCGCGGAGGGCGAAGTCTACGAAGGCGTCCGCGCCGCCATCAATGCCCGCGCCCCCCTGCTCTACCACCTGATGGACGACGGCTTCGGCATCTCGGTGCCGACGAGCGAGCAGGTGCCCGGCGGAGACGTCGGCGCCCTTTTCCGGAGCTGGCCCGGGCTCACGTACCTGCGCATCGACGGCACCGATCTCCGAGCCTCCTACGACGCGTTCAAGCAGGGCATCGACCTGTGCCGCGCCGGACGCGGCCCCGTCCTGCTGCACGCGAAGGTGCTTCGCCTCTACAGCCACTCCTCGACCGACGACATGCGCAAGTACCGGCCGCGCCAGGATGTCGTCATCGAGTCCGAGGAGCGCGATCCGCTGGTGAAGTTCGCGCGCGAGCTCGTCGAGTACGGCATCGCCTCCCCGTCGCAGCTTCAGGACCTGCACCGGGAGATCGACGCGGAGATCCTGCAGGCCGTGGACCAGGTCCTACCCCTGCCCAAGACCGACGTGTCGCGCTTCATGTCGACGATCTACGCCTACGATCCGCCGAAGGCCCAGGCGGAGTATGCGCAGGCGACGGCGGGCCGACGCAGCGCGACGGCCG
>Ga0137410_10003977_pt1 | contig 10028 bp, 7 predicted proteins | sample CZODoug1_16funga_FD_108878 | JGI IMG/M metagenome (GOLD analysis project Ga0137410, IMG submission 108878) | Vadose zone soil fungal communities from Angelo Coast Range Reserve, California, USA - CZODoug1_16fungal (Illumina Assembly) | ecosystem: Environmental > Terrestrial > Soil > Vadose zone... | reverse complement strand
GCTTTCCGAACGTGGGAGGGGACGACACCCTCCCAGTTGAGGGCAGCGCTCCGACGATCTGAAACTAGGCAATAAGTGCAAGAGGATAGGCAGGAATTTATCGCGGCCTGACGGCTGACGCCCTCGCCATCCGCGCCGACGGGAGTTCGCAAGTGTCCGGTATCGGGAAAATCGGACCCTGGCCGCGATCGGCAGATAATGGCCGATTCCCGCCATCCGAGCCGCACACCTGTATCCCAACCGGGGGCGAGGAGTCGCGTGTGCGAGCGCAGGCCAATACACGAATCCGCACCACAGGCTACGGCGCTGGCTTGCAGGTCGCCGTCGACAACACGCTGCGCTGGCCGCTGCGCTCGTGAATCAGGGTGCAACGCGTCCCGCTGACCACGAGCTGGAAATGCTCCGGCTTGCCCAGATCGCGGCCATTCAACAATCGGCCCGCGGCATCGCGCGCCGGCGCGCGGTCGATCAGCAACACGCTGGTTGTCGTCAGCGCGTCATTGGCGAGCGCGACCGGCACGCCGTTGAAGATAGCGCTGATCGCGTAAGTCAGTTCTTCTTGTGTCTGCGCATTGGGAGCGACCAGCAGCGCCGGCCGCTCCGGCTCGATGGGGGGAGGGGCGGCGCACGCGCATAGGACAATCGGCGCCGCCGTGCAAAAGCGCCAGAGGAATCCGTTCACGGGTCAGTGTCGATAAATGCGATTCTGGTGCCAAGGCGATTTCGGCACGGTCCCGTCGGCTCTAGAGGGCGGTGCACCCACAATTTGCATTTGCTTGAAGGCGCCAGTCGCCGGCGGGCACGTTCCAGGAGTCGTCCGATAGGCGAGCGCAGCAGCCAATCGGAATTCATTCGGATCGCCAAGCGCATGTGACAGATCATCGGCAACCGAACATCCCGGAACGAGTACGCCGGCGTTTGCGGACGTATTCATAGGAGAAAAACCATCTGGGTAGTCACCGAACACCATTTGATTGACGCCCTTGAACTGGATTGAAAAATAAGTTGTCCCACAGTTGTCAGTTGGATGGAAGCCGTACGGTTTGCCGCAGGTGGTCGAGCCGATCTGGATCACGTTGATGCCAACGCCGCGCAAGCTGTTGATCACCGATTCACTGGCCGAGCAAGTATCGGGGCCGGTGAGAACGTATACGCTTGTCAGGCCAAGGTTTGGCAAGGCTGTACCAGCCGGCGGCGTCGCCCCAAATCCCAGCGAGTTGGAGTGGAAGCCCATCGGCGTAATCGGCTGGCCAGTGACGGGATCGGTGGTCGGATGCTTGTCGTTGAACACCGTCAATTCGAATGTTTTGCCGGCGGTCAGCGCCGGGTCGGCGATCATGTAGGCGAGTTCGCTTGCGATATCGAGGTAACCACCTAAGTTGTAGCGGATGTCGAGTACCAGGTCGGTGATGTTCAGTGCTTTCAGCTGGGTTACCGCGTCGAACAGCGCCTTTTCGGCAGTTGCGTGGTGATCGTTGAACAACATGTAGCCGACGGTCGTGTTCGGAATCACGTGCGCGTTCTGGACAGGTGCCGCAGTGATATTGGCCGAAGTCATCGTCACGCCGCGCGGGGTGGTCACGCCGGGATCGATGATCCGGAACGAATGCATTTGCGCGAGCGCACTTGGAAATAGTCCGGCGTTTATCACGTCGACCCCAGCCTGAGTGCTAACGGTGGCGAGATCCACGCCATCGACAGTGATCACCTGCGCGCCACGGACAATTCCATTTGTGGTGGCGACAGTGTTCGGATCGGTGTAAGCGACGAAGACGTTGGCACCGACAATATCCCACGCCGCTCCGTATCCCACATCGACACCTGATTGAGACAGGGCCTCCCACGTGGCGGTCGGATACGTGAAGTGAAACTTGTCTTTCGGTTGACCGGAGGGCGTTACGGCGCTGGTCTTCATCAGATCGAAGTAAGCAGCCGTAGTTGCCGTGTTGTTGGGATTCAAGTCCGGCGCTTCCGCGTACCACAGATACAACTCGTTGGTCCAAGACCGCAGCCAGTTGTTTTCCGTGGCCGTTGAGCCCGCGCCGATCGGTGCCGCACATTGATTCTTTACGGATGACGATACGGGGTACACACCCGCCGTATAACCGACCGGCGGCGGTGCGTGGGAGCCGCCACCGCCGCCACCGCAGGACCCAAGCAAGACGACGCCGCCAATCGCAAGTGCATGCGCCGCTGCGCGCACATACCTAGTCATAAGAAACTTGCATCCATCACCCGCCGACGTGACGTCGATTTGGGTATCGGTGCCGGCGATCTCGAGTGCGCTATTCATTGGGCTTCCTCCCGTTGCTGATTCACATATGCAATCGACTCATCGGCAAGATATCAAGTCGGGCGTGCGCACTCACGTGGCAGGCGCAGCACAAATCGACATGCACGCGACGGTAACTGATTCCTGGGCCCCGACGTGGCGCGGTTCGTGCCCATTCGCTGCGCCCCTTTCGATAGTCTCGATCGCGAACCTAACCTCTCCCCTTTTTCCCACACTGCCGGAAGATTCTCGCGCCGCCAACTTCTTGGTTAAGGAGGCGCTGAAAAACGTAGCAAACAAGTCAAAATTGCCGCCGCGCACCTGTACAGACCGGTCTAGACAAGCGCGGAGGCGGCAAGTTGGGTTGCGCGATAGCTCTTTTCAGAGCTTTCTTAAGATTTGGAGGCGGCCGTCTAGATGGCCCCCTGGTTCAGTGATGTGTGCTGGAACAGGATTTTAGCGGCCGAGCGAACTGCACCACTATGGCCAGCGGAGGGCGAGCGTTACAGATTTTCTGCCAGGCGATCCTCAGCCAGTCTCCGCCTCAATCAAACGTCTCATCTCCATTCGGCTCATAGTGCGGCACCCCCGTCATCTCGTGCCGGAACTTCGACAACTCGTAATACATCCGGCGCCGTGCCCGGCTTTGGTTGCCCAGCGGCCGATGTTCGGCGATGCAGTGCCACGGGTTGTACGACAGCCGCCGCGCGAACGCGATCTGCGCCGGCGAAGCGAATTTCTGCTTCGGAATGCGCAGCGTCGCCACCGAGACGCGCGGCGACAAGCGCTCCGGCCACATGACCGCGTTGTTTTCGATCGGCATCAGATGCGGATCGGTCTGCAACTGCAGGCGGATGTCGAGCTCGACATCGCCCTCATCAAGCGCGGCGACCATTGCATTGCGCAGATAATCATCGGGCGGGCGCAGCGGCAGGCGCGGGATCGGTGTTTTCTTGTTCGACGTCGGCCACACAGAATATTGCATCGCCTGTCCTTCTCCCAGCAGATAAGGCACGCAACTGAAATACGGCGCCTCGAACGGACTGCTCTGCGTCTTGATCCACAGGCCCTGCATGATCAAGTCCAGCAGATGCGGGCGATGAAAATTCACAAAGTAGAAAATCGACGCGTTCTTCAGGCTCTCAATCTGGAGCTGCGCGTTGGCGCGCGTGTCGGGCGTCACGAACGCGGGCGTGGATACGCCGAACATGTCCTGCGTGAATTTCTCCTCCCCCATCAACTTAGGACCGGGAACTCCCATCAGCTTGATGCTGATGCTCATGAAGCCCACGTCGTCGATGTCCGGCGTCACGTACGGCCCCGGCCCGGAAAAGCGCACCCAAGCGCGATAGGTCTTCGGTTGCGCATAGATGCCGTGCCGGATTTGCGGCGGCAGCCCATCGTGGACGATGAATTCGGCGCGCACGATGCCCTGGGTCTTGGTGTTGCCGCCGCGCTCGAACGCGCCCGGTTTCCAGAGCCCGCTCATCTGCTTCTTGAAAGTGTCGATGATCGATTGCAGCGAGGCTTCTTCGTCCGGTTGCACCCGTTCTTCGGCGATCTTCAGCCCTTCGTTCGGACGCTGCCAGTTGATGAGGGCGGTCGCCAGGCGCGTGAGCGGGTCGCGCAGCACAGCGTCAAAGGCCGGCCGGAAGAAGGGGTCGATGCGCCGCTCCAGGTGCACGAATTTAAGCGACGCGTCGCTGATCCAGTTCAACAACGCCGAGCCGGTATCGGCCGGTGGCACCGGGCGGCTGGTGTTTGAACCCAACCAGTTTTTTTCCATCGTCATCCCTTTCAACGCGCCGTGGCGAGGTAGCGCAGGGCGCGAATGCCGGGCAGGAAAAAGTAGGCGCCGCCTACTACCGTGACGAACTGCGGCAACCCGCTCAAGCGGCGGTCCGGGGCGTCGGCCTGCGGGATCGAAAAGGCGTCGCTAGGAGATCCTCCTGGGCCTGGCCGCCGGTGGCCCAGCAACGGATCGCTCTCGCCGGTGAGTCCAGCGAATTTGCTCCCCATCAGCCACGCGCTTTGCACGAACTCGAACTGGCGCGTGATATTGGCTGCGAGGCAGATGAAATAGAGGCCAACGTCCGCATTGGGCGTTGTTGCTGACAGCGTGGACGAAGCGACGGCGCCGTACTTCCGCCCGCGGCGGAGCAGGCGGTGAAAACGCGTCGACGCGACCAGGTCTTCGTCCAGCGCCGCAGCGTCAAATCCCAACGTGCGCCACAGGCGCGACAGGACCCCCGGCTCGCCGGGCGGCAAATCGGCGTTGCGCGGATTGGCACGGCGGATGTGAGCGCCTAGAGGACAGCGCTGGCCGTGCGGATCGGCCTGGTAGGTAAAGGCATTCAGTTGCGAGTTCGGCTTCGAATCAAGTCTCGCTGACGACGCCGTCCCCGCACCGCCATCGCCGGGTCCTCCGCCCAGTACTTCAAGAGCATCTCCATTCTTCTTCCGCCCCACCATCGCCGCGGCCAGCCGCTCGCGCAAGTCCGCATCGCCTGCCGCTTGCCGGTCAATCTCGCGCCAGAAGCCTGCCACATCCTGCCGCAGCTGGCGCAGCACGAGATAGCAGCCATTGCGTCCCAGATCGGACTGGTCCGGATCATCTTCGGCCCTCGGCAGCAACGCGCCCCTGTCACGCCGGGGATCGATCAAAGGACGTGGTGTGTAGAGCCCGTATTCATTGGGATAGCCGAGCAGGAACTCGCCAAGGCAACTGCTGTTGCTGTAATCGAGTTGGTCCTGGTCACGCACCGGTCGCTTGCGCTCCCAATCGACGTCCGGCTGCGAAATGCCGTCGACAAATCCAAACGGCTCCACGCCCTGCAGGTCGGAGGTCGGCAGGCAGGCGATCCGAACAAAGCCCGCAGCGCACTGCGTTTCAATCTCCTCTTGCCACGCTGTCAGGCGTCCGGCCGTCGCGTAGAGGAGCACGGCCACGTGCGGCACACGCTCGCCGGCGCCCCACTGCCAATACCTTGCATCATTGGCGCCGACATCTCCCAAGCGGCGCGCACGCGCCGCGTCGCTGGCCATGCCGGCGACGAACTCGAGTGCGAACCCCTGGCGGAGCTCGGCGGCAACCTCCAAGGCCCCCAGACCCGCGCTCGTGAATGCGACCTGCAGCGCGGTCTGGGGCAATGGATCGACTTTGGCCGCGGTCGTTATCGGCGCCTGCGCCAGCCACGCGCGCGCTGCCGCAGCGTCGTTGACCCGCAATAGGAGAAATGAGGCCTCCGTCAGGTGTTTGTAGGCGAACCGCACGAGACCTTGAACATCATCCAGTTCCACCGGCCCGGCCTCGCTCATGATCGCGCTCATAGCAGTTGCAGCCAGGCCAGCGCCTGCCCATCCGTCATGCGGGCCAGTTCCAGCCCTTCCCGGATGCGATGGTTGTGCTTCAGATCAATCAGCGCCAGATCGGGGTAGGCCTTGTACCAGACCTGTGTGGGCAACTGATGGCGACGCTGGTAGTACTTGAACTTGTTTTCAATGCGCGCGCCGCGCGCGATCAGCCAGCGCGTGCGCGGCCAGCCGATGCCATTGCTGAACACGAGATTCAAGCCCCACGCCACTTTGTTGATGAAGTCATCCATGTAAGCCTCGTGGCCGCCGTCATAGTTGCTGGTGAAGACCATCCGGCGCTTGTCATCGACAAAGGCCCAGAACGCGAAATGGATCGTCTGCACGCGCGCCAGAAAACCGCAGGTGAAGATATGGCGGCAGGTGTAGTTGATCAGTACCAGCAGCCCGCTCACGAGCCAGCGGCGAAACAAGCCGGGTTTGACCGAGCCAAGCGCCGTGTATTGGTTGGTCACGTCGTGGTCTTCCAGCTGCTGCAATTCCAGCAGCGCCGCGGGGTCCAGGCGCGGGCAGATTTCCGGATCGTTGTCCTCTTTCATGCGCAGGACCAAAATCAGAAGTGGCGACAGGACAAGGAGCAACGGCAGCGCGACCAGGCCGACAATGGGAATTGCAATGAGATGCACCAGTTTTGCGGTCTGCCAGGCGAGTGGCGTGGGATCGGGCGTGGTCAGCGCCAGCCTTCCGGCGCTGACTTCGAGGTTGACGAAGTCGACCAGCTCCTGCCAGCGCCGCTGTGCATCCGCGGCCGATGCGAGCGGCACGCGTGGGACTTGCGCGGCGAGAGCGCGCCGCAGTGCACTCTCCTCTTTGACCTGCCGCACCGTGCGGCCCACCCAATTGATGTAGTTGGCCGCGATGGGACATTGCCGTGCCCGCATCCAGGCCAGCAGATCGCCCTGCCCGTCGAAGCCGTCGCAATGCGTGAAGATCAGGCGCAGGCCCGTGTCCGCGCGTCGCGCCAGCTCGGCGAGGCACTCGTCCGCAGAGCCGTCGCAACTGCCCGCGAACGCCAGGTAGACCGGCACATTCGGACGGGGAATACCATGCGCTTCAATGTCCCCGAGCGTGGGATCATCCAGCACCGCTAGCCGCGCAAAATGCAGGCGCTCGAATTGTCCAAACGGCAACACCGCATTCGCCGGGTCGGCCATGCCCGGCGCCGAATTCATCCTCAGCAGCAGTTCCCGCAGGCCGCGCTCGCGGCCCGGCGCGACCGGTGCCAACAGCACGAATTGGGACTGCGGCGTCACGGCGTTAGAACTGCAGGCAGAAGTCGATCAACCGGTCCTTCTTCCAATACACCTTGCCGAGATAAAAGCCCGGTCCGATCAGCCGGATCTCGTCGCGCACCCAATGGGCGAGGAATGATGTCTCGGAGTAGTCGAGCACGATGCACTCTTTGTTGTCGAGCCAGCTGGGACCTTTGTAGACCTTGGCGATGATCGCTTCGACGCCGAACGCCGAGATCCGATTCTTCAGCAGGCCCTTCTGCGCATCGAACACCTTGCCCTGCCAGCCGAAGTGATTGACGAAGCCGGCGATCGCCTCCGTGTAGGTGGTCCCCGGAGCAATGATGGCGGTGCCCAGGGCCGGCCCATTGGGGATGTCGCCGGTGGAGCCGTCGCGAAACAGTTTGTCCAGTTGCTCCTGCGACATCGCCAGCAACTGCGGTACGTCGTATGCCATCGCCTTCTCCTTCGGCGGTTGTCCGCCATGACCCGATATGTCAGAAGTTGCGCGCCGGCGTGCGCGCTGCCTCTTGCAGAATTACACTCGCCGCCTTCTCGCCCATCAGGTAAACGGCGCTGGCGACAAAGAAACCGGGAATACGCGGGAAGGCCGAGGCATCGACTACGCGCAAGCGGCGCACGCCGTGTACAGCAAAGGCACTGTCGAGAACGCCGCCGTCGTCACGCGCTCCTATAGGACACGAGCACGAGGCGTGGTGACCCCAGGCGGTATTGCGCACGTAGTCGGCCAGCGCGTCGTCGGTTGTTACATCCGGCCCGGGCGCGGACTCCTGCGCAATCACGCCTCTTTCAATCAGCGGCGCGGTCAGTCGACGAACGAACCGGATCGCCTCGACCACCGCCGCAAGGTCCCTGCCTTCGTGATCGTCGCCTTCTTCGAAGTAGCGGAAGTTCACGAGCGGCATGTCGCGCGGATCGGCCGAACGCAGCGTGACCGACCCGGCGCGGTTGCGCGTGTGCGCTTTCAGCACCGCCCATGTCAGATAGTCGAGATGATCGCGGATCTGGTTTGAGAAGCCGCTCTGGTAGCCTTCGAAGCGCGCCGGCAGCGCCATACAGAAGATGTCGGGCTCGGCCGCCGCGGCTTGCGAGCGATGAATGATTGCCATCGCGGCGCCGCTCGAGGCATACATGCCAGCGCGCGCGTCGCTCCAACGCTGCCACAGCGGGTCGCCACGCTGGTAGCCGGCGCCTGCCAGCATGCGCCAGGGCTTGCGCATCCGGTGCGTGACCGCGACCTCGTAGCGGTCCTGCAGGTTGCGCCCCACACCCGGCAAATCGACCTTCACGGCAATGCCCTGCGCGCGCAACTCCGCGGCTGGCCCGATTCCCGAGAGCAGCAGCAACTGGGGCGTATTGAAAGCACCGCCGCACAGAATGACCTCGCGCCGCACGCGCACTTCGCGCCGTTCGCCGGACGCAGTGCTGGGCACGGCGTGCGCCCGATACAGGCGCTCTCCTTTGAGATATTCAATGCCGCAGGCGGCGCCATCGCTGTCATAGAGCACGCGCGTTGCGAGCGCGTTTAATTCGATGTGCAGCCGATCCGGATGCGCGGCGGCCGCCTGCAAGACCCGCTCGCGGGCGCCGACCCGCTGATGTCCCGAGGTCGACAGCGGCGTGTAGCAAAGGCCCTCAAAGCTGCCGGAGGAGGCCCCGGTCCCCGACGTGCTCCCAACCAAACTCCTGCGCGCTCTCCCATTCGGGTCCCCGGCACCGCGCAGCCAGCGCCAGGTGCTCAACCACGGATGGCGCAGGCCGCGGACAAAGGTGCGCGTCGATTCGGCAACCGTGGCCACCATTTCCGGGTCGCCCAGCGCCTCGAGCGCCAGCGGCTGCTCGGTGTGGAGCCAACCCTCCCAACCGTGTCCGGTCGGATCGAGACCGATGCGGCGCAGCGCCCGCCATAGGGGCCGGTGATGACAGGCCTCGACCTGCCGGGTGTAGCGGCGCATGCGGACCGCGCGCCAGGAGGGGTCGCCGGTCACGTGCGCGATGTGATCCCAGTCGGAGTCGTGCGGCAACATGAAGATCATGGCGTTGTGCGCGGTGCAACCGCCCAACGCCGCCGCGCGCGGATAGAAAACGCCGCCGCGGGCGGCGTCGTATTTGCGATCGGCCTGCTGCCGGGGCTCCGACGTGTAGTGGCGGACATGAAAGTTCCAGCTCATCGCCTCGTTCTCGCACGCAAAGGCATGAAAACCGGGAACGTCATAGTCGTCAGGGAAGCGCTCTTCTTCGGTCGCACGCGGATCGCTGCCGGCCTCGATCAGGAACACACGCATGCCGGATTCGGCGAGGCGGGCCGCCAGTGTGCCGCCCCCAGCGCCCGAGCCGACGATGACATAGTCCCATTGCAGTCCTTCGGCAGCCGCCATGAGGAGATTTGCGACCGCCTAGAACGTCTTCAGGAATGCGATCAAGACGCGCTTGTCGTCGTCGCTTAACTCCGGCTCGTGCCCGAACGATTTCTCAGCGGCGCTCAGGCCGTCCTGCTTGTTGAATTGCACCGTACCGAAGTAGTGGCCGCGATTGACGACTAGATCGGGACATTTGCTCAGAGCGAGCATCGGTCCTTTGAGATTCTGGAACCTGGCGCGCAACTCCTCGTCGCTGGCGCCGCTTGGCGCGGTAGCGAGGTCCACCTTGAGTTTGACGAGAAACTCGCCGACGTTTTTTAGATGCGCGACCTTTTCCAGCGGGTCGTTGCTCTCCGCCTGCAGCTTCATGTTGGCGAGCAGGCCGATCGGTGTACCTTTGGGAATGGGCCCGAGGACCACATCGCCACCCTCCTTGATCAGCCACGGCAACCAGCGATGCATCGTACTTTGCAGCGGCTGCAGCGCCGCGGGCGCAAAGCCGAGCGGAATCGTGACGTCGCTGCGCTGGGTCGTACGATCGATGACGCCCGGGATTTTGTCGCCGAAAACCGGATCGCGTTCGCGCTTGTCCGGCCACAACATCTGTTCGATCGATGCATCGAACGAATGCATGCGGCCGGCGACTGACGGATCGGGATCGAACGGACCGACCGAGTTGTTCAGCAGGAACGGCGCCGTCGACCAGATGCTGATCAAGGACGGTACGCGCGTGAAGCCGCGGCCGCCGGCCGGCATCAGGTACGGCATCGG
>Ga0137410_10003973_pt1 | contig 10032 bp, 5 predicted proteins | sample CZODoug1_16funga_FD_108878 | JGI IMG/M metagenome (GOLD analysis project Ga0137410, IMG submission 108878) | Vadose zone soil fungal communities from Angelo Coast Range Reserve, California, USA - CZODoug1_16fungal (Illumina Assembly) | ecosystem: Environmental > Terrestrial > Soil > Vadose zone... | reverse complement strand
GGTGTTCCTCGACGCGGATCGCGTGAATTTCCAGAAGGAGGGTTTTTCACGAGAGGAGCTCCTCGCAGGTCTGGCGATGGTCCTGCCCAAGAACGTCTGGCAATACGTCGTCCAGATTCCGCGGCTGGCGCAGTTGGGCACGCGGTTCGTGCTCCAGGGCGGAACCCAGTACAACCTCGCGGCGGTCAAGGCGCAAGTCGACTACATCAAAGCACGCGTAGCCGGGGCGACCGTCAGGGTCCATCCCCACCCTGGCGAGGCTGGCGCCATTGGCGCCGCGATGGAAACGCTGCGGGTCGTGCGGCGACGTGGATCGTCGACGTTCATCGGTCTCGACGCCGCGATCGATCTCGGCTTCACGACCGTGAACGACGAGTCCACGACGTGCCACTTCTGTCCGAACCATTGCTCGCGGACATTCATCGACACGAAAACGCCCGACGGACGAACCAGCCGGTACATCTCCGGCTTCAGCTGTGAGAAGGGGACGGTCGAATCGGTCGAGGCGGTTCGACTGCTCGAACGGAAGCGCAAGGCTCTCAAGACCAGTTACCCCAACCTCGTGGACTACGAGGCGCGGCTGGCCTTCCGGCACTTCTACACGCCGGCGCCGATTCCATCTGAAGGCACCGTCATCTCCGACATCGAGGTGAAGCGGACGCTTCTCGGCGGGATCCGAAAGAAACCGGTTCGCCGCACCATCAATCGGTCGAGCGCCGATGCGATCGCGCGCCGGCAGAGGATTCGGATCGGCATCCCGCGTGTGCTGAACTTGTACTCTTCCGCGCCGGTCTGGCGGACATACTTCGAGACACTGGGTCTCGCCGACACCAACATCGTCTTCAGCGACCCGACGTCGGAAGAGATGTGGGCCGAAGGGTCGCGGTACGGGTCGATCGATCCGTGCTATCCGTCAAAGGTCTCACAGGCCCACATCCACAATCTGATTTTCAAGAAGCACGCGAAGCAGAAGCTCGACTTCATCTTCTTCCCATGCATCACCCACATGCCGACGTTCGTGGCCGGAACGCAGGACTCGACGAGCTGTCCCATCGTGGCCGGCGCGCCGAAGGTCATGCGGGCCGCCTTTACCAAAGAAGTGGACTTCTTTGCCCGCGCGGGCATCGAGTATGTGGACGATGCGGTGACGCTCCAGGAGCCACACTATTTCGCCCGGCAGATGTTCGAGACGTGGGGCCGGCGGCTCGGGATGACCGAGGACGAGAGCGACCACGCCTGCCGGGAAGGCCTGAAAGCGCTTCGTATGTTCGACGACGAAATGGAGCGTCGTGGCCTCGAGCTGCTCGAGAAGCTGGAGGAGGATCACAAGGTCGGCGTCCTGCTGCTCGCGCGTCCCTACCATCTCGATCCCGGTCTCCATCATGGCGTCCCAGACGAGTATCAGGCGCTCGGCTATCCAATCCTGACGCTCCGATCGATACCGAAGGATCCGAAATGGCTCACCCGATTCTTCAAGGACGACCTCGATCGCGGGTTCATCACCACGCCGCTCTCCGTGCAGGACGTGTGGCCGGAGAATTACTCCACGAACAGCGTCCAGAAGGTGTGGGCGGCCAAGTTCGCGGCCCGGCATCCGAATGTGGTCGTCCTGGATCTCTCGAGCTTCAAGTGCGGTCATGACGCACCGACTTACGGCATGATCGACAGCATCATCAATTCCAGCGAGACGCCGGCGTCGGCGCTGCACGACATCGACGCCAACAAACCAGGCGGCTCGATCAAGATTCGCGTCAAGACCTACGCCCACACGCTCAAGCGGTTTCAGGAAGAGCTCGTCGACGCTGCCGCCCAGCGGAGCGAGCTTCAGCGCCGCGTCGAGAACAAGCGCAGGGAGCTGGTGCGGACGCGGCGCACGGCCCTCCGAGTGACGGCCCTGGCCGATCCTCGAGCCAGGCGGGAGCTCGACGAGCTCGAGGCGGCCTTCGCGTCGTACCTGGATGAGGACACGGTTGTACCCCCGATCGACGCCGAAGCGGATCTGATGCGCCACGACATCGCGCCTCCACCACCCGAGATCAAGGCGATGGTGTTCTATCGCGGCGCCCCAAGGGAGATCACGCCATGAATGAATCCGTGCTGGACTACGACGCGATCGAGCGCGAGCTGCGTCTCTTCGAAGCGGAGGAGCGCCGCCGGCTGGGCATCGAAGCGGAGCAGGTCGATCACTGGCACGACCCGAACCCGCAGGTGTTCACGCGCGACGAGCGCGACACCACGACCATCCTTCTCGGCGGCCTGACAATCGCCCACGACACGCTGATGACGGCTGCGCTGTCCGGGCTCGGGTACACGATGAAGGCCCTGGACTGTCCCGATCTCGAGGCGTTGCGTCTTGGCAAGGAATTCGGCAACCGCGGCCAGTGCAACCCGACGTACTTCACGGTAGGCAATCTGATCAAGCAACTGACCCACTTCCGCGACAAGGAAGGCATGTCGGTCCCGGAGATCATCCGCAAGTACGTCTTTCTGACGGCGGGCGCGTGCGGTCCCTGCCGGTTCGGCACATATGTCACCGAGTACCGCAAGGCGCTCGTCGACTCGGGCTTCGAAGGATTCCGTGTCCTGCTCTTCCAGCAGCAGGGCGGGCTGAGGCAGGCCACTGGCGATGCGTCCGGTCTCGAGATCAACGGCCGGTTATTCAAGGCGGCGCTGCAGGCCGTGATGGCGGGAGACTGCCTCAACCTCGCGGGCTATCGCATGCGACCGTACGAGGTGCAGCCGGGTGAAACCGACGCGGCGCTCGAGGAGTGCAAGACTCTGGTGAGCGACGCGTTACGGCGGCGCGGGAGTGTCGTCGCGGCGCTCGTCCGATGCCGCCGACGGCTCAATCGAGTGCCGGTGAACCGGCTGCGCCCCAAACCCAAGGTCTCCATCATCGGCGAATTCTGGGCGATGACCACGGAAGGCGACGGCAATCACCGGCTCCAACGCTTCCTCGAGGCCGAGGGCGCGGAGGTCGATATCCAGCCGGTCGTCACGTGGGTTCTGTACAGCATCTGGGAGAATCAGCACGATACGCGGAAGCGGCTCACGCTGCGCGGGGAAGACGACAGCCCTGCCGGACTCAAGGGCAAGGACGGGCGAGCCAAGATCATGTTGCTCTGGGGCGCCGAGAAAGCCGTGCGGGCGATCTTCGGCATCTACGCGCACGCCATCGGCCTGGAGGGTTACCAATTGCCGGACATGGATCAAGTGGCCACCATCTCACATCAGTATTACGACAACCACTTGCGCGGCGGTGAGGGCCACATGGAGGTCGGCAAACTGATCCAGTCGGTGGAGCACCGCAAAGCCCACATGGTCATCAGCATCAAGCCCTTCGGGTGCATGCCGTCGTCCGGCGTGTCGGATGGCGTGCAGTCACTCATCACGGCGCGCCATCCCGAAGCGATCTTCACGGCGATCGAAACCACGGGCGACGGTGAAGTGAACGTGCAAAGCCGAATCCAGATGGATCTGTTCAAGGCCCGGAAGCGCGCCGAGGCGGAGTACCGGTCGGCAGTCGCCCGAACGGGCCTGACAGAAGCCGCACTCGAGTCCAAGCTGCAAAGCAAGAGACGGGGGGTGCATTACCCGCCACACATCGTCGCGGGGACGGCGGCCAACCAGGTGCTGGAGCTCGCCCGCATCCGCGAGCTCTCACGGGAGGATTGACATCCTCGGAAAGTACGAAGGCCATGTGCCACTCGCAGGCGATCATGCGTTCGCCGTGAGATTTGCCGTCAGCAATCCTTGCCGTCAGTGCGACGGTCCAGACTCCGGCTGTGCTCCGCAAGAACTCTGCCCGAGCCAGAATAGGACTGGGCGGGCAATTTCCATGCACGCTTTCTTATTACTGATCCTGAAAGCGAACCCAGACAGATCTCCGTGGTCTCCGCGATTTGCCGCCTGTGGTTCTGCCGTCGCGAGAGCGATCCGTTTTTGGATCGCTCCCGCCGCCGGACAGGACGTGGCGGTCCTAGTGAATTCTGATCTGCCGCGCCACTACGGTATTGCCAGCCGGAGTGCCCACAACCTCGGCCGAGCCTCCCGCCACCAAGGCCGCGCAGCTGCCGCCGACGTAGGCGGTCGAGGCGTTCGTGATCACGACCTGTCCGCTGACAGGGAACGCGAGGGCAGGACATACGCCGGTAACGGGTCCGATGACGCCACCGATCGTGGTCTCGCTAGGGGTCGGCGTCGGCGTGGGCGTCGGCGTGGGCGTCGGCGTGGGTGTCGGCGTGGGTGTCGGCGTGGGTGTCGTCGTGCCGGCCGACTGGACAGTTACGCGGGTGGCGTAGGCGTAATCCGCGCGCTGCAAGCCATCCGCATCCACCGTAAGACCGTCGCGGAGAGAACTCGCCGTTTTCGGACTTGTCCCGTCGAAGACCTGCGTGCTCCCGTTGCCGCGAACCAGTTGGCGGCCAAGTTCGAACTGAAAGGCCTCCCCGTCGCCGGTCATGCCGCTGATGACTCCGCGGAGTTGCGCCGAGGTCCCTACGTCATCAAGCATTTCGACAAGCGATCCTCGAAGCCAGGCGCCATCGGATTCCGCAGTCACCCGGCTGCGCGCGCCCACTTTCAGATCGGCAAACGCCAGCGGCATCGATCCGCTGCGAATGATTGCATCCGAGCCGAGCACGATTCGTTTCCCCCCAACAACGATCGTATCCGGGGCCAAGATACCTTCGATTGCGCCTTCAATCGTCTGGGTACTGACGGGCAGGCCCGACATCGTCGGCGCGGACGGAGAAGACGAGCTCCTGTGGCAGCCAGAGAAAGACACCGCTACCAAAGTGACGACCATCGTAGAGATTCCGTTTTTCATGACCCAACCTCCCCTGAAGGACTTTCTGTCCCGTTCTGAACATATGGCTATGCTTACGCGCTTCCAGCTGGCCTTGCGGTCTCAACTGTTTCTGCTCGCCCACGGCAGGACCGTGTCCGCTCGATGAAGGTGATACGAGCTCAACGTCGAGCCGTGCGGATGCATCGACCCTTACTCCGAGTGGTCCGATGTTCAGGACACCCCGTGCCTGGTCGCGTTCGACCTCATCCTGCAGTGCCGATGTCGCTTCGTCGGGTGTCGAGTTGTGGGTCGCGCTGTTCAGCACTATCGGCCCTCCCGTGACTTGTGCAGTCATAGTAGAAGTGCGGGGCCGTGTCACGCACGCCGGATTGTTGCTGATTCTGAGCTCAGCAAAACGTCAGTCGGCTGTGTGCGGGCGTTGGACGTCGGCGTGTAGGCCTAGGGCCGACAGTGGGCCGGAGTCAAGGAGTGGCCGTGGTAAGTCGCCCGGCTTTGTCGAAGCGTCACGTAAACTGGCGGGCACATTGGTAACAGGATTATTCCGGCCGGAGACATGGGTAACAGTTTCGGACCAAACGGGTGTCGATCGGTTCGAGTCTGCAGGTCCCATCGTCGAAGTAGCGCAGATCGTAGTGGTCCTTACTGAAAATTGGATCGGCTCACTTTTCGGCACCCGTTTTCAGAGTGGAGAGTGGACAGTACGCCGTCGCGCGCTGGTTGCGTTCAACGCGGCGGGCGACTCACGCGTTACATGGTCAGAACACGCGATTCGAGGAACCTGGACGCGCGACCGCGGTGGCGCCGTTGAGGGGAGCGGCGACCGCTGGTCGGCCGACGCGGCGGCGACTCTTCCACGTCCAGAACAAGCGGAAACCTTGACGATGCCAAGCGATGACGGTTTCCGGTTTGACGATTACGAGTGCGGTTCGCCAAGCGGTCCACGATCGCGAGATCCACGCCCAGAGCCACCGGTCCGCCGCCACGAGGCGCAACCGCCGCGGTCGAGACCGATTCAGCACCTGAAGTTGGTGCCGCAAGGCGAGTACCTCAAGCTGCAGAGCGGCGCGCGACCGAAGACCACTTCGGACCGACAGGACCAGCGAGACCAGGACGGAAATCATCGGCACGAAGCGTATCCAGGGACGCCTCGAACATCAATGGTCGCAACACGTACGGGATTTTCAGCAAGCACAGGTACCAGATCTGGGCAGACGCGTTGAAGCCGATCTTTCGTGAGTTGCTCGGCCCGCCTGGCACGACAGATCTCGCGCCCCCTCCGACCGGTGATCCGAGCGCCGCTCGCCGGCTGCAGTAATCGCCGACCTCGTAGTCCGGTACTCTCGTGGGACTTTTTCAGTGCGTCGGCACTCGTGCAGCTGGTTTGCACGCGCGGCGGGCCTAACATGGTTGCAGCCGGCCGCGGCGGTCGCGGTCATGAGCCGCCGCGGCTGAAACGTGGCCTGTCGCTGCACTCAGGTCGACGAAGAGCCCCTTCGTTTAGAAGATGTCGCGTGTTGGCACCTATTTGCGCCGGTAGACGATGAACTGCGCGAAGCCATTTGCCGCCGGCACGAAAGTGCTCATATCGGTCCACGTGAGGTTCGCGACGCCGTCGCTTCCAAAGCTGACGTTGATGTAGTCGCCGTGAAACGTGGCGCAGGCCTCGCAACCCGCAACTCCCGCACGAAAGAAGATCGAGTTGGTCGGATTCGACGGGGCCGCATTTACGATCGTCTTCGCAAGCGCGGCCGGCGTCCCCTCGGCGAACGCCGTGTCATAGAGCGGGCCGTTCGACGAGCCGCGGTCGTGGTAGAGAATGCCGATCGTCCCGGTTCTCGGGTTGACTTCCACCCACGGGAACCATTGATCCCCTCTTCCTCGGTCAACGCGAGTCGGCCCGCTCCACGACGCGCCGCCATTCGACGACACCATCAGGAACACGTCGGTGTTCGTCACGGGGTTCGCCGAATCGTGAACGCCGTTCCGATTGTCGCTGAACACCAAGAACAGCGTCCCGTCGATCGGGCTCGCCACGATGTTGCCCGCCGAGTTCACGCGCAGCTGATACCCGGTGAGGGTCTGGCGGCCACCAACGTTAATCGGGTAGTCGTTCGAACCGTCCTCGAGGCCGACGATGAAGCTCGGACTCGACCACGTTCGACCGCCGTCGGTCGACTTGACCAGGAGGTACTGGTCGTCGAAGAACTCGCCGGCCTCCCACAACGCCTGATTCTGCTCGTTCTGGAACGCGACGTAGACGGTGCCATCGGGCGCGACCGTTGGAACCGAGAACTGATTCTCGTCGCACTGGCCCTCCGGTCCGCTCACCTGGAAGGTGCAAAGCGCGCCGTTCGACCCTGAGATCTCCTGAGCGCGCGACCACGTGTCGCCCCCGTCGTCGGAGTGTGACTCGAAGATCGCAGACCTCAGATAGGCGCCGAACGAGGACTCGAATCTCGTCCACGTCAGGTAGGTGCGGCCGTAAAACGGCGACGATGCGTGGTTGTCGGTGACGATCCACTCTTTGTCGTTGAAGAGTTGCGACTTGCTGAAGTCGCAGCCGACGCCGTCGTCGACTACGACGACTTTGTCCCAGCTGAGGCCGCCGTTGTGCGAAGGTGATACGAGCAGATCGCCGTCGCACGCCTGCGTGCCGGACGCGTGCTGCACGGAGAAGCTGAGCGAGGAGTGAATCGCCGTGCCGTGCTTCACGTCGAACACGGTCACGGGGTCACTGCCGATTTTCAACGGCTTCTCGATCGACATGTTCCCGGTCGACCAGGTGACCCCGCCGTCGAAGGTCGTGTAGTACTGGTCGCAGCACGATCCGAAATCGTTGGAGCTCGCGACCATGTTCAGCGGGTTCATCGGATTGACCTCGATATCGGGCTCGTTGTTTGGAAGCGGATCATCGCAATCGAGGTTCGTGTTCACGCCTCCGCCGGTGGCGTTGCATTCGAAGTCGAAGTGCGGGCCATGCTGTCTGTCGAAGCCGGCCACCTCGGGAGTCGACGAGCGCTTCTTGTTCACGCCTGCTTCCGGAAGCGCCGGCCTCGCGCGGAGGGTCTGTCCGACGAGGCCGAGAAGGAGCAACACCAACACGAGCGATGCAGACCGGAATACCGTCATATACCCTCGCTTTCCACAAACTGTCGGTTCCCCCTCGGATTTGCCGAGCACAGGGACAATACGGAGGACAGCACCATCCGCCCGTCCGGTCACGGCCTCAGCACGTACTCAGGCGCGACGGTGTTCTGTCCCTTGTAGCAGCAGGAGCCGAGCCGGTTCGGCCGGTAGGGATTGCTGAAGCTGTTGTTGCCGGCGGGAAGGGCGCCGACCTTCGGACGGGCGTTGATCCGCGCCAGCACCTGGTCGCGCGCCTGCTCGATCCGCTGCATCAGGCGCTCGACATTCCATCCCACGAGCTTGCCTTTCAGGAATACGACCTTTCCGGCAATCAGCACGTCCCGCACATGCCTCGGGTTCATCATCGTCACGATCGCGCCGGGCGTGTTGTTCATCGGCCAGATATTGATGTTGCGCGCATCGAGCACGACGATGTCGGCCTCCTTGCCTGGGGTCAGCGTCCCCACTTTGTCGAGGACGCGATTGGCCGCCGCTCCGGCGATGGTCATCATCTCGATCACCTGGCGTGACGTGAGCAGCTGCGGAACGGGCAGACTGCGTGGATTGCTGATTGGAAAGGCCAGGTCGTTGGCGAGCGCGCGCTGCAGGCAGAAGGCCCCGCGCATCAGCGAAAACGGGTCGGTTGTCATGTTCGTGTCGACGTCCGGGCTCAGACTCGGCAGGATGCCATGATCGAGCGCATCTTGAAAAGGAGGCATCCCGTGCCGCATTTGCATCTCGATGAGCACGGCAATCGAGACATGAGCCCCTCTGTCTCGCCAAATCTCCCAGGCCTTCGACTTGCTGCTGTTCGGGTACCCCGCTCCGTTGTAACTGACCTGAGCGTGGGGTTCGTCCTGCCACCGGGTGCAATGAATGAACGTGACGTCGGACCAATCGGCGAGATTCCGCGGGTCGGCGGCAGCATTGATGACAACGTTCGAGCCACCGACGTTGTGATTGCTGATGAGGGCGCCGAACGCGCGTCCGAGCTGCCATCCGGTGTAGCCGGCGCCCGGGAATGCTTCCGTCGGACCGGAGCCGCAGCCGAGCGTCACCAGTTGGTCGCGGGAGCTGAAGTACTTTTTCGCGATGCGACCGATGCCCCTGGTCGTGTCGCCCATGGCGCCTGGGAACTCGTACGGAATACCGTCCGCACGCCGGTCGATCCCGGGGCTGTAGTCGTAAACCATCCGGCGGCCCGAGTCGACGAGCCCCTGGATCATGGCGTCGGTGTGGTCTGGGCTGTGCGACGCCTGTGAGGTATCCGTGCCCATCGTGACGCCTTCGGTGATTTCGCTCAGGCAGGCCACGAGCTCACAGATGTAGAGGTCCTCGGGATCGTAGGGGACGCGGCCCAGATCCCAGATGACGTTGGCGGGGTTCGCCGGATCGGCGATCCGGCCGGCCGTCCAGATGTTCTGGACCGCCGATCCATAGCTCTCCTGCGGCCAGCTCCCGGCAAGCAGGCCGTCGGGGATGAGGCTTCGCTGGAGTGTTTCATACTGGTGATGATGCGTGGTGATGAAGCCGGGCATGACGATCGTACCCGCGCAGTCGATGACCTCCGCATTGGACCCCAGGTTGGCGGACACGTTGGGTCCGACGGCCGCGATCTTCGTCCCGTCGATCAGGACGTCCGCTTTTTCGAAGTCGCCCCCGCGCGCGTCGAGGCTGAGCACGGCGCCGCCGCGCAGCAGGATGCGCCGTCTCCGGCCGTCGCCGACGAGGCCCTGAAGATCCGCCCGGGTCGCCGAACGCAGGCCGGCGAGTTGCGCGGGCGCGGCAGCAGCGACGAGCCCGGCCGCGCCCGCCTTGAGGAAGTCGCGTCGCAGCAGTTCTGACATCACTCGTAGTACGCCGGCGCCTTCTTCAGCTTCGCGTTCGCACCGAAGTCGTGCTCGATCCACAGCGTCGCCTTCGTCTTTTTCAGGTACTCCTCGATCGCTGCGCGCGAGGCGGCCGACTGCCGGACATCGAACTCGTTGTCGGGAGGCGCCCGATGGAGCGTACGCTCCGGCGGATAGTGATAGAGGTCGCCGCCGAGCATCAGACGGCCGGTCTTCGGCAGGCGCAGAACGAGTACTTGATGCCCG
>Ga0137410_10003968_pt1 | contig 10040 bp, 10 predicted proteins | sample CZODoug1_16funga_FD_108878 | JGI IMG/M metagenome (GOLD analysis project Ga0137410, IMG submission 108878) | Vadose zone soil fungal communities from Angelo Coast Range Reserve, California, USA - CZODoug1_16fungal (Illumina Assembly) | ecosystem: Environmental > Terrestrial > Soil > Vadose zone... | reverse complement strand
GACGACATCACCAGCGGGACCTGCGTGACGCGGGACGGAGAGATCGTCCATGCGGCCACGCGCCAGCGCGTGGAAGGCGCGGCCACCGCCAAGGCATGACCCCGCGAAAGGACCACCTGTGATCGAGCAGCTCCTCACCGACCTCACGATCTTCATCCTGGCGATCTTCGTCGGGTACGAGACGATCTCCAAGGTGCCCGTCATCCTCCATACGCCGCTCATGTCGGGCACGAACGCCATCCACGGCATCGTCCTCGTCGGCGCCATGCTCGTGGCGGGAATGCCCGAGGGACCCTTCGTCACCGTACTCGCGTTCGTCGCGGTGGTGCTGGGGACGATCAACGTGGTGGGAGGATTCCTCGTCACGGACCGCATGCTTCGGATGTTCGCGGGCTCCCCCCGGGGCGCCTCGCCCGGTGCCGGCACGGCGAAGGCCTCGTCCACGGCTCCGGGAACGCGCTAGCTCGTGCTCCCGCATCTGCCGCCGAACGCGATCCGCGTCGCGTACCTCATCGCGTCGGTCCTCTTCATTCTGGGGATCAAGATGCTGAGCTCTCCCCGCTCGGCCCGGCGCGGGAACACGCTCGCCTCCCTGGGAATGCTCCTGGCGATCGTCGCGACGCTCCTCGACCGGGAGATCGTGAGCTACGGGACAATCTTGACAGGCGTCGTGGTGGGAGGCGTCATCGGAGCCGTCGTGGCTCGCCGGGTCGCGATGACCGCGGTGCCGCAGATGGTCGCGCTCTTCAATGGATCGGGCGGCGGGGCCGCGGCCATCGTCTCGAGCCTCGAATACCTGCGCTTCGCGCGCGCGGATCTTTCGGTGCCCCCGGTGATGAGCGTCACCATCCTGCTCGGCGCGCTCATCGGGGCCATCTCCTTCACCGGAAGCATCGTGGCGTTCGGAAAGCTGCAGGGGCTCGTCACCGAGCGCGCCGTGACCTATCCGCTGCAGAAGCCGGTCAATTTCCTGCTCTTCTTCGCGATCCTCGCCATCGGAGGATGGCTCGTCGTGACGGGCAACCGCAATCCGACGGTCTTCGGCTGGTTCGCGGGCCTGTCGCTCCTCTTCGGAATCCTCTTCGTGATCCCGATCGGCGGCGGGGACATGCCGGTGGTGATCTCGCTCCTCAATTCCTTCACCGGCCTGGCCACCGCGGCCACCGGCTTCTCGCTCCACAACCACGTGCTCATCATCAGCGGCACGCTCGTGGGCGCCTCGGGAACGCTCCTCACCTATCTCATGTGCAAGGCCATGAACCGCCCCATCACGAACGTGCTCTTCGGGGCGTTCGGGGCGGTGAAGGCGGCGGGGCCCGCGGGGGCGCCCCGGGCGGGTGTCGCGGAAGGCAAGTCGGTCCGGGATGTGACGGTGGAGGACGCGGCGACGATGCTGGCGTATGCGCGCCGGGTGATCATCATTCCGGGCTACGGACTGGCGGTCGCCCAGGCGCAGCACGGCGTGCGCGAGCTGGCGGAGCTTCTCAAGTCACGCGGCGTGGAGGTGAAGTACGCCATTCATCCCGTCGCCGGGCGGATGCCCGGCCACATGAACGTCCTCCTGGCGGAAGCGAACGTTCCCTACGAGGAGCTTTACGATCTGGACGCCATCAACCCCGAGTTCGACGAGACCGACGTGGCGCTGGTGATCGGCGCGAACGACGTGGTGAACCCCGCCGCGAGGAGCGACCCGCAGAGCCCCATCTACGGCATGCCCATCCTGGACGCGGACAAGGCGAAGAACATCATCATCATGAAGCGGAGCATGAAGCCGGGGTTCGCGGGCATCGAGAACGAGCTCTTCTACGATTCGAAGGCCATGATGCTCTTCGGGGACGCCAAGGATTCAATCTCGAAATTGACTGCTGCGGTCAAGTCCGCGTAGGAGTACGCTCCGTGGGCGCGATGCCACAACCGTCGCTCGTGAACGGCCAGACGAGCGATTCACGGAGGTGCACCTTGCTTCGCCCCCGACCCTGCTGCGCCCATTCTCATCCAGACTTCACACGCTCCGCTGCGGTTTCCTGCTTCGTGCTCCTCACGCTTGCCCTGTGCCTCGGGGCGAGGCCAGCCTCGGCCACCTTCCACCATAACGAAATCACCAAGCTCATGGTTGGATTCGACGGGAACACGAATATCCAGGCAGTCGAGTTGAAGATGCTCGCCGACGGTGAGAATCAGACCCAAGCCCTTCGCCTCGACACCTATGACGTGGACGGAATCTTCATCGCCATTCGAGGCGCCTTCAACGATTCCCTGCCCTTTGGCATTGCGGGACGATATTTTCTCTGTGCGACCTCCGCGTTCGCGACCACGTTCGGGATTACTCCCGACCTCGTATTCTCGCCAGGAATCCCGGTCCAGGACGGGCAGGTCGTCGTCGAACACAACCCGAACAGCCTCTATCCCTGCGCCGTGAACGGGCTTCCCTACGGGAACGTTAATACTCCTGTGGCCTCACTCACGCCGGCGCCACCTCTCCTGGCCATCGGCGCCCGCGCCCTCGTGCGTGTGGTCGACGCGCCCGTCACGCCAACCTGTCCTCTGAACGACAACGCCGGGGCGAACTTCCGTGAGACCTGGGGAACACAGCCACACCCGATCACGTTCACGAACAATTCGGGCGTTAGCGTGAACGTGTTCTCGACCACGACGGCCGTGGAAGATCACCAGGCCACGCTCGGCGGGCCACGGGTTTATCCGAATCCCATGTTCTCGAGCGCGACCATCGAATGGCCGGGGGTACCTCTGAGTCACGTGGCGATCTACAACGTGCAGGGGCAGCGCGTGCGGGAGTGGGGATCGCCCATGGCACGGGACGTGACGGGCGGACCGGCACAGATCCGGTGGGATGGTACCGACGAGAACCGGCGCCGCCTCCCGTCCGGAATCTATTTCCTCCGGATCGGAACGGCGGCGCGTCAAGTCCCTGTCGTGCTGCTTCGCTGAGGCTGCGGCCCTCCTGACGCGATCCGCGTCCCGAGGGGGCGCGTCTTCCTACGACTTCGCCGCGCGCTTCGTGGGCCTCGCCTGCGAGACCATGCCCTTCATCGAGGCCACGTCGATCGCATTCATTCCGCCGCGCATCATGATCGCGCCCGTCACGGTGACCATCTTCCCCGGCATCGTCTTGAGCTTGTTGTAGGGGCCGGGATTCTCGTGGTTCATCGTGAGCAGGTAGACCGAACCGTCCGAAGTGAGCAGGCACATGGGCATGCCTCCAGCGACGCACTGCTTGGCGCACTCGGCGTGCTTGGGTCCGCGTTCGCCGTGTCCCAGATAGCAGCCTGCATCGACGACCTCGCCGGTGATGCTCATCGGCGCCGCCATGCCCTTGGCCACGGGGACGGTCGTGGCGGGTGCTGCGGTCTTCGCTGTGGATGCTGCCTTCACGGGCGCGGGCGGGAGATCCGCCTTCGTGACCGTTCCGCTGTCCTTTGCGGCAGGCGTGGTCTGGTGCTCGTGGGCGCTCGCGGTGAACGTGATCCCCACGAGAGCCGTCATGGCAAGGACGCCCATGATACGTTTCATCGGAGAACTCCTTGGTCGAATGTTCGTGCGGTCAGGCGGCGGGATGTGCGCCCGCCCTCCGCTGGATGGATCGTTCCGCCCTCCCCCGATCCCCCACAGAATCGGCATCCAAGGGCGGTTCCATCAGCATTTTTCGCGAAACGCTCGCCTGCTTCACAAGGCGGCCCTTGCGAATAGCATCACGGCGGCTGGCCCCTTCCCGTAGACGTCCCGGAGCTCGCGCGGCACACCAATGAGGCTGCCGAGCACGCCGACCCCAAGGGTTGGTTTTCCGGGCTGATGGAAGTCCATCCGGTACCCCGCGGTCCCTTTGCTCACCCAGTAGCTCTGCCCCGCCCGCGGATCGGTCCCGGCGAACAGCTCGTCTTTCTCGACGCGTTCCAGCCTCGCGAACAGGTTGTGCTTCTGCCGGAGCTCGACGGCCGATTCCAGCGCGAACGCGTCCGAGGTCCCTCCGGGGCGCTTGCGATTCCTTCCCCAGGCCGCCATTGACTCCCAGTGTCCGCCGGTCCACTCGAACGCATGCATCACGGACGCGGTGGTCCGGTCGGTGTCGATCGAGGGCTCCAGCTGCTCCGGCGAGTTCAGGCGCCCGCGGCTCACCTGAAGCGCCCATGCCGATGCCGGATTCCAGGAGAGGCGGAAGGAGTGCGAATCGAGCTTGGGCGATTCGATGTCGAACCGCTTCTCGTCCGGCTCGCGTCCGCGGAACGCCGACGCCTCGAGCTTGAGCCCGCCCTGGACCACGCCCGCGGTCAGCACGCCAAAGGTGATGTGCGAGGAATCGAGCCAGTGATGCGTGATCGGCGCCTCCGGTAGCGCCATCCCCGAGAACCGGTGCATGAAGGCCGGAGGTCCCAGCGCGGGCTCCCCCGGCAATCCCGCGTAGAGGAAGACGGACCGGTTGCCTCCCGAAATACTGTACGTACCCGCAAGCTCCATGAAGAGATCGTGCGGGTGCTGCCGGTCGATCAGGGGGGTGACGCCATCGGCGGTCTCGCCGGTCTGGAGAAGGAGGGGGTACCCTTTCTTCCCGATCGTGACGGGCTCGGCGGAGAACATGGCGCGGAATCCCAGGGTGCCCGGCCCGAGCGGGCGCTGCGCCATCCCCATGAGCATGTTGGAGCTGAACACCCTCTCGTCGCCTCGAGGCCCGCCCTGGCGGTCGTACACGAGATCCGCGTTTCCATGGAACATGAGCATCCACGAGCCCTTCATGAGATGGACTCCGCCGTGCCTCGCGAGGTCGGGCTGCCACGAGGTGCCCGAGGCTTCGCGCGTCATGGGATAGGGCCCGTACAGGGCGCCCATGTCCATCGCATGGTGCATGTGCTCTCCGTGATCCATCGCCGCCATGTCGTGCGCGGGTGCCGCTTCGTGGGCGGGCGCGGCATGGTGGTGTGTCGTGTCCGCATGATGGCGCTCGTATGGCGCGGCTGGCGGATGGTGCCCGGCCGTCCCGTGGTGCGCGGCTGGCGGATCGTTCGCCGGCGTGGAGTCCCGAGCCGCCGTCGTATCCACGGCGGCCGGCATGGGGTGATGATGGTGCGTCTGTGCCTGCGCCGGCGGGCCGACACCGATCACCGCGAAAGCGGCAAGGGCCAGGCAGCGGCCTGCAAGATTCTGGAAGGGCATGATTCCTCTCCGCTCAGGTGGAACACTGTGTTTCCCGTGCGCGTGCGGATCACGCGTACGATGAACGAGCCGAGCGGACTTCTAGAGGCGGAGGGTGGTCCCCAGCGTGAGTGGAGAGGGGGTACTTCGGGTGGACGATCGCGCGGAGCGGGAGCGCTGCGAATACGGGAGCCGCTCTAGGTGCGCGTGGATCGAGACAATCGCATCCAATGTGGGCGCCGCGCCGGGCTTCTGGATCGTGGGAACGACACCTGGGGTCTGGGGCGCGGGGTTGGCTGTCTCGAACGTGCAGCATGATCCTGCGTTGACCTGGGCGCCCTGCCCCGACGCTCCGCCGAAGTCACAGACGCCGCAGAGCGACGTTCCGGCAGGCTGCATCGGACAGTGCCGGTCGAGCGCCATGAGCGGCGCCCCCTGCCCCAGCATCAATGCCATGAGAGCCATGAGCGCGGCGATGTTTCGTTTCACAGCGGCGGTCCCTCTCATCGTGTTCGGTAGAACCCCATCCCGTCATAGGTTGCTCCACCCGCGCGCGCGACGCAAGCATCGGTTGGGCCGCCGCCGTGGAGGCCACCCCCCCACGCAAGAGGTTGCGCCCCGTTGCCCGCGGGTTTACGGTCCCCCGATATCCTGACTCACGAACTCCCTCCGACTCCCAAGGAGTGGCCGCTCATGAATCGGACCATCGCATGGCTCAAGGCAGGACTCCTGCTTCTGGCTCTCACGTGCCCCCGGCCGGACGGCGCCGGCGCGGCGGTGCTCCGGCATTCCGAGAGCTTCGTGCTCCCCAGAGCCGAGACCATCCACGACGACCTCTACGCCGCCGGGCGCGTCGTCGATATCCAGGGTACGGTGGACGGCGACCTGGTGGTCGCGGGGCAGACGATCACGATCGGCGGCGACGTCACCGGTGACGTGATCGCGGCCGGACGCGACATCACGATCTCGGGAAGCGTGGGCGGTACGGTGCGCGCCGCCGGCAGCGCGGTCTCGATCGACGGCAGCGTCGCCCACGACGTGGTCGCCGGATGCGGAAACTTCGTCAGCGGGCCGCACGCGTCGATCGGCAGGGACGCCCTCGTGGGCGGCGGAGCGGCATCGTTCGGCGGCAGGGTCTCGCGCGACGTGAGAGCCGGAGCCGGCTCGGCAACCTTCTCCGGATCCGTCGGCGGAACGGTCTACGCCTACTCCAGGGAGGTTCGCCTCACTGACGGCGCCGTGCTCGAGCACGATCTCCTCTACACGAGCCGGAACGCGGTCCAGAAGGCGCCCGGAGCCACGGTGCGCGGCCGCATCGAGCAGCGCGTGCCGCCGCCCGAGCACAGGCCCGGACCCCTCCACCATGTCTTGGGCTGGATCCGGAAGTTCATCGGCCTCGCGATCCTGGGAGCGCTCTTCTACCTCATGTTCTCCCGTCTGGGCCCGCGCTCCGTGGACGCGCTGGGGAAAGCGCCTCTCCCGAGCCTCGGCATCGGGATCGTGCTCGCGCTCGTCCTGCCCGCCGCGATCGCGAGTCTCTTCCTCCTGGGGATCATGATCGGCGGATGGTGGGTCGCGATTGGGCTGATGGCGCTCTATCTCTTCGCGATCGCCATAGGGTATGTGATCGCGGCGACCAGCGCAGGGCGGTGGGTTCTCGCGCGCGCGGGCCGCGGGGGTACCCGGCTCGGATGGGCGATGCTCCTCGGTCTCGTCACCCTGGGGCTTCTCGGCGCGATCCCGATCCTGGGCAAGCTCGTCTGCTTCGCCGCAGCCCTCTGCGGATTGGGCGCGGCAGGGATGGCGTGGTTCCGGACCCGCCGCGGGGACCTCGCCGCGGCGGCGCCTGCCGCGCCCGCACCGAGATCGCCCACGGCGCCCGCGGTCTGAGGAGCGCCGGGACCGATTACCCCGGTTTCGAGATGGTCAGCTTGAATCCGTCCGGGTCCGTCACCGAGAAGCCGATCGGGCCCCAGGGCAGAGGCCCGGGCTCGCCGTCCAGCTTCACGCCGGCTGCCTTGGCCTGACGAGCGAGATCCAGAACGTCCTGCTCGGTTTCCAGATGGAGCCGCACGCCGACGCCCTTGATTCGGTCGCGGCCCTTCGAGAAATCGTCCTGGGAAAGGCCCAAGCTGGCTCCTCCGGCCTCGAGCATGACGCCCCGAAGCTCGCCCTCCAGCTTCCACTCCTCCGCGACGGCGAATCCCAGGCTCTTGTAGAACTGCATGCTCTTCTTGATGTCGTTCACGGTGAACGTCGGCGTGAGCGCGCGCGCCTGAAGCGTGGTGGTGGTCACGAGAACCTCCCGGTCCGTGGGACAAAGCGTTGGCGTGCCTCCATGGTACCGCAGCGGGTAGCGCGGCGCTTCTCCTGTATCTTATGTCGTAGCAGCTACTTGAGGAGTTTCGAGAGGCGGCGGTCCTTGAGCGGCTTGCCGGCGGTCTGGCATCCGGGACAGTAGAAGATCTCGTGGTCCGCGAAGGACACGCGAGCGATCGCGGCGCCGCAGCGCGGACATTTCGTTCCGGCATGATCGTGAACGCGGTAGTTCTCGCGCGGCTCTTTCTGCGGCAGCTCCCCCGCCGTGCTCTCGCGCAGCTTCTCCGTCTGCGCGGAGACGACCGCGAGCAGCGCCACGCGGAGCGCACGCGCCTCCGGCTCCGTGAGCGATCCGGTGAGCCGCATGGGCGAGAGCCGCGCCTCGTAGAGGATCTCGTCGGACAATCCGTTTCCGATCCCCGCGATCGCGCGTTGATCCGTGAGGAACGTCTTGAGCTGGCGGGACTCCGCTTCCATGGCGCTCCGGAACCGCTCGTACGTCAGCTCGCCTCGCGAGGGATCCGGACCGAGGCGCCCGAGCTCCAGCACGTCCGAGGAATCCTCGGCGAGCCAGAGCCGCGCCCGCTTTTCCTTTCCATGCTCGACCAGATCGAGGCGGGTTCCGTCATCGAACGTGATGCGCGCCGAGAGATGCTTCGGGAGCGCCGGTCCGCGCGCGTCTCGTCCCTTCCCTGGACCGCCCGGCTTCGCGGCGGAGCCCGCCGCCGCGGGCGTCACGGCCAGCCGGCCCGCGCGCATGAGATGAATCACGATCGCGCGGCGCGACTCCGTTTCCAGAACCAGATACTTGCCCACGCGCCCCGGCAGGCTCAGGAACTCGCCGACGAAGCTCTCGGGCGTGGGAGCCGATGTCTGGAGCAGCGCGGGCTGACGGATCAGGAGGGATTCGATGCGGCGGCCGGAAACGCGCGACGCGAGGTTCTCCGCCAGAACCTCGAGGAACGGCAGCTCAGGCAATCGCTCTACTCGAGGCGCGTCGCGACGATCAGCTTGGAGCGGAACGGGGGACCCAGCGGCCGGACGAAGCGCACGCCGAATCCTTCCTGGGCCAGCCAATCCGAGATCGTCTCGGACGGGTAGGCTCGACCCTGATCGAAGAGCACGTACATGAGCAGGGAGAACATCACCGCATCCTGGGGCTTGGTCTCGTCCGGATCGGTCATGACGCCGTGGACGAGAAGCGTTCCTCCCGGGCGCAGGGACTCGCGCGCCTTCGCGAGAATCATGCGCCCCACTTCCTCGCTCTCGGTCTGGAAGAGATTCGAGAGCAGGACGGCATCGACGGGCGAGGGGAAGGGATCGCTTCGGTAATCGCCGGTGCGGTACGTGACGCGGTCCTCCAGGCCCTCGGCGGTCAGGATTTCCTGCGCCGCCTCGATGGTGGGGGCCAGGTCGAAGAGGATCGCCTTCAGATCCGGTATCGCGCGGGCGTATTCCGCGGCGAAGATCCCGGATCCTCCCGCGACGTCGAGCAGGGTCGATCCCGGAAGCAGGGGCGCCATCTCCACGAGGCGCTGGGCCGCCTGCCGGCTGTTCGTGTGAACGGCGCGGATGTACTTGCGCACGCGGCTCTCATCGCCGGCCAGGAGCGCGTCGCTCGAAAGGCGATGAAGAGGAACGCCCTCCTTGATGCCGCGCGCCAGGTCGCTCCATTCGCGGAAGAGCTCCGAGGAGAGATCGAGCATCCCGGTCGCGTCGCCGTCGACGCCGGGGACCACATAGGCAGCAAGCTCGCGCGGGACGACGTAGGTCGCCCCGTGCTTGTGGAGAATCCCCATTCCCACGAGCGCGTTCAGGAGACGCTCGATTCCGCGCGGGTCCGCCTCACAGCGGCGCGCGACGTCCTCCGAAGTCTGGGGCTTCTGGTGGATCGTCGGAAAGATGCCGAGCGAGTGCGCGGCGAAGAGCGCCGCCGACGCCTGATACGAATGGATCGCCCGTCCCAGGAGCGCCACGGGCGATTCCGCCACCGCGGGCGCGGGACGAGGCGGTCCCTCGCCTGCCCGCTGGTTTCCGACCCGATTCGGCCTCTGCGGACGCTCGTGCCGCCGGTCGTCGCGGGCGCCGGGACGCTCGCGCGGGCGGTCGTGCGTCCGGGGCATCCGGTGCGCCGGAGCCAGCGGGCGTCCCGTGCGCTGCGGTTGCTGCCGTTGAGGATGATTCAGGTATTCCAGCTCCTCGGGCGGGATCCGAGTCCCGTACTGCGGATGCTCCTTGAGCACGGGCTTCCCGCCCGATCGCGGATGCGGCGGATGCGGTCCGCGCTGGGCGCGCGGATGCGGCGGCCGCGGTCCTCGCTGGGGACTCTCCCCGCCGCGCGGCCAGGGTCCTCCGGGCTTCCCCGGGCGCTGCGCCCTCTGGGGATTTGCATGCGGCCCTTTCGCCCAGGGCTTCTGGGGCCGATCCGGAGACCAGCGTCTCGTGGTCGGCGTGGCGTCCTTCTGCTGGCCGCGTCTCAGGGGATTGGGACCGCCCGGCCGGTCCGAGCGGAAGGGACGCGGCGACGGAACGTACGGCGCCTGAGAATCGTCAGGCTTTGGGGTTCTGCGCGTGGG
>Ga0137410_10003965_pt1 | contig 10044 bp, 10 predicted proteins | sample CZODoug1_16funga_FD_108878 | JGI IMG/M metagenome (GOLD analysis project Ga0137410, IMG submission 108878) | Vadose zone soil fungal communities from Angelo Coast Range Reserve, California, USA - CZODoug1_16fungal (Illumina Assembly) | ecosystem: Environmental > Terrestrial > Soil > Vadose zone... | reverse complement strand
TGGCTGATGGTGCTGGAGGGGCTCGTCAGCATCGGCGCCGGGATCGTGACGCTGGTGATGCCGGGGCTGACCGCCCTCGTCCTCGCCTACGTCATCGCGGGCTGGGCGCTGATGACGGGCGCCCTGGAGATCGCCGCCGCGTTCCGCCTGCGCAAGCACGTCCGCGGCGAGTGGGCGCTGGCGCTGAGCGGCGTGCTGTCGATGCTCTTCGGCGTGCTCATGGCGGCGGCGCCGGCGGCCGGCGCGCTGGCCCTGGTGCTGTGGATCGGCGCCTATGCCGTCGTCTTCGGCGCGCTGCTGCTCGTGCTGGCCTTCCGCCTGCGGCGGCTGCGGGGCGAGGCGCGGGTGCCGCTGGCCCGCGCGGCCTGAGTTGCGGCGCGCCGGCTCAGCCGGCGCGCTCGGTCCAGACGCTCAGGATGTCGGCGTGCGCCTTCGCCGCGTTGGCGCGGATGGCGAAGGAGATGGCCTCGCGGACCTCGTCCTCGGTCGCGCCGCTGTTCCTGGCACCTGCCAGGTCGCGCTTGGCTCAGTGGGTGTTGCCGACGGCGAGGTTGGCGGCGAGGTAGCAGAGGAACGCGGTCTTCGGATCGAGCGCGCCCTTCTTGTACTTCCAGGACGCGATCACCTTCTCTTCAAGCGCCATGTTCATTTCCCCATGAGGATCTTGGCGACGTCGCCGGGCGCGGTGACCATGGCGTCGTGGCCGGTCTTGAGATCATGGAACGTCCATTTGCGATCGTCGCGCAGCCGCTCGGCGAACTGGTCGAAGGTGCCCATGGCGGGCTTCGAGCAATAGACGTAGGTGCGCTTGAGCTTGTCGCCGCCGCCGGCGGGCAGCGGCTGCTCGAACGTCCGGAGCGGCTGCGGCACCAGGTGCTTGGTGAGCCACTCGGTGTCCCGCTGGCTGGTGACACCGAAGCGCTCGGGCGGGAACGGCGGCAGCTTCCAGCCCTCGCCGTGCGCGCGCGCCGCCTCGCGCATGCCCTCGGCGCGGTCGCCGAGGTAGTCGAGCAGCGACTTGCCGGCCTCGGGCACGAAGGCGTCGAGATAGACCAGCTGGCCGATGCGCCCCGCCGTCGCGCGCGCGGCCGCGCCGGTGATCACGAAGCCGGCGTAGGAATGGCCGACCAGTGTCACGCCGCGCAGCTCTTCCGCCTCGAGCATCGCAACGAGATCCTGGATGTGCAGCTCGAGGTCGACCTCGGGCCGCGCCAGGTGCGCGCGCTCGCCGAGCCCGGTCAGCGTGGGCGTGTAGACCTCGTGGCCGGCGTCGCGCAGCAGCCGGGCCACCTTCGCCCAGCACCAGCCCCCGTGCCAGGCGCCGTGAACGAGCACGAATTTCTCGATGGGCATGCTGCTCTCCTAGTGCCCAGCGGCCGAGGCGGCGCTGTATTGCTCGCAGCCGGCCTCGAGGCCGCGCGCCGTCACGCGGATCGCCACCGGCCGCGCGAAGTTCAGCGTGGAGTACGACTCTTCCTTCGGCACGACGGCGTGCCCCTTCTTGCCCAGGCCGGCCAGGGCCTTGTCGCAGACGCGCGTGCTCACCAGCACCTCGGCGCCTTCGGTGTGCACGCGCGGCGCCTCGACCGCGGCCTGCGCCGTCGCCTTGCCGTCGACGAGGTTGGCGATCACCTGCGGGATGGCCGAGATGATGCCGCGGCCGCCGGGCGCGCCCACGGTGAAGGCCGGGCTCCCGCGACGGAAGCCGAGCGCCGGGACCATGTTGACGAGCCCGCGCTTGCCGGAGGCGACCGAGTTGGCCTTGCCGGGCTCGGGATCGAACCAGATCATGCCGTTGTTGAGCAGGATCCCGGTGCCGGGCACGACGACGCGCGAGCCCCACAGCGACACCGCGGTGTTCGTCAGCGCCACCATGTTCCGCTGCTTGTCGATCACCGACAGGTGCGTGGTGCACTCCTCCGCGGCACGCGGCGCGCGGCGGCTCGCCGGCTTGCCGCGCCGGATCTCCGTCGCCGCGGCGCGCGCGTACTCACGCGATACCAGACGCTCCCACGGCGCCTTGACCATCGCGGGGTCGCCGAGGTGCTCGAAGCGATCGCGGAAGGCGCGCGCGATGGCGCTGGTGCGCAGGTGCAAGCCCTCCACGGTCTGCCAGCCCACGCGGGCCGACGGGAACTCGCCGAGGATGTTCAGGATCTCCAGCGCGGTGACGCCGCCGGTCGGCCCCGGCGAGAGCGCCAGCTCGACGTCGCGATACGTCCCGCGCAGCGCCGGCTCGACGATCACGCGATACTCGGCGAGGTCTTCGCGACGGATCAGCCCGCCGTGGGCGGCCATGTCATCCACGATGGCCTGGGCCAGGGCGCCGCGATAGAAGGCGTCGGGCCCTTCTTTCGCGATCAGCTCCAGGCTTCGCGCGAGGTCGGGATAGCGCACGTGGTCGCCCGCCAGCATGCCGGCCGGCCGGTGGATCCACTGCCCGTCGCGCAGGTAGTTCTTCGCCGTGGCCGGGTACGCGCCCAGCTCCTGCACGAACTTCGCGTGATTGAGCGCCAGGTACCAGTCGGTCTCGAAGCCGTCACGCGCCAGCGCGATGGCCGGCGCCAGCACGTCGCGCAGGGTCATGGTGCCGTAGCGCTCGAGCGCGAGCGCGAGGCCGGCCACCGAGCCGGGGACGGCGACCGAGCGGTGCCCGTGCTCGTTGGCGGCGTTCTCGGTGCGCGGCCACGAGAACAGGCCCTCCGACACGCCGCCGACGATTTTGTAGATCGTCTCGTGCGCGGCGCGCGGCGCCACGCCGTTGAAGTTGAGCGCCACCGTCTCGCCGCGCTTGGCCAGGTGCACCAGCATCGTGCCGGAGCCGGCGATGGAGGACATGAAGGGCTCGACGACGGTCATGGCGAACGCGGTGGCCACGGCGGCGTCCACGGCGTTGCCGCCGCGGGCCAGGATGGCGGCGCCCACCGCGGCGCCGCGTGGATGCTCGGCGGCGACCATGCCGTGGGCGGCGAGCGGCGTCTGCTTGGTGACGACGAGACGGGAGCGAATCATGGGGCCTCCGGAGTTACTTGGGTGGGGCGACGTACTGCGTGATGTCGACGAGCCGCTGGCCGGCGTAGAAGAGATTCCACCCGAGGGGATAGATCCACACCTCGGTGGCGTTGCCCTGGATGACCGGCCAGTAGCGGCGAGCGATCTGCTCCATGTGACTCTGATCCGCGCTCACCGCCAGCGGCGGGCCGAGCAGGATGAGGATCTGATCCTTGTCCTGCCCGACGGCGGACTGGCGCAGGAAGCGGAACGTGGAGACGTCGAGCGCGTTGGCCTTCTCGGGATGCTCGCGCAGGTAGCCGGAGATCCGCTGCTCGATGTCCTCGTCCCAGCGCCGGCGCTCCTCGAACGTCGGCTCCCGCCCGTTCTCGGTCAGCAGGCGCAGGTTGAACATCTGCAGCGCCGTGGGGCCCTGCGTCGTCCGCTGCTCGATCTCCCGCTGCTTGGCGATGAACGCGCACCCCGCGAGCAGGAGCACGGCGACGAGGACGAGCGCGGGCCGCATCACGGACGCCAGCATAGCAGAGCCCGAACGATTCACTCCACACCCGGCGGCGGCGTGGGGCCGCCACGCGTGCCCAGGTAGAGCGCGACCGTCTCGCCGTGGTCGAAGGCCAGCGAGTCGAGCGGGGGCAGGCGCTCGATCGGGATCCACTCGACGGCGGTCTGCTCGTCGTCCGGCTCGCCCACCCGCGCGAGCGCCGTCACCACGAAGTCGAAGGCGACGTTCTGGCGGTCCTCGCGCGGCCGGTCGGGCCGTGAGTTCACGCGCAGCAGCGCCCGCACCTCGCCGGTCCAGCCCGTCTCCTCGCGCAGCTCGCGCAGGACGCCCTCGACAAGATTCTCGTCGCGATCCAGGAAGCCGCCGGGCAGGCCCCACTTGCCGCCCTCGCTCATGTGCGGGGCGCGCTTGACCAGCAGCAGCGCGCCGTCCCGCTCCACGATCGCGTGCAGCACGACATGGCGCAGCAGCCCGAGCCCCCCATCCTCGAACGCGCACCGGATCATGTCCGACGCTGTCGCGATACCGAGGGCCGCCACGGCTTCGCCGGGGTGGCCCGAGCACTTTGGGGGGTGTGGGGGGCCATATCGGGGCCCCCCACCTTACTAGATGAGGGCGCTCTCCAGCACGATGCCGCGGTCGACGACCTTGGCGGCCTGGGCCAGCAGGCGGCTCACCGCGACGGGAATCTCCGCGCTGTCGGCGAGCTGGCGCAGCAGGTCGATGAGCCGGCGCATGGCGCGGATCAGGTCGCCCTCGTGGCCGCCGAAGGAGGCCTCCACGATGCCGGACCAGTCGTCATCGCCCGAGGCCCAGCGGTAGACGGCCGGCATGAAGCCGGGCTGCACGCTGATCGGCATGCCCAGGTGGCGCGCACGCTGAGCCTGGAACACGGCGTCCGCCGTGGCCATGAGCGCCTCGATCTTGCGGCGCAGCTTGTTGTTCCGCTTGATGAACCCGCGGGCGATCGCCGGCTCGCCCGAGCGCGACTCCTCCAGCAGCGCCGAGCAGAGGGCGGCAGCCTCGGCCACGCTGGCGTCGTCGAAGAGCCGCCGCCAGACGGCCTCGGCCACCATCAGCTCGTTGTCGTGGCGCAGGCCGGCGATGAGCCGGCCCTTGGGCTCGAGCTCGCGGCCGTGCAGCGCGCCGAACTGCTCGAGCACCTCCACCACCGCGAGGAACTCCTGCCAGTAGGCGCCGCGCACCGACTCCAGTCCCGTCTGCTTCTGGCGCGCCCGCTCCTCCAGCCTCTCGAGCTCGCGCGAGGCCCGATCGCACGTGGACGTGGCGCCCCACGGACAGCGATGGCACTCGATCGCCGACAGCGTCGCTTCCGGACCCTGCGTGCGCTCGCGCTCCATGAGCTGCGCGACGTCGATGGCGGCGAGCTGCTCGGCCAGCACCTGCAGGCCGCGCCCGTCGTGGCGGCCCTCGCCCCGCCCCTGCGTGCGCGTGAGGTCGCGCGGCACGTTGAGCGGCGGCGTGGCCCAGAAGATCCGCTTCAGGAGACCGCTCTTCAGCCTGACGACGGCGCCGTGAGGCAGCAGGGCGTCGAAGAGCACGCGGTGGCCGCGGATGGCGTGCACGCGCAGGATCACGGCCAGGCTCGGCGCGCCCTTGCGGCGCACGAGCGCCAGCCGGCCGGGCTCGGCCTCCACCGCCGAGCGCTCGCCGCGCCGGCCGCCGCGGCCCGCGGCGTGGCGGCGCGCGTCCACCTCCTGCCGTGCGCGGCGGTAGCGCCCGATGCGCGCGAAGTCGCCGCACGGCGCCGCGTAGCGGCGCGCCTCGGCCAGCGCGCTCTCGACGCTCTGCGCCTCGTGCTCCATCTCGCGGATGCGCTTGAGGTTCTGGTACTGGCCGAACGAGGACTCGATGCGCTTGCGGATGACCTCCGGCGGAGCCCCGGTACCGATCATCGCCGCTGCCGAGCCGTAGCCCAGCTTGAAGCGGCTCTCGATCGGCTCCGGCGAGCCGTCGACCACCTTCATCAGGTCCTCGAGGCCGTCGCGCGCGTCGAGCGCGATCACGCACTGGCCCTCGGGGTCGATGCCCCGGCGTCCCGCGCGGCCCGCCATCTGCGTCAGCTCGTTGTGCGTGAGTGACCGGAAGCCGCGGTCGGTCCGCTTGGTGAGGCTCTGCAGCACCACCGCGCGCGCCGGCATGTGGATGCCGAGCGACATCGTCTCCGTCGCGAAGACCACCTTGCAGAGGCCGCGCTCGAAGAGCGTCTCGATCAGGCGCTTGAGGCCGGGCAGGATGCCGGCGTGGTGCAGGGCCACGCCCAGGCGCAGGCCGCGGAACACGGACTGGCTCAGGGCGGATTCGCCGAGCGCCGGCTGGTCGGCCACCGCGCTCGCGATGGACTCGTCCACCTCCCGCCGCTGCTCGCGCGTGATGAGCGGCTTGCCCTCGGTGAGCACGTCCTCCATCGCCCGCTCGCAGCCCGCGCGGCTGAAGATGAAGTAGATGGCGGGCAGCCACCGCCGCTGCTCGAGCGCCTCGATCAGCGTGGCGGGATCGACCACGCGCCGCGTGTACCAGCGCGTGCGGTCGTTCGGCCCGTGCGGCTCGTCGCCCGCCACGCGCGCGCGGCCGCGCCGCACCTCGGTGATGTCGTGGACGTCGCCGGCGAGGTCCGCGATGAAGTAGTGCAGCGGCACCGGCCGGTGCGGATGGAAGATCGGCACGATCGGCCGGTGGACGATGGAGATCCAGTCGGCGATCTCCTTGACGTTGGCCACGGTGGCCGACAGCGCCACGAGCTGGGCGTCGCGCGGCGCCGAGACGATGATCTCCTCCCACACCGTGCCGCGCCCCTCGTCGCCCATGTAGTGACACTCGTCGAGCACGATGTAGCCGAGGCCGGGGAAGCCGCTGCCGTAGAGCGCGTTGCGCAGGATCTCGGTCGTCATCACGAGCACCGGCGCGTGCGGGTTGACCTTGACGTCGCCGGTGAGGATGCCCACCTTGTCCTCGCCGTAGGCGCGGGTGAAGTCGCCGAACTTCTGGTTGCTGAGCGCCTTGAGCGGCGTGGTGTACGCGATCCGCCGATTCGTCTCCAGCGCCTGCTGGATGGCGAACTCGGCCACCAGCGTCTTGCCGGCACCCGTCGGTGCGGAGACGATCACCGATTGGTCGTTGGCGATCGCCCGTACGGCCTCCACCTGGAAGTCGTCCAGTGGGAAGGGGTACCGGGCGCGGAAGCGCTCTACGGTGTCCATCCTGTTCACGGTACCACGCGGATGACGGACGGCCCGTATCGTTCCCTGGACATTTCGGGGCGACCGCCGCGTCTCTATGCTGCCCGGCGTGCGAGGGGTAGAATCGGCGCCATGGCAACACACGGCGCGGTGCTCACGGCCGAAGAGTTCTTCGCGATGCCGGAAGACGACCAGCTCTACGAGCTCCTCGACGGAGAGCTCCGGGCCGGGCTCGTGATCGCTCGCGCAGTCGAAGGCGCCCCGACGCTGCTGATCGAGGTTTCGTCACCCAGCACACGTCACCTGGACCGCCGAAGGAAGTTCGAGCTCCACGCTTGGTACGGCGTGCCGCACACGCTCCGCGCCGCCGGAGACGAGCCTCTCTCGCTGCCGCCATTCGCGGGCCTGGCGTTCGTGCCCGCGTCGCTCTGGCGTCCGTGACCCGCAGCGCCGGCGCGTGGCTGGCATAATGGGCGTCCGAGGCACATCCACGTGATCGTCTACCAGATCGGGATCACCACCGTCGAGGACTACGCCACCAAGCGCGAGCCGCACCGCCGGAGCCACATCGAGCGGCTGCAGGGCTTGCGCGCGGCGGGCATCTGCCTGGGCGGCGGGCCGTCGGCGGACGGGCGCACGGCCGACATCATCTATCGGCTGCAGCAGCCGAGTCAGATCAAGCACGCCGTCGAGGAAGATCCGTACTGGATGGGCGGCGTGTGGACGCGCTATGAGCCGCGCTCGTTCGCGCAGTTCGTCGAGCCCTGGGAGATGATCCCCGTCGTGCTCGACGGCACGCGCCGGACGACGGTCGTCGAGGGCCTCGTCGCGGAGCACGACATGGCGCAGTTCGCGTTGATCGAGATGCGCGGGGCCGGCCGGCTCCACCTGGGCGGGTTCTTCGAGGACGGCCAGACGTGGGCCCTCCTCAAGACCGCCGATGCCGATGAGGCGCGCGGCTGGTTCGCCGACACCGGCTTCTGGAAGGCCGACGGGCTGACCACCCGCCCCCTGCTTCACGTCTTATGAAGGAGAGTGGTATGGCGACGGCGCTGCGGCCGACAATCGGCCTGATCACGATCGGGCAATCGCCGCGGGTAGACATCGTCCCCGAGATGGCGGCGGTCATGGGCCCCGAGGTGGACGTGCGCGAAGCGGGCGCGCTCGACGGCCTCAGCCGCGCGGAGATCGCGGCGCTGGCGCCGACCGGCGACGACGAGATTCTCGTCACCCGCCTGGCCGACGGCACCTCGGTCTTCCTCGGCAAGCAGAAGATCGTCGGTCACGTCGAGGCGCGCATCGCCGCGCTCGAGCACGGCGGCGCGGCCATCACCGCTCTGCTCTGCACCGGCGCCTTTCCCCCGCTGCGCGCGAGCCGGGCCCTCATCCAGCCGCAGCCCGTGCTGCTCGGCGCGCTGCGCGGCATGCGCTGGCCCGGCCGTCTCGGCGTGGTCACACCCTCGGTGCCGCACGTGCCGCAGACCGAGGCGCGCTGGCGTCGCGACGGCTTCGATCCCGTGGTCGTCCCGCTCTCGCCCTACGAGCACGAGGACGCCGCCACCCTCGCCCGCGTGGGTGCTGCGTTCCGGCAGGCCGGCGCGGGCCTGGTGGTCCTGGACTGCATGGGCTTCACCCGCAAGACACGCGACGAGCTGCGCGCGCTGACCGGCGCGCCCGTGCTGCTGGCCAACCTGCTCGTGGCGCGCGTCCTCGCCGAGCTGTGCGGCGCCTGACGCGCAAGGAGACATCGGCATGACGCAATATCGTGCGATCGGGATGCTCGGTGTGTGGCTGGCGGTGATCGGCGCGCTCCTCGTGGGCACGGCCGCCGCCGACGAGACGTGCAACTCGCCCTACATCGCCAAGCTCATCAAGGGCCAGGAAGACTACGTCTACGTGTGGACGCTCGGCGTCGAAGGCCTCGGCGACGGCTTCGACAAGCTCGTCACGGTCGACGTCAATCCGAAGTCGAAGAGCTACGGCAAGGTGCTCGGCGCCGTCTCCGTGGGCACCCGCGGCGAGGCGCACCACATGGGGCTCACCGACGACCGGCGCTTCATCTGGGCCGGCGGCCTCGCCGAGCCGAAGATCCACGTCTTCGACATCGGCAGCGATCCGGCCAAGCCCAAGCTGGTGCAGACCATCACCGACATGGCCGACAAGAGCGGCTACCTCGGCCCGCACACGTACTACGCGCTGCCCGGCCGCATGCTGGTGCAGGCGCTGTCGAACACGAAGGACAAGGGCGGCGTCACCGGCATGGCGCTCTACAGCAACAAGGGCGAGTTCATCGCGGCGTACCCGATGCCGACCGACAACGGCGGCGACGGCTACGGCTACGACCTCGCCGTCAATCCCAAGAAGAACGTCCTGCTGACCTCGAGCTTCACCGGCTACATCAACTACATGCGGCCGCTCGGCGAGGTGGTGAAGGACGCCGAGGCCATGAAGAAGTTCGGCAACACGATGGTGGCCTGGGACCTCAAGGCCATGAAGCCTCGGAAAGTCTTTGCGGTGCCCGGCGCCCCGCTGGAGATCCGCTGGTCGCCGAAGGCGGGCGACAACTGGGCCATCACCGCCGCCGCGCTGACCTCCAAGCTGTGGCTCATCAAGCAAGACAAGGGCGAGTGGCAGGCAAAGGAAGTCGGCACGATCGGCGATCCCGCCAAGATCCCGCTGCCGGTGGACATCAGCATCACGCGCGATGGCAAGGGCCTCTGGGTCAACACGTTCATGGACGGCACCACGCGCTACTTCGACCTCAGCAAGCCGGAGGCGCCGAAGGAGACGTACACCAAGGTCACCGGCAAGCAGGTCAACATGATCTCGCAGAGCTGGGACGGCAAGCGCGTCTACATCACCTCCTCGCTGCTGGCCAACTGGGACAAGGGCGGGGATGACAACGAGCAGTTCCTGCGCGGCTTCACGTGGGATGGCACGGCGCTGAAGCCGGCCTTCGAGGTGGATTTCACCAAGGAGAAGCTCGGGCGCGCGCATCACATGAAGCTCGGAGCCCGCTCGCTCACGTCGCCGTGAGGCCATCCGGGGCGGCGGCGCTGGCGCTCGCCTGGCTCGCCGCCGCTCCCGCGCTCGCCCACGAGCCCGCCATCGCGCCGCTGGGCTACGAGCCACCGGCCGCCGGCACCTACACGCTGCAGCGCATCCTCACGGCGCCCGACGGCGAGGTGCTCGACCTCGAAGGCCGCCCGGCGCCGCTGGCGCGCTTCACCCGCGCGCGCATCACCGTGCTCGGCCTGGTCTACACGACCTGCATCGATCCCGACGGCTGCCCGCGCACGCTGCCGATCTTCGACGCCATCCGCCGGCAGG
>Ga0137410_10003964_pt1 | contig 10044 bp, 11 predicted proteins | sample CZODoug1_16funga_FD_108878 | JGI IMG/M metagenome (GOLD analysis project Ga0137410, IMG submission 108878) | Vadose zone soil fungal communities from Angelo Coast Range Reserve, California, USA - CZODoug1_16fungal (Illumina Assembly) | ecosystem: Environmental > Terrestrial > Soil > Vadose zone... | reverse complement strand
GTGGAGCAGTCAGATGACTGAAGCAGAGTTTCAACGCCTCGCCGCCCAGGGGTACAACCGCGTTCCGCTCGTCGCCGAGACCTTCGCCGACCTCGACACGCCGCTTTCGCTCTACCTCAAGCTCGCCAACCGTTCCAACACCTACCTGCTCGAATCGGTGGAAGGGGGCGAGCGGTTCGGACGTTACTCGTTCATCGGCCTCGCGACGCAGGTGCGCCTGCGGGCGGTAGGAAGGCTGGTCACCGTCATGCACGGGGACGCAGTCGTGGAGAAGTCCGAAGCGGCGGACCCGCTGGAATTCGTGCGCCAGTTCCTGTCCCGCTATCGCGTCGCCGCGTTGCCGGGGCTGCCGCGCTTCTGCGGCGGCCTGGTCGGCTACTTCGGCTACGACGCCGTGCGCTGGATCGAGGCCAGGCTCTCCAAGGGATGGCTCAAGCCCGACCCGACCGGCTGCCCCGACATGCTCCTCTTGCTTTCCGAGGAGCTCGCGGTGATCGACAATCTTTCCGGCAAGCTCTACCTCGTCGTCTACGCCGACCCAGCGAAGCCGCGAGCGTGGCACGACGCCCAGGCGCGGCTGCGCGAGTTGCTGGGGGCGCTCAGGCTTCCCCTTTCGCTGCCGGCCGAGCCTCGCGGGGCGAGTGCCGAGCCGACGTCGAACTTCGGCGCGGAGGCTTTCCGCGAGGCCGTGGAGCGCGCGATTCGCTACGTACACGACGGCGACGTCATGCAGGTCGTGCTGTCGCAGAGGCTTTCGCGCCCGTACTCGGGCAGCCCGCTTTCGCTGTACCGGGCCCTGCGCTCGATCAACCCCTCTCCATACATGTTCTATTTCGACTTCGGGGATTTCCAGGTGGTCGGCGCCTCTCCCGAGATTCTGGTCAGGCACGAACGCGGCGCCGTCACGGTGAGACCGATCGCGGGAACGCGTCCGCGGGGCGCGAGCCGCGAGCGAGACCATGAGCTGGAGCGCGAGCTGCTCGCCGATCCCAAGGAACGGGCGGAGCACGTGATGCTCGTCGACCTGGGACGCAACGACGTGGGCCGCGTAGCCGCGGCCGGATCGGTGCAGCTGACGGAAACGATGACGGTCGAGCGCTACTCGCATGTGATGCACATCGTGTCCAACGTCGAGGGCAAGCTGCGCGACGGGCTGGACAGCCTGGACGTCCTTCGGGCGGCGTTTCCTGCGGGAACGGTCAGCGGCGCTCCGAAGGTGCGCGCGATGGAGATCATCGACGAGCTCGAGCCGGACAAGCGCGGCCTGTATGCGGGCGCGGTCGGTTACCTGGGCTTCAACGGCGACATGGATCTCGCCATCGCGATCCGCACCGCCCTGATCAAGGCGGGGCGCATGCACGTCCAGGCCGGTGCCGGAATCGTGGCCGATTCGGTACCCGAAAACGAGTGGCGCGAAACGCAGGCCAAGGCGAGCGCCGTATTGCGTGCCGCCGAGATCGCCGAGAACGGCCTGGATGCACGGGAGGCGCCGTGATCCTCGTGATCGACAACTACGATTCGTTCACCTGGAACCTCGTGCAATATCTGCAGGAATTGGGGGCCGAGGTCAAGGTGGCCCGCAATGACGAGATCGGAACCGCGGACATCGGATCGTTGCGCCCGCAGGGCATTGTCGTTTCCCCCGGGCCCTGCACCCCGAGCGAAGCGGGAGTATCGTTGGCCGCAATTCGCGATTTCGCGGGCAAGGTGCCTATACTCGGAGTGTGCCTGGGGCATCAGGCGATCGGCCAGGCCTTTGGGGGGACAGTCGGGCACGCGGGCAAGGTGGTCCACGGGAAGACCTCCAGGATCATTCATTCGGGGGCGGGCGTCTTCCGCGGCATTCCGAGCCCGTTCCTTGCGACCCGGTATCACTCGCTGGCGATCCGGCGCGATAGCCTGCCGCCCTGCCTGGAAATAACAGCGGAATCGGAAGACGGCGAGATCATGGGCGTGCGCCATCGCGAGCTCAAAGTCGAGGGCGTGCAATTCCATCCCGAATCGTTCCTGACCGAACACGGGCACGCACTGTTGAAAAATTTCCTGCAAGGGGAGGGGGCATGAGCATCACGGCTCAAGAGGCGCTCACGCGAACGATCGAGCACCGCGAAATCTTTCACGACGAGATGCTCGATCTCATGCGCCAGATCATGAGCGGTCAGGTCTCGCCCGTGATGATCGCCGCGATCATCATCGGTCTGCGGGTGAAGAAGGAGACGATTGGGGAGATCACCGCGGCCGCTCAGGTGATGCGCGAGCTTGCGACCAAGGTCGCAGTGAAGGATCCGGACAACCTGGTCGACATCGTCGGGACGGGCGGCGACGGGGCGCACACCTTCAACATATCCACGGCCTCGATGTTCGTCTGCGCGGCGGCGGGCGTCCGTGTCGCCAAGCACGGGAACCGGGCGGTGTCCTCTCAGTCGGGCAGCGCCGACGTCCTGGAGGCGCTCGGCGCAAACATCAACCTCAAGCCCGAACAAGTCGGGCGATGCGTGGACGAGGTGGGCGTGGGCTTCATGTTCGCGCCGGCGCATCACGCGGCGATGAAGCATGCCGCCCCGGTGCGGCGCGAGCTCGGCGTGCGCACCATCTTCAACATCCTTGGTCCTCTGACCAATCCCGCTGGCGCACAGAGGCAGGTGATGGGCGTTTTTCACCAGGACCTTGTGGGAATCCAGATCCGGGTGCTCCAAAGGCTCGGCGCGCAGTGTGGCATGACCATCTACGGCCTCGAAGGGCTCGACGAGATATCGGTGAGCGGCCAGACGATGATCGGCGAGCTGAAGGACGGCAAGATCACCGAATATCTCGTTCACCCGGAGCGATTCGGCCTGCCGGTCCACGACCCCAAGGCCTTGCGAGTTTCGACAGTGGAAGAATCGCGCAAGGTCGTCGTCGCCGCGCTCGAGAACGCCGGCGGGCCCGCGCGCGACATCGTTGCCCTGAACGCGGGCGCGGCGATCTATGTCGGCGGGCGGGCTCCGACGTTCGAAGACGGAGTGGAGCGGGCGTTCGAGTTGCTTAAGAGCGGCGCGGCGCGCGCCAAGCTCGATGCCTTCGTCAAATTCACTCAGCAGCTCGCGCGTGGCTGACATCCTCGAGAAGATCCTCGCCGTCAAGGCCGCCGAAGTCGCGCAGGCCAAGCATGCCGTGAGCGCGGCGGCCGTGCGGCGCCGCGCGGAAGCGGCGGACACGCCCCGGGATTTCGCTGGCGCTCTGCGCGGCAGGATCGCAGCGGGGCGGCCGGCGGTCATCGCCGAGATCAAGAAAGCGAGCCCGAGCAAGGGTGTGCTGCGGGAAACGTTCGACCCCGCCGCGATCGCCCGCTCTTACGCCCGGCACGGCGCGGCGTGCTTGTCTGTCCTAACGGATCGCCAGTTCTTTCAGGGCGCCGCCGCGGATCTCGTCGCGGCGCGCGGCGCCTGCGAACTGCCGGTGCTGCGCAAGGATTTCGTGGTCGAGCCCTACCAAGTATTCGAGTCCCGCGCGCTGGGCGCCGATTGCATCCTGCTCATCGTCGCCGCGCTCGAGCTGCCGCGCATGCGGGAGCTCGAAGCGACGGCGCAATCGCTGGGCATGGCGGTGCTGGTAGAGGTGCACAACCGGGCCGAGCTCGACCTTGCTCTCAGCCTCGCCACGCCCCTCATCGGCATCAACAACCGCGATCTGAGGACATTCGAAACCAGGCTCGAAACCACCCTGGCGCTCGCCCCGGGCATCCCGGCACCCCGGATCCCGGTAACCGAAAGCGGAATACTGTCGCGCGAGCACGTAGCCCAGCTCCGAAAAGGGGGGGTGCAGGCCTTTTTGGTCGGCGAAGCGCTGATGCGGGCGCCCGAACCAGGGGTAGAGCTGGCGCGCTTGTTCGTAAGTGATTGAATAAAAAATATAATATTATCTTGTTGCGGAAATACCACGAGCCTCGCCGTTTCGGGTGCAAAAAATCACACTTGTTATTGAGGTTGCAAGATCCGATTGGCAGAATTGCAACAACCCATGTTCAGGGTTAAAGCGGGCGGTGCGACTCGCTGCCCCCGAGTCAATTGAAGAGGAGACACTCTCGATGAACAAGAAGCTAATAGTACTGGCGGTTGCAGGGGCGCTTGGCGCTCCGGGTCTTGCACTCGCTCAGACCTCGAACACTCCCACCAGCATCGTGCCTTCCCCGGGTGTGGCGTCGAGCAACGGCATCACGCTCTACGGTCGTCTCGACGAGACCATCATGGCCAACAAGTTCAGCTCCAACGCGACCGGCACGATCCAAGAGTTGAAGAAGGGCGACGTTTACTCGCCCGGCAACGCGATGGGCGTGCGCGGTAGGGAAGATCTGGGTGGCGGCACCGCGGCCTGGTTCCAGCTCGAAATCGGCGTCTGGCCGGATGCGCGCATGGAAGCTGGGGCAACCACCGGCAATAACTGGGGTGGCCGGAACTCCGCGATCGGCTTCTCGAGCGGGATCGGCGACGTGCTGGCCGGTAACTGGGACACGCCGTACAAGCAGACCTTCGGCGTGTGGAACTCCATGACCTCCGGCGGCTTCTCGGCCGCGGGTATCCTCGTGGGTAACGGCGACTCGACCGGCGCTCTGACCAACGCGAACTGCACGAATACCGTCAGCAACGCCACCGGCACCGTCACCACCGCACCAAATGGCGTGTGCGTGACCGAAGCAACGTCGAACGGCACGGCCTTTTCGCGGCGCATCAACAACTCGGTCCAGTACTGGTCTCCGATCATGGGCGGCTTCCAGGTCAAGCTGATGACGGCGCTGGCGAACTACCAGGCTCCGGGCAACGCAGCGTTTGCGTCCGGATTGCCGAAGGCGCAGGAATACTCCGCCAACGCAACCTGGGTTCGCGGGCCCATCTCGGTCGGCCTCGGCTATGACTCCCACAAGGGCCTCCGTCCCAATGCTGCCGCGGGCGGGGACCCCAACCCGAAGGACACCGGGTTGCAGCTCGGCGTAAAGTTCAATTTCGGGCCGGGTGAAATCGGTGTGGGTGCGGAGAAGCTGAGCTATGCGAACACCTCCGCAACCGCAGCGAGCAACGAGATGGATGTGCAGTCGTGGGTGGTGAACGGCCGTTTCAACATCGGCCCGGGCGCGATTTTTGCCAGCTACTCGGCAAGCGACACGAAGAGCTGCACGAACGCCGCCGCGGCTGCCGTTAGCATCGGCAGCGCGACGTGCGGCGCGAAGCCGAAGATGTACACCCTCGGCTATGACTACGTCCTGTCGAAGCGCACCAAGATGTACGTGGCCTACAGCAAGATCGACAACGGCACCACCACGCTTGCCAATGGCACGGCCGTCGGTTCGACTTACTACTACATCGCCGGCCCGGCAGCGAACAACAACGCGGGCACGAACGGCGGTCTTGCCGCTGGCACGGACGTGACCTCGTTCGGTGTGGGTATCCAGCACGTGTTCTGATCTGACAGCAAAGCTGCAAGTAAAAAGGCGCCTTTGGGCGCCTTTTTTTTCCCCTCGGCTACCGCAAGCGGCGGTATGCTTTGCAAATGGTTTCTCTACCCCGTGGCCTCCCGGATCCGGACCGGTGCATCGCAGAGCTCGACAAGGTCGTGCACATCCTTTTCGGTGATGCGGTCGCCCGCAGGCCGAGCCCGGCAGAAGGAGTGTCAGAGGACAACCTCGATTCCGAGACGCGTCGGCACGCTGCGGCGCTCATGCGCGTGAATCACTGCGGCGAGGTCTGTGCGCAGGCGCTCTATCAGGGTCAGGCTCTCGCATCCCGGAACCCGTCGATCAGGCAGACCTTGGGCGAAGCTGCGCGGGAGGAAGGCGATCACCTGGCATGGAGCGCCGACCGGGTGCGCGAACTCGGCGGTCGGTTGAGCTTGTTGAACCCGATTTGGTACGCGGGCTCGTTCGCGCTGGGGTTTGCGGCAGGTCGCGTCGGCGACGGCTGGAACCTCGGCTTCCTCGCGGAGACCGAGCGCCAAGTCGAAGAACACCTGCAGGGCCACGTCGAGCGGCTCGCAGGCCGCGATGCCAGAACGCGCGCGGTCGTCGAGGCAATGCAGCAGGAGGAGGCGCAACACCGGCGGCACGCCGAGACGCTCGGGGCCCGGCAGTTGCCCGAAGCGGTGCGCCGCGCGATGCGGCTGGCCGCGCGGGTGATGACGACGCTGTCGTACCGGATCTAGACCTATCTATTCGGCCACGATCTCGTAGTCGTGCGAGATCGCGGCTGTCTTTCCCAGCATGATCGAAGCCGAGCAGTACTTGTTGTGGGAGAGCTTGATGGCGCTCTCTACCAGGGACGGCTTCAGGCTCTTCCCGCGCACCACGAAGTGCATGTGAATCTTCGTGAAGACCTTGGGATCGGTGGCCGCGCGCTCGGCAGCGAGCAGGACGTCGCAGCCCAAGACGTGCTGGCCGCTCTTCTTGAGGATCGCGACAACGTCGGATGCGGTGCAAGCTCCCGTGCCGGCCAGCACCGTCTCCATGGGTCGCGGACCGAGGTTGCGCCCGCCGACGTCAGGCGCCCCGTCCATAACGAAGGCATGGCCGCTCTCGGTCTCGGCGACGAAACTCATCCCCTCGGACCCGATCCATTTCACCTTGCATTCCATTTGTGTTTTCTCCGAGTGACCGTAACTAAAAGTCTGAATAGATGACGAATATCTTCAAGAACGACCCCGTTTGCGGCGATGCAGCAGGTATTTCTTGCACTGCAGCAAATCCCGCATATAATGCCTCTGTCTTGGGCGTTCATCGCCCAGTCTCCTCCACCCTCCTCCTTTGGTGGATTTCAGCGCAGCCCGCAAACGCTGCGCTTTTTTTTGGCTGGGGAGATTCGCTCGACTGTGTTTGACACTTGGGTACTTGTTCAATAAAATCACGCCCTTCCGCCAGAAGTTAGGCCGCATTCTCAATATTTTCGATGACTACGTTTTCAGCCAAGCCCCACGAAGTGAATCGCGACTGGTATTTGGTCGATGCCAGCGGCAAGGTGCTCGGGAGACTCGCCGCGGAAATCGCGCGTCGGTTGAGAGGCAAGCACAAGCCGGAGTTTACGCCTCACGTAGACGTGGGCGACTACATCGTGGTGGTCAATGCAGGCAAGCTTCGCGTCACGGGCAATAAAGCCGAGGCGAAGACGTACTACCGGCACAGCACCTACCCCGGCGGAGTATACGCGACCACTTTCGCCAAGATGCAGGCGCGGTTCCCGACGCGGGTCCTCGAGGTGGCGGTGAAGGGCATGCTTCCCAAGGGACCCCTCGGCTACGCGATGCTCAAGAAATTGAAGGTCTACGCGACCGAGCAACACCCTCATTCGGCGCAGCAGCCCAAAGCTTTGGAGATCAATGCATGATCGGGCAGTACTACTACGGAACGGGGCGGCGCAAGAGCGCCGTCGCGCGCGTGTTCATCAAGCCGGGCAAAGGCGATTTCACGGTCAACGATCGGCCTGCCAACGAGTACTTTGCCCGGGAAACTGGGCAAATGGTCGTTCGCCAGCCCTTGGTGCTGACGGAGAAATTGACTCAGTTTGATGTCATGGTTAACGTCTCGGGCGGCGGCGAATTCGGCCAGGCCGGCGCAGTTCGTCACGGTCTGACGCGCGCGCTCATCGAGTACGATCCGGCGCTCAAGCCGGTTCTCAGCAAGGCCGGGCTCGTGACTCGCGACGCCCGCGAGGTCGAGCGAAAGAAGGTCGGTCTGCACAAGGCGCGGCGGCGCAAGCAATACTCCAAACGCTGATGTTCAAGGAATTGAGCACGAAAGCCGCCGCAAGGCGGCTTTTTTGTTTGTCGTTCGCAGCACTAGGGTTCCCGGCGGTCGCTGCGATATCGAATTGAGGAAGCAAATGATCAAGGTCGGCATCGTCGGGGGGACGGGTTATACCGGAATCGAGCTGCTGCGGATTCTCGCCCGCCATCCGGAATCGAATCTTGTCGCGATCACGTCGCGCAAGGAAGCCGGGACGACGGTTGCCGAAATCTTCCCGAGTCTGCGGGGCGTCACCGATCTGTCCTTCTCGGACCCCGCCAAGGCGGACCTGAACGGCTGCGACATTGTATTTTTCGCGACGCCCAATACTGTCGCAATGGGCGAAGCGAAAGCGCTGTTGGAGGCCGGGGTTCGCATCGTGGACCTATCGGCGGATTTCCGGATCCGCGACGTTTCGGTCTGGGAGAAATGGTACGAGGTTAAGCACGTCGCGCCCGAGCTCTTGCAGCAGGCCGTGTACGGCTTGCCGGAAATCAATCGCGACAAGATCAGGAACGCCCGCCTGGTTGCAAACCCCGGGTGCTATCCGACTGCGGTCCAGCTCGGACTGTTGCCTCTGCTGGACGCCGGGACCGTGGACCTCGCGCACCTCATCGCGGACGCAAAGTCGGGGGTGAGCGGCGCGGGCAAGAAGACCGAGGAGTATCTAATGTTTTCCGAGGCGTCGGACAATTTCAAGGCTTATGGGGTTTCGGGTCATCGTCATTGGCCCGAGATCGTCCAGGGTCTCGCCGCAGTGGCTGGAAAGAGCATCGGCTTGACCTTCGTGCCGCACCTCGTCCCCATGATTCGCGGAATACACGCCACTCTCTACGCGCGAATTACGAAGACCGCCGATTTCCAGAAAATCTTCGAGGATCGCTACCAAGGCGAGCCCTTTGTCGACGTGCTTCCCGCTGGGAGCGAGCCCGACACGCGCTCGGTTCGCGCCGCGAACTCGTGTCGCATCGCGGTTCACCGCCCGCAAGGAGGGGACACCCTCGTCGTGCTTTCCGTGATCGACAACCTGGTCAAGGGCGCGTCAGGTCAGGCGGTGCAGAATATGAATATCATGTTCGGGCTGGAGGAGACCATGGGTCTGTCGCACGTCGCAGTGGTGCCCTGAGCCAAGGATCTCGATGCTCAAGCTCCTCAAGCAATTCCGCCAGCGATTCGGAATCTCGGCACCGAAGATGACGGTGCAGACTCACGTTGCTTGGTATTGGCGTTGGCTGGGCATGCTGGTGTTCCTCTCGCTCGCCCTCGCGGTCGCAGCGTGGATGTACGACGCGGGACGCCGCTTCGCCGGTTTCGATCGCAGCGAGCTGCAAAACGAATTTGCCCGGCTCCGCGACTCGATGACGCGGCTCGAGAGTGAGGCCGCCAGGCTGCGCTCGATCGCCAACGCAAGCGAATCGCGACTGAAGATCGAGCAGACGGCGCAGAACCAGCTCGCCGCCCAGGTAAAGACTCTGGAAGATGAAAACAATCGGCTGAAGGAAGATCTCGCGTTTTTCGAAAATCTCGTTCCGGCCGAGCGGCGCGGCGAGAAAGTCAGCATTCACCGATTCAAGGTGGAACGCGACGTGCTACCCGGCGAATTTCGCTACCGGTTGCTGGTTCTTCAGGGGGGCAAGCTCGACCGCGAGTTCCACGGCTCGCTACAGCTTGTGGTGGAAATGCAACAGGAGGGGAGGGATGCTACAATGGTCATCCCTGACTCAAGCGATGCGGGGAACTCGGTTTTCAAGCTGAATTTCAAGTATTTTCGCCGAGTCGAGGGGACGTTTCGAGTTCCAGCGGGCGCAAAGGTGCGTACGATACAAGCGCGCATACTTGAGAACGGTTCGGGCGAGGCTCGCGCCAGCCAGAACGTCAACCTTTCTTAGCAGGCAGGGAACGCTATGTTTCGAAAGCAACCGAGCAAGCCGCAGAACCGGATCGACAGCCTGATCGGGGTAGGTACCAAGATCGAAGGTAACGTGAACTTCACTGGCGGCTTGCGAGTCGACGGCGAAGTAATTGGCAACGTCACCGCGGTTTCGGATGAGCCCTCGACCCTGGTCCTCAGCGAGAAAGCGCGCATCGAGGGAGAAATAAGCGTTTCGCACTTGGTCGTCAACGGAGAGATCTCCGGTCCCGTCTACGTTGCCGAGTTCCTCGAACTTCAGTCGCATTCTCGCGTCAAAGGAGATGTGCACTACAACAGCCTGGAGATGCACCTTGGGGCGATAGTCGAAGGCCACCTCGTGCACCGCTCGGGTGAGTCGGAATCGAAGACGGTGGAGCTCAAGCTCGCG
>Ga0137410_10003961_pt1 | contig 10047 bp, 10 predicted proteins | sample CZODoug1_16funga_FD_108878 | JGI IMG/M metagenome (GOLD analysis project Ga0137410, IMG submission 108878) | Vadose zone soil fungal communities from Angelo Coast Range Reserve, California, USA - CZODoug1_16fungal (Illumina Assembly) | ecosystem: Environmental > Terrestrial > Soil > Vadose zone... | reverse complement strand
TTGAACTCGTGTTGCAACGAGCGTAGTTGAGCGTGCGCAGTTGGTGGCGCGCGTGGGGCAAGCATCCCGCCCGCGCGACGCTCGAAGGCGCGATTGCTTGATACGTTGCGAAACGTCTACGTTGTTTCTCAATTTCGCGACGACTCGACCACGGAGATCGCAGCAATGCCGGCGCTTCTCGAAAGCCAGCACGTTCGCCCGCGCATCGACGAGGGCGCGGTCGCGGCGATCGTAGTCGACGAATACGGCAACGTGCTCGAGGCGACCAGTGGTGCGGCCGCCATGCTCGGTTTTGAGCCCGCGGAACTCTACGGCCACGGCCTGAGCGAGATGGCCGCCGAAGGCTGGTCGTGGGTGGTGCGCAACGCGTTGCTGCGCCTGGTATCAGGCTCCGCCGATCCATTCGACCTGCTGCTGCGTGGACGCAGCGGACGGCGCACGCTGGTGCAGATGATCCCGCGCCCGTTGATCCGCAACGGCGGCGCGTTGCAGTACCTCATCGTGTGGCTGGAACAAGGAAGCGCCTCCAGCGCTCCGCCGCCGAGCACCGAGTCCGAGGCGGAGTTGCGCCGCCTTGCCTACGGCCTGCTCAAGACGCATGAGGTGGAACGTGGCCGGGTCGCGTCCGAATTGCACGATGGTGTCGGCCCGCTGGTCACGATGGCCAAGTTCATGGTCGAAGATGCGATCGGGCGCCTCGCCCGCGGCGCGTACAGCGAAGCGTCGACCCTGCTCTTGAGCACCGTTGCACGCCTGCGCGATGCACTCGCGGACGTACGCCGCATTTCCACCGACCTGCGGCCGAGTTCGCTCGACGATCTTGGCCTGCTGCCGACCATCGAGTGGTATTGCCGCCACTTTACCGAGGCCTATCCCGGCGTCCGCGTCACGTGCGATCTGAAGGTCGACGAGGACACGATCACCGACGACCTGAAGCTCGACATCTTCCGCATCGTGCAAGAAGCGTTGACCAACATCGGCCGGCACGCGCAAGCGCAGGAGGCGCGCGTGATCCTGGCGCACGCCGAGGATCAGCTGCAGCTGCGCATCGAAGACGATGGCAAGGGCTTTGACGTGGCGCTGATCCGGCGCGGCGAGCCCAACGTCATGGGCGTTGGCCTGCACAGCATCAGCAAACGCGTCGACGCGACCGGCGGTACGTTGTTGCTGGAGTCTTCGGCGTGGCACGGCACTGTGATCGGTGCCTCGTGGGCGCTGACACCGGCACCGGTACCGCAGCTGCAACCGCAGGAGCTCGACTCGCGCGGCGCGTAGCGCGGGTCAGCTGTCGGCGGGGGCGAGCGGCGCGCTGATGCGCGCGTCCGGGTTGTTGAACAGCCGCGACACTGAACCAGGGCGCTCGATCAGCCCGCTTTCCAACGCAACCAGGGTCAATTCGGCCACGTTGCGCAACCCCAGCTTGCGCATGACGCTGGCACGATGTTTTTCGATCGTTTTCGGGCTGACGTTCAGGTACTCGGCGGCACCGCGATTGGTGCGGCCTTCCGCGATCAGCTTCAGGATGCTGCGCTCGCGTGCCGTGAGCTTGTTCCAGGGCGACGGTGACGCAGCGGGCGCTGCCGTCTGCCCGCCGTTGATCAGCGCATCGACCAGGTGACCGGACACGTCCGCCGACAAAAACCGCTTGCCCACCGCGACACTGCGCAAAGCGAGCACTAGCTCCTCGTAGGACGCATCCTTGAGCACGTAGCCGTCGGCGCCGGCGCGCAGTGCCTCGCGCACGTATTCGTCGGTCTTGTAGGCGGTGAGCGCGATGACGCGTATCTGCGGCAGGCGGCGCTTGATCTGCGCGGTCGCTTCGATGCCGTTCATGCCGGGCATTGACAGGTCCATCATGATGAGGTCGGGCATCAGTGACAGCGCCAGCCGCACCGCTTCCTTGCCGTCGCGTGCCTCGCCGACCACATCGAAGTCCGGCAGCGTCGAGACCAGCGAGCGCAGGCCCTGGCGCAGCAGGTTGTGATCCTCGACGATCATGATGCGTTTTTTCATGACGGGGCCCATTCGCAGGAGAAGTAGAGCACGTTTTACGAGGCTTGCGCCGACGTTGGTTTCGGTGGTACGGCGCGCTGCCCGCCGCGTGGCGGGACGAACACGAACTGCCATTGTTCGTACGATGGCGCCCCTTCGAACTGCTGATATCGCAAGGGGAAATTGGCCGTTTTCAGCGGTGCATTCTTGGAGGGCGACTGCACGCCGGATATGCCTCCCCCCTGGCGCAGCAGGATCAACGCTTCGCCCGTGATCGGATCGGCGTACAGGCGGCGCAGGTGCCGCACCGGCGTGGGGAACCGATCATCGGCCAGCAAAACCTCGAGCGAAACCGGCAGCGTCTTGACGCGCCCCGGCGTGGCGCGCCAATAAGACTCGATCGCGCGCCGATACTGCTCGCCGACGAACAGCAGTTCGGTTTCGCGCTCGCGCTGACGAACGGTCGCCCACACCTGCGCGGCGAGAGCCGTCGCCAACGAAGCGAGCGCGAGGAACAGCAGCAGCGCGAGCAGGACCAGGCCGCGCGAATTGCGCCTGCAGAAACGGCCGTCAGCGCGCACTGGTGCCTCCCGCCGCTTGAACCTGCCCGCCCTGCGCGTCCGCCCGCGGCGCGCCCGCCTCGCCCGGCTGCGGTGCTGCGCTGCGGACGTCGTAGACGAGCCCTTGGGCCGCATCCTCCGGCGGCACGACGGCCCAGTTCGGCAGTTCGGTCACCGGGTCGACCGGGATGGCGCGCAAGTACTTTTTCTTCACCAGGTCGTCCAACTCATCCGGGTACTTGCCCGTGTCGCCGTAGAACTTGTCGAGTGCGTCGCGGATCGTGGCGAGGTTCTGGCGCTGCACGTTGAGCTTGCCGTTTTCGATCGAGTGGAAGTAGCGCGGCACCGCGATCGTGAGCAGCAATGCAACCAGCGCCAGCACGATCGTCAGTTCGATCAACGTGAATCCGCGCCGCAAGGTCATTTCGCGCTGCCTCCTACCATTGCCGGTACGGCACGCCATTGCTGCCCACGCGCGGCGAGTTCGAGGCAACGTCGAAGACGTCGCCGCCGGACTGCGGGTCATCGGGCGGGCTGCCATAGCTGCGGGTTGCCCATTGCTGCCCGGGCGGAACGCTCGCATCAGGCGCGAACGGATCGCGCGGAATCCGGCGCAGGAAGACGACACGCGGCGGTGCCCCGGGGGTTGTTTCGCGCGCTGCCTCGACGCCGTCGACCAGCACCTCCAGCGTGGGTGGATAACCCGATTCGAGCGCCGTCCTGGTGATCTGGCCCGATTCGGTGGCGGTCTTGTAGGCATCCAGCGCCGTGCGGAGCGTCCGCAACGCACCGCGCAATTCGACCTCCTTCATGCGCGTGGCCGTCACCTCGTACAGCGGCAGAGCCGTCAGCGCGACCACGCCGACCAGCGCCAGCGTGACGATCAACTCGATCAGTGTGAATCCGCGCACACGCACGTCGCTCTCCGCTACGAACCCGTAACGCGCAGCGTCAAGGGCGTCGATCGGATGGAGGCCGCAATAGCGCCCGAGTCATCCTTCACATCCTGTTTCGCGATCGTCAACTGCGCCTGCTTCCAGGCCACGAGCGAGGAAAAGCGCAACAGCAGCAGATCGCCCTGGCCGCGCAAGCTCCGGCTTTCGGCGGTGCGCGTCTCGAGCCGGATGAGCCCGCTCGCGGCGTCGACCGACGTCACCTGCACGGTCGCACCATTTTTCTGCGCGAATTCACCAGGCTGTGCATCGACGAATGCGAGCACCAGAGGATCGAAGTGGATTTCCAACGGCAACGTGTGCAGGTCCGCGGGCGAATTCATGCGCAGCAAGACGCTGAATTCTTCGCCGACCTTCACCCGGAACGGGCCCAGCCATGTGAGCACGAGTGGAGGCCCGTTGCCTGCTGCAGCGATCGGCGGCGCGGCTGCACCTGCTGCTGTTGCGGTTGCTCCTGTCGCGGGCGCGGAACTCTGCGGCGCCACGGGCTGCGGTTCGACCTTTGGTGCAGAGGCGCCTTCCGCCGCTGAACCGGGCGTTGCGCCCGCGTCGGTGCCGGTCGACTCGGGCGCGACCGGCGCAGGGACGACGCGCGGCGCGGGCGCAACCGTGGGTGTTTGGGGCACGCCGACGGTGGTGGCGCCGCCCGCAGCACCGACCGGATCCAGGCGCAACGGCATTTCACGCATCATCGTTTCGGAGCCGGAGAACACGTCGCGATAGCGGCTCTCGGCGACGCCCGCGCCGCGCACTATGTGCGGGGTGATCGAAAGTACGATCTCGGTCTTGCTGTTGTTACCGCTGTCGCTGCGAAAGAGCCGGCCGAGGACCGGCAGCTGGCCAAGCCCCGGTACCTTGTTGGCGGAGTTGCGCTCCTGGTCGCTGATCAGCCCGCCTAGCACCTGCGTCTCCCCGTCGCGCAGGCGCAGCGTGGTCGACGCGTTGCGGGTGCCGATCTGGTACGCGAGCGTGCTATTGGCGCTGCCGTCGCCGATCTGTTTGACGATGTTGCTCACCTCGAGGTTGAGTTTGATCCCCACATCTCCCTCGAGGTAGACACGCGGTTCGACTTCGAGCTTGATGCCGACGTCGATGTATTGCACCGACCCGGTGACGACGGAGTTGGTGCCGACCGGCGTCACGCTGTTGGTGATCACCGGCACTTTGTCGCCAATCAGGATGCGCGCCTTCTCCCTGTCACGCGCGCGAATGCGCGGGCTGGCGAGCAGGTTCGCGTCGGTATCGCTCAGACGCAGATTGAGACCAACTGCGAGCGGCGTGATGGTGAGCTGATCGCGCGTCAGGTTGCGGAATGCGCCGATCGTGTTGGCAGCGTCGGGTGTTCCGATGGTCGCTCCCGTCGGCCAGGCAATTCCGAGGTCGAGCAGGCGTTCGCGCGAGACTTCGACCACCTCGACCTCGAGCATCACTTCGGCATCGGGCAGGTCGTGCGCCAGCACGACCTTTTCGGCCACCGCGACGGCATCCGGCGTGTCGCGGATCACAAGCGTGTTGCTGCGCTCGTCGAGCGCAACGTCCTTCATCTTCAGCACCGACTTCAGCACGTTTTGCAGGTGCTTGGCGTCGCCGTTGGAGATCTGGAACGTGCGCACCTTCAGGTCCTGGTACTCCTTCTGTTTGGCCGGCGTGGCCGGATAAATGAACATCGTGTTGGCGTTCAGCACCTTCTTCTCGAGCTGGTTCTGCAGCAGGATCAGGCTGACCGTGTCTTCGACCGACGCGTCGCGCACGAAGATCGTGGTCTTCAGATCCGCACGCACGTCGCGATCGAGGATGACATTGAGCCCCGTCGTCCGCGAAAGTGCCTCGAACACCATGCGCACGTTGGCGTCGCGAAACTGCAGCGTGACCGGGCGTTTCATGACCGAGGACGCCGCAAGACGCGCCTGGCGTGCCTCTTCGGCCTTGTCGACCCGAGCCTGCATCTGCACCAACGCGCGGCTGATGGTCTGGCTCGCCGGGTTGTCCGCCAGCGCGGCACGCAGCCGGTCGCGCGCGGCTTCGAGTTGGCCGGTTTCAGCCTGTTTTTCGGCTTCGGCCACCAGCGTGCGAAAGCGCTGTTCCTGGTCCAGCGCGGCCACCGCTCGCCGCACGGTTTCGTTGCTGGGGTCGTACTTCAGTGCCGCGACGAAGCGCTCGCGCGCTGCGACGATATCTCCGTTGCGCAACGCGTCTTCGGCGCGCGCGACCGTGGCAGCGACGAGTCGCGTTACCTGGTTGCGATAGTCGATGCGGTAACGCGCGTTGTTCGGTTCGAGCTGCAGCGCCTTCTCGAGCTCGGCCAATCCGTGTTCGCGGTCGCCCTGTTCGATGAGCTCCATGCCGCGCGTGTGCGCCGTCTGGCCGGCACAGCCGGCAAGCGACAGCGAGAGCGCTACGAGCAGCGCCAGCCCGGCCTTGCGGGAAAAGCGTAGAAGCGTCACTGGCGGCCTCCGGTAGCGGTCAGGCTCTGGCGCTCGTTGAGCGGCAGGTAGGTCACGACGATCTCGCGCTCGGAGAGCGACTCGATCCGGTATTCGTTGTCGACGACGTCGCCGGCGGAGACAACGAGCAAAACGTCGCCGCGCGCAAGGAACGCCGCGGGCTTGGGGCCGCCCTTTTCCAGCAAACCGACGAACGCAAACGGCAGCGGCGGCGCTTTCGGCGCAGGCGGCGGTGGTGGCGGCGGTGCTGCGACCACCGGCGGCGGTGGTGGCGGTGGGGGCAGGAATGAAACGGCGACGAACGGATCGGCGGCAGGCTGTACCACTACTTCGGCGCGATTCGGTGCCGTCAGCGCAACGGCCGCGTTTTTCGCGCGTGTCTTGTCGGTTGCAGCAACCGCGGTGCGGCCCGTTGCCGGGCGGCGCAGTTCGACTCCCGCATCCTCATCTGCGTGCGGTGCGAGCGCGTAGGCAACGGCAAACGCCGCGGCACCGGCCGCGACCAGAAACAGCGCGCGCCGCGTGCCGGGCGTCACGGTTGCGCCAGTGTCTGCTTCAGTGACCGCCAGCGCACTTGCGTGGCGCGCGACAACGTTCGCGGCAGCGCCCACGTCCGCTTGGACGATTGCACCGGGTTCGTTGCCGGATGCGGATGCCATGTCAGTCCTCGCGATAAAACAGCGTCAGGTGAACGCGCGCGTCGAGCAGATCGCCGCTCGCGCGCTCCATACGCAGGTCGACCAGGCTTGCGTGCGGCAGCTCGTTGAGCACCGACGCCACGAAGGCACGAATCGCGGGGTAACTGGCGCGCACCGGAAGGATCACGTCATAGGTCGCGAGCCGCGTTTCGGGTTGGCGTCCTGCGACGTAGTCACCGCGCAGCAGGCGGACCTGCTCGCGCTGCGCAACGCGGAAAACCACCCGCAGGTCCTCGACGTTGCGCGTTGCCTGGGGAAACCAGTCACGGAACCGCGCCATCTGCGTCGCCGGATCGGGTGGCTGGTCGAGCAGGCGTGCGCGGGTTCGTGTGCTCTCTGCCGCCGTCTGGGCGCGCAGCACGTCCGCGTCGTCGGCTACATGCGGCGCCCACCATGCGGCCATTCCGGCCGCAGCAAGCAGCAGCAATGCGGCCGCGCCGGTGGGCCCGAGCATGGCCCGAGTGCGCAGCAGCCGCAGCGTGGTCCTGCGCCGCAGCAGCGTCAGCGCGCTCATCGCGGGCCTCGCGCGGGATCGGCATTGCTGGCCTGCGTCGGCGACGCGGCGCTGGCCGCTGGGCTTGGCGTAACCGCACCGCCGCCCCACTTCGCCTGCACCTGGAACCGGATCGGCGCACCCGGTTGTTGCACCTGGACCTGATGCGACGTCAGCACCACGTCGCTCAACGCGCGTCCTTGCAGCTGCTCGAGGTATTCCAGCATGGCCGCGAAATGGCGCGCATCCGCGGTGATGCGCACCGACTGGCGCGCCGCGATCGGCTCGATGATCTGCAGCGCGACGTCCTTGTTGCGGATCGTTTCGATCGACTGCAGCAGGTCCGGCCAGGGCGCGGTGAGTCCGCGTGCGACCGTTCCTGCCGACTGCAGCCCGGCGGCGTTGGATGCGCTGCGGCGCGCGCTGTCGACGACCGGCACCGCGCCGCGCTGCATGACCGAAACCAGTTCGGCCTTTTCCTGCCGATAAGCGTGCCACGCGATTGCAAATTGCGCGCCGCCCGCCACGACTGCCAGCGCAGCCAGCGCAAGCAAGGCGCGGCCGAAACCCGCCGGCGCCGGCGGAGCGACAAAATCGATGACGAGGCGCTGTGGGACCACGGCTGCCTCAGTGCGTCGCCGCGCGGCGACGCGCCTTGACCCAGGACGGCGGACGCACGCGGGCCCAGCGCGGATCGTGCGCAGCGTGCCCGTCCTCGGGCATGGCGTCGAGCACGTAGTCGGTCGGGGCGGTCGTGTCGTCACCGCGCGCGCGCATGACACCCGCTGCGGCGCTGGACAAGCCCACGGTATCTCCGCCCCCAAGCTCGAAGCGCGTGGCGCGGATCACGCCATCGATCAACACCGCGATCTGCGCGCCGGCCTCGCGGCCGACCGCGAACACGACGCGATGTCCGGTAAAAGCGCTGCGCTGCGCGTTGTAGACCGCCACGAACTCGCCGGTCACCGACTTCAGGGTGAGTCCGGCCGCGGCGAAGGCCGCCTTCAGCTTGCCGAGCGTGCTGCGTGGCACCGCCATCGCGAAGACGCCGCGTCCGTCGCCCTGCCATTGCCAGCGCACGGCGAGCGACCCGGGGTGAACGCCGGCGACGTCTTCCAGCGTGGCGGCGACCGCCGCGCCGGCGGCGCGCGGTGAAACGCGCAGCAGGTCGATCGCAACGACGTCGTAGATGATCCAGGCATCCGCGAGCACTACGTCGCATGCGAGGCCGCGCAGATCACCGGCCTCGGCGCGCAGCGCACGCAGCGCCTCGCCGAGCGCCGCGATGGCGCCATCGAGGCCGCCAGCACCGCCGATCGATTGCGACACGCCGCGCAGCAACTGGCGGCGCCAGCCGGCAAGCAGGTCGACCGTCACCTGCTGGGTGCCGAAGTACACGCGCACCCGTTGCGTGCGGCGCCGAAGCACACGCTCAATCGATCGTGGTAACACGATTGACCTCCTCGAGCGTGGTTTCACCTGCGAGCACGGCGGCCACCGCAGCCTCGCGCAACGAGTGGTAGTCCTTCTCGCGCGCGGCGGTCTTGATGCGCGACAGCGGCGCGCGCTCGGCGAGCAGATCGCGCAGCGTGTCGCTCATCGGCAGCATTTCCGCGATCGCCTTGCGGCCCTTGAAGCCGGTGCCGCGGCAATGGGCGCAGCCCGCGCCGCGTTTGAAGCCGCACTCGCGCAGGTTGCGCACATGCACCTGCGAGCGCGCCAGCATCTGGTACTGCGGCGTATAGGGCTTCAGGCACTGGCGGCAGTTGAGGCGAATCAGTCGCTGCGCCACGATGCCCGACAGCGCCGAGACGAAGCTGTAGCTGTCCACTCCCATGTTGCTGAAGCGGCCGATCACGTCGAACACGTTGTTGGCGTGCACGCTCGTGAACACCTGATGCCCGGTCAGCGCCGCCTGCACCGCGATCTGCGCTGTCTCCGGGTCGCGGATCTCGCCCACCATGATCTTGTCCGGGTCGTGGCGCAGGATCGAACGCAGGCCGCGGGCGAAGGTGAGTCCCTTTTTTTCGTTGACCGGGATCTGCAGCACGCCCGGCACCTGGTATTCGACCGGATCCTCGATCGTGATGATCTTGTCCAGGCCCGTGTTGACCTCGGTCAGGGCGGCGTAAAGCGTCGTCGTCTTGCCGCTGCCCGTGGGTCCGGTCACAAGCAGCAGACCATGCGGTGCGGCGGCGATCTCACGGATGAAGGTCAACGTACCGGCGTCGAAACCCAGGTTGTCGAGTCGCAACGCATGTCCGACCTTGGTGAGATGGCGCCGATCGAGGATGCGCAGCACCGCGTCTTCGCCGAACAGATTGGGCATGATCGAGACGCGCAGGTCGATCTCTACCCCGTCGATCGCAACCTTGATGCGACCGTCCTGGGGGATGCGCCGCTCGGCGATGTCGAGTTCGGCCAGCACCTTGATGCGGGACAGCGCCTGGTGCGCGGCCTCCAATCCTTCCACCGCCCGGACCACGACGAGCACGCCGTCGAGCCGGTATTTGATCGCCAGGCCATGCGGGCTGGTTTCGAAATGAATGTCGCTGGCGTCGGACTTGAGCGCGTCGTGAATGATCGAGTCCACCAGCCGCACGATCGGGCTCTGGGCGGCACTGATCGCGCTGATCGATACCGACAACGCCGAGGACTTGCGCGCGCTCGCGGTGCCCGCTGCGAGGTGGACTGAATCCATGGCGCGCAACGAGCGCTCGGCGATTGCCAGGTATGCCTTCAGCTCCTCGGCGCCGGCAAGCGCCCAGGTGACCTTGGCAATTCCACGCGCGCGCAGCCGGTACGCAGCCCACGCGCGCGTGCGCGTATCGAGCGGGTCGGAGAGCGCAAGCAGGGTCTGGTTGGTGCCGCGCAAAGCGATGCAGTGGCGCTGTGTTGCCTCGACAT
>Ga0137410_10003958_pt1 | contig 10051 bp, 9 predicted proteins | sample CZODoug1_16funga_FD_108878 | JGI IMG/M metagenome (GOLD analysis project Ga0137410, IMG submission 108878) | Vadose zone soil fungal communities from Angelo Coast Range Reserve, California, USA - CZODoug1_16fungal (Illumina Assembly) | ecosystem: Environmental > Terrestrial > Soil > Vadose zone... | reverse complement strand
GGACACCGAGCACGCGTCGTGGTTGTGGGAGCGGCTGCGGCCGCACCACGACGCGATGGTGCTGGAGCGGATTCCCGACGATCTTCCGCCGCAGGCGGCGACTGCCGCGCTCGTCGAGCATCTCCGCCCGCTGCCGCTCGGGTCGATGGTCGCGCTGCCGTTGCGCATCGGCGGTGAGCTGATCTGCGCGCTCTTCTTCGAACACCGCGACAGCCACGAGTGGCCCGACGCGCTGCTCGATCGCCTGCGGCTGGTTGCGGCGCTCTTCGGCGGCGGGCTGCACCGCCGCAGCCAGGACGCGGCGCTCCGGCAGAGCCGGGCCGATCTCGAGCGCCTGGCGGCGCAGTACGAACGCGAAAAGGAGCCGTTCGACGACGACGCGGCGGCGCCGCAGTTCGACGGCATCATCGGCAAGAGCTCCGCGCTGCGGGCGGCGCTCCTGCGGGTGCAGGAAGTCGCGCCGACGACCAGTTCCGTGCTCCTGCTCGGCGAGACCGGGACGGGCAAGGAGCTGTTCGCCCGCGCCGTTCACGAGCATGGGCCGCGCCGGGCCAATCCGCTCGTCATCGTCAACTGCGCGGCGCTGCCGCCGACGCTGATCGAGAGCGAGCTATTTGGGCACGCGCGCGGCGCGTTCACCGGCGCTGTGGCGCTGCGGCAGGGGCGCTTCGAGCTGGCCCATCACGGCACGCTGTTTCTCGATGAGATCGGCGATCTGCCGGTCGACCTCCAGGCCAAGCTGCTGCGCGTGCTGCAGGAAGGCGCGTTCGAGCGCGTCGGATCGTCGCTGACGCAGAAGGTCGACGTGCGCATCATCGCCGCGACACACCGCGATCTCGCCAAGGCGGTCGGCGAAGGGGCGTTTCGCAACGATTTGTACTACCGCCTGAGCGTCTTCCCGATCCGTCTGCCGCCGCTACGCGAACGGCGCGAGGACATTGCCGCCCTCGTGTGGTCCTCCATCCACAAGCGACAGCGCGCGATGCACCGCTGGATCACCCGCGTGCCCGAGGGCGTCATGGAGGCGTTGAGGCGGCACGAGTGGCCGGGCAACGTCCGCGAGCTCGAGAACGTGATCGAGCGCGCGCTGATTCACTCGACGGGCGACACGCTCACGCTGCTCGACCAGCACTTCGACAAGGTGAGCGCCGACGTGCCGCGCGACGACACCACGCTGACGGCCATCGAGCGGACCCACATCGAGGAAGTCCTGCGCACCTGCCGCTGGCGCATCAACGGCCCGGGCAACGCGGCCGAACGTCTCGGGCTGCATCCGAACACGCTGCGGTTCCGCATGAAGAAGCTCGGAATCGTGCGGGAAGTGCCGGCAACCGATGTGCACGTCGCGAGCGCGTGAGCGCAAGCACGGAGGAGTCATGTCCGATCGCCCCTTCGTCATGTACGTCGCCGCCTACGGCCGCACGGCCGACGCCGAGCTCGACTACGACGTCGTCAAGCGGCTGTACTCCGGCGGCCGGCTTCCCGTCTACGACGCGACGCTCTTCGAGCGCGACGCGGAGGGCCGGCCGCAGACGGTCAACACGCTGGAGGGGCACTTCTTTCCGCCGTGTCTGATCCGCAGCCTTGCGAAAGGCACCGGCAGTCGGTCCGACGTGCTCGAGTGGCGCGGCTTGTCGGCCGACGATCTGGACAGCCTCGAGGCGCTCTTCCGGGAGGGCATCGCGTGGCTCATCGTCATCTCGGGAGTGCGCCTGGCGCAGGTGCTGAAGGATTCGGCGGGGCGCGTCATTCGCGACTTCGAGAAACCGCTCACGGCCGATATTGCCGGCCGGCCCGTTACCTCCGTCACTCACGAGCGACAGTGACGTCGCTCTCAGCATGCGGGCGTCGCCAGTCGCCGGATCCGGCCTGGCGTCGTGCCGCCGCGGCACGTCGATTGCGACACCACGGCTGCAAGACGCCGAACTGGGAGGCCACGGTGACCACACTGACCCTTCGTACGCTCACGACGCTGCTGCTCGCGGCGGCGACGATCGTCGCCGTGAGCGCACAGAAGGTTTCGCACGATTTCGACAAGCAGGCGGACTTCGGCGCGATCAAGACGTTCGCGTTCAAGCAGGGGACGCCGTCGGGCAATTCGCTCGTCGACAATCGCATCACGTCGGCGATCGCGGGCGCGCTCGCGGGCCGCGGCATGACCCGCGTCGACGCCGACGCCGACGTCTACGTCGTCACGCATCTGACCTTCGACAAGGAGAAGGACTTCACCGCCTACAGCACCGGCTACGGCCCGTACGGATGGTACTGGGGCGCCGGCTGGGAGACGACCGAGGTTCGCGTGCGCGAGATTCTGATGGGGACGCTCGTCATCGATCTCGTCGACGCGAAGAAAGGCGCCGTGATCTGGCGCGGGATGGGCGTCAAGGAAGTCAAGCCGCACGCGAAGGCGTCGAAGATCGACAAGAACGTCAACACGACCGTCGCGAAGATTCTGAAGAACTATCCGCCGAACCGCGCGTCGTCGTAACCGCCTGGCGGCCGCTCTCGCCGCCACTCGTGACGACGCGTGTCGTCACGCCTGCCGTCTCCCGGAATGACCGGCGCCGTTCCGGCTGAACCTCTCGCGGTCCCTCCTCACATCTGTTGGATCCGCAGCTGGCCACCGCGACAGCTGTGGACCGCGCCGAATGCCCTCCCGCTGTCGGCGTGATCACGACGGGCCGTGAGCCACCAGGGCGGTGAGCGACGCGCGCGCGTTTTCCGCCGAGTGGCGCGCGGGCCGAGAGGTGCAGGACTTGCACCGCACGCATCGTGGAGCCCGCCGTGGATCGCTGACATGAAACCACTCATCGCCATCATCACGATCTCGAGTGTCATCGCCTTCCAGACGGCGCCAACCGGCGCCGGCCAGTCGAGCCGCGCGACGCAGCCGTCGCCCGCGGCCCGCACGACGCGCGCGACGGCAGCGGCCGCCGACGGCGGCTGGCCTCGCACCTACACGACGGCAACAGGCGCGCGCGTTGTGCTGTATCAGCCGCAGGTCGCGAGCTGGAGCGATCAGAAACACATCACGCTGTACGCCGCGGCCTCGTACGCGTCGCCGGGCGCGCAGGCGCCGGCGCTCGGCACGCTCAAGATCGAGAGCGACACCAGCGTTGCGCTGGCCGACCGCCTCGTGAACTTCTCCGAGTTCCGGATCACCGAGTCGAGCTTTCCCACGCTGCAGAAGGACGCCGTGAAAACGGTCGTCGGCGAGATCATCGACTCCGTGCCGAGATCGCAGCGTGTCCTGTCGCTCGATCGCGTGCTCGCCAGCGTCGATGCCAGCCAGATCACGCCGCGCAACGTGAGCGGCGTGAAGGCCGATCCGCCAGTCGTGTTCTTCAGCCAGGTGCCGGCGGTGCTGGTCAACATCGACGGCGATCCGATCTGGAGTCCGATCGTGCAGAACGAGCTGCAATTCGCCGTCAACACGAACTGGGATCTGTTCCAGCATCCGCCGACGGGGCGCTTCTATCTCCGCGTCGACCAGTCGTGGCTGTCGGCGACGGCGATCAACGGTCCATGGGCGCGGGCAGGGACGCTTCCGGGCGCGTTTGCCTCGCTGCCGGCCGACGCCAACTGGGCCGACGTGAAGGCGGCGGTGCCGGGAAAGCCGATTGCGACCGGGCACCAGCCGGGGGTCTTCGTCAGCGCGCGTCCCGCCGAACTGATCCTCCTCGACGGCGCGCCCCGTGAGATCGCCGTGAAAGATACCAACCTCGTCTGGATCGGGAACACCGACAGCGACCTCTTCCGCATGGAACCGGGCGGGCCGCTCTACTGTCTCGTGTCAGGACGATGGTTCTCCGCGCCGGCGTTCACCGGTCCGTGGACGTTCGCGACGCCGAACCTGCCGGAGGACTTCAAGCGCATTCCGCTCGAGCATCCGCGCTCGCGCGTGCTGGCGTCCGTACCCGGAACGCGCCAGGCGCTCGAAGCGGTGCTGCTCGCGCAGGTGCCGCAGACGGCGGTCGTCAGCCGGAACGGGATCGCGGCGCCGGAGGTGGCCTATCAAGGCGGGCTGCCGCAGCTCGTCCAGATCGAGCGCACGAACGCGTCGCGCGCGGTCAACACCGACAAGGACGTGCTGAAAGTCGGTGACCTTTATTATCTGTGCTACCAGGGCGTCTGGTTCTTCGGCCCGTCGGCGACAGGTCCGTGGAAGGTCGCGGACTCGATCCCGAGCACGATCTACGACATTCCGATCAGCTCACCGGCCCACAACGTCACCTATGTGACCGTCGAAAACTCGAACGACGAGGCGGTCGAGTTCGCCACCCAAGCGGCCTACGAAGGGATGATGGTCGCGTGGGGCTGCGCGATGTGGGGCACCGGCTACTACTACGACCCGTACGTCTGGTGGGCCGGCGGCTATCCGGCGTACTTTCCGTACTACCCGACGTACGGCTACGGCGCGCGGTACAACCCGTGGACCGGCACCTACTCCCGCGGCGCGGCGGTCTACGGACCGTACGGCGGAGCGGGTGTCACCGCGCGGTACAACCCGTCGACCGGGACGTACGCGCGCGGCGCGGCGGCGTACGGACCGGGCGGCGCGCGCGGCATCGCCACGGCGTACAATCCTCGCACGGGCACGTCAGCGCAAACCGCTCAGGGCCGCAACGTGTACGGCAGCTGGGGATCGGCCGCCGTCCAGCGCGGCGATCAATGGGCCAACACCTCGCGCGTCACCAGAAACGCCACCGGCACGACGACGCGCGCGACGCAGGGAAGCGGCGGCGGCGAAGCGATCACACGTCGCGGACCGCAGGGTGGATCCGTCGTCGGGAAATCGGCGGGCGGCGACGTCTACGCCGGCCGCGACGGCAACGTGTACCGGAATCAGGGCGGCAGCTGGCAGAAGTACGGCGACGGCGGCTGGAGCAACGTCGAACGAGGGAATCAGCCCGTCGGCACGTCGGGGCAGTTGGGCACGCAGGCGCGTGAGCGCGCGGGCTCGAGCACGATCGACCAGCTGAATCGCGATCGCGGCGCGCGCGCCGAGGGCACGCAGCGGACGAAAGACCTCGGAAAGGCCAGCGGCGCGCGGGCCGGCAGTTATCGACCGAGCGGCGGCGGCTCTGGCGGCAGCCGCGGCTTCAGCGGCGGCGGCATGCGGGGCGGCGGGGGACGCCGCCGGTGATCCGGTTCGCGCGCGAGAGTCCGGGCCGCCGTCACGCGGCTCGGACCATCTGCGCGACGCGAGTGCCGCCGGGCGGCGTGCTCCCGTCCGCCCGTGGCACTCGCACCTAGTCCGATGCGCCGCTCGTCTGCGCGTTCGCAAGCGATCGTCTGGACCGTGCCGTCGGCCTACGCGGCCGCCGCGATCGCCGCCGGGCTGCTGCTGCCGCGGCTCGAGAGCCGCCTGTGGCCGGCGCTCGGCGCGGCCGTGAGCGCCTCGAGCGCAACCGCGCTGTACTCGACCGTCGCCGCCGGAACGATGGCGCTGACGGCCATCGTCTTCTCGCTGACGTTCGTGATGGTGCAATTCAGCGCGACCGCGTATTCCCCGCGGCTCGTGCTCTGGCTCGCGCGCGATCCCGTGATCGCGCACGCGCTCGGCACCTTCACGGCCACGTTTCTCTACGCCATCGCGGCGCTCGCCTGGGTCGACCGCGGCGGCTCCCACGGTGTGCCGCTCGTGAGCGCCTGGCTGGTGGTGGCGCTGCTGGTCGCCAGCATCGGGATGTTCATCGGCCTCATCCAGCGGATCGCGCTGCTGCAGATTCACCGCATGCTGACCTTCATCGGCGATCGCGGCCGCGAAGTGATCGCGCTCCTCTACACGCGCCCGCAGTCGCCGGCCGTGGACGTCGCGTCGGTGTCGGCGCCGTCGGTCGTGGCGACGCAAGTGCTGTCGCACGGCGGGCGGCCGTGCGCGGTCCAGGCCGTTGACATCCCCGCGCTGATGCGATGGGCGCGGGCCGCCGGTGGCACGATCGACGTGGTGGTCGCTGTCGGCGACACGGTCATCGAGTCGACGCCGCTCCTCCGGGTCCTCGGCGGAGACCATCTGATCGACGAGCGGCTGTTGTCGGGGGCCCTCCTGCGCGGACCAGAACGAACGTTCACCCAGGATCCGAAGTACGCGATTCGCCTCCTCGTCGACGTTGCCATCCGCGCGCTGTCCCCGGCCGTCAACGATCCGACCACGGCCGTGCAGGCGCTCGATCAGATCGGCGACCTGCTGCTGCGGCTCGGTCGCCGGCGACTCGAGATCGGCACCTTTCGCGACGCGGACGACGTCGTGCGCGTGATCGTGCCGTATCCGACGTGGGAGGACTTCCTCCGGTTGGCGTTCGACGAGATCCGCTCGTACGGCGCCACCAGCGTCCAAGTGATGCGACGCATGAACGCGCTCATCGTCGACCTTGCGGCGCTGGTGCCGGATGATCGACGTCCGGCGCTCAAAGAGTGGCAGGTCAGGCTCGACCGCACAATCGCGCAGCACTTCGTCGATCCCGACGAGCTCGCGGCCGCATCGGTCGAGGATCGGCAGGGCCTGGGCGTGTCGCGGCGCTCCGTCGCGTGAGGGCGTCGTGCGATCGCTCGAGCTCGCGCTCGACCTCGGCGCCCTGGTGATCGAAAACGGCGGCCCCACGCCGACGGCGGATCGCGCGTTCGCGAGCGTGGTGGACGGCTGCGGCGTTGCCGGTGCGTTCGTGATCTGGCGCCTCGACACGGCGATCGCCGGCACGACGGCGGCGGATCGTTCGTGCCTCGTCCGGCCGATTCGTCACGCGCGCGTCAACCTGCGTCGCGTGGCCGAGATCTCCGCGCTCGCGGAACGGGTGCGTGTCGGCGCGATCGGCGAGGAGGCGCTGGAGATCGAAATCGGCCGGATCGAACGGCTCGCGCCGCCGTACGACCGCTGGACGATGTTGGCGCTGGCCGCATGCGTGACCGGAGCGTTCTCCCTCAGCCAGGGCGGCGACTGGACCAGCTTCGTCATCACGGCTGGCGCGGCGACGGCCGGGCAGGTGATCGGCGCCTGGCTGCAGCCACAGAAGCCGTCCGCCGGCTTCGCGACGTTCGTCTCCGCCATCGTGTCGGCCACGATCGCCGCGTCTGTCATTCACCTCCGCATGCCGAGCGTCCCGCCCGCCGCGCTCACCGGCGCGGTCGTCCACCTGATTCCCGGCCTGCCGCTCATCAACGGGTTCTTCGACTTCGGCGCCGACGCGCATTTCGCGATCGGCGTGCAGCGGATTGTGAGCGCGTTATTCCTGTGCGCGCTGCTGGCGATCGCGGTCGCGATCGCTGTGGTCGTCGCCGGCTGAGGGGGGAGTGATGGATGCCGCCACCGCGCAGAGTCTCTCCCACGCGGTCTGGTCCGGCGTGTTCGCCGCCGCGCTCGCCGTGCTGTTGACCGCGCCCGCGCGGGCCATCGTGCCGGCGTTCTTCTGCGGGTGTGCCGCGCGCGCCCTGCGCGATCTGATCGCGAGCGGCGGCGTGAACGTCCACCTCGCCACGCTCGTGGCGACCGCCGTGGCCGTCGTCATCGCCGCCGCGGTGGCGCCGCGGCACGCGGCGCCCGCGGTGGTCGTCGCCAGCATTCTGCCGCTCGGGGCGGCGGTCGTGGTCTTCAACGCGATCATTGAGTTGATGCGCGTCTCGGTCTTGCGCGGCTCGACGCGCCTCGCCGCATCGGCCGAGTTGACCGCCGACGTCGGCACCGCGTTCACGATGTTCTTTGCGATCGGCGTCGGCCTGCAGGCGGGGCTGACCATCGTTCGAGCCGTTCAGCGGCGGCGCGATCGCCGATGAGGATCGGATGAACGCGGGCGCCGCCGCGCCGCTCGGCGCCACCGTTGCGCCAGGCGGCACGAATTTCAGCGTGTTCGCTCGAGTTCGAGCTGCCCGCTATCGCGGCGTGCGCTGGATCGACACGGGCCTCGAGCCGCCCGACGACATCGTGCCGTGGCAGGACGCCCCCTGGGTCGGCGGGCGCACGTATTGCGCGGCGCCGCGGTCCGTGATCGTGTTGTGGGGCGAAGGGCATGTTGCGAAATCAAGAATTCAGAATTTGGAAGTTGGAATTAGCGGAACGAATTCCAAATTCAGAATTCCAAATTCCTAATTGTGCAACGCACTCTAAGGGAGGGGAGCGGTACGAGCGCGGAGTGAAGCTCCCCGCGCTCGCACCGGGCGGACTACCATCGGAATGCGACGCCGACGTTGGTCCGCCAAAACGCGAGTCCCGACAGCAGCTGCTGCGTCAGCTGATCGGCCGCCGGGGCCGTCGTGTTCGGGTTGTTGTCCATCGTCGTGTGGTAGTAGCGCAGATCGGCGCGGAAGCCGAGGTTGCCGACAAACGCCATGAGGCCGCCGCCCACGTTGGTGCCCAACCGAAATTCGTTGGCGCTCGTCGTGCCCTTCGCGATGTCATGGCCGACGTTGAAGACGTCGGACACCATCTGGACGGCGCCGATGCCGCCCGATCCGTACGGCTGAATCTGCCCCTTGTCGCCCAGCGGAATCGCCGCAATCGCGTTGGTCATGTACGTATAGACCTGCGGATTGTCGGCGAACGTATTCGGGGCGACCTCGAACTTCGGCGAGAGATCCGACACGAACTCGGCGCCGACGATGCCGTTCCAGAGGTAGCCGACCTGCCCGCCGAAATGCACGCTCGTGTGGTCGGCGACGCGCACGTCGTGGCCGACGGCGCTGAAGTTGGTGCCGGCGAATCCCGCCGCCGTCCAGTGATGGCGTATCTCGCCGATGTTGACGGCCTGCGGGGTCGCGACTGCCGCAGCGGCAGCGGCAGCAGCAGCGGGGTCGGGCGTGGTCGCGCCGTTGGTGCCGTTGGTCTGTGCGACCGCCGGCGCCGCCACGGCCACCGCGAATGTCGCGGCGAGCAGGTACTTCACTAGTCGCATGACGTTCCTCTCCTTGTAATGCATGGGTGTCGGTTCGCCGGCTGATTACCGTTCGCTGATGCCCTTGTTCTGGAGGAGCGTCACGACGGTTCGGCGGTTCTCGGCCTGGCCTTTGGGCGTCTTGTTGGAGGCCACCTGCTCGGTCGTGCCCATCTGCGCCGGCATGACCATGTTGGTCGGCGGGATGCCACTTTGCGTCAGGACGCCGGCCACGTTGTCGGCGCGCTGCATGCTCAGCTTCTGATTGAGTGCGTCCGGCCCGACGGCCGACGCGTAGCCCTGCACCTGGATCACGTAGCCGTTGACGTCCTTGGCGCGCGCGGCCAGCTGCTCCAGCTCGGTCTTGTACTTCTTCGCGACGGACGCCTTGCCGTTGCGGAAGTACACCGTGACGGTCGACACGGCCTTGTAGTTGTCGAGATTGCCGATGCGGGCGTTGGTCGTGTCGAGCGCGCCGGTCGTCGCGACGATCTTGTCGGCGTTGGCTCTGATCTGCTCACCGTTGGTGGCAATCTGATCCGTCTGGCGCGCCAGCGTCTGCTGCTGCTGTCCGATCGTGCGCTCGTTCGCGGCGATGCGCTGCTGGTTGTCGAGGCTCCGCACATCGGTGGGATCGACGCCGCCCTTGATCGCGAGCGCCATCTTCAGATCGGATCGGCTGAAGCTGACGCGCTGGGCAGCGAACCGCGTAGCGCCTTCGTACTCGCCCGCGAGCTGGACGCGCAGGCCGGGAATCAGCGACGCCGAACTGACTTTGAGCTGTCGCATGCCGTCGGTGCGGCGCACTTTCGTGGCGTCGTTGAGCACGACGGTGAGGATCGACGCATCCTCGGTTTGAACCGACAGCGTGCCGTCGGCGCCGCGGCCCGTGATCACGCCTTTGACGTGTTCGTCGGCGAGCGCGCGTGGAGACCACGCGGCTCCTGCGGCGAGGACCGCTGCGAGAACTGTGGCCTGCCGCATGCGTATGAGTTGCATAACACCTCTCCTGGGCCGGTATGGTCGGCGGCGGCTCCGAGCATCGGCACTGCCCGAACGATTCGCAAGAACGACACCAACTATTTCGCGCGCCGGCGCGTCAAAAGCGGCCCAAAGTACGGCTCTCGCGGCGGCGACTGACTGCATGTGGTCACCGCAGACGGTCGGCCGCGAGCATGCCGAGCCTC
>Ga0137410_10003955_pt1 | contig 10054 bp, 10 predicted proteins | sample CZODoug1_16funga_FD_108878 | JGI IMG/M metagenome (GOLD analysis project Ga0137410, IMG submission 108878) | Vadose zone soil fungal communities from Angelo Coast Range Reserve, California, USA - CZODoug1_16fungal (Illumina Assembly) | ecosystem: Environmental > Terrestrial > Soil > Vadose zone... | reverse complement strand
CGCCGGTTCCGCGGCCGGCGCGTGCTGACGACGCTGTTCGTCGTCCCGCTGTTCATCAGCCCCGTCATCGTCGGTACGTTCTTCTCGCTCATCCTGACGCAGCCGTTCGGTCCCACGAACTACCTCCTCGGGCAGCTCCTGGGTCACCCGGTCACGATCGACTTCACGAACGACGCGCCGTGGGTCTACATCTCGATCATCCTCGCCGATGCCTGGCAATGGACACCCTTCATGTTCGTGATCCTCCTCGCGGGGCTCACGTCGATCTCGGACGAGCTGTACCACGCGGCCGATCTCGACGGTGCGAAGCCGCGCCAGGCGTTCTTCTTCGTCACGCTGCCGCTCCTGCTCCCCATCGCGCTCGTCGCGATCACGTTCCGGCTGATCGACTCGATGAAGCTGTTCGACCTCATCTTCGTGCTCACGCACGGCGGGCCCGGCACGAAGACGTACACGGCCTCGTACTACCTCTACGAACAGGGCTTCCAGCTCTTCCACCTCGGGCAGGGCACAGCCGGAAGCTGGCTGCTGATGATCATCATCCTCGGAATCGCCTACTGGCTCGTGCAACGGCTGCTCAAGCCAGTGGCGGCGTAGTCGTGGCTGGGGCTCCGCAACCGAGGCGACGGCGCGAACGCGGATCGTCGGGCGTGGTCCAGGGGCGGCGCTTACGCGTCGGCGCGGTCCTGCGCTGGCTACTGCTCAGCCTGTACACGCTCTTCCTGCTCGCCCCGCTGTACTGGGTCGTGGTCACGTCGATCAAGCCCACCGACGACTACCTGCGGACACCCCCGGTGTGGTTTCCGAGCAAACCGACGTCGATCCACTACACGACCGCGCTGAATCAGATGCGCGGCTGGACGGCGATCGAGAACAGCCTCGTCGTCGCATCCCTCGTGACGATCGCCTCGGTCGTCACCGGGACCCTGGCCGGATACAGCATGGCCCGCTTCCGAACGGGTGGGAAGCATCTTGCGTTCTGGGTGCTCTCACAGCGATTCCTGCCTCCCATCGCCGTGGTGATTCCCATCTTCCTGATGTACCGCAACGCGCCCGACTGGATCGGCATCCAGCTCTTCGACAGGAGGTCGGGCCTCGTCCTGCTCTACACGGTCTTCGTCCTGCCGTTCACGATCTGGATGATGTACGCCTACTTCCGGCAGATGCCGGTCGAGCTCGAGGAGGCAGCCCTCGTCGACGGCTGCTCGCGCTGGCAGGCGCTGTGGCGGATCGCGTGGCCGCTGGCGGCGCCTGGCATCGTCTCGGCGGGGGCGTTCGCGTTCATCTTCTCGTTCACGGAGTTCCTATTCGCACTCGTGCTCACGAGCCGGCAGGCCGTGACCCTGCCGGTCGTGATCTCCGGCATGGCGACGTCGTTTCAGGGCGCCCTTTATGGCGAGTCGAGCGCGCTCACCGTTGTCTCCCTCGTGCCGGCGCTCCTGCTCGGGATCCTCGTCCAGCGGCACCTCGTGCGCGGGCTGACACTCGGAGCCGTGCAAGGATAGTCCCCTGAGCGAGCAACGCTACGAGCAGGGGATGGGCCGGCCCGAGATCGACATCGGCGTGGGCACGACCGAGCGCAAGCCGGTTGCCGAACGGACGACGCTCGTCACCGGTGGTGCCGGCTTTATCGGCGGCCACCTCGTCCGCGCGCTCGCCGACACCGGCCGACGTGTCATCGTCCTCGACGTCCGCGGGTTCGTGCCCGAGGCGCGCTTCGCGATCGGCGAGGAGGTCGACGCGCTACCGCTCGAGATCGCGTCGATCGGCGACCAGGCGCGCGTGCTCGACGTCTTCCGCGTGCACCGGCCCGACGAGGTCGTGCACGCCGGCATGATCCTCGACCCGGCGTACCTGGCGACCAACCGGTCGACCGCGTTCCAGGTGAATGTCGGCGGGGTCGTCAACCTCGTCGAGGCGATGATCGCGTTCGGCGTGCCGCGGCTCGTCAACTTCTCGTCGATCGGCGTCCTACCGCGCGTCCTGTATCAGCCGATCGACGCGAACCACCCGATCCTGCTCGCCGACGGCGGGCCTGGAACCGACTTCTACGGCTGCACGAAGGCGGCTGCCGAGACGATGCTCTTCGCCTACAACCAGGCGCTCGGCTTCGACTTCCGGACGATCCGCCCTTCGGCCGTGTACGGGCTCGGCATGAACCAGTATGTCGGTCCGATCAAGGCAATCGTGGAGAACACCGTCCGGGGAGAGCCGGCGCACTTCGAGTTCGGGGGCGCGCATCCCCGGGCGTACACGCACGTCCGCGACATCGCGGGGCTCGTGATCGCGATGCTCGACGCACCCGACCACTCCGACCGCATCTTCTACGGCTCCACCGGCGGTCCGCTCGTCACCACGACGGAGGTCGCGCAGATCGTCCGCGAGCTCGTGCCCGGCGCGGACGTCGAGATCGGCGAGGCGCTGAGCGAGGCCGAGAAGCCCGTCGTGGCGCTGCGCGGCGAGCTGTCGATCGAGAACGCGCGCACGCAGCTCGGGTGGGAGCCGCGCTACTCCTCGATTCGCGACGGCATCGCCCAGTACATCGACCACTACCGCGCGTTCTACGAGGCTCGAGCGTCCTAGGAACGCGCGCCTCGCGCGTCAGCTTCCCGGCGGGCCGAGGACCCGACCGCCGTCGATCGTCAGGACGGCCCCGGTGACCCACTCGGCGTCCGCGTCGACGAGATGCCAGATCCAGCGTGCAATCTCCTCCGGCCTGCCGACGCGCCCGAGCGGTACGAGCGAGCCGAGCTCTCGCAGTCGCGCCTCCGGGTCGGTCACCGAGGTGTGAATTTCGCTCTCGACCGGGCCCGGGCGGACGCACGCGACCCGAATCCGGTCGGGCGCGAGCTCGGCTGCCAGGTTCATGGTCATGTGCTCGATGGCCGCCTTCGTGAGGCCGTACACCGACTGTCCTCTGCGGTACATCGCAGCTGCGGCGGAGGACACGTTGACGACGACCGGCGACGACGAGGAGCGCAACGCGGGCAGCGCCGCCTGCACGAGGAAGTAGGGTGCGCGCACGTTCACTGCGACGTGCCGATCGAAGTCCGCGACCGAGACGTCCTCGAGGGTCTGCAGCATCAGGGTGGCCGCGTTGTTGACCACGACGTCGATCTGCCCGCATGCGTCGAGCACCGCGTCCACGACCGCCGGCGGCGCCTGCGGCTCCGCCAGGTCGGCCGGCACGGCGAACGCACGACCGCCCGCGGCGGCGATCTCGGCGGCAAGAGCGTCGAGGCGCTCCCGCCGCCGGCCGACGAGCGCCACGCCGAGGCCCCTCTCGGCGAGCAGCCGCGCCGTCGCCGCTCCGATGCCGGAGCCGGCCCCCGTGACGATTGCAACGCCGTTCAAGCTGTACGACAATATCGGGCGCCTACGCGAGCAACCTCCGCACCTCGTCGAGCCCGGCCCTGACCGCGTCTTCGTGGAGGATGACGTCGATCGAGTACGAGAGGAGCCGGAAGCCGCGCTCCACGACCGTGCGGCCCTCCTCCGGCGAGCCGCAGACCATCCCGACCGGCTTCCCGGAGGCCGCGCCGGCGGCGCGGATCCGATCGACTGCCTCGTGGTAGCGCCCGCTCGAGAAATCGCCCGGGATCCCGAGCGAGGCAGTCAGGTCGAAGTGACCGATCCAGAGCACGTCGATGCCGTCGACGGCGGCAATCTCATCGACGGCTCCGAGTCCGGCGGCGGTCTCGATCTGGACGAGCACGATCGTCTCGGCGTTCGCCTTTGCGAGCGTCGCCGGGACGCCCTCGGGCTCCCATTCGTCACGGAGAAGAAGCCCGAAGCCCCGCTTCCCGAGTGGCGGGAAGCGGGCGGCGCTCGCGACGAGGAGCGCCTCTTCGGCGCTCTCGACCGCGGGCACCATGACGCCGAGCGCTCCGATGTCCAGTCCGCGTGCGATCAGGTCGTACGTGGCGTCCGGCACGCGGAGGAACGGAACGGTGTCTGCCGAGCGGGCCGCCGCGAGCACGGTGCGCATTCGATCGATGCCATAGCCGGAATGCTCGAGGTCGAAGAGCGTGAACTCGGCACCGGCCGCTGCGGTCAGCCGGGCCACGGCGGGAGTGGCGAACTCCGTCACCATCGTCCCGATCACGACCTCCCCGGCATCAAGGCGATGCCTGATCGGGTTGTCCCTCATCGTCTCGCGCGCTCGCGATAGTCCTCGCGAGCGGGCTGGAAGACGTCGAGCACGAGACAGCGCCCGTCCGACCGCGCCGCGTGCTCGACCCCGTCCGGGATCTGGTAGGCGTCTCCCGGTCCGAGCAGGTGCTCGACCCCGTCGACCGTCAGCGCGAGCCGGCCCTCGAGCACGGGCCCGAGCTGTTCGTGCGGGTGCGCATGCGCCGGGACGACCGTCCCGGAGTCGAACTCGAGCAGGTTCAGCATCGCACCTTCGCCGAAATGCCGTCGCATCGTCACACCGGCGGCAAGCTCGAGCCGCTCGGCCTCGCGCAGCGAGACGACGCGAGCTCTGCTCACCAGCCTGCCTCCACGGGGTTGGTGAGATCGCCGATCCTGTCCACCGAGACCGTGATCTCGTCCCCCGGTTGGAGGTAGACGGGCGGATCGCGGAAGCAGCCAACCCCCGCCGGGCTTCCGGTGGTGACGACGTCACCGGGCTCCAGCGTGATCAGTTCGGTGAGGAAGGCGATCAGGCGGGCAGGCGAGAACAACATCTCGGACGTCGGTGCGTCCTGCATCACCCGGCCGTTCAGCCTCGACGAGACCCGCAGCGTCGACCAGTCGCCCAGCTCGTCCGCGGTGACGATCTCGGGCCCGATGGGAGAGAACGTGTCCGGGTTCTTGCCGAGCGTGATCTGCATTTCCTTGAATTGGACGTCCCGGGCAGAGACGTCGTTCAGGACTGTCCAGCCGAACACATGCTCGAGCGCGTCCGCCTCGGCGATTCGCCGCCCGCCACGGCCGATCACCAGTGCGAGCTCGACCTCGTAGTCGGTCAGCGTTCGCTCTCGCGGGATCACGATCGGCGCCCCGGGGCCGATCACCGCGCTCGGCAGCTTGGAGAAGAAGAACGGCTCCTCGGGCATCTTCGCGGCGGGATTCTCGTCGGCGTGGCTCGCGTAGTTGATGCCCGAGCACAGGGTCTTGCCGGGCCGGATGGGTGCCAGCAGGCGCGCGCCGACGACCTCGTCCGCCGCCTGCCGCGCTCGCTCCAGCCCGCGTGCGCCGGCGCCGATCAGCGCGTGCATGTCCGCAAACCCGGCGGCCAGGATCGTTCCATCCCTTCGTACCCCGACGCCGGTGCCGCTCTCCGTTGCATAGGTCACGAGCCTCACGTCGAGCCTCCTTCCACGATGGCGTAGCCGCCGCCAGACTCGACGACCAGGGTCTGCCCGACGAGCGGGGCCACCGCGCGCCTCAGCCCGGTCGAGTCGTACTTCGGAACGAGCTGGAGGAAGCGTTCGACCTCGTCGTCCGGTGCGAGGTAATGGCAGGCGACCGCGAGCTCGAGCCCGAGCATCTCCGCGGTCCGCGCCGCCTCGTCGGCGTCCATCTCACCGGTCAGGAACGTGGCGGGGCCGGGGATCCGGTGCGAGAGCTCCCTCGGCAGCGTGCACCCCAGCAGGCCGACCGTGGGGCGGTAGAGCTCTCCGATCAGGCGCATGTCGAAGATGCACGTGTCGCCGTAGTGGTAGATCCGCACTCCGGGCTCGGTCTCCACGACGAAGGCGATCGGGTTGCCGACCACCTGGCTGCCGTTCGAGAGCGTGCCCGACGACCAGTGGTGACACTCAACCGGCCGGATCGCCAAACCTGCGACCTCGACGACGATGCCCCACGTCGTCGCCGACACCTGATCCGGCGACACACCCTCGTCGATCAGCATCGCCCGCACCGCCGCGTCGCAGACGACGGGGGCTCCGGTCCGCTTCGCAATCCGCGCGCTGTCGCCGTAGTGGTCGAACGCCGCATGGCTGACGAGGATCGCGTCGGGGGTCGCGAGGTCGTCAGGCGAGCACGGCGCGAGCGGGTTCTCGGACAGGAACGGGTCGACGAGGACCCTGTGGTCGGGGCCGACGATCTCGTAGCCGGCGGCTCCGAAGTAGGTCAGCCGAGTGCTCACGCGAGCCCCCGCATCGTTTCCCAGCCTTTCACGAGCGCGACGAACGCCCGGTTGAAGGGAGCCGGCACGCCACTCTCGGCGGCGGCCTTGACGACGGCGCCGTTGATCACGTCGATCTCGGTGCGGCGCCCCGCTTCGAAATCCTGCAGCATCGACGCGCGCGTCGCGCCGGCCCTCTCGAGCAGGGACAGGATCGCATCCACGCGTTCCTCGGCCGAGATGTCGTAGCCGAGCGCCCGCGCGACCACCACGGCCTCCTGTGCCGTCTCCACGACGAGCCCGCGCACCTGCTCGTGTGCGACGAGCGCGCCGGCGTTCATGCCGGTCAGCGCCGCCGTCGGCAACGTCGCCGCGTTCAGGATCAGCTTCTTCCAGATCTCGGGTCGAACCGGGGACGCGACCGTTGCGGCGAGGCCGCCGCTCTCGAGCGCAGCGGCCACGCGCGACGCCCGCTCCGCATCCCCGTCCGTGAAGCTCCCGACGAACGTGGGCTGGTCGGCCGGATGGACGACGACGCCGGGTTCGACGAGCAGGCCGCTGTTGTAGGTCACACCGACGACGACCTGCCTGGGCGGGAAGGCGGCCGCGAGGACGTCTCCGTTGCCCCAGCCGTTCTGCAGCGAGGCGACGGTCGTCTCTGCGCCGACGAGCGGGCGCGCGAGGTCGACCGCCGCTTCGGTGTGGTAGCACTTGACGAAGAACACCACGAGGTCGACGGGCCCGACCTCCGACGGTTCGGCGGTGGCCGGAACCCGCGTCGTCGTCGATTCGTCATCCCGCGTGACGGTGACCCCCGACTCGTTGATCTTGTCGACCAGCGACTGAACGACGTCGATGAGCACGACGTCGTGTCCTCCGCCTGCGAGGCGCGCCCCGAAGATCGAGCCCATCGCTCCGGCCCCGACGACGGCGATTCTCATGATGCTCCTCTCTTCCGATGAGGCTTCATCGGTCCGGGTGGAACCAACGGCCACCTGCTCGCGCGCCGCCGTCGACAAGCAGAGTCTGGCCGGTCAGGAACGATCCCGCCTCGGAGCAGAGCAGCAGGCACGCGCCGACGAGCTCCTCCGGCCGACCGGCCCGCTCGAACGGAACGCGGTTGAGGATCCACCTGCTGATGTCGGCATCTGCCCAGATCGGGGCTGCGAGCGGCGTATCCATGAACCCGGGCGCGATCGCGTTCGCCCGGATCCCATGCTCGGCCCATTCGAGCGCCATGTGCCGGGTGAGCTGGCTCAGGCCTGCCTTGGCGAGGCCGTAGACGGAGACCTGCTCGAGTGCGTAGGCGACGTTGAGCGAGCTGATCGAGACGATCGAGCCGCCCACGCCCTGCTCGATCATTGCGCGAGCCGCCCGCTGCGAGAGGAAGTACGGCAGGCGGACGTCGACCCTCACGATCCAGTCCCACGTCGCGGGATCCATCTCGAGCATCGGCATGCGCCGGTTGACCGCAGCGTTGTTGACGAGCACGTGGACGGCGCCGAACCGCTCGAGTGCCGCGGCGACGATCTGGTCGGCGGCTCCATCGTCGGTCAGGTCGACAACGGTGGCGGCGGCGTCGATTCCAGCAGCGACGAGCGACGACTCGAGTGCGGTGAGGCCCGCCTCGTCCAGGTCGGTCGCGAGCACCGATGCGCCGGCCGCTCCGAGACCGGCCGCGAGCCAGCGACCGATGCCGCCCGCGGCACCGGTCACGATCGCCACCCGGCCCTCGAGCGAGAAGAGCGCTGCCGGCGACAGCCCCCGAACCGTCTGTGGATCGAGAGGGGCGCTCACAGCGACGTATCGACCCTCAGGTAGGCGAACGGCTCGAGCTCGAGCGTCAGCGCCTCGTCAGAGCGGTCGAGCGGCTCCAGCGCAGCACGAAACGCCGCAGGCTCGGTGGACGCTCGGCCGAACGTCTGCTCGTCCAGACGCCGCACGGCGACGCTGCCCCCCGGGAGCGCGGCGATTCGGCAGCGTTGCCGGGCCGGAGTCAGGTTCGCGACGAGCAGGGCCACGCGACCGCCCGCGCGGATCGCGAGCGCTTCGACGGCGAGAGGGGTGCTCGATTGCGCCGCCAGGATCTCTCCACCGCGAAGCTCGCCGAGGTCCGCAAGCACGTGGTAGAGCGGGAACGCCATCCCGGGCAGGGAGCGGAACCGCGCCGGCGCAGGAGACCCGTCGCTCGACTCGACCACGCCACGCCAGCCGGTCGTCTCGAAATAGGTCACGGAACCCGCGCCTGCTTCGGCCAGGTGCTTGGCGCTCGCCAGCGTCCAGCCCGCCCCGAGCAGGGACGGCTGACGGCGGTCGACCTGGCTGGGAAGCTCACCCGGCTCGGGTTCGGGCTCCGGGCCGGTCGCGACGGGGTTGAAGCGCTGGTTGAAGGTGACGGGCGTAACCGCCAGCGGCAGGGCACCACAGAACGCGCGCGCCGAGCGGACCGTTTCGCCGTGCATCGCCGGCGTCTCGATGACCGAGGTGTCGTCCGACGCGTGCACGGTTGCATTCAGGGGCCAGGCGATTCCCTCCGGCGTGCCGAACTCGGGTCGAAATCGGTTGAGCTCGGTGAAGAGGACGTTGGTGCCGCCGTAGACAGGGGCTCCGCGCGCCGCCTCGCCGAGCTCGGAGCGCACGAGCGCCACGGTGGCGCCGGAGGACGTGGGCTCAGCCGTACGGAACGCGAGCACGCGGGCAACCGGTCCGCCCGTTCGCCGGAGCGCCTCGGCCAGCCGGGCGATCTCGGCCGAGCCGGGACCGACGAAGACGGCGAGTTCCAGCGCCGCGCCGATCGCCTCCGCCGTTCCGGCTTCACGGTTGAGCGTGTTCTCCCAGGTGGGTTGCGCGAGGTCGAGGTCGACGCGCAGGTGCGCCGGGCGCGCGGCAGCGAGGAGATCCGCCTCCCGCGCGGACGGCGGTCGCCGGTGGCTCGCGGCTCCGAGTCCGATCGGGGGTACGTTCCCGGCCCGGCCGCCGATCGCGATGACGCAATCGTCGTCGCGCCGGGCTCGGACCCGTACGGGCGTGCGTGCGCCGTTCCCAACGGTCAGCCGCACGACCTGCCGGAAACGCTGGCCGGGCCGGGAGCGGTGCGGGAAGCCGAGTGCGAGCGGGGTCGAATACGTCTTGAACGACGCGTCGGTCCAGTTGCGCTGGTCCTCCATCTCGAACCTGTCCCCCTCCACCTCGAAATGAGCCCAGCGGCCGTCCTGCAGCCCGATCTCGAGCTCGTCGAACGAGGGGAACAGGGGAGCGGGAAGGCCGTCGACGACGAGCTGTGGACCGATGTGCAGCGGGAGCGTGCCGGTCAGGGGTCCTTCATCCGTCCTCGCGCGAAAAGGCCGGCCCGCGCACTCGGCGGGATGGAGGACGCACCAGCCAATGCGGTTGTAGTCGAACGCGGCGTGAGCCTCGCCCTCCAACGTGACGGCCAGCGTGCCGTCGGCGCCACCAACGACCTCGCCGTGCCAAGAGAAGTCCACACCGAGCGGCGAGTCGACGTGACGGGCGTCGAAGCGCAAACGGAACGAGTCACCGCCGTGGTCGAGTTGGACGTTCGACAGCGTCGGCGGAACGGTGCCCCAGTTACGGTCGCGCACCGCAGCGTAAAGCCGACGTACCACCTCGATATCGTCGACTCGGATGTAACGGAGCTCGGGCCCCTCGACCTCGGCGGAGAGCGCACCTGCCTGCACCGGCCGCCGCACGGTCGGCGGCTCGTCCCGACCGTACCAGCGCTCGTACCGCGAGAGCTCGCGCACCGAAGCGATCATACAGAACGCCGAATGACAGCTAGGCCGACCTCCGCCCGGGGCGTCAGTGCTCTTTCCGGATGGCGGCGGCGATCCGGCTCCGATCGCGAGGAGGGTGTTCAGCCGCGGCCGATGAACGGCATCTTGGTCGCCATCAGCGTGATGAACTGGACGTTCGCGTCGAGCGGCAGCGTTGCCATGTAGATCAGCGCCCGCGCGACGT
>Ga0137410_10003953_pt1 | contig 10057 bp, 9 predicted proteins | sample CZODoug1_16funga_FD_108878 | JGI IMG/M metagenome (GOLD analysis project Ga0137410, IMG submission 108878) | Vadose zone soil fungal communities from Angelo Coast Range Reserve, California, USA - CZODoug1_16fungal (Illumina Assembly) | ecosystem: Environmental > Terrestrial > Soil > Vadose zone... | reverse complement strand
GCGAAAAGAGGGGGAGTGGTGGGCGGAGATGGAGGAAGTTTTTCACCTCGATTGAAAACGGCGCAAGGTCCCGAAATCACGTTTCCAGATACTGCGTGGTTGAGAATTCTTGGCAAAGGAAATTTCATATCAACACCTGTGCGACAAATCGGCGAGACTTATCAAGCTTGCCCTTGCAGGGTGGCCTTTCGATTCATGCCGATCTCAGGACTGGGCCTCAGCTTTGCCGACGATCAGACATGACACCTCCGGAAATGGGAATCCGCGCACCTATGCAGCTTGATTGGCGTTGGAGTTAAATTTCTTAACATTGTGCCGCAATTGTGGTTGAACGCGAGATCTGTGGTACCAGAACACTGTCAGAAGTCGGCTTCTGGGAAGTCTGCGTTCCACAAGTTTGGAGGTTACCGATCTCAGAGATGTCGGCACGGAGGGTTTAGGTACTTAGAAGTAGACGGGTATTTGGCACGGCCGACCGCGGATGCGCCACTGTGCCTCATGCCCACGCTTCTGCTCGGATCGAGCTTTTGTCAGCGCATCCTCAAGCACATCCTTCGCCTCGTTCGGTTTTCCAAGCGAGACTAGTGACTGGGCTTTTCCTTCATACGCCATAAAAGGAAGTCCAGAATCTGGATTAGATTCAGCGAGCTTGATAGCCCTTTCAAAGAATTTCAACGCCTCTGCAGTCCGGTCAACAATGCGGGGCCGTTTCTCACCGCGCCATTCGCACTCCCCATGCGTGCGTTCCAACCGGCATTGGAGCGTATCTGTTGCTGATTGCGCATAGACTCTTCCCACGTAATATACCCCTCGTGGTGGTCGGGGATCGTAACTTCCCACTGTTCCAGCGGGCGAGTGTGACCGCGTGTCTTACGCGCGCGGCCATCCACGATGGAGGTGCGAGTATGGTTCCTTCCCCAGACGAAGACACCGGCATAGGTCGGGTTTTTCAAGAGACCGAAGATGCGGGGGTAGACCGGTTCGATCCAGATCACTCTGCGGTGACCGGACTCGCGCGAGAGTGCAGGGATCAGCAGTTTCTCGTCGCGATACCAAAGTAGAACTTGGCGCACACTGCCCAACTCGCGAAACTTGCGGAAGATGCCCGCGATGGCTTCCTGAATCTGACGATCCGGTGTCTTCTCCATCCCTTCGTCTTCGGTGCGGACATAACCGACGGGAACCTGGGTCAGCACCAGGCCACGGCCTACTTTCTGTCGGCGTGCTTCCATCGCACGCTGTCGAAGCAAACTTATCTCGAACTCGCTCATGGTGCCCTTGAGACCAAGTAAAAGCCGGTCGTTGAGCAGCTGGGATCATAGATGCCGTCATGATCGATGACCAGTGTGCCGGCCATGGCGCAGAGGTCGATCAAATGGTGCCAGTCGCGGTTGTTCCTGGGCGTCCCCATATAAAGGTAGTCGGCCAAGCCCGAAACGGTCGCGAAGCGGTCGAACAATTTGTCGCACTGCGGCCCGATGTTGGCATGTTCGAGCTTCACATGCCGGTGATGGACGGGGTCGAAGCGGCGACAGCGATCCTCAGCAATGTGCCGCTGGCGCAGCTGCTGATCTTTGCGAACCGCGCCAGCGAAGAGGACGTGTACCGGGCAGTGCGCGCCGGCGTCCTCGGATATATGTTGAAAAATGCGACTGAGGAGGAGTTGCTGCAGGGTGTTTACACGGTCGCCTCAGGACGCAACTGGATGCCGCCGTTGCTGGCTGCCAAATTGGCCCGACGCATCGTGGAACGCGAATTGACAGCCCGGGAGACACAGGTGCTTGGCGCCATCACCAATGGGAAAAGCAATAAGGAAATTGGCGTGGTGTTGAACATCAGCGAAGCGACGGTCAAAGTCCACGTAACCCAGCATTCCCCTGCTGATCCTCACTTCGATTTCCTGTGTCGCTCAACAGCCCCCCGTCACTGGGCCGGGGCGCGCGCGATAGCGGGATGGCAACGACCACCTGCGGGAATGCTAGATTCTTGAGACCACTGCCACTGGCCTGTGAAGAAAAAAAGAAAAAGGACCAGCCCTCGCCGCTCCCTGAGCATTTTTGTGACAACTACTGCTGCCGCAACGCCGGCATGGGTAGCGGAATGCTGTAGGTTTTCGCTCCTGTCCCCACCCCCGCTTCGCAAGCATTCGGCGGAGTCGTACAAACCGAACGCGTCCCCGGGCACTCCGCCGCCCAAAACATAAAGCCGAGCATACCGTCGGTGGTGCCGGCGCCGGCGGGCGGGACGGTTTCCACGTAATTGCCGGCGCTGTTCTCGAGTGATGAGCTGAAGTTATTGCACTCGGGCGCAACATTCTTGCCGGTCACAATGTAGAGACTTCCGGTCAGCCTGTTGGGAGCCAGAGGGGGCACCGGCGGGGCATAGTTCGCTTTTCCGGTGATGTGCTGCTGCCAGTTGCTCTCCGCCGCAGAGGCGCTGGTCGGCTGTTTGTTGGGCACCATGGCATTGGCGTAATCGAGCACCGGAGACGCATCGTTCAGCCAATTGGCCGTCGCGTAACGCGAAAGATTTGTCAGATACTGATCGCCCGCGCCCAGATCAATGGTCAGTCGTGCCGCCGGATTCGCCCCCGTCGCGTCGTACGGAATTACCGAACGGTAGGCGTTCACGAACGCCTGCAATCCCGTCAGGTTCGGACTGGAACTGTTCTCGTAATCAATCTCAATTCCCACTCCCAGGCTTTGCGCCAACGCCGCTGCATTCAGACCCAATTGCGAAGGATTCGAAGACAGTGCCTGGTCCCAGTACGTGGTGTAAGTGATCCCCCCGATGGAGAGCATCACCCGCACGTTATGGCTCTTGAAATAATTCACCACCGCCGCGTTCATTCCCACCGGAACCCCGTTCACATCCCCAGCGTCGTTGGTCTTGTTCAGCAGCTTCAACGGTTGCACAAAACTGAGGATCGCCAAATTCACCGATGCCAGGCCCGATCCATCGCCGCGATCAATCATCCAATGGTTCTTGGTGTCGAAATCGGTCATGTCGCGCACCGTGGCCCAGGTGCAGAAATCATTGCCGCAATGCCACGCGCCGTAAATCTGCATCTGCGCCCGCGCCATCGTCGATGAAAGAACCGCCACTGCTCCCAGCAAACCCAAAAACACTAACTTTTGCCGCATACCGCTCCTTGCCCGGACCCGTTAAACTCCGGCTCCGGCAGTAGAGAACAACGGCTATCCTCTGTACGCCCTCGATTAAAACGTGTCAATAGGGTAATTCCTAATGCCGCGAAGCTTCGCCGGTGCCTTGGAGGTTTCGCCGAAACTTGAAAGCGTGGGATCTGCCTGAAGGCTCTTGTTGTTTTGCGATTCGTTTGTTTCGAGATCCGTGTGAATCCGCATAAAACCGTGGTCGGCGATCCGTTGGAAAACAATTCCAACTTTGGCGGTTTCCCATATACCGTGAATGGCTTCACATCTAACTTGCAGGATTTGGTGACCCTATCCTATTTCGGGGCACCAGCAAGCACCTCTGTCAACGGCGAGTTCACGTTTCAAGGTGAATCGCTCACAGTTTGCCAGAATGGATCGTAGAACCTAAGCTTTTCCGCCGTCAGAGCATATGCGGGCTGTCGCGTGACCAACGCTCCTTCAACGCCTCAGAACTTCTGAGGCGTTGTTGGCGCTGTTGAGGTGTGGTCGCGTCAAACGACCCCCTTGGGGCAGCGTTGCATGGGGAGAACCTGCCCCTTTTAGCCCACCTGCAGCAAACTACAGGAAACACAGCATTGACAAACCGAATGCACCAAGAATAGCGTTTCCGCTGCCGAAAAAACGGCTGTGAGTTTCAATCCCCGGTCGTGATTCCATTTCTGCGGAGGTAAATCTGGTGACCCGACGTACAGTTACGAACGTTGCCCTTCTTTTTGTATTAGGCGTTCTTTTTTCCGCAATGCCAAAATCGGCCGCCGCGCAGTGCGGAAGCACGCCTGCAACCGGATCCATCACATGGACGACAAACTGGTGCGACGAGTTTAACGGCGCCGCGAGCAGCCCCATCAGTTCCGCGAATTGGACGTATGACACCGGCGGAGGCGGGTGGGGCAACAACGAACTTGAAACGTATTGCGCTCCGACGTCCAACACTTCCCCATGTAACTCAAGTTCGCCCAACGCATACATAGACGGCAGCGGTCATCTGGCCATCCAGGTTCGGCTCAACGGAACCACCTACACTTCGGCGCGTCTCAAAACCCAAGGCTTGCAGAGCTTCCACTCAGGCCGGATTGAAGCCAGCATTCGGATGCCATCGCACGCAGGATTGTGGCCCGCCTTCTGGAATCTAGGCTCGCAAGCTGGCGTCCGGTGGCCAACCGTCGGCGAATCGGACGTCATGGAAAACTGGCCTACTACATCGAACATTCCGGGACCAGGTGCATCGGGAAATTGCTCAACCATTCATACCAAGGTCACTGGCGGATCGGGAAAGGGCAAGTGCTTCACCCTTCCGTCGGGCGAGCAAGTCGATACCGCGTTCCACGTTTACGGCGAGATCTGGTCGGCAAACATGATTCAGTTTTATGTGGATGATCCGACGCAACCGTTTTTCGTGGTCACTGCGTCGGACTTGCCTTCCGGTGATGTGTGGCCGTTCAGCAGCTCGGCCGATGCGTTTTTCCTAATCACGAACATAGCAGTTGGCGGAACGCTCGGTGCCCCCACCGATTCTCTAACCGGAAGCCAGCCGCCCATGCTACTGGACTACGTACGGCAATACCTGCCGTCGGCAATTCCAGCGCCACTGATGACTCCAAGCGGGAACATCACCGTGACGGCTGGCGCCACAACGGGAAACACGACCGGGCTTCAGATCATGGAAACTAACGGAACGGGGCGAGCCACGTTTTCATGCAGCACAACTGCGCCGAAAGCAAGCTGCGTCGTTACGTCGACTGATTCGGTCAACAATCACACGGTTGATTTCAGCAATTCGAGCTCTGCCACCGCTACGGTGACGGTTACAACTACAGCAAACACTGGGCACGGCGGGCATTCCGGAACGACTCCGGGCAGCTACACCGTGAGCGCGAACGCATTCACAGAGAGCAGCTCAGATGCGACCAAGCCGTCAGCGACGACGAGTTTCAACTTGACGGTGAATTGATTGCGGCACACAACCTGTTCAATACCAGAATCAGAAAAGAGGCTTTGCAAATGAAAAATCGCTTATCTCGATACACCGGCGCGAGCGAACGGTTCATTGGCCTGACGCTCATGGTGCTTCTCTCCTGGGGATCATCGGCTTTCGCACAGAACGGCACGATCTTTGGCCCCAACGTCTACGTTTTTAGTCCCGGGTCGGACGCAGCAACTCAGAAGATACTCAGCTCGAGTGTGGTGAGCGGTATTTCGCAGTTCGGCACCGGACACGTTGCGATTTTCTTTATGCCGGGCGCCTACAACCTCCAAGCCGCGATCGGCTACAACGAGGCCGTTTATGGCCTTGGTATGAACCCCACCTCTGTCGTCATCAACGGTTACATTACGCCAAACTATGGCCCCACAGTTTCCAAGAACATGACCACAACGTTTTGGCGCTCGATGTCGAACCTCACTTTCAATCCCGGCCATAACAAATCGCAGAACAACCCCCCGAATACGCTTCAATGGGGAGTTTCCCAAGGCACATCCCTGCGGCGGCTACAGGTGAATGGCAACCTGCAACTGGACGGTTCAGAACTGCGTACCGGTATCTGCGGATGGGCCAGCGGCGGATTCGTTGCCGACATCGTCGTTACCGGCTATATGGATCCCTGCGTTCAGCAACAGTGGTACACGCGCAACAGCAACATTGGCAGTTGGGATGATGTGCTAAACGTGTGGACCCAAGGCCACATCGATAATATGGTCTTTTCCGGCGTCATCGGAGCGCCACCGCAGACTTTTGCCGCCGCCGATCCGCGTACGGTCCCAGACAACACGGTGCTGGGCACAACTCCGCAATCTCGAGAAAAGCCATTCATCTATGTTGATAGCAGCAGCAATTACTGGGTCTTCGTACCTACTTTGCAAACCAATTCGTCGGGCGCAACCTGGTCCGGAGGCGGCCTCGGCGTCGGCTACTCTCTGCCCATCAGCGACTTCTTCATCGCCACCCCGTCCAGCACCCTGGCACAGATCAATGCCGCGCTGGCATCCGGCCAGGACCTCATCCTGACGCCCGGCCAATACAGGTACTCCGGCTCCATCAATGTCACCAATGCCAACACCATCGTGATCGGCCTTGGATATGCTGATCTTCTGCCGCAGACGGGGACGCCCGCCATCACCATTGCCGATGTGGACGGAGTCAGCGTTTCAGGACTGTTGATCGACGCCGGCACGGTCAACTCTGCTGTACAACTGCAGGTCGGCGTTCCGGGATCTACCCGGGTCAGTCACAGTTCAAACCCAACAGTGCTCTCTGACATCTTTATTCGGGTTGGCGGATACGTTGCGGGAACCGCAACCACCAGCCTTGAAGTAGACAGCAACAATGTCATCCTTGACAACATGTGGCTATGGCGCGCAGACCATGGAACCGGCGTCGGCTGGACCCAAAACCCGGCTGCCCATGGATTGGTTGTGAACGGAGACAACGTCCTCGCCACCGGCCTGGCCGTCGAGCACTATCAGCAGAACCAGGTGTTGTGGAACGGCAACAACGGCGAAAACATCTTCTTCCAGGATGAACCACCCTATGACGTTCCGAGCCAGAGCGCGTGGATGAATGGAACCGCCAGAGGCTTTTCGCCCTATTCGGTCTCGCCTTCGGTGACGAATCACCAGGCTTATGGGCTGGGCGTTTACTCCAACTTCTCTGCGACGAATATCATTCTGGATAGCGCGATCACGGTCCCTGTGGCTTCCGGAGTCACGGTGACGGATGCACTGACCTATAATCTGGGTTCGACGACAAACTCCGGAATAGAGCATGTGGTCAATGACCAAGGCGCCTCTGTCATTACCGGCGGCAATAAGACCGCCTATCTGCCATTCTATTGAGGCACCGGAGGATGATGTTCCTAAAGAATATCTCGAAAAATAGTTACAAAATCTAGGGACGATAAGAAGTGACATCCCGCATCGTGCGAAAGCAGATGACAAGTTATGGTCCATTGTATGGTCCAGTAATTGTTTCTTGCCGCTCCAAAACCGCTTCAGGGAGCCACCCGTGTCGCGTAGTTTCAACTGGTTACGATTAACCGCGTCGCTGCGCGACGGAGATGCTGCCGAGGGGGACTTCGGAGGTCAGGTCAATTGAATCGCAGATACTTCTGTGCCGAGCGATCACGTCCCTGGGGTTCATATTTCTGCGAGTCGGGGGCTAATACCGAAGAGTCTGCCAAGGGCAACGACGCATTGGCAGCTGTCTTTCCGGTGATGATCGTCTGCATGCTCGTGGTGATTATCTTTCAAGTGCGTTCACTCCCAGCCCTGGCGATGACCGTATTGACTGCTCCGCTCGGGGTGGTGGGAGTTGTCCCGATTCTGCTGATCTTCCGGCAACCATTCGGCTTTGACGCGATTCTTGGATTGATTGCCTTGGCGGGAATCTTGATGCGCAACACGCTCATTCTGGTCGGGCAGATCAAGACCAACCGAGACGAAGGTTTGGACACATTCCACGCGGTTGTGGAAGCGACGGTGCAACGATCAAGACCGGTAGTTCTCACGGCACTCGCTGCCGTGCTCGCTTTCACTCCCCTTACGTCCTCCGCTTTTTGGGGATCCCTGGCGTACACCCTCATTGGCGGAACCGCCGTTGGCACGGTCCTTACGCTTGTGTTTCTTCCGGCGCTTTATTCCATATGGTTCCGGGTCAAGCCCACAGAATCTCGCGAGCGAGATAACGCAGGTTCCGGCGTCGGGGAGGCAGCCGATGAGTCGGATTTCGAAGCGAAACCGCAGCAGGCCTAAGCAAATGAGAAGGTGCGCATTGGCAGCCGCTGTGTACGGCGCGACCAAAGGTACCCGAACACCGGTGTATGTTCAAGGCGTCTTCGGTGGCAGAGACCCGACAGCTTTTGGCGTTTGACTGGAGTCGATCTGCCGCATTAACACCGCCAATAGGCCTTGGAGCGTTCCTCCACCGCCGTCCCCGCCGCCCATCACCAGCGTGTTCGGGACGAACGGCACGTTGCTCTTCGAGAGGGCCTCCACGGCATTCACTAACGCAGTGGCACCTTGCCCCAGGGCCGCGACCTGTCTTTCATAGGCCTCAGCCCTTGCCAGTCCAATCGACTTGACCTGCGCTCCCTGGGCGGAGCCCGTCCGTTCAATGAACGTTGCCTCGCCCTCGGCCTCCATCTTTCTGGCTGCGGTCCGGTTGGTTTGGATGTCCACTCCCACCTGGGACTTAGCCAGGTCGGCCTGCATGTCCGCAGTTCCTTTTGCCTTCTCGGTTTCGGTACGCTGGTCCTGCGAGGCCTTCTGCATTTTGTAAGTTTCCACTTCCTGGTTCGCGATCTCGCGCTGCGTCAGCACCTCCACCAATGGTTGAGGCAAGGTCACCGCTTGGATGTAAACTCCGCGCGTCTCCACCCGGTACTTCGCCAGTTCTTCCTTGACATACTCAAATGCACCTTGTTGGACCATTTCGCGGCTAGCGATAAATTTCACTGCGGGCATGCTTTGTAGCGTGTTGCGGAAATGGTTGCCGACGGCCGCTTGCAGGACTTCGTTTACCAGGTTGGGCACGCTGCCGACCATGGAGATTATATACGGGGCCTGCGTGTCCGGTATGTGGATCTGGACCTGCAGGTCGATAGCAAAGGCGAAACCCTCGCTACTCTTGGCCTCGATCTGCTTAAGTTGACTGTCGAGGTTGTGCGCCTGCGAGACAACGTCGGCCCAGTTCAGCGTAATGATGAACGTTGGCACAAGCACGGCCTGGTACGATCGAGGATTGATCGGGTACTTTCCCGTCCGCAAGGGCTCCTGCCAGATTCCGCGGTGCCCCGGCCGCACCAGGCTTCCAAACTTGAACTCTGCACCTGAGGTGTCCTGCGTTGGCAGGCCAACGTACGCCTTGACGACGGCGACCTGGCCCTGCTCAATCACCAGCATGGGGACCTCTTCTACTCGCAGCAGGAAGGGATTCAGATTGTACGCACCATACAGCAACGGATCGTGCTGCAGACCGATCTTCCCCCCTAAGTCCAGAAACTTCTGAAAGTCTTGGTAGGCGCTGTGCCTGTCGCACTGGTTCCCCAAGATTGTCTCGATGAGCTTCGCATCGGTGGTACCGCTCGTCGCTTCTAGCGCTTCGATGTCGGTGAATCCGCCAAGGCGGCTGGCAATGTCACCTGCTGGCAGGGGCACCCCCTCCAGCGTCGTGACAACTCCAATCATGTCAACTACTCTCCCGCCTTCGGTTGGATGTGGGGAGATGCGGGTGACCTCCAACTGTTTTTCCTCCAGGCCGAAGGCCCGGCATGTGAGTTGGCGATTCTTTTGGGCAAGCGCATTCAGATCGGAAGCAAAGGGTACGCCAAAGACCTCCGGCTTGGTTATCACCAAGAAGGCTACAGGATGTATCGGCGCCAGCGTGCCCGGAGACAACACCGGCCGCTGCACACCTTTTTGGCCACCGTTGTCTACAAACACATTTAGGTCAGTGAAGTTGCCGAACTGCGGTTTGTAGACCGCTGACTTCGCGCCGATGGGCAAGGGTTTACCTACTTGGGCGATGACCACGCCGATCTGCCCCGCCGGGACCTGCACCCAAGGATGTTTTGTAACCGCATAAACCAGAAACAGCTTGAAGCGGAGTCCGGGCATGACCATTTCTGCCTGGTAGCCCGCCTCGCCATGAAAGCCGAGGGGATTGTCGCCGGGAAGCCGGCGGCCGAACCGCTTTCGCACCAGTCCCACCTGCGTAGGACCAATGCTATAAAACGACATGAACAGGATCACCAGGAAGGCGACGAGACTAACGACGGGTGCTTCAGGAATCCATGACATGGCGGAGTCGCTCCTCGGTGAAAATTAGGGAATATGCGCAAAACGACAACGGGTAAGTGGTGAGAATGCGAGTTTGACGGCTCTCACAT
>Ga0137410_10003951_pt1 | contig 10065 bp, 6 predicted proteins | sample CZODoug1_16funga_FD_108878 | JGI IMG/M metagenome (GOLD analysis project Ga0137410, IMG submission 108878) | Vadose zone soil fungal communities from Angelo Coast Range Reserve, California, USA - CZODoug1_16fungal (Illumina Assembly) | ecosystem: Environmental > Terrestrial > Soil > Vadose zone... | reverse complement strand
TCCTACTTGAAAAATAACGTCGTTGACGACCGTCGTTTCCTGCCGCGCCGGATACTTGTACGCGGCGGCCCACCGCGGCGCCTTCGACGTGAAACCCAATTCCTGTTGCATCGCGATTTCATTGACCTTGATCACGATGCCATCGATTTCGTATGGCAGCTTCTCGCGCTTCCCTTCCCACGCATCGATGAATTTTTTCACTTCGTCGAGCGAGTGACAAAGCCGCCAGTCGGGCGAAACCCGGAAGTGGAGCTTGCGCATGGATTCGAGGGCTTCCGAGTGCAGGCGCGTGGGTACGCGCCCGCCGGCTAGAAGGAGGTACCCATAGAAGTCGAGACGCCGCGCCCTCGTGATCTCCGGATCGAGAACGCGCACCGAGCCGGCCGCCGCGCTGCGCGGATTCGAGAATCGTTTCCCGCCCTGCTCTTCCTGAGTCTGATTCAACTCCTCAAAGGCGCGCCGTGGCATGATGATCTCTCCGCGAACTTCGAAGTCTGGGGGCATGCGCAGTTTCTTAAGCTCGGCCGCATCCACCCGAAGCGGGATCGAGCGGATCGACCGCACGTTCGCGGTGACGTCTTCGCCGGTCGTGCCGTCGCCCCGCGTGACGCCGCGCGTGAGAACTCCTGCCTCATACACGAGCGACATACTCAGTCCATCAAATTTGTGTTCGGCGACGTAATCGATGCGGTCGCGTCCGGCAAGTTCCCGGACGCGGCGGTCGAAATCTTCGAGCTCCGCGAGCGAATACGTATTGTCGAGACTCATCATCGCCGGGGAATGTTGGCGCGTTTCGACGCCTTTGCGCGGCGCTCCGCCGACACGCTTCGTCGGAGAATCCGGCGTGACAAGCTCCGGATGCGCGGATTCAAGCTGCTGGAGCTCCTCCATCATCCGGTCAAATTTGACGTCGGAGATTTCCGGCTCGTCGAGCACGTAGTAGAGATATTCGTGCTTGCGGATGTCGCCGCGCAGCTTTTCGATTTGTTTCGCGATCTGGGCGCTCTTTACCATTCGGCCTCATCGAATCGAAGGGAACAGACGTTTAGTATACAATGCGTGTCCCAGTCTCCAAACTGGATGTCCATGCATAGCGCAAATATGGTTTTGCAGGAAAACGGAACGAACCACTTCTCCTCGGAAGTTCGAGACGCGGTATTGATCCTCAATCCCAACGCGGGTCGCGGTCACCGCAGGCCGCAGCTCGACCAGGCGCGGCGCATTTTTCGCAGCGCGGGAATTGAAACGGAGCTGCAGGAGACAACCGCTCCCGGGGAAGCGACCGGCCTAGCTCGCAGCGCCGTCGAGCGAATGCGTCAGCTCGTTATCGTTTGCGGCGGCGACGGCACGGTGAACGAAGCGGTCAACGGGCTTGCCTGCAGCCGGGTTCCGCTGGCCGTGTTGCCGGCCGGAACGGCCAACGTCCTCGCGAAGGAGCTTTCGCTTCCCTGGAATTTGCCCCGTGCCGCCGAACGCATCGTCCGGGCTCAGTATCGCCGTATCGCTCTGGGTCTCGCCATTCCGGAAAAGTCCAGCGGCGAGCCTCGCTACTTCCTCAGCCAGGCGGGAGCAGGCGCGGACGGCGCTCTTGTGGCCGCTGTCCGTCCCGAAATCAAGCAGCGCGCGGGAATGATTGCATACTGGCAGGAAGGCTTTCAGCAATTGACGCGCTACACTTTCCCGCGTTTCCGAACGATGGTTGGTGATCGTTCGATCGACGCCACGCTTGTGGTCGTGGGACGCACCAAACACTATGGGGGTCCGTTCAAGATCACGACGGAGGCTGATCTTCAAAGGCCGGAATTTGAACTCATGTTCGTGACAACGCGAAGCGCCTGGCGCTACCTCGCCTACATGCCCCTGATCTGGACGGGCCAGTTGCGGGGCGCGCGGCACGTGCAATTCTGCAAAGCCACTTCCCTACACTGTGTCGCCATCGATTCCTCCCCCGTTCTGATCCAAGTCGACGGAGAGCCTGCCGGGTGTCTCCCGGCCGAATTCCGCATCGTGCCCGACGCGCTCACACTCGCCATGCCTGATCCGTTGTAGTATTTCACGCGGCGCGCGACATCATTCAGGCGGGCTCCTAGTGGAGCCCGTGCACGACATCCGCGCCGGCCAGGTTCACAACCTTATTCATGGAACCATTGACCCATGCACTTACTTCTATCACCCTCGGACGCGCCGGGCTGAACAAAGTAACGCGCATGGCCACCCCGATTCTGCTCGTTTCGGGCTTGGCGGCCGATGTGGATTGGGTCTCCCGTTTCGGTGGCGCAAGCGCATTTCTGCATAGCCACCGCACGGCAACGCACTCGCTGCTTGGAACCGTTGCCATCATCGCAGCGGTCACCGCGGGTTTCTGGCTTGCCGGACGCAAATACCCAAAACTCACTGTCGAATTTTTTCCGGCGCTAGTTATTTGCATAGTTGGCGCGGGAGTTCATCTCCTGCTCGATCTGCTGAATGGCTACGGCGTGGAATTGCTGTGGCCGTTCAGTGCAAAGTGGTGCGCGTGGGATATCGCGGATTCCGTGGACGCATGGATGATATTTTTCCTGTTGGCTGGATTGATGGTGCCGGAGCTGTTCCGGCTCGTTCTCGAGGAAATCGGATCAAAGCCCAGGAAACGCGGGCGGCAGCGCGGCGCGATCGTGGGCCTCAGCCTGGCGACTTTATTTGTTGCGGGGCGCGCCGTGGCGCATGGGCGTGCCGTGGCGCTGCTCGATTCGCGCGAATACCGCGGCCAAGCGCCCCTCGAAGTCGCCGCCTTCCCCCGACCTTCCAACCCGCTCGTCTGGTCAGGCGTTGTGGAGACGGACAACGCGCTCGTCAACGTGAACGTGCCGCTCGGTCCCGGCTCTGCCTTCGATCCGGATCTGGCGGACGTACATTTCAAGCCGGAGGATTCTCTCGCGCTCAAGAACGCCGTAAAAAGCGCAACGGCCATCGAGTTCCTGAGGTACGCCCGATTTCCGCTCGCCAGTGTCGAGCCCGATGGCTACGGCTTTCAGGTCCGCCTTCGCGACATGCGTTTCGCATCCGAATTGGCCGGCCGGCGCGGCATAGCGGCTGTTATCCACTTGAATGCGCAAAGCCTCGTCATCGACGGGCAACTTGAATTCGATGCACCGCCATCGAATTGATCGCGCTTTTCGGAATTTAACACAAAGGACACGGAGAAAAGCCACAGAGAGCACAGAGGCTAGACTGGAAAAGAACATGAATGCCTGGCGGAAAGTAAATCGCCGATTTCTCTCTGGTTCTCTGTGGTCCTTTGTGTCCTCTGTGTTAAGCTTTCAGGTATTTACTTTAACTAATAATGCTCTCTCGCATCGGTCAGCTGCCGAATTTTAGCCGGGCGCGTAGAGGATCATCTAGTTGCTGTTGGTTGTCGAAATATCAAACGGGACGCCAGATAGAGCACCAGGACAACCGCGAGCGCGATTCCGGCAACCTCGAACTTGTGCGTCAGCAGAAATTGGGTTCCTTGATCCCCATATTTGACAGCCAAGAGGCCCTCAGCAAAAAAGCGAAAGCCGCGGGCCAGGATCAGCCCGAGCACAAAGGTTCCTACGGGCATTTCCAATGCTCCAGCCGCGAGGACGAACACTTTGAAGGGAGTCGGCGGAGGCAGCAGGGCCGTCACCAGGATGCTGAGCAACCCATTCCGCTTGGTCCACGCTTGAATCCGCTCCGCTCGGGGGCCAGCATTCTTGCGGAACATCGCCTCGCCCCCTTTTCGCGCAAGGTAATACAGGAGCAAACAGCCTCCCACGGAACCGAGCGTCGCCATCCCCGCGTAATACGGCATGCGCTTGGGATAATGAATCGAAAGGTCGATCAGGAGCAGGTCATTGATGACCGGAAAAGTGAGAACCGAAGAGTCCAGGAACGCGATCAGAAAAAGACCCAGTCCTCCGGTGGAGGCGACGATACTCTGCAGCCAGAGGGGTAAATGGATTTGTGGCGTCGGTGATTGCATAAGGGGCGTTGGAAGAATTTGAAGGGCGCGTGCTCTACTTGTTGACCCTGACTCCGGAAGGTGAGCCCGCCGAAATATTGTATCAGAGATATTCCGCTTCAACGGACGCGGTGCTCATCCCCGGATAGGCGCGGCTGACACAATTTGATGCTCAGCGCCCGCACCAGAGCCGGTGTCAACAGGATTCTTGCTTGACACCTTTCGATCTCAATTGGATTATGGCGGCGTGCAATTCATTTCCATATGAATCGATCTTAGAACCAAAGGGGGAAATATGCTGAACCGGCGGGAGTTCCTGGCAGTTACAGGTGTGAGCGCAATCGGCACGGCGTTGGCTACGTTGCCGCGTTTCTCTCCCGTGCACGCACTCCCTCTTGCGAAGCCTGATTTCACGCTTCGCATCGCCCCGGTTAGTGTGGAGATCGCGCCCGGTACAGTGATCAAGACTTTCGGCTACAACGGGAAGGTGCCTGGTCCGGTCTTGCGTATGCGCGAAGGCAAGCGGGCAATGTTTGACGTCTATAACGATACGGATGTGCCCGAACTCGTGCATTGGCATGGCCAGTTCGTTTCCGCGGAAGTGGACGGCGCCGAAGAAGAAGGAACCCCGTTCGTTCCCGCCCATGGACGCCGCCAGTATTCGTTTACTCCGCAACCCTCCGGCACGCGCTGGTACCACACGCATGTCATGGCCGCTGAACACCTCGACCGAGGCGGATTCACCGGTCAATTCGGATTTTTCTACGTTGAGCCAAAAAGCGAACCGGGAAAGTACGACCAAGAAATATTCCTCGCCGCGCATCATTGGGAACCTTCCCTCGCCCACATGGGGCCGCAGAACAACGGCTGGGAGATCGCTTACAATAGCTGTTCGTTCAACGACAAAGCGCTCGGACATGGCGATCCCATTCGCGTCAAGCAGGGACAGCGCGTACTTTTCCGCTTCCTCAATTCCAGCGCGACGGACGATATCCAGCTAGCCTTGCCCGGCCACAAGTTCAAGGTAATTGCGATGGACGGAAATCCGGTCCCCACGCAAGCCTCTGTGGACGTGCTGACGGTGGCCATCGCGGAACGCGTGGACGCCATCGTGGAAATGAATCAGTCGGGCGTTTGGATTCTCGGAGCAGTGAATGATGAAGAGCGGAAGAAGGGGATGGGAATCGTCATCGAATATGCAGGCCAAACGGGCGAGCCGAGCTGGGTGGCCCCGGCCAAGTCTATGTGGGACTACACTATTTTTGGCGCCGAGGCAAAACTTCCCGAACCAGATGGACGGTTCGAGCTAACCTTCAAGAAAATTCCCGGAGAGCGTGTAACGTTCAATCGGTGGACTATCAACGGGAAATCGTGGCCGGACACCGATCCTTTGGTGGTCCAAGCCGGCAAACGCTATCGCATGATCTTTCACAACGAGACCGGCGACAGCCACCCTCTCCACCTCCACCGGCACGATTTTGAGATCGTCAATATCGGCGGCAAAGCATCGGCAGGTGTGATGAAAGATATCGTGAACGTCACTCGATTCAGCAATGCCGAGGTTGATTTCGTCGCGAATCATCCCGGCTTGTCGCTGTTCCATTGCCACATGCAATTGCACATGGATTTCGGATTCAAGGCATTGGTCAAGTACGCGTAGTGGAGTGTCAATCCGCTGAATTTGTGTCACACTGCTTTTTGATGCATGTATTCATAAAACGTCGTCTGGGAGGAAAAAGATGAAACGTATGATCTGGATAGCGGTGATTTGTTTGGCCGTCCCGGTCGCAGCTCGCTCGCAAGGTTCGGCGTCGAATCCGGCATCAACGGCTGTAAAACGGACGCTTGACCTTTACTCCAAGAATCTTGTAGCCGCTGCTCAGGAAATGCCCGCCGAAAAATACTCCTACCATCCGACGCCGGAAAACATGACCTTCGGAAAATCGATCGCGCACATCGCCGAAGTGAACAACTTCGCCTGCTCGAAGATTTCGGACATGCCCGCGCCGGAAACTCCAAAGCTCAATGAATCACACAAGGACAAGCTGGTCGAAGCACTCAAGGCATCGGTAGATTTCTGCGCGCGGGCTTTCGCGAAATTGACGGACGCAACCCTGGGAGATCAAGTCCCTTGGTTCGGTGGAAGGCAGATACCGCGCATTTCCGCGGCTTTGGAAGTTACAAACGATTTGGTCGACCACTATGCAGCACTTGCAGTTTACATGCGTCTGAACGGTCTGTTGCCTCCCACAGCGCAGAAAAAGCAGTAGCCGGCGCCGTTGGAACACGGATTCGTACCGGCAGGCTAAGTCTCCTGCGATTTCTCCTCGAGGGCAATCACTTCGCGCAGCCTCTGAAGCAAGACGCGCCTCGTGAAGGGTTTTTGTATGATGACCGCATCCAGATTCATCAGCCCGTAGTCGCTGAACCCCGTGTAGCCCGACATGTAGACGACTCTTGTCTCCGGACGTGATGCAGTCAGAACCTCGGCCACTGCACGGCCATTCATTCCGGGCATTACCACGTCCGTCAAAAGAAGATGGATCGGCCCACGGTGCTGCCGTGCGATGCGGATCGCCTCGCTTCCGCAATTGGCCTCCAATACGGTGTATCCGCTATCCTCGAGTTGGCTGCGTGTGAGTGTGCGAAGGGATTCTTCGTCTTCCACCAACAGTATCGTCTCCGCCCCTCGGGCCAGGGCCGCTCCGCCATCTTTTGTGTGCGCGCGCGGGAGTGCTTCGCCGACCTGTGGTAAATAAATCGTAAATGTAGACCCTACCCCAGGTTCGCTCTGGACCCAGACGTATCCGCCGCTCTGTTTCACGAAACCGTAGACCGTCGCGAGCCCCAGGCCTGTCCCTCGGCCTTGTTCCTTCGTCGTGAAGAACGGTTCGAAGATGTGCGCCTGCGTCTGGGCGTCCATGCCGGAGCCTGTGTCGCTCACGATCAGCATCACGTATTCGCCGGGAATCGTGGGCCGATGCCGCATGACAAATTCCTCATCGAGATGTGAATTCCTGGTTTCGATCGTCAACCTCCCGCCTCCGGGCATCGCGTCCCTGGCGTTTACGGCCAGATTCATGATGACTTGTTCGATCTGTCCCTGATCGGCTTTCACCAGTCCGAGCGCGGGGGCGAGCGAAGTTCGCAGCTGAATATCTTCGCCCAGCAACGGCGGCAGCATCTTGATCATATCCGCGACGATCGTGTTCAAGTTCAACACTTTTGTTTCCAGCACTTGCTGGCGGCTGAAGGCGAGAAGTTGGCGAGTCAGCGCGGAGGCGCGGTCACCCGCCTTCTTGATTTGCTCGACCGGGTTGCGTAGGGGGCTGTCCGCGCCGATTTGTTCCGACACAAAATCGCCATAGCCGATGATCACACCGAGCAGGTTGTTGAAATCGTGGGCAATTCCCCCCGCCAGCCGGCCGATGGCCTCCATTTTCTGCCCCTGCCGCAATTGCATTTCCATGGCTCGCCGCTCTGAAATATCCTCGATAAACCCTTCCAAGAATTCCAGGTTGCCGTCGCGATCCCGAACCACGTGCGCGTCGCAACGGATGGTGAAGGGCCTTCCGTCCTTGTGCTTCCAATCGACTTCGATGCCTTGCACGGAGTCTTGTTGCCGGCACCATGCGGTTGCCACCTCACGTTCCTCGGCGTGGTGATAGACATCCGTCGCCATGCGCAAACCGATGACCTCCTGTTCGGAAGTGTAGCCGAGCATTTGCACGAGCGCGGGATTGGCTTGCACAATTAGACCGTCCGGGGTCGTTCGCACGATCCCGAAGGGGGCATTTTCGACAAAGGACCTGTAACTCGCTTCCGAACGCCGCAGGGCATCCTCAATCAGTTTCCGCTCGGTGATATCCCGCAAAATGCCGGAACTTCCCACCATGCGGCCGTCTTTATCTTTAAGTGGCGAAACGGTGAGGGCGATGTGGATTGGATTTCCGTCCTTTCTTACCCGCACGGACTCACGGCGCACTACACTGTCTCCTCTCTTTAGCCTCGCTTGATTCTCGAGAGCCTCGTCGCGGTGATCCGGATGCGTGACCGTCGCAATCGATCTTCCAATTATTTCGCTTCGTGAATACCCAAGCATTCGTTCCGCGCCTGCGTTCCAATCCGTGATGATTCCATCCAGCCCGATGGCGATGATCGCGTCGTCCGAATATTCAACGATCGCCGCCAGCCTGCGGATGTCTTCTTCCCGGGCTCTCCGCTCGTTCTCTTCCCCCTTTAACGCTTCCACGGTTCGAGCCAGTTCCTCCGTGCGCTCGGCCACTTTCCTCTCGAGTTCCTCATTGAGCTCACGAATCGCTATTTTGGCCTGTTCCGTCTCATGTATTTCCATCGTCAGTTTGCGCGTGGCAAACACCGCGATTCCTATGGCCACGACAATGGCCATCAAGATCAAGAATGCCAAGAGTTGCCGCGCCGAGGCATAACTTGTCTTGGTCTCCCCCTTGCCCACGTTCATCTGATTCTCTTCGTATTGCACCAAAGCGGCCCAGGCATCCCGGTGCTTGTCCAAGGCGGGTAAGGTTTCATCGTCCATTACTTCACTTACTTCGGCTGTAGTTCCTTGCTTCACCAACATATCGAAGAGCTTTTGAATGCTCTTACTGGAGGGTCCCCTGGTTTCAACGATTTTGGCGAGCAGTTCCTTTTCCGCAGTCGAGTCAGCCATTTCATCGATCTTTTTTTCGGCCGCGCCAATTTTCCGCCAATTCTCCGCCCGTTCAAGAGAGAACAGATCGGCTCCCGTCTTGACTGTGCTCCTCTTCAGAATAATTTTCATCGTGATTCGGTAGTTCGCGTTTGAATAGAACATCGCTTGCCGGGCCAACTGCAACTTCTCCCATCGTTGGTCGAAGAGCCGGCTCACTTCGGCATTCACCTGGCCCATCCGGCTCAATCCGAACCAGCCAACACCGATTAATAGCGAAATGAGGAATCCGAACGCGATGCCGAGCTTGCCTCCCGTGGAGTCCTTTTTCATTGCCCGTGCCTCCTCTTAATGCAGCACAATGGGAGCAACACTATTCCAGGTGTCAAAGCTCTAACGCCAGATGCGGCACGTACGCGCGTCTCTTTCAAGCTCCAGCGGGGCCGCTGGTACAATGTCTCGATTGTGCGCCACCCACTCGCAGGGTCAAGCTGTGGGGGAGGATGACGCCCCTGAAGAGTTACCCCAATGTTAGTCTGGCTCGACTGGGTACTTCGGCCGAGGCGGAAATCCGGACAAATGTGAGTGATTTTGTGGCGCCCCACCGAAGTCAGGGAAGCAGAATTCCCCCGCAGCCAGAGGTTTGGACCTCTTACCCAAGTGCGCACCCCCTCGTGGAACGGTTTGACCCCCTTACACGCGCCATGTTATAAAAATGTGCTTTGTGCCAACCCTTATGCCGGTCTTGGATATCTCTAACCTGCGGTAATGCGGGAGCGATGTTTGTTCGCTGCGGCTAAGGGGTATACCCCTATCCAGTCTTGAAGAGGCAGCCTGTAGCAAATCCGGTCAGTATTTCATTCCACGCCCTGAAGGACAATCTCCAGGGCGAAATGGTGTGCCGGAAGTTGATGCTTCGCGGGTCCAGGCTTTACTTTTAGGCTGAACGTTTCGTGTGAAGCGTGGAGAACGGCAGTCTTAACGGTAGGCATTGGGATCGGGAGACGACCGGATAGAGAATTCTTGATGGAGGATCACTGATGTCCACTTGGCTCGCGGGCGTGCGCTCGCTTCGAAGCCGATTCACGATGGCAGGCGTCGTGTGCGCTGCCCTAATGTTGTTGAACGGCACGGCTGCGCTGGCCCAATCCGCACCGGACACCGCGGGCGGCGAGGCCAGTTTAAAGCTTCCCGACCTGTCGCAGGTCTCATTCCTCGGCATGGATGGTCACAAGCTGCTGACGATCGGTATTTTGTTTTGCATTTTTGGACTCGTCTTCGGAATGGTCATTTTCAACCGGCTGAAGAATCTGCCGGTGCATCGCTCGATGCGTGAGGTTTCCGAACTCATCTATGAAACTTGCAAAACGTATCTCGTTACTCAGGGCAAGTTCCTTCTTTTTCTCTGGCTGTTCATCGCCGTCATCATCGT
>Ga0137410_10003949_pt1 | contig 10067 bp, 6 predicted proteins | sample CZODoug1_16funga_FD_108878 | JGI IMG/M metagenome (GOLD analysis project Ga0137410, IMG submission 108878) | Vadose zone soil fungal communities from Angelo Coast Range Reserve, California, USA - CZODoug1_16fungal (Illumina Assembly) | ecosystem: Environmental > Terrestrial > Soil > Vadose zone... | reverse complement strand
CCGAGTCCGTGTAAGTGCGCGTAACTGTTTGATGTGGAACAACAGGGTCACGACGGTCTCGTGCGCTGGAATGCGCTGGAATGATCAGGAATGCGCCTGAGTCGGTCACAATTTGGTCACAAACCCATCGAGCGCCTACTGGATCACCTCGTCCGCTCGCCCCAGCAGCGCCGGCGGGATCGTCAGCCCGAGCGCCCTGGCGGTCTTGAGGTTGATAACCAGTTCGAACTTCGTCGCCTGTTCGATGGGGAGATCGCCCGGCTTTGCACCCTTGAGAATCCGGTCCACATAGTTCGCAAGCTGACGGAAGATCGCCTTCCCGTCCGGCCCGTAACTCATCAGGCCGCCCGCTTCCACGAAGCTCCGGCCCGAGAAGGTCGCTGGCAGGCGGTGCCGGGCTGCGAGCTCCACGATCCTGATGTCGGGCAGCATCGCGTCACTCAATCACCCGATCCGCGCGGAGCAGCACTGAGGGCGGGATCGTCAGGCCAAGCGCTTTCGCGGTCTTCGCATTAATCACGAACTCGAACTTCGTGGGTTGCTCGATCGGCAGGTCGGCCGGCTTCGCGCCACGCAGAAGCCGATCCGCATACGTGGCCAGCCGAACATAGGTGTCCTGCTGGTTTGCGCCATAGCTCATGAAACCGCCGGCCTCGACATACTCGCTCCACCCGAACATCGAGGGCAATCGATGGGCGACCGCGAACTCCGCAATCTTCACACGCCGAGACATGGTCGTGCCCTCGGGGAAGACCATCATGGCGTCTGGCCGCGCCTGCCGAAGTGCATCGAATGCGGTGTCCAGCTGGCCGATCGAGTTGAACGGCACGTAGGCGATCGTGACCCCGAGGGGGCGCGCTGCCGCTTCGGTCGCGCGCCGCTCCGAGGGTTCACCCGGGTGATCGACGTTGGATAGCACGGCCAACGTTCGCAGCCGCGGTACGGCCTCCTTGATCAGCTCGACCCGCTTTCCGGCGAGCTCCAGGGACATGAACGTGCTACCCGTGAAGTTGCGACCGGGTTTGTTCAGGCTGTTCGCGATGCCCAGCTCGACAGGGTCGCCGCTGATGGCAAAAAGAACGGGCACGTTCTCGACGCCTTTTACCGCGCGTGTGGCGAGGCCGCTCGAGACGATGAAGAGAACCTTTCTCCGGATCAGGTCGGCTACGGCGGCCGTCAGCCCGTCGATGTTTCCTGGCGAATAGCGCAGATCGAGAATGACGTTCGTCCCCTCGACGTAACCGTGCCGGCGCAGGCCCTCCCGAAATCCGTCGATGAATGGATCAGGTTGGGTCTCAATCGAAATCCAGCCGATATGCGGAGTGGCTTTAGCTTGCTGGGCCCACGTCAGCCGCGGCAGCAAGCAGCTTCCGGTCGCCCCCATCAGGAATACTCGGCGGGTCGAACTCATGGCGGAGGCTTCCGGCGCGGAGTATAGCGCGCCGCCGGTCGCCACGGCTTGGGGACAGCGCGCCAGTTACCGCGACAGGCGTGAGGCACGGCGAGCTGCCTCCGAGCACATGTCTCTATCTCGTTTGCCCAACTAGAAGGAGGCAGTCCTGCGTATGCAGTTGCATAGCAGAGCAATCCGACAGCCGGCAGCATATCGCTCCCATGATCTGGTCCATGGTTCGAGGCTTCCCTTTTCAATTCGCTTACCGTGTTGGCGGGCCCAGCCGTACCCAGGGGATAGACGGCGAGGGCCTGCAGCCTATCCCGTCGGCTATCAAATCTCCGCTTGCGAGCCCGGCTGACCGCTATCGTTTTGGACGAGCCAACTATAGCGTCCACGCACGCGTTGAGCAATCAGCGATCGGCTGAACCTATTGATAAAGAACAGCGTAAACCGGCTGGCGAAAATGTGATCGCGACAAAACGCGAGTTTCAGGCCGTTACCTGGAACCGGAACGCCAATGACCTGTTCGCCTGCAAGTGGTTGCGGGCCCGCGATTTGAACCGGCAGTCCCGGGCGACTTGAGCACTCGGCAAGGGGACTGAAAGTCGCGTTTGATTCTCTACCGGCACCTGGGAATGTCGAGAGCCAGAACTGAAACGCGACTTCAAGTCCCCTAAGCCGGGCAGTCGGGGCGCTACTTCGCGCGCTCGTTCCCGTGGTGGCCCCAACGGGCCACCCAGCCTGGTGGCAAATCTGCTCACATTCCCGTTCGCAGGAGAAGCCCGCGCCGCATAGAGGTTCGCATCCCTTCAAGTGGAAACATCCAAGGGAATTCGTAGCCCTGTGACGTGCCTCTCGGACTTCTCTCCAGGAGACGCGCCCCAACAACGCCCAGATGACCCAGAGCGGGAGGCGGCAAGAGTCGGAGTTCGCGAATTTGCTAGACGAGGTTGGTTGAGGCGTGAGGTCTGTTGCGGGACGCCGCCGGCTCGCCTCCTTCGTCCGGCGGATCAGCGCGCGGGCAACCTCACTCGACCGACCCTGACACTGTCGGTAGGTGCGTCACCGGCGGAGCGGAAGCCGTACGAGCCAGCCCGGCTCGTGGAATACGGCAGCATCGCCAAACTCACCCAGGGTAGTCGAACCTTGCTCAATGAAGGCGGCGGCATGCGATGCATGCTTCCCTGCCTCTCAGGGAGTGGGGCAGCGACATGAGGGCTTACTCGATGTCCTAGTAGGTCCCCGTGATCGCTTCTGTTCAGTCCCCTTGACTACCTCATGCCCGCGCCGTCGTCGCCGAGCCAGGACGGGCGCGTTGACAGGCTCCCGCGAAGTCTCCCTGCATCGCCCCACCAGCATAATTCAAGGCCACCGCCCGGGCGGCGATCCGCCTTAAGACCGCGGCGACGATGTAGCATGAGAGGAACGTGCGGATCTGGCAGGAAAGGAAATAGGCTCTTAGCCGGGAATTCCGACTTAGACCTACCGCTCTTGGCAAAATGAAGGCCTTCTAATTCTGCCGGGGTTCCGAGGAGTGTGTTATACGCTCTCGCCACTGGCACCAGTTCGAGTCACGTAACCGTCTGGTGCTGAGGGGCCAAGAGGGTTCGCTCGGTGGAGGTCCTCCGATGAGAACCGTTCGGGCGATAGGTTGGCTTGAGAATCGCGACGACCACCAGCTTTTTCCAATCGACCGCAGAGCCCACTTGTCTCTTCTCGCACCGGTTCGCCGCACATCGTCTCCACCTTCCACGACAGCCATCGACTCTCCAATGGCGGGGTAGGCCGGGATGGCGGCAAGGAAGCCGAAAGGCCGGAAGGCGCCTCCCAAGAAATCGGAATCACGCCAACCTCTCCACGAGCCATTCGTAGAGGACGAGAGTCCAGGACAGGCCAGCCTGCCGTTCCCGATCGTCGGGATAGGCGCATCGGCTGGCGGGCTCGAAGCGTTCACCCAGCTCCTGCACGCCTTGCCGGCCGATACCGGCATGGCCTTTGTCTTCGTCCAGCACCTCGACCCCACCCACCCCAGCATGCTCACGGAGATCCTTTCCCGCGCCACGGTCATGCCCGTCTCCGAGGTCACGGATCAGATAACCGCGGAGCCGAATCACGTCTATGTCATTCCGCCGGGCGTCACCCTGGGCATGGAAAGGGGCATCTTGCGGCTGTCGCCCCGCAAGCAGACCAGGGGCCAGCACCGTCCGATCGACGATTTCTTGAGCTCGCTGGCCCATGACCAGGGCCATCTAGCCATCGGGGTGATCCTGTCCGGGAGCGCCACGGACGGCACGCTCGGGCTCGAGTCGATCAAGGCGGAGGGTGGCATCACCTTTGCCCAGGACGACACGGCCCAGCACCGAAGCATGCCGAACAGCGCCGTGGCCGCCGGCGGCGTCGACTTCGTGCTGCCGCCCACCGCGATCGCCGCTGAGCTCCACCGCATCAGCCGCCATCCGTATGTGGCGTCCGACGTCGGAGACGAGGTCGAGTCCCGGGCCGGCGAGTCCAGCCTGGGCCACATCCTGGACCAGCTTCGCATGACCACCGGAGTGGACTTCACGAACTACAAGCGCAACACCCTCTATCGCCGCATCAGCCGTCGTGCGGTGCTGCACAAGTTTGAGGGGCTGAAGGACTATGCGCGCTATCTCGAGAGCCATCCCGGCGAGGTGTCCGCTCTCTACCAGGACATCCTGATCAGCGTCACCAGCTTCTTCCGCAATCCGGACACCTTCGAGGTACTCAAGAGCAAGGTGTTTCCCAAGCTGACCAAGGACCGGTCACGACATGATCCGCTGCGCATCTGGTCACTGGGCTGCTCGACGGGAGAAGAGGTCTACTCCATCGCCATCGCCTTCGCCGAGTTCATCGAGAACTCGCGTGCGCCGGTGGCGCTCCAGCTCTTTGCCACGGACTTGAACGGCGTCGGGATCGAGAAAGCCCGGGTGGGCCTCTACCCGAAAACCATCGCCCAGGACGTGTCGGCCGAGCGACTGCGGCGCTTCTTCTTCGAGACCGATGGAATGTACCGGATCACCAAGGCGATTCGCGACACCACCGTGTTCGCCCGGCACAACGTGCTGACCGAACCCCCTTTCTCCCGCATCGATCTCATCAGCTGCCGGAACCTGCTCATCTACATGGAGCCGATGCTCCAGCAGAGAGCCATGGAGGTGATGCACTACGCGCTGCAGCCGCACGGCGTCCTGTGGCTGGGAAACTCGGAGGCCATGGGGTCCCACCGGGACCTTTTCGAGGTCGACGACGCCAAGCACAAGTTCTATGTGAAGAAGCCGGGCACATCCCGACTGACGCATGCATTTCCCCATGATCGCCCAGGGGAGCGACGCCCCGGGGACCAGCGCGCGCCCGAGGTCAGCGTGCCGGGGTCGAACGTGCACCGGGAGGCGGATCGAGTTCTCCTGACAAAGTACGCTCCGGCCAGCGTGCTCGTCAACGCCGACATGGACGTGCTCCAGTTCCGTGGCGAGACGGGCCTCTATCTCGCGCCGGCCCCGGGCAAGGCCAGCCTCGGTCTGCTCAAGATGCTGCGCGAGGGCCTGCTGGTGGGGGTGCGGGGGGCGATCCACAAGGCCAGGCGTGAGGAAGCCTCGGTCCGCGAGGAAGGCCTGCGCGTCAAGTCCATTGGCGGGTATCGGGATGTGAACGTGCAGGTGATCCCGGTCAAGGAGACCAAGGCCGGTGCCCAAGCGCACTACCTGGTGCTCTTCGAGGACACCTCGCCCCTGAAGGAGCCCGGCACCAAAGGCGCGAAGGCCGAGCCGCGGAAGGGCAGGATCGCCCGAACTGCCGCGCGAAAGGAGCGAGACGGCACCGAACGGGAGACGGCGCGCCTGACCCAGGAGCTGGCCGCGACTCGAGAATACCTCCAGTCCGTGATCGAGCAGCAGGATGCCGTGAACGAGGAGCTGCAGTCCTCCAACGAGGAGGTGCAATCGGCCAACGAGGAGCTGCAGAGCATCAACGAGGAGCTGGAGACATCCAAGGAGGAGATCGAGTCGAGCAACGAGGAGCTGGCCACTGTCAACGAGGAGCTGCAGAACCGGAATACCGAGCTCGGCCAGAGCAACAATGATTTCATTAATCTCCTCGCGAGCGCCCAGCTCGGCATCGTGATGCTCGGGCCGGATCTGCGCATCCGTCGCTTCACGCCGATGGCGGAAAAACTCTTCAATCTGATAGCCGGCGACGTGGGCCGTCCCATCACCGACATCCAGCTTGGCATCGGCGTGCCCAATCTGGACCGCCTGCTCACCGAGGTCATGGACACGGTCAGCGTCAGGGAATCCGAAGTCCGAGACAAGGAGGGACGCTGGTATGTCCTGCGCCTCCAGCCGTATCGGACCCTGGACAACAAGATCGAGGGCGCTGTCCTGGTGCTCCTCGATGTGGATGCGCTGAAGCGCCAGCAGGGGGCGCTTCGCCGGCAGAGCGAGCTACTCGATCAGGCGAACGAGGCGATCTTCATGTGGGAGCTCGATGGCGGCATCACCTACTGGAACCGGGGCGCCGAGGAGACGTACTGCTTCACGAAGGAGCAGGCGCTGGGCCGGACGAGCTACGAGCTGCTTGGCACGTCGCCCGGGCCGAGCGTATTCCTGGAGCCTCTGCAGAGGCTCCGCCAGTGGAGCGGAGAGCTGACGCAGAGGCGGGGTGACGGCCAGCTCGTCGTGGTGGAAAGCCGGATGGTCATGGAGGGGACGGGGGACCGGCCCCCTCTGGTCTTCGAGACCAATCATCCCATCACCGAACGCAAGCGGATGGAAGAGGGCCTACGCCGGCAAGCGGCCGAGCTGCTCGCTGCCCATCGCAACAAGGACGAGTTTCTCGCCATGCTCGCGCACGAGCTCCGCAATCCCCTGGCCCCGCTCAGCAATGCCCTGGAGATCCTCAGGCAGCCAGGCGCGTCCTCCGCCATAGCAGATCGCGCCAGGGAGATCATGAGCCATCAGATCCACAGTATGGCGCGGATGGTCGACGACCTGCTCGACGCCTCCCGGATGACTCAAGGGAGGATACAGCTTCACAAGGAGCCGGTGGAGTTCTTGACCGTCATCGAGCGCGTGATCGAGGCAAGCCGACACCACATCGACGGGCGCGACCAGGCCCTGACCCTGTCGCTTCCCACCGACGGGGTATACATGGAGGCTGACGTGGTCAGGCTGGAGCAGATCCTGGCCAACCTGCTCAACAATGCGTCGAAGTTCACGCCGCCGGGCGGTCAAATCTCGCTGACTCTCGAAGGTCCCTCCACGGGCACGGCACAGGCCGTGATCCGGGTGAAGGATTCCGGTATGGGCATCGCGCCGGAGCATCTGGAGCATGTGTTCACCATGTTCATGCAAATCGACTCCTCGCTCAATCGCGCGACCGGGGGACTGGGAATAGGGCTGACCCTGGTGCGCCATCTCGTCGAGCTGCATGGGGGAAGCGTGGAGGCTCACAGTGCCGGTATCGGGCAGGGCAGCGAGTTCGTGGTGCGCCTGCCCGCGCACCAGGAATCGCCTCACGGCACTCCTCGAGCGGCCCCGGCCCCGCGATCGAATCCTCAATCTCTCTCCCGGCGAGTCCTGGTCACGGATGACAATGTCGAGGGGGCCGAGACCCTCGCCATCTTGCTCCGCGGGGCGGGACACGACGTCCGAGTCGCCCACAGCGGCCAGGCCGCCCTCGAGATCGCGAGGACCTTCAAGCCCGAGATCGTGTTTCTCGACGTCGGCATGCCCGGCATGAACGGCTACGAGACAGCCAGGCAGCTTCGCCAAATTGCCGGGAATGAGAACGCCCTCCTGGTGGCCCTGACGGGCTATGGTCAGGGATCGGACCGCGAGCGGGCCCAGTATGCCGGATTTGACGAGTTCCTCGTCAAGCCAGCGCTTCCGGACGTCGTGCGTTCCCTCGTCGCTCGAACTCGCTCCACCAAGGCCTCTCAGGGACCTTCCGCTGCCGACAGGTGAGGAGGCCGCGGGGTAGGAAGGCCTGGGATGCGGACCGAGTTATCCATCGGATCGAGATCCGGTCGGCTCCATGAGTTGCCTCCCCGTCGTCGCCCCGCTCTCAACTCGCTCGTGTGGCAATCGAAAGTCGCAAGATTCCGAACCGGCACCCCGACCGCCTGTGGGGCGGTCCCGGTGTGGGAGCTACATGCACGATCTGCAGGCGACCAGTCCAGAGAGATGAGATGGAGTTTGAGGTGCAGTTCGAGAAGGACGGGCACGTGAGTGATCGTGCCGATGGTGACGGCCACCTGCACGTCTTCCACATCCATGTTCGCTGCTTCTCGGCGTGGGATTTGGAGCGGACGGTCTAGCTGCACGCCAACGACTCTACACTGAGCAACGAATGCGAGTATTGGACTAAGGTCCCACTAGGCCGCCCCTCCGAGGCCGCTTAGTGTAAGGGCAGAGCATGGAACAAATCCCCCGAACTAGCATTCTGCAATGCCCGCGTGATGCATGTGGCTCGAAAGGCGTGTACCGCGTTGATCTCGGGTTGGGGCGGGGCGCTCTACCGCCCGCTCCCGAAGAACTGTGGAAATGCGCCGCGTGCGAGCAGCCATTCCTTCTTATCAAATCGCAATGACCGGCACCGCAGCCACCAGCCGTCTTCTTGAAGCCACGGCTTTGTTACACTGCTCGGCGGTTCGACCTGACGAGCTACGGGAGGAAGACCGTCGATGAGGAATCGCTGGCCGTGCATCGTGATTGCCGGGCTTTGCTGCCTGCTCGCCGTCGCGGCCTCTGCCGAGTGCGCGTGGGTGCTGTGGTCCCAACCGTACAGTCCAAACCCAGGCGCGTGGGTTCTTCAGACAGCCTATCCGACCATTGCCGCCTGTACGCAGGACCTCGACCAGCGGGAGACGCACGCTCGTGAAGCCAAGTGGTCCGCCGACCGTCGCGCTGCTACCGATCTGTTCATCTTGTATAGCCGCGGTGGCACCAAGTTGGATATCCGCGACGACACCAAGGGTGGCACTACGTGGCAGTGCTTCCCCGACACCGTGGACCCGCGTGAGCCGAAGGCGAAATAAGTCCACGATGAGCAAGCCGCTACCGGAGCCGTGTCCGCGCATACCGGCCACTCATGCGATGGATGGAGACCGATGCGAGCTTCCGAAGATTCTCGAGGACGAGAATCAGCACATTTGCTATCTCAAGGTGACGCACGACAGTAAGCATGTTTGCTGGTGCGGGCGGGATTGGGCGCGTTGACGCGGGCGGGCGACTGCTAGCGGCGAAGTCTTCGCAGAACCGCAGGCGTCACGTTTAGCCCGTGACGAATCTCGTAGTGGGCTTGCTCGGTCACGGCTCGGCATGCCGTCTCGATCTCGGCGGGAGCTATCTCAAGGCCGTGAAGAAGCGCCGTGAGGGCACTCAGTCCCTTTGGCTTTGCGATGAGGACCGTTCCCGCCCCGTCCTTCGCGCCTCCCATGCTGACCGCGTATTCCGCTGTCGTGGAATTAGCCCCGTCATGACCGTCCAGCCGATCAACATGAAGTGGGACGGTCGTCGTCTTGGCAGGCTGTGGCGTGGGCTCCGATGGTGCTAGCCCATCGGACTCTTGCCGCCAGATCGAATAACAATCCCAGTGCGCCCAGACCGTAGTTGGCCCGACGACTTTATGTTCGATTTCATACTCGGAGATTGATATCTCGCAAATGATGCAGGGTTTGCGCGTGCCCCTTCCTGCATAGGCTTCCGGGCCTGTCCGAAAGAGCGCACCGCTCGCGAGACGCCCGCGAACAGTAGCGCGCAAGTGAGGATCGGAGCCACGTGCGTCCCACCGAGGCATAGAAGAAAATTATGCCTCGTGGCATGAAGCGAGGGCAAGGCCGATTCGCGTAAGTTCTTCCGGCTTGACTAGTCGGTTTTCTTTACAAGTCCGAGAGCAGTCCAACCCAGAGGGCGAGGCCAGTACTACGAAGCGGCGGCGGGGTTTGGCCTGTGGCGACGGGCCTGCGACTCGCGCGACCAAGCTGTATGGCACGCAAGATGAGCGAACGCGGGGCCACCGGGTCCAGCCACCTCGCATTCGCTGGCGTCTTGAATGCGCTGCTCGCACACAGCGCATTGCTGACCCGTGCCTGGCCCGACCCAGCATTGCGTGTCGGGAAGGACGAACAACCTCCCGCGCTCCACCTTATCCCAGACGAGGAAGCCTAAGTTCTGCGGGGTCCGTTCGTTCATGGTATCGGCCAGGGGCTACGAGGCAGCGGTGTCGTTAGACTCTGCCGAGGACCGCTGATCCGACTGGCGCACCGCTATTGACTCAAGGAGCCACGCCCGGTAGCAGACCAGATGTGCGTGAGCGCGTTGCACTCCGATGACTTCTTGCGACGATTCAGCGGCAAAAATGGGCCTACTGCACACGGCGCAAATGTCACTCACGCCTCGCCCGGTCCATGATCTGTCGTGCGGCAGCGCACGCAGAGTTCCATTCGCAAATCGGTCACGCACGGTCTGACGGAGATCGGCAAGGTAGGCGGTCGCATCGGTCCCATTCACCCGCTCGTAGGTCTGCGATTCCTCCCGCCAGATCGAATAGCACGGCAAGTGTGACCAAACCGTCGTAGGTCCAACAACCTCATTCTCTACTTCGGAGGGCGCGATGGCGGTCCCGCAGACTATGCAGACGTGCCCGGTTCCCT
>Ga0137410_10003946_pt1 | contig 10069 bp, 7 predicted proteins | sample CZODoug1_16funga_FD_108878 | JGI IMG/M metagenome (GOLD analysis project Ga0137410, IMG submission 108878) | Vadose zone soil fungal communities from Angelo Coast Range Reserve, California, USA - CZODoug1_16fungal (Illumina Assembly) | ecosystem: Environmental > Terrestrial > Soil > Vadose zone... | reverse complement strand
AAGCCCAGGCGCGCTCGGCGACCGAGATCGCGCCAAGCTGCCGGCTGGTGGTGCCGTAGACCGCCATGTGGCGCGCCGCCATCCAGGAGTGGTGGCTGACCGCGCGCAGATCACCGAGCGCCTTGCCCCAGTAGCCGGCCTTTTCGGAGTGCGCCATGCCGCGATGGCCCTGCTTGCGGGACTCCTGCGTCTGCGACCAGTCGGTCACCGCACCCATGAGGCAGACATACTTGGCGATGCCACGATCAAGGAACGACAGCGCCGTCGCGATTCCGAGCCCCGCGAGCGCGCCGCCGCGGCCGACCACGAAGTAGAAGCAGTTGTTGAGGCCGAGCATGCGCGAATAGGCGTCCACGTAACTCGCCCGATCGCCGCCGCCGCCGGTGCGGCGCAGGTCGATGGCGCCATCGATGTCCTTGGGCGTGAGGCCCGCGTCCTTGATCGCAAGCCGCGCGGCCTCCGACGCAATCATGCGCTCGGAGCGATCCGGCTGCTGGCCGGCCACGACGCCGAGCCCGATGATGGCGTATTGTCCTGATGACGGATGTTTGGGCACTGTTCTTGTTCCTCCTTACTCATACAAATTCATGACTCTCCATTTGTCGTCCCCGCGAAGGCGGGGACGGCAGGAGGAGAGTCAGTGGGGACGACCGAAGGAGAGTCATCATGCGGTTCTCACCATTTGGTCACTCTTCTGCGAAATCAACCGCACGCCTGATCCTGGTCCAGTCGGCAACGTGAGCACACCGTTCGCAACCTCGATGCCCTCGAACGGATCATCGAGCAAGCGGTCGAACTCGCCAAGCTCGCAGGCATAGTCGATGCCCGGCATCGCGCAGGCGAAGTGCAGCGCCTGGGCGGACAGCAACCGGCTGCCGACAGCAGCGCCCAGCCGATACTGGATATGCGCGGCCTCGCATATCCGCGCAGCAGCAAGCGTGTTGCGCAGACCGCCGAGCTTCGGGATCTTCAGGCTCACCGCGTCGACCGCGCGCCGCGACACAAGCTCGAACACGTCGCGCAGAGAGCCGGCGGCTTCATCCGCCTCCACCGTCACCGGCACCGTACGGGTGACCAGCGCCAGGCCCTCGAAGTCGTCTGCATCGACCGGCTGCTCGCACAAATCGATGCGATGCTCGGCCATGCGGTTGAGCGCCGCGATCGCGTTTTTCGGCGTATAAGATTGATTGGCATCGATGGTGAGATGCACATCGTCGCCGACCTGCTTGCGAATGGCGGCGACCCGGGCGACGTCTTCCTCGACCTCGCCGTGCACCTTGATCTTCAGGTAGCGATAGCCTTTGTCGACGAGCTTCTGGGCGGCCGCCGCCATCTCAGCCGGCGTCTTGATGGCGAGGATACGCAGGATTGGCAACTGGTCGCGCACCTGGCCGCCGAACAATGCATTGAGCGGGATGCCGAGCGAACGTGCCTTGAGCTCATGCAGCGCGCAGTCGATTGCGGCCTTCGCCTGCGGGGCGCCGCGCAGCGCCCGGTCCAGCGCGATCAGGATCGCTTCGATGTTGTGCGCCTCCTGGCCGACCACCAGCGGACGGAACAATTCGAGCTCGGCCTGGAGCGTATCCTTGGTCGATCCCATGTGGGGCGTGGCCGAGGCGTAGCCAAAGCCCTCATGCCCGTCATCGGTCGCGATCCGCAGCACGTGGCCATCAGTAACCGGACTTGCCGCCAGCGCGAACCGCCAGGTCGGGTCCTCCTTGCGCATGGTGCAAGGCGTGATCTCGAAGTCGCGGATGATCATCGCGCGGTCCTCCCATCCAGGTCGTTTTGCCTTGCTTTAGCAAAGTCGAAGCGCCGCGTCATTCGCCCCTGGACCCAGAGCAGTGGGCACCGCGTTGAATCACACCCCGTAGAACTCCTCCGGCTCGACCACGGTGGCGCTGGTCAAGCCGCGGATCGCGGCGCGCACCAGGATCAGCCGCGTCTCCTCAGTCGAGGCGCCGATATGCGGCGCTGCCAGCATGTTGGGGTGGTGGATCAGGCGGTCGTTCTGCGCCGGCTCGACGGCGAACACGTCGAAGCAGGCCGCCATCAGGGCGCCTGAGTCGAGCCGATCGAGCAGCGCGTCCTCGTCAACGATGCCGCCCCGGCAGGTGTTGATCAGCACGCAGCCCGGCTGCAGCCTGCTCAAAAGCTCACGCGAGTAGAGGCCAAGCGTCTGCTTGGTCTTCGGCAGATGCAGCGTGAGCACCTCGGAGCGCGCGAGCAGCTCATCGAGCGACACAGGCGTCACGTTCCACTGTTTGTAGAAATCCGCATAGTCCTTGATATCGCAGGCGATGATCCTGCAGTTGAACGGCGCGAGCAGCCGCACGACCTCCTTACCGATGTTTCCGCAGCCGTGAATGCCGACCACGCGCCCGGTCAGGAAACGGCCGTTGCGGATCGCTGGCCGCTCGCCGGCGCGCATCGCCACATTGAGCGGCATCACGAAGCGCAGTCCCATCAGCATGAAGCCGAGCGTCAGCTCCGCGACCGCCAGCTTGTTGACACCCCAAGTGTAGCCAAAGCGCACGTTGTGTCGCTTCATCGCCTCGAAATCGAAGGTCTCGCAGCCGTTGCCATATTTGCTGATGAGCTTGAGATTGGGCAGGGCGTTGAGCACACGCTCGGTCACCGGCTCGAAGCCAATGATGGCGGCATCGCAGTCCTTCAGAAACTCGATCAGCTCGTCTTCTTTCATGCGATGCTTGATGTCGTGAAACTTCGCATTGGGGTGGACGTTAAGAACCTCCTGCCGCATGGCAAGATTGCGGGTGACATGATCGGCAGCGACGCCCAGTTGCTTGAACTCAGCCATGAAGATTGTTCCAGGTTCCTCTTGATCAGTCCGGATCGCGCGCGCCTTGCATGCGCTCGGCGTACATGGCGGGGGTCAGCCCGAACAGCCCCCAGCGCGTGAAATGGGCGAGCAGGAACGGATGTGTGCCCCATTCGTAGAGCCTGCGGATGTCGCCTTCCAGCAGCGCCTTGCGCTCGGCATCGGTGAATGGCCAGTCCGCGATCGCCGCGGCGGGATTGGACTTCACGGCCTCGCGAAAGGCGACGTCGTGGAACACACGGTGGCACAGCTTGTTGATCTGATAGGCGCTCATGGCATCAATTCCACCGCCAGACTGCGTAGGCATGCCCGTCCTTCTCATCATGATCGGCGATATAGTGCGGTCTCTCTTTTCCGATCACGCCGAGCGTCACGATCCAATTGAGCAGCTCGCCGCCGATGTTACCCGCCTTCCACATGCGCTCGGGCGTTGCCTCCCCGACCAGCTCGTCGAGGCGCGCCTCCTTGATGCGGGCATGGACGTGCTTGGACCAGCCGATGTCGGGCACCGCGTTGCGCTTGCCCGGGTCGATTTTCGGTCCACCGATCTCGAGCGAGAAACTGCCGGTGCCAATGACGGCCACGCGCAGCTTGCCGGGCAGGCTGTCGATCGCGCCCCGCACCATGCGCCCGAGCGCATAGCAACGCTGTGCCGTCGGCAGCGGCTTCACGAAGGTGTTGACCCATATCGGCACCACCGGCGTCGGAATGCCGTCGGTGAGATAATGCAGCGGCACCGTCATGGCATGGTCGATGCCGAACTCCTGAGTGACAGCGAGGTCAAATCCGTCCCGGATGCCGACTCGGCGCATGTGCTCGGCAAGCCCGGTGTGAACCTTGATCTCGTAGCTCGGCATCTTGGTCTGGTCGTTGGGACCGAAGGTCGCCTCCGCGACCCCGATTGCGAAGGTGGGGAAGTTGTTCAGGAAGAACGTATTGAAGTGGTCGTTCGCGATCACCACGATGGCATCCGGGCGCGCGGCGTCGAGATGCGCCTTCACCTCACGAAACAGCCGGGCAGTCTCGTGCGCAGCGTCCTTGGCGATCTGCGCGGGGTAGTGCGGCGAGTGAGGGACACCGATGACGGCAACGAGCTCAGCCATTCGCAACTCCCAGGCGCTTTTTTGGGCTGGCCCGTTTTCCCGCGCTAACTGCCCGAACGCAAGATGCAATGTGCCACGCTCCCCGCCGCGGCCCGGCATGGCGCTTACGCGGAAGCTGTGATAGGGCGCAATCGAACGACAGGTCCCCGCGCCCCGCATCGACGTGTCGGCAGGACGGACCCTACAACGACAGGGGGAAGCATGATCCGCGTGGCTTTCATCATCGGCGACTATCCGCCCGAGGAGCGGCGCCTGCGCGAGGAGGTGGCCAGGAGCTATTCCACTCCAGAGGTCGAGGTCGGCATCCTGTCGGTCAAGCCCTCGCCGTTCGGCGGCTTGAGCCCGGCCGAGATCCAGCTGGTGGCGCCTTATTTCCACGCCGCCTACCTGCAGGCGGAGCGCGAGGGCTATGACGCGGCGGTGCCGCTCGGCACGCTCGACCTCGGCGTCGATGGTGGGCGCTCGCTGGTCGACATCCCGATCGTCGGGCCCTGCGAGGCGATGTTCCACATCGCGGCCCAGCTCGGCGAGCGCTTTGGAATCATCTGCTACCACGAGTCGGTGATCCCCAGGCAGATCACGCAGACGCGCTACTACGGCATGGAGCCCTGGATTGCCGGCCGGCGCGCCTCCGGCTTCAAGCTCAAGGATATCGGCGCCAACAAGGACGTGATGATCAAGAACTTCCTCGCCGCCGGCCGCTCGCTGGTCGAGGAGGACGGCGCCGACGTCATCATCGTGCATGGCATCACGCAGTGCCCGGTGCACATGAAGCCCGACTGGGTGAGCAAGGAGCTGGGCGTGCCAGTGGTGGAAGGCATTGGCGCGCCGATCCGGATGGCTGCCATGCTCGCAGGCCTCGGCCTCAAGCACAGCCGCAAGCGCTGGCCGAAATCGAATGCCAGGCCGAACGTGTAGGGCGGGTTAGTCTTACTGCGTGAGAAGCTCCGCGTGTCCCGGCCGAGCGAAGCGAGAGCCGGGACCCAGTGCAAATTTCGCGAAGCTCATGGTCTGCCGACGCTGGGTCCCGGCTCTTCGCTCGCTCCGCTCGCTTGGCCAGGACACGCAAGACTTTGCTAGTCCGCCCTACGTATTCGCGAGCTCGCGGCCTCGAGTCGAAGACGTTGGTGCTGGCAGCTCGTGCCGCGGCTGGATCGGATACTCAGCCTCCGCCTCGCCGTGCTGCTTGAAAGGCTTGTTGCCGGTCAGACCGCGCAGCAGCACGTAGAACACCGGCGTGAGGAAGATGCCGAACATGGTGACGCCGATCATGCCGGCGAACACCGCCACGCCCATCGCCTGGCGCATCTCGGCGCCGGCGCCGGTCGAGGTTACGAGCGGCACGACGCCCATGATGAAGGCGAACGACGTCATCAGGATCGGGCGCAACCGCAGGCGGCTTGCCTCGACCGCCGCCTGCACCGGCGTGCGGCCGGCAAGTTCGAGCTCGCGCGCGAACTCCACGATCAGGATGGCGTTCTTGGCCGACAACCCGACCAGCACGATCAGGCCGATCTGCGTGAAGATGTTGTTGTCGCCGCCGGAGATCCACACGCCCGTGATGGCTGCAAGCAGCCCCATCGGCACGATCAGGATGATCGACAATGGCAGCACCAGGCTCTCGTAGAGCGCGGCAAGCACCAGGAACACCAGGAGGATCGCAATCGGGTATACCAAGAGTCCCGAATTGCCGGCCAGGATTTCCTGATAGGTGAGCTCCGTCCATTCATAGCTGAAGCCCTGCGGCAGCGTTTCGGCGGCAATGCGCGCGACCGCGGCCTGCGCCTGACCGGTCGAATAACCGGGCGCGGGGGCGCCATTGATGTCGGCCGCGAGAAAGCCATTGTAGCGCATCGCGCGTTCCGGCCCGGCGCTCTGCCGCACGTGCAGCAGCGTCGCCAGCGGTACCATCTCGCCGGTGCGCGAGCGCACCTTGAGCTGCCCGACGTCGTCGGCACGGGCGCGGAACGGCGCGTCAGCCTGCACGCGCACCGAATAGACACGCCCGAACTTGTTGAAGTCGTTGACGTAGATCGAGCCGAGATAGATCTGCAGGGTCTCGAACACGTCGGTCACCGCAACGCCGAGCTGGCGCGCCTTGGTGCGGTCGATATCAGCATAAAGCTGCGGGACATTGACCTGGAAGCCCGAGAACACGCGGGCGAGCTCGGGCGCCTGCGCGGCGCGCGCGAGGAAAGCCTTCGCCACCTCGTCGAGCGCCTCATAGCCGCGTCCGGCGCGATCCTCGATCTGCAGCTTGAAGCCGCCGATGGTGCCGAGGCCCATGACTGGCGGCGGCGGGAAGATCGCGATGAACGCTTCTTCGATGCCAGCAAACTTCTGGTTCAGCTGCATGGCGATCGCCTGGCCGCTGAGCTCCGCGCTCTTGCGTTCCGCGAAGGGCTTCAGGGTCACGAACACGATGCCGGCATTCGAGCTGTTGGTGAAGCCGCTGATCGAGAGGCCCGGGAAGGCCACCGCGCTCTCGACGCCCGGATGCTTGAGCGCCATGTCGCTCATGCGGCGGATGACGTCCTCGGTGCGGTCGAGCGTGGCGCCGTCGGGCAATTGGGCGAAACTCACGAGATATTGCTTGTCCTGGCCCGGCACGAAGCCACCGGGCACGATCTTGAACAGGGCGTAGGCGAGGCCAATCAGGACCAGGTAAACGCCCATCACGGCAGCCTTGCGCGAGGTCACGGCCTTGACGCCGGTGCTGTAAGCTTTTGAGCTACGCCCGAAGCCGCGGTTGAAGCCGCGGAACAGCCAGCCCAGCGAACGGTCCAGCACGCGAGTGAGAAAGTCCTTGGGCGCGTCGTGCGACTTGAGCAGTACGGCCGCGAGCGCCGGCGAGAGCGTCAGCGAGTTGACCGCGGAGATGACGGTCGAGATCGAGATCGTGAGCGCGAACTGCTTGTAGAACTGGCCTGACAAGCCGCTGATGAAGGCGAGCGGAACAAACACTGCCACCAGCACCAGCGCGATCGCAATGATCGGGCCCGATACTTCGCGCATCGCCCGGTGCGTCGCCAGGCGCGGCGACAAGCCCGCCTCGATGTTGCGCTCCACGTTCTCCACCACCACGATGGCGTCGTCGACCACGATGCCGATCGCCAGCACCAGCCCGAACAAAGTGAGCGCATTGATCGAGAAGCCGAAGACATACATCACCGCAAAGGTGCCGATGATCGAGACCGGCACCGCAAACAGCGGGATGATGGAGGCCCGCCACGTCTGCAGGAACAGGATCACGACCAGCACGACCAGCGCCACTGCCTCGAGCAGCGTATGCACGACCGCCTCGATCGAGGCGCGTACGAACTGGGTCGGGTCATAGATGACCTCGTAGTCCACGCCCTCGGGCATGTTCTTCTTCAGCTCGGCCATGGTGGCGCGGACGTTGTCGGAGATCGCGATCGCGTTCGAGGCCGGCGCCTGGAACACGCCGATGGCGACAGCAGGCTTGTTGTCGAGGAGCGAACGCAGCGCGTATTCGGACGCGCCCAGCTCGATGCGGGCGATGTCGCGTAGCCTGGTGATCTCACCGTTCGCCCCGGTCTTGACCACGATGTCGGCAAACTCCTCCTCGCTTTGGAGCCGCCCCTGGGCATTAATCGACAGCTGGAGATCGAGGCCCAGCACGCCCGGCGAGGCGCCGACGATGCCGGCCGCCGCCTGTACGTTCTGCGCCCGGATCTCGTTCACCACATCGGTCGCGGAAAGGCCGCGCTCGGCGACCTTCTGCGGATCGAGCCACACGCGCATCGAGTAGTCGCCCGCTCCCCACATCAACACCTGGCCAACACCGTCGATGCGCGCGAGGCGGTCCTTGACGTTGAGCAGCGCGTAGTTGCGCAGATACGTCATATCGTAGCGGTCGTTGGGCGAGAGCAAGTGGACCACCATGGTGAGGTCCGGCGAGCTCTTGACCGTGGTAACGCCGAGGCGCCGAACGTCCTCGGGCAGCCGCGGCTCCGCCTGTGCGACCCGGTTCTGAACGAGCTGCGTGGCCTTGTCGGGATCGGTGCCAAGCTTGAACACGACCGTCAGCGTCATGAGGCCGTCGGTCGTGGCCTGGCTCGACATGTAGAGCATGCCCTCGACGCCGTTGATCTGCTCCTCGATCGGCGCCGCCACGGTCTCGGCAATCACCTTCGGATTGGCGCCCGGATATTGCGCTCGCACAACCACCGAGGGCGGCACGACCTCGGGATATTCCGAGATCGGCATCTGCCGCAGCGCCAAGAGGCCGGCGACGAAGATGAGCACCGACAGCACGCCGGCAAAGATCGGCCGGTCGATGAAGAATCTGGAAATATTCATGTCACGCCCCCGTCGGCGTTGCAGAGTTCCGAGATTTGCGTTGTCAGCGTGCGGCGACGTTGCTCGCCGCCGGCGCTTGCGCCTGATCGGTGCCAGTCATGGAGACGAGCTTCGGCGCAAGCAGCGCGCCTGGGCGCACACGCTGCAATCCGTTCACTACGATTCGCTCGCCGGCAGTGAGACCATTCGTCACCCGGCGCAAGCCGTCGACGAAGACGCCGAGTGTCACCTCGCGGTAGGCGGCCTTGTTGTCGGCGCCGACCACCATGACGTATTTCTTGTTCTGGTCGGTGCCGATCGCGCGTTCGTTGACCATCAGGGCCGGCTCAGTCTTCGGCTGGCCCATGCGCAGGCGCGCGAACTGACCCGGAATGAGACTGCCTTCGGCATTGCCGAACACCGCCCGCACCCGCACTGTTCCGCTCTTGGCATCAACCTGGTTGTCGATAAGTTGCATATGGCCTTCGAAGGCCGTGCCATTGCTGGTGGCGGTGACCATCTGCACCGGAATGCGGTTGACCTGCATATGGGCGTTGGATCCAAGCGCCTTGAGCGCGCGCGCAACAACTTCCTCGTCGGCGTTGAAGCTCGCATAGACCGGGTCGACCGAGACCAGCGTCGTGAGCACCGGAGCGCCGGGTCCCGCCGCGATCAGATTGCCGACGGTGATCTCGAGCTTGCCGACGCGTCCGGCGACCGGCGCACGCACCTCCGTGTAGTCGAGGTTGAGCTGTGCGGCCTGCAGCGCCGCTTGCGCGGCCCGCAGGTTGCCTTCGGCCTCGCGATAGGCGCCGACCCGCTGGTCGACATTGCTTTCAGAGATCGCGCCGGAGTTCGCCTGCTGCAGCCGCCGGGCGCGATCCTGCTCCTTCTGTGCAAGCGTCAGCCGTGCCTCGGCGGCAAGCACCTGCGCCTTGGCGCGATCGACTTCGGCCGCATAAGGCTCGGGATCGATGGTGATGAGCTGATCGCCTTCCTTCACCAGCGCGCCTTCGCGGAAATGGACGGCCTTGATGGCACCTGCAACCCGCGAGCGCACTTCCACCCGCTCGACCGCCTCGAGCCGGCCAGAGAACTCGTCCCACAGCGCGACGTCGCGCTGCTCGACGACCGCGACTGAAACCGGAACAGCCGCCGGCTGTGCCTGAGAGGGAGTGTTCGAGCGCGTTTCGCTGCTCGGCACCGCAACCAGCACCGCCAAGCCCAAGGCAGATGCAACCAACGCGCCCCCACCGAGGAGGCCGCTACGAAGTGACAGTTTTTTCATTTGAATTTTGCTCCGTCGCCACTTATGTATCGATTGATACAGAAGTAAGGGCCTGGACGGGAGCTGTCAAGTGAATTATATAGTGGTCGATAAAGAATTTGAAAGACCCCGGACCGTGGCGATCGGACGCCCGCGCGAGTTCGACTTCGACAACGCTCTCGACAGGGCGCTGCTGGTGTTTTGGCGCAATGGCTATGAGGGCGCCTCCATCGCGGACCTCACCGACGCGATGGGCATCAACCCACCCAGCCTCTACGCCGCGTTCGGCAACAAGGAAGGCTTGTTCCGCAAGGTCGTCGACCGCTACATCGAGCGCTACGCCGGCTTCTGGGAGGTCGCCCGCGCCGCACCAACCGCGCGTGCGACGGTCGAACATCTGCTGCGCGCGAGCGTCGATTTCGTCACTGATGAAGCCAATCCGCGCGGCTGCCTGATGGTGCGCGGCGCGATGGCGTGCAGCGAGGCTGCGAACAAGATCCGCGATGAGATCGTCACTCGCCGTGCCACCGGCGAAGCGATGCTGCGGGAGCGGTT
>Ga0137410_10003945_pt1 | contig 10071 bp, 2 predicted proteins | sample CZODoug1_16funga_FD_108878 | JGI IMG/M metagenome (GOLD analysis project Ga0137410, IMG submission 108878) | Vadose zone soil fungal communities from Angelo Coast Range Reserve, California, USA - CZODoug1_16fungal (Illumina Assembly) | ecosystem: Environmental > Terrestrial > Soil > Vadose zone... | reverse complement strand
TGCAAAAATCCATCTGGCTCAATCCCTACTACAGCGGCCCTTATATCCTGCTCGGCAAGACTTATCTGAAGAAGAAAAACCTCTCGACTGCCGAAGCCATGTTAAAGCGCGCGATTCAATTCGACCCCAACAACAAATCGGCCCATTACCTGCTCGGTCAGGTCTATCAGCAGACCGCGAGGCCTGAAGACGCCAGGCGCGAGTTCGAGATCGCTGAAAAGCTGAAAGACAATCTCGATAAGATCGAGCAGTGAAACCTCGTCGAGACGCCTGAAATCGGCCATCTGTCCGATCGCCTTCCGTGAGCGTAATGGCCAGAAATGAACAAAATCGATGCGCGATTTCTGTCTCTTTACCCTTCCTTTTTTGTGTAAGCCGTCAAAATTTACACTGATCAGCTTGACGGTCAGACCAACTAAATAGATAATTTCTCGTCTTTTACATTCCCTTAAGAACGCTTTGCTGGGTCACGATTAAAACGCGAGTCGATCACGGCGTGGGAGATCAGTTCCGCTTCCGCGTAAATTCTCGAAAACCTTAAAGAAGTTCGCTGAAAATCAACCTGTCACATCAGCCATACCTGGGCGCTGTTTGTTTTTGATCGCCTCAGGGGCGGTTTTACATTTTCGTCGAACTTATCATTTTTTGTCGTAGCAGAGTCATTCGCCTGAATTCAGGCAATCTTTTCAATTTCAGCACAGTTGTATCACGTCAACCTTTTCCAAAGCCCTCGCGGCAAAGGAGGATATTGTGAACAGGAAATTCCATCTGTTTTTCGCACTGGCAATCAGTCTGCTATGTCTGTCGGCGTCCGGTACTGCTGTCGCCGCGCAGGATTTTCGCGCGACGATCACAGGCCGCGTCACCGACAGCAACAAAGCGGCTGTCCCCAACGCCCAGGTAAATGTCAAAAACCTCGGCACCAATGAAATCACATCGGCGACTACAGACAGCGAAGGCAACTACAAAGCGCCTTTTCTACGTCCCGGCTCGTATTCGATAACCGTCGAGGCGTCAGGCTTCAAGAAAGCCACGCGCGACAAGGTCGAACTTGTAATCAGCCAAATGGCCACGCTCGACTTTGCGCTCGAAGCCGGGGCCATTAGCGAAAATGTGACAATTGAAGGAGCCGCGCCGGTAATTGAGACTGCGACGGCGGACCGCGGCGGCGTCATTGACCGTCAGAAAGTGATCGAGTTGCCGCTCAACTCGCGCAATCCGTTCATGCTTGGCGTTCTGACCGCCGGCGTGAACTTCAACGGCGCCTCCATCTGGCAGCGCCCGTTCGACAACGGCGCCATCGCCGAGTGGACGATCAACGGCAGCCAGTCGCGCGGCAACGAGTTCCTGCTAGACGGCGCGCCGAACAACGGCCAGGCAGGCGGCAACAATATCGCCTATGTGCCGCCTGTGGACTCGGTGCAGGACTTCAAGATCATGACCAACACCTATGACGCCCAGTACGGCAAGACGACGGGCGGCATCATCAACGTCAACCTGCGGTCGGGCTCGAACGAACTCCACGGCACGCTCTACGAATTCATGCGTCGCTCCCCGCTCGACGCGACAGACTTCCGCTTGAAAGCCAGAGGAGCTCCGAAGCCTGATCACTACCTCGACCAGTACGGCGGGCAAATCGAAGGCCCGGTCCGCGTCCCATGGCTCTATAACGGCAAAGACAAGACCTTCTTCATGTTCAACTATGAGGGGTACCGTGAAGGCGTCCCGCAACCGCTGACGCTTTCGACGGTACAACCGGAATTCCTTGATGGCGATTTCAGCAAACTGATGGATCGCACGGGCAATCCAATCGTCATCTACGATCCGTTGACCGGGCATGAGGTTACTGATCCCAAGGATTCCACCAAAAAGATCTGGGTGCGCGACCCGTTCCCCGGAAACAAGATTCCGGCCAATCGCATCAACCCGATTGCGAAGAAGATTCTCGGCTTCATGCCGAAGGCCAATTCAACCGACTCGACGGCGGATTATTCGAAAAATAATCTCTTCATTTCGCCGAATCTGGCGACTGACCGTTTCTGGAACTGGGTGGCTAAAGTCGACCAGCAGTTCAACGCGAAGCACCGGATGTACCTGCGCTTCGCCAAGAACGACCGGCGCGAGAACCGCAACGAAAACGGCGTCATCGACACCGTCGGGGAGTGCTGCCAGTTGCCGTTCAAGCGCCTGAACGACGCGTTCGTGGCCGATCACCTGGCGACCTTATCACCGACCTTCATTTTCAACTTCCGCCTTTCATTCAACCGCTTCGAGGAGAAGGGAGTGGCCGACGAAGACATGGGCTTCGATCGTACGACGCTCGGCTTCTCGCCGTCGCTGGTCAACGCGCTGCCAGGCAGCGTGATGTTCGGGCGTTACGAACCCGGCGACGGTTACACTTCGATCGGCCGGAATCCGGGCAACAACATCACGAACACCGTCGCCGCGCACCCGAACATCACATGGATTCGCGGCGCGCAGACGTGGCGCGCAGGCGTGGACATGCGCTGGACACAGTATAACGTGAAGGACGAGGGCAATCCGTTCATCCTGACCGCGGGCCGAGGCTTCACGCAGAAGGATTACCTCAATGGCGACTCGGGAAGCGGCAACGGTATCGCCACCTTCCTGCTCGGCTATGTCGGCGGCAGAGTGGAGAACGTCCTCTTCCCGACCACGCTCGGCAAGTATTACGCGCCCTGGTTTCAGGACGACTGGAAGATCAACCGCAAGCTGACGCTCAACCTCGGCTTGCGATGGGACATCAATGTGGCGCCGAACGAGCGTTACAACCGCCTCAATCACGGCTTCGATCCGACTGTCATCAACCCGGTTGACTCGTTGGTCAATCACACGATCAAGGATCCTCAAGGGGGGAACTTCATTCTTCCCCAGTTGAAGGGCGGCCTGAACTTCGCGGGCGCCAATGGAGTTGACCGCATCGCGTCTGACATTGATTGGAACAACATTCAACCGCGCATCGGCTTCGCCTATCTGCTGAAAGAGAAACTGGTCATGCGCGGCGGATGGGGACTCTATTACGTCAACCCCGGCAACGACTACCTGCAATACAACGGCTTCTCGGTGACAACGAACATCGTCAACTCGCTCGACGGCGGCAGAACGCCGATTGATGGCATCATCAACAATCCCTTTCCGAACGGCATCCTCACGCCGCAAGGCGCGGCGGGGGGCGATTCAACATTCCTAGGAAGCGGTTTCAGCTTCGTCGGCCCGAACTTCGTGGTTCCCTACGTGCATCAGTTCTCGATCGGCTTCCAATACCAGTTGCCGTGGGATTCGAAGATCGAAGTGTCATACGTCGGCAACCGTACGAAAAATCTGCAAACCACCAAGCCTTTCAACGAGCCTGACCTGGCGTTCCGCCAGAAATGCAATCCGCTCGAAGGAGGCAGCCCCGCCTTCTGTGACGAACGGTTGCCCAATCCATTCCAGGGCATCGCCGCATTCCGGGGCACGTCGCGTTTTGACTCCCCCACTCTCTCGCGCTTCGAGCTGGCCCGCCCCTATCCGCAGTTCGGCGGCATCACTGAAGTGGCGCGCAATGACGGCAGAATCAACTACGATTCGGCGCAGGTCACCTTCGAGAAGCGCGCCCGGAACGGGCTGAATGGCGTTTTGACCTACACCTATTCGAAACAGATCGAACAGTGGGGCTGGAACGATGTGCAGAAGGGCATCATGCAGCGCGGCCTCTACACCTGGGATCGCCCGCACCGGTTCACTGCCGGGTTGGTCTACCAGTTGCCGTTCGGCGAGGGTAAGAAGCTCTTCAACGTCAGAAACGGCTTCTTGAGCAAGGTCGTCAGTGGGTGGCAGAGCAGCCTGATTCTGCAGTGGCAGTCGGGCCGTCCGTGGGACCTGAGTGATAACATGGAGTGGATCAATCCGGACGCCTATCTCAATGACATTCAGTGGAAGGGCAGCGATCAGGTCTGGGCGTTGCGCAACTATCCTGTAATCGGCAGCGCGACGGGGCAGCGCGCGGTTTGCGCCGCTCGCAGATTGAATGATGGCTCCCTGCAGTTGCAGACCTACAGCCAGAACCTGCAGGGCTGTTCGTTGGCGAATGTGGACGTGATCACCCGCGCAAGCTACGAGCCGCGTTTCACGTCGTTCCGCTCTTCGACCGTTCGGCTGCACTCGCCGCCGACCGCCGACCTCTCGTTCAACAAGATGGTGAAAATCACCGAAACGAAGAGATTCCAATTCCGCCTGGAAATGTTCAATTTCACGAACACTTATTCGTACCGTGTGCGGCAGTTCACCAACGACTCGACCAACGCCAACTTCGGCAGCGTCGTCCCGCGCACTGCAGGCGACACCGAAGTAGCTTATCCGCGCCATATACAGTTAGGATTCAAGTTCATTTTCTAGCGAGGATGAATTCCTGATCGCTTAAAACCTTCGGGCGGAGGATCACAGACCGTTCAACGCTGTGGTCTTCCGCCCTTTTTCCATCAGCCTTCAGCCGTGACGGCCAACAAACGAAATGCCAAACCCACGCGACCGCTTCTTCAAGGAGTCGTTCTCCGGACTTCGATAAAAAGATGTTTGGAGTTCCGCCTTCAGGCCGAGGCGTTATGAGGAGCCTTCATGTGGCGTTGCGACGCCCTGAAACAATGAAAACGCGCCACGTACTAATAGTGTTTGAAAAAATAACGCAACCACCTTTTCCCCGGTCGCGGCAGCGACCGTGTGAGATTAGCCCGGCTTTTCAAAGCCGGGACCATCAGCGCATCCATCCCCAGTCGCGGCAGCGACGGTTGATTTTGCAGATCAATCAACCGTCGCTGCCGCGACTGAAACCACTATGCGACCGCTCCCCCCGGCTTTGAAAAGCCGGGCTAGGATCAACTGTCGCTGCGGCGACTCAGGAAGTAGTTGCATTTATTTCTCAAACACCATAAGTCGTTACTACGTGGCTCATTGCCCTTCGGTGACGGTTAGAAGCTGATCCGTGGCGACATCTTTCAACTTCTGCGTCACGCCGCTCGGCCAGCGGATTTCAATCAGCTTCACAATCTTCTCTCTACCCAAACCGAAATGCGCGCGAACATCGCTCGAAGAACCGTATCCTACGCTGGTCGTGATGTGGTTGAATTGGGCGTCGCCGGCGCCCGTGACCATTTTGATCTTCGCGCCGACGCCGTCGCGGTTGCTCTTCACTCCGATCAGCCGTATCGCCAGCCAGTGGTTCTCGCCTGTCGATTCATTGCGGAACAATTCGACCGGCTCATTCAACGAGGTCGTCACGACATCAACGCGCCCGTCGTTGTCGAAATCGGCGAAGGCGCAGCCGCGATGCGCGCGTTTGATCTGGAGGTCGGCGCCCGCTTCGATCGAGGCATCCAGAAACGCCCCGGTCCCGGCGCCCGCGAAGACGCTGTTCAGTTGGCGATAGGTCTGATTGTTGTAAAGCTCTATGTTGTCGTTGACGTGAGCGTTGACGGTGAAGAGGTCTTTGAAGCCGTCGTTGTTGAAATCGAACAATCCCAAACTCCATCCGCTGCGCTTGACGGTCTCGGCGCCAAGCCCGCTCTGCCACGTCGCGTCGGCGAAGAAGCCTTTGCCGAGATTCCTGAAGAGCGGATAGGTTTCGCCTTCGAGCGCCGAAACGATCAGGTCGGGCAATCCGTCGTTGTCGTAATCGCGGAAATCCACGCCCATACCCGATACGGGACGCCCACTGTCGTTGACCGCGACGCCGGCGGTCAACCCGACTTCATCAAAGCCGCCCCGCCCGTTGTTGTGAAAGAGAAAATTGGGCAGCGTGTCGTTGGAGACGAAGACGTCAATGAACCCGTCGTCGTCGTAATCGGCGACCGCCACGCCCATGCCTTTGCCGATATATTTGCCGACGCCGCTTTGAGACGAAACGTCGGTGAAGGTACCGTCGCCGTTGTTGCGAAAAAGCTGATTCGGCAAGCCTTCGTAGCGATCCGGGAAGCAATAAGTCCGCCATCCTTCCTTCATCGCGCCGCAGTACGGATCGATCTCGGGATTCCACTTGCAGTAGTTGACGACGAAGAGGTCGAGGTCGCCGTCGTTGTCGTAATCAAGCCAGGCCGCGGCCACCGACCACGGCTTCTCGACCTTCTGGCCCCGATGCGGATCGACGCCGGTCAATCCCGCTTTCTCTGTCACATCATCGAATCGCCCTTTGCCGTCATTACGGAAAAGGGTGTTGCGGTTAACTCCGGCGACGAACAGATCCTCGTCGCCGTCGTTGTCGTAATCAGCGACGGCGGCGCCCATCGAATATCCAGAATTGGCAGAATTGGCCCCGCTAACACCGGCCTTCTCCGTCACGTCGCTGAACGTTCCGTCGCGGTTGTTGCGATATAGCCGGTTCCAGAATTTCGGCGAACTCTTTTTCATCGCGGGCAGCTCGGCGCCGTTGACGAAGTAGACGTCCGTCCAGCCGTCGTTGTCGTAATCGATGACCGCCACGCCGCCGGTCATCGTTTCGACCTGATATTTGCGCGGCGACGCGTCGTTGCGCAGGACGAAATCGAGCCGCGCCTGCTCGGCGACGTTGCGGAAGCGAATGGGCGCGATTGATGAAGCCGGTTTACCGACGACGCGATTCCCCGCCGCCCCGGCGCGCAATCGTTCTAGCGCGGCCAGCGCGGCTCGCGCCTGTCCGCCGCCCTCATTCGTCACGGCCTGTTGATACTCTTTCTCGGCCTCGGCCAATCGCCCAAGCTTTTCGAGCGCGCGGCCGCGCGACAATCTGATCTCGCCCGATTGCGGATCAATCGCTTCGGCGCGCGTCAGGTAATCCAGCGCCTCTTCGACCCTGTTCAATTTGACCAGCAGGTTCGCGGCGTAAACCAAAGGCAGCGTGGGCGGGCGTTCAAGTTTCTGGCCGAGTTCGGCGCCGCGCCGGTAATGGTTTAGCGCGTTCGGATAATCATTCAACGCTTCGAGCGCCATCGCCAGTTGCGTGTGAGCGCCCGCGTGATCCGGCTGCAAATCGAGCGCGCGGCGCGCAGAGCTTTCGGCGGGCTTCAAGGAAGATTGCAGGTATTGAACGCGGGCCAGGTAAAACCACAGGTCGGGATCATTCGGGAAAAGCTGAAGAGCCGAAGCGAATTCTCTTTCGGCTTCCGGCATGCGTCCGGCAAGTTGCAGCGACAGCCCGCTCAATTTCCAGGCCTGCTGCAGCTTCGGATCGAGTTCGCGGGCGTGGCGCGCTTCCTCGGCGGCTTCGGCGAACCGGCGCTGATCAAATAACGCGCCGGCGCGCCGCAGGCGCTCGTCAGCCGCGACCCGTTGTTGAACTTGCTGCGGCAATAGCAGGCTGACCAGGAGAATCCAGCCTGCGAGAGCGAATGCGGTTACCTGTTGCATGGCTTGTCGGTCTTGATTGGGTTCAAAGTTTTGTCGCGACTCGTCCGAGTATAGCCCGGCGCTGATCGGACGCCAATCGCGCGCTTCATATCTCCTGCTTATGATCGTTTGTATTTTCCTCGGTTAGCTTGACGGTCTAACCAATGCGATGGATAATTCCCCCTCTTCTTACATCCCCTTTTGAAACGCTTTGCTGGGTCAACTGTAAAATAGCGAATCAAACGATCACGTTGCGGAAGGCCCGTTCTACTTCCGCGTAAATTCTCGAAAATCTAAATAAGTTTAGCTGTGAAGTTTGCGACCTCTGGGCTGTAGAGACGCAACATCTTGCGTCTCTACTTCGGTTTTAAGTTGCGAACGGTGAAGCGGGAAGAAAAACCCGTTGACTACGTTTGTCAATATTTTATGGAGCACCGCGTATGAAAAAGAAGCCTACAAAAGCTGCAAATGGAGCGCCCGGTAAGGATCTGAAACGCAAGATCCGTCCAGGGGCTTCAATCCTGTTTCTTCTCTTTCCGCTGTTGATCTGCAGTACGACGCTGCTGGCTCAGACAGCGCTCTCGGTATTGCGTGGGACTGCCACTGACTCGAACGGGGCCGCCGTGCCCGGAGTGAAGATCACAATCACGGACCTGGCTACCGCCATCACAGTCCGAACTGTAACCACTGACGACAATGGAAACTTCGAGATTCCCGACTTGAAGCTGGGCAGTTATCGACTGAACGCCGAGAAGGCCGGCTTCCGCGCTTATGTCGCCGACAACGTGGTGATAGATGCGGGGCAGACGCGAAGGCTCGACTTCGCGCTTCAGGTCGGCGAAGCGAGCGAGACCGTCACCGTCGAAGCAGGGGCCGCGCTCATCACGAACGAGACCGGAACCATCAGCGGCGAAATAGACAAGCGGAAGTTCACCGATCAACCCGCGGTTGACGTCTATCCTTCGCCATTGTCAATGTTGACGACCGTTCCGGGCATTCAAGGAAATGGCTGGAACATCGTGATCTCGGGCGTCTCCGACCGGAACAAGCAGACGTGGGCCATGGACGGAGTCGCCAACGACACTACCGGAGACCAGCTCGACAATCCGAACTTCTTCGCAACGGTCCAGGTCACCACAGTGACGCCGGGATCCGACAGCGCCCGCTCGGTCAACTTCAACATGGTGTCGAAGCGCGGCGGAGATCAATTTCACGGCCAGGTTTATTACCGGCACCTCAACTCGGCGCTCAACGCAAGAGATTTTTTCGCTCCGAAGAAAGCGCCTTACATTCAACACGAATGGGAGGGTGAAGTGAGCGGGCCGATTTGGAAGAATCATACCCAGTTCTATTTCGCCTGGTTTCACCAATCAGTACCGCTCGGCTCCTCGGTCCAAAGGACTGTGCCGACGCTCAAGATGCGACAGGGAGATTTCTCTCAGTTCTCCACGCCGATCAATGATCCGCTGACCGGCAAGCAGTTTCCGGGCAACATCATTCCCCAAGAACGGATCAATCCCGTATCGCAGAAGATTCAGGGCCTTTACTATCCGACGCCCAACCTCGGCGGCCCCAACACTCTGACCAATAACTTCAACTGGCAATTTCCGCATAACACCGATCTCTACAAAGGGGACTGGCCGTTCGTCCGTGTGGATCACAAACTGACGAATAATAACAGCCTCTTCTTCCGCTGGTCTCAACGCAATACGCCGTACATCCGGCCTGGCGGAACGCCGGACTTGACCTGGACGCAGGCGCGCGATCACCGGCAGACGGTCGTCTCGGACACGCATATTTTCTCGCCCCACCTCATCAACACCTTTACGTTCGGCCGCCAGACCGACTTCCTTCTCATCGGCGAGGAGGAGCAGGGCTTCCAGCCGCTGTATGGCGATGAGATCGTGAAAACGCTCGGATTGCAGGGAGTCAACCAGGGCAACTTCCACACCCAGGGTTTCCCGCAAATATCTATCAGCGGCGGCCAGAGCCCGGTGACTTTGTCGAGCAATAACGGTGGCATTGGCAACATCGATCAGGACAACGGCATTAACAGTTACCTGGACACGCTCACCTGGTCTACCGGAAAACACGTGTTGAAGATCGGCGGTGAATACCGGCAACTCTGGCAGCTTATCGGCAATCTATCGTCGCAGGTCTACGGCAACTTCAACTTCAACGGAACATACACCGGGATCGGCTACGCGGACTTTTTGCTCGGTCTCCCACAGACCAGCACCCGGCTGGACCCGATCATCAATCGCCGTTCGACCAACAAGCAGGTCGGTTTTTTTGTGAGCGACACGTTCAAGATCAGCCAGAAACTCACCATCGATTATGGGCTGCGCTGGGACTATTACGCGCTGCCGACCTACAGTAACGGGCTGATGGCCAACTTCGACCCCGCGACCGGTAACGTGATCGTCGCGCCGGGCACGATCTCAAAGCTCAACCCGCTCTACCCGACCAACACCATCAAGGTGGTGGAAGGCAAGGTTGTGCCGGACCCTGACAAGCTGAACCTCCGCCCGCGCATCTCGGCGGCTTATCGCATCGGAGACAAAATGGTGGTGCGCGGCGGCTATGGCGAGTATTCCGAGTCGTGGGGGTACTTCTCCCTGTTGCCATCGAGCGCCCCGTTCCAATTTAGCGAGTCCTACATCGGGACGAAGGCGCAACCCCTGCCGACGTTCCCGAACGCGTTCCCGTCGAGCC
>Ga0137410_10003944_pt1 | contig 10071 bp, 4 predicted proteins | sample CZODoug1_16funga_FD_108878 | JGI IMG/M metagenome (GOLD analysis project Ga0137410, IMG submission 108878) | Vadose zone soil fungal communities from Angelo Coast Range Reserve, California, USA - CZODoug1_16fungal (Illumina Assembly) | ecosystem: Environmental > Terrestrial > Soil > Vadose zone... | reverse complement strand
CGCGCGTTGCGCGTTCAGCATTGAAGGGCCGGCGCAAATCCAGGGTGTTGGCCACAGGATCAAGAAGTGCCGCGGCCGGCACATCGCTTTCCGTCGGGTGCAGGGCCGCGGAGAGTTCAATATTCGGGCAACCGATCTGCCTGGCAAAATCCAACCACTCCTCGATAGCGAGATCTGGGTCGGCGTCGCGCCGCTCCCGGGGAGTCAATTCCTGTAACGCTGCCGTGAGTATGCTGAGCCTCATCGCTCTCGGCCTGAACTCTCTGTGTTCGGTCAAGATGGCGTGCTCCGGAGTAACCAGGCGCTCAATGCCGCCGGCAAAACACTAGTGCGGAGTGGCATACGCGACGGTCTCATTGCGAAACGTCGACGCGAACAGCACAAACACCACGGCCGCAAAGGCGGCCGGGTACAGCCATATGGACCGCCAGTCATGCGCGCCGCCGACGGAGTACAGGTCGTCAGTGAGGCCGGCAGCCCAGAACCCCACGAGCATGCCAACACCGTAGGTCGCTAAAGTTATCAGACCCTGGGCGGCGGCTTTGTGCTGTGCGCCGGCCTTGGAGTCGGTGTAAATCTGGCCGGAGACAAAAAAGAAGTCGTAGCATGCGCCATGCAGCGCGATACCCATGAGCAGCATGAATCCAAGCTCATGCGCATTGCCAAAAGCAAACAATAGATACCGGCAGACCCAGGCGAGCATGCCCAGCAGCAGGGTGGTTTTCATGCCGAAGGTCTTGAGGAATACCGGGATCAAAAACATGAACACCACTTCCGACATCTGACCGATGGTCTGCTTGCCGGTAGCGTTGGCGACCTGACTCTCGGTTAGAAACTGATTGGCGTTCTGATAGTAGAACGCCAGGGGAATACAGATCAGGATCGACGATACGAAGAACACGACAAAGTTCTTGTGCCGCAATAGACCCAGTGCATCAAGGCCCAGGAAGTCCCTCAGGCGAGCCTGCTGCTCGGGCTTCGGCAGGGGCGGGGTGCGCGGCAGTGTGAAGCTGTAGATGCCGAGCGCGAATGACGCAATTGAGCACATCAGAAAAGTATTGCCAAGCAAGCCTTGTGCCATGCCCGTACGCGAATCCCAGGCGAACAGGTAACTGATCACCAAGCCGGCGACGATCCAACCGATCGTGCCCCACACACGAACACTCGAGAAGTGCTTGGCGGGCTCATCCATCTGCCGGAACGAGATGGTGTTAACCAGCGCCAGGGTCGGCATATAGAGAATCATGTACGCGAGCAGGCATGGATAGAAGCCTTTGAACCCTCGAGTGGTGGACAGCGCGTACAGCAATACGGCGCCTGCGATGTGAAAGGCGCCGAGCAGGCGCTCGGCATTGAAGTAACGATCCGCGATGAGCCCGACGATGAACGGGGCGATGATGGCACCCCAGGATTGCGTGGAATAGGCTAGCGCGCTCTGCGCTCCGTTCGCGTGCAGAGTCGACGCCAGGTAGCTGCCCATGGTAACGAACCACCCGCCCCAGATGAAGAACTGCAGAAACATCATTGTGCAAAGACGAAATCTGGTTAGTTGGGTCACTTGGCTCTATTCCTCAGGCATCGCCGCGGCAGGATGAACGCGGCTCAGGCCGCGCTGCAAATCGAACCAGGCGCTCGCGTTGCGCAGCTCGCTCTTTGGATCCTACAAGCGCAGCCAGACCGCCCCCGCCCGCGAGCTGGCGACCGCCTGGGCGATGAAGCGCAAGCCGCGCAGGCCTTCCGGTACCCCGGGGTAATCTCGCAGCGGTGGTTGACCCAGTTCCACTCGGCGCACGTCCTGCATGAAGCCACGGTAGATGTTCGCAAAGGCCTCGAGATAGCCCTCGGGATGTCCGGCCGGGATTCGAGTCACAGCTTTGGCCGAGGGGCTCAGATAGCTCTGTCCCGTCCGTAACCGCTCCCAAGGACTGCCGGCGCGCTTATAGATGAGTGTGTTCGGCTCCTGCTGATGCCACTCCAGCCCCGCTTGGGATCCATATACTCGAATCGAGAGCCTGTTTTCCTCGCCGCAGGCGACCTGCGAACAGACCAGGGTTCCCTTGGCTCCGCCACGGAGTCTCAGCAGAATATTGGCGTCGTCATCCAAGCGCCGGCCCGTTACCAAGGAGCTTAGGTCGGCACACAGGGCCTCGATCTGACAGTCCGTCACGAACTCGAGCAGATTCTGGGCGTGGGTACCGATATCGCCCACGCAACCACTGAGCCCCGCCCGTGCCGGATCGGTTCTCCAGGCGGCCTGCTTGTTGCCACGCCTCTCCAGCGGCTCCATCAGCCAGTCCTGGGTGTATTCGACCATCACCTTGCGAATCTCGCCCAGCTGCCCGCCACGCACCATCTCGCGCGCCTGGCGCACGGCGGGATAGCCGGTGTAATTGTGGGTGAGCGCAAACAGTGTCGTGCCGGCTTCAACGAGGCGAGCCAGTTCTTCCCCCTCGACAACCGTTAACGCGAGGGGTTTGTCACAGATGACATGAATGTCTGCCGAAAGGAAGGCCCGCGCTACGGGGTAATGCAGATCATTCGGGGTAGCGATGATGACAAAGTCGATACCGTTCTTGTCGGCCGCCTCGGACGAGGCCATGGCTTCATAGGACGTATAGGCGCGCTCGAGAAACCAGGCGGCAGCGCTTTCGTGGGCGGTCTGGGGGTGAGAGGACATTGCACCCGCAACAACCTGTGCCTGACCGTCGAGTTCAGCGGCAATGCGATGCACCGATCCAATAAATGCGCCACGCCCGCCACCCACGATACCGGCACGCAGGCGGCGCAAGGGCTGGGCAACTGCAAGGTTACTCATATCAGACGCATCTCAAGGCATGGTCCGTATCGGTATCGCCATGCGCGGCGAACGCGAGACAGCAGAAGCTGATTACCTGCCGGATCATAAGCAAGAATTTACATCTTACTGGACATCGACTCCGTGGATGGGTGATTACGGCTGAAGTGGGGTGCCTCGCCAGGCGGAACCCCACGCGGAAGGAGTCGGGCCCATGTCGAACTCCAGCAGTCCGCCAGCCTCAATCTGTTGGTACGTGACGATCGGAATATCGATCGGAGTGCCGTTCAGTCTCGCCGCTTGAATGTAGAGCCTACCCGGGGAGTTTAGCGGTGCCGAGATGACGAAGCGTCTGCCGTTCTGCAGGGCGAGCGTGAGCTTCGTGAACAGCGGGCTGCCGATCATGTAGTCCCCGGAGACGGGATTCACCGGATAAAAACCCATCGCGGTGAACACGTACCACGCGGACATCTGCCCGCAGTCTTCGTTACCGGCTATGCCATTGGGTGTGTTGGTATAGTAGTCATTGGCGATCTGTCGCACCCGGGCCTGAGTCTTCCATGGCTGACCGCTAAAGTCGTACAGATATCCGTAGTGGTGGCTGGGCTCGTTGTCATGGTGATTGTGGCCATCCCTGAAATGCTCGTCCAGGGTCGCGTTGTACTTCTCCGGGCCGCCCATCAGAGCCATCAGACCTGGAATGTCGTGGAGCGGTGAATACGTGTAGACCCATTTGTCGCCCTCGGTCCAGCCGGCATCCGCATCCGCCCAGGAACCATCGGCGTTTCTTCCCTGCATGAAGCCGGTCGCCGGATTGTAGAGGTTGCGATAGTTACGCGAGCGATCGATGAAAAACCGATAGTCGGCATCCTTGCCCACCGCCTTCGCGACCTGTGCGACCGCGAAGTCGTCGTAGGCATCCTCCAGCGTGCTGGAGGCGGCTTCCGCGGTTTTGTCCACGGGCACATAGCCGATCTGCTTGGAATAGGTAAGGCCGGCGCGGGCCTCATACGGCACGTGTGCTTGTCGGTCGTGCCAGTCGCGTGTCGTGTCTCCCGCCGGCGGCGTCATGGCATCCTTGTAGACGGCTTTATAAGCGAGCTGATAATCGAATCCGTGGAAGCCCTTGTTGATCGCCTCGGCCACGACCGAATCGGCATGCGTGGCAATCATGATGTTGGTATAGGAGGGGTTCGGCCACTTAGGCATCCAGCCGCCCTCCCGGTAGTCCTGTAACAGGGCCTGCACCATCGCGTCGATGCGTTCCGGGGCGAGCAGGGTCAGTAGGCTGTTTTCCGCGCGAAACGTGTCCCACAGCGAATAAGCCGTGTACGACACCCCCCGGTGCACCTTGTCATCGAAAGCGCTGTAGTAGCGGCCGTGCTCCGAGAACAGTTTTGGATAGAGCAGGGCGTGGTAGAGGGCCGTGTAGAAGATGCGGCGCTGATCCTCGGAAGCGCCTTCGATCGATGCAGCCGCGAGTTTCTGATTCCACGTCTGCCTAAGTCGGGCCCGCACACTTTCGAAATTCCACGACGGAACCTCCAGCCGCAGATTCCTGCGCGCCTGCCCGATACTGATAAAGGACGTCCCGACCTTCGCCTCGACGACCTGGTTTTTCGAGGTCTCAAATGTAACGTAGCCGCCTGCGTTCGGGCCTTGCGCGGTGCCCATGCCGCGGTGGACGTCCGCGCCTAAATACACACCGTGCGAGCGGAACCCCCCGTTGAACTTCACCACGAAGTAGCCCTTGAAATGGGGGAGTGCCAGGTCGATCAAATGGGCGTCCATGCGATCGGGGTTGTAGCCGACGATCTCGTGCGCTGCGGTGTCGATGTGCACGAAGCCCGGGGTGTGGGCGCGAGTGGCCTCGACCACGACACTTGGCTTCGAATGCGCAGGAAAGGTGAATCGCAGGAACCCGCAGTGATCCGTGGCTGTGACTTCGGTGCGGATGCGCCGCGACGCCCCGGCGTCCAGCTCGACGGAATAGTAGTAAGGGGTGGTGATCTCGTGCTCGCGCGAAAAGGGAAGCTTGCGCTCCTGCTGCGAGGTCTTGATGGCATCGACCTCGGGTATGAGCGTCACATAGCCATAGTCGCCCATCCAGATTGCAGGCTGATGCGTTCCGATAAACCCCGAGATGGTGTCGTCCTCAAACGCGTAGGAGCTCACGCTGATGCTGTTTTGGCGCGTCTGCGCGGTCCAGTTGGTGGTCCCGAGAGGCGTGGTGACCAACGGCATGGTCCCGCCGTAGTCCGAGCCACCGCCCCCGGTGCCGATGTAAGTGTTGACCCAGTCAACGGGGCTGGCCGCATCCGGCGTGCGCAGCGGGGCGGGCAATGCCACAGCGGTAGTGAGCGCCGCGGCTGCCAGGGCCGCAAACACACCTGCGCTGCGCATTTCAGCCCTTAATCCGCCACGCCTTGCCTTCGAATGCGTTCAAATGCAACCGCAGGCTGCCGTCTGCCCCGATATCCGACATCGGCGCTTGCGGATCGAGGACGTCGATCGCCTTTGCACCCGGCGCCGCGCCGCGAATGGGCACGGCCTCGTTGACCGCTCGATCCCCGAAGTTGATCGCCGTGATTTCAAGTCCCGAGTTCTCCGGCAGCTCGTGCACCAGCACCAGCAGCCCTTTGGCCTGCACGCCCGGTACGTCGGCCAAACGTGCCGCGTACAAATGCAGATCCGCGCGCACCTTGAGCAGGCGCGCCAATTGCGAGGCGAACGAGTCGGACTTCTTGAGCTGCTGCGGCAGCGAGCCGTACAGAGCCACGGCGCGCGGCAAACCCGCCGCCGAGCGCATCGCTCCCGGGTTCGAGCCCAGCAGGTCATAGGCGCCGCGGTTGATCCAGCGAGTATCGCCGTCGGCAAGCTGTTCGCGCACCGCCGCCGCCGGCAGGGTGAGCGCTCCGACCAGGTCCCAGCCCGAAAGGGCGAACACACCCGGCTGCATTGCGTTGTAGAAAGCGAGCAGCAGGTGCAGCCGCTTGATCTTCTCCACGTCCGCTGCCTTCAGCGTGGAGATGTCGCTGAGCCCTAAGGTGGCCGCAATGAGCGTGGCCGTGGTACACGCCACACCGTCGCCGAACTTCAGATTGTAGGGCGCGCGCTCACCCATGAGGCGGCCATACATTTCCCGATGCACCAGGTCGCGTAACTGCTTGCCCGTCAGCTGTGCGCCGCGAAATGGAAAGGACTCGTCCGCGTGGCCGGCGAAGTGCGCGAGTCCCATGGTCAGCTCGTCATGATTCTGCAGAGCGTGAATCAGCCGGGCCGGATCGATGCTGTAGTTGTGCATGAGCTGGAACACGAGGCGCAGGAATTCTGCATCCCCGGTCAGCAGCGCGTCGTCGTAGGCAGGCCGCGTCACGAAGTCGTAGGACAGATCCGGACCACCGTGCGACATCTCGCTCATGTAATCGATTGGCAGCGCGAGCTCCTCGAAAGTAAATCCCCCCAGCTTCCGCACCATGTCGGCGATGAGCTGATTCGCCGTCAGCGACAAGGGATGGCCGGCCCACCAGACCCGTCCATTGGGGTCGCGCTCGATGCCGAGCAGGCCATTGGCATCGAGACGCAGCATTCCGTCCCCGAGTACGCCCAGCTCGTGCACCGCGTCACCGATCACGAGCCGTTCGGCGGCGAATGTCGGGTCAAGCCAGTTCAGCGTGGGTTGACCCTGCTTGAAGTAGTGCAGGTATACCCAGCGGCGCTGCACGCCATCGACGCCCCGCACGACATCCGTGGCGCTCCAGTCCGTGTCCTTGACTCCCGGCTCGTAAAATATCCCGGAATGGAGCTGTCCCACGATGTAGCCCTTGGCCTGCAGGGCGTCCACCGTGGCCGGACTCAAATTGACGGAGTCGTGTCCCGCGGGGACGGGAGGCAGCAATCCCCAGTCGGCAGGGTCGATACGCACCATGTGGTAGAGACCGGGGTAGTCGGCGTACGCCCTTTCGGCCAGGCGGAAGTCGGGTCCCTTGCCGGTGTGCCCCGGAACGATATCGCCGATGACGATAGCGCCATGGGTACGCGCGGCCGCGACAAGATCCTTGTATTGCGCCTCGGTGCCGAACGCCGGATCGATCTCGAAGCTGATGCGATCGAAATTGCCGTCGATGGAGGGCGTATAGGCGAGATCGCGTACGCCGCCCGAGCGCTTCATCGGGCCGGTGTGCATGCCCTGGATTCCGATCGCCTGGAAAGAGCGCCACAGCCGCTCATCGGCAAGCGTGGCCAGGACCGAGGTGCCGGGAGCCGCGGCGATGGTCGAGGCCGGATAGGCGGTGAACCACACCGACGCCCGGGACACGGCCGCCCGCGGCTGCGGTTTGCCGTAAGGGTGCTGCCACTGGAGGGCGTTGCCCGAGTAACGCTGCGCCAGCACTTGCGCCTGATGCAGCATCGAGCGCTCTTCGAGCCAGTGAATATAGGCCGTGGCATCGGCAGAGGCCGGCTGCCCGGCGGGGCTCTCCGCAGGCTGGGGCAGGCCAGCGCCGAGCGCCGGGGAAGCCGTAAATAGAAGTGCAGCGAGGCAGGCCCAGAGAGGCTTCATGGTAGTGCGGGGAGTGTGCTAGTCAGAGTCGGCAAATCTCAATACGACCTTGCTTCGTTGGTAGCTGCGCGGTTCCGTGTCCCGTGTGCGCGCACCGAGGGTCACACGATAGAGAGATGGCGCAACGGGCTCAAGGGCCGCACCCTGGATATCCTTGATGACCCAGCCCTGAATCTCAGCGCCACGCCACCTCGATCCGGTCCCGGATGGCTCGCCTTGGCAGCGCTACGACCGCCGTTGCCTGCGCGGCATCCCAGGTCCCCGGCCCGAGGGCCTTGCCGTCGACGGATATCGAGGCGGGTTTGTCGGCCGCGTGGATGTGTAGTTCGTATGAACGTGCCGGCAACTGGCCCTGAAATGAGCCGCGGGTGGGTTCGATGACGAGATGGTGGAGGCCATTGCTATCCGTGGCGTACCTCAAGGCCGTCACAGCGTACTCTTCCTTGTCGTAGGCAAGCGAAACCCCGTCATCTTCGTACAGATCGAAGCTGCCTTGGCCTGATCCGTAGACATTGAGGATGAGCGTGTCCAGGGGCTTGGCGTTGGAGTAGTCGCTTACGCCCTGCTCGGGGACGAGCGCTCCTTCGCGAACAAATACCGGTGTTTCATCCACGGCGTAGTGCGCGGTGAAAGTGCCGCCCCCCGCGTAGCGCCTGCCGTTGAAGAAATCGATCCACTGACCCGGTGGAAGATAGATGGTCTGATCGCCGCTCGGATCGTACACCGGAGCGACCAGCATCTCGTCTCCGAAGAAGTATTCGTGCGAATGGCGGTAAGCCTCTTCGAGCTGCGGGTACTTGAGGTACAGCGGCCGCAATATTGGGAGAGACTCACGGTGCGCCAGCCATGCGTACGTATACAGGTAAGGAATCAGTTGCGTGCGCAAGGTGAAGTACTTCTTCATCAACGCGACGCCCTGAGCGCCGTAGATCCAGGGCATGCGCAGGTTGCCCTCGCGGGGGTTGGCGTGAGCGCTGTGCATCCGCAGGAGCGGGCTGAAGCTGCCGAACTCGATCCAGCGCGCATACAGGTCGAAATCGATCTTCTTACCGTGAAATCCACCGATGTCATGACTGATGTAGGGAACCAGCACGTTGCCGCCACGGGCCGTGAACGCGACCTCGTAGGCGAGTACTGGCCACTGCGAATACGTGTCACCGGTAAAGAACGCCGGATAGCGCTCGCTGCCCCAGTCGCCGTAGCGGCCCAGGATGAATCCGCGCCGGCCAGTTTGCTGCTGCATGTAATCGAAGAAGACCTTGTTGGTCCATAGCTGCTTGTTGAGGCCGGGCATGTCAACCGCACCGCTGCCACCATCGACCCACCAGAAGTCCACGCCTTCCTGCATCAGCGGTCCATGCAGCTCGCGCATGAAAATCTCGGCCTGCTGTTGATTCGACAGATCGAAGTAGATCCGTATGGACGGCTCGACATCCCGGATCGCGACCGGGCCGAGCAGCAGTCCGCCACCCCTCTCGCCGGGTTCCACGCGCAGGACGATCTGGTTCTGCCGGCCAGCCATGACGTAGGGAGCAATGTCGGTGTAGGTCAGTCTTTGCGGCCAATGGACTTTGCTGTGTGTCGCCTCCTGGCCGTTGACGAATATCCGGTAGGTCTTCCCGACCTCGCCCAAATACACATACAGCTTTTCTGGGAGCTTGGCCGGCAGTCGAACCGATGCCCGGTACCAGCCAATGCCTTGATAGCCCTTGTAGCCCTGCTCTTGCCAGGGCAACCCGATGCGGATCGGCTTCCAGCGTGCCTCTTCGTGATCCGCCGCATACCAGTGATGACTCAGGCCCTGATCGTGAGGATCGGCGGAAAATCTCCACGCCTTTGAGATATCCAGGTCGAACGACGCCTGCGGGGGCGGCGGACGGCCGAGCGCTTTCAGCACCTGCGGTGCATGGCTGTCGCTGAACGACAGGATGCTCTCGTCAGTGTTGGCGTAGCCCGGATGATCGTTGAGGCTCAGCTTGATGCCCTGGCTGTGCACCCAGCTCGAGAACTCTTTGGGATGCGGGATGAGCGGGCTCCAGTCATAGCCGCCGTCCCACCCGTAGTTGTGCCACGCGAAATCGAGCACCAGGGTGTCGAACGGAATGAGGTTCTGGCGCAGCCGCGAGACCTCATCCTCGAGGTGCCGCTGGTTGTAGCGTTTGAAGTCCGGCTGCCGGGACTCCTCGGAGTCGGGAAAGTATTCGAAATTGAGGTCCGTCACCATGGGACCGAGGACGTATCGCGGAATCATCGGAATCGGTCCGCACAGCTGCGCGTACTCCCGCAACACCTTCTGGTAGTCAGCGCTGTAGGTGAAGAGATACCAGTCCTGCGCATTTGGCGGCTGCCGCGGCTCTATCCACGTTCGGCGCGCATTCCACACCGGCGTCTGACTGTCATCAATGAAAGCGTAGCCGGAGCGGCTCAACAACCCGGGCTTCGCCTCGGCGAGCAGCACGTCAATCCCTGGAATGATGTCATTGACGGGGGTTTCCACATCCGAGCGCCCCGCGGGGAGATTGTCCTGGCTTACGTTGTCCAGCGAGTAGGGGAGTCCCCCGAGGTTGAGCGGGTCTTTGTCACCCGGATGCCACGCGTGCGCGGTGCCGGCGGAGTCGTTCCAGGTCACCTCGAGATTGGCAGCGGCAAATGCTCCCGATTGCAGGCGGTAGCGCACGGTCATGTCGCTGCTGGCCGCGATCAGCCAGCCATCCTT
>Ga0137410_10003942_pt1 | contig 10074 bp, 4 predicted proteins | sample CZODoug1_16funga_FD_108878 | JGI IMG/M metagenome (GOLD analysis project Ga0137410, IMG submission 108878) | Vadose zone soil fungal communities from Angelo Coast Range Reserve, California, USA - CZODoug1_16fungal (Illumina Assembly) | ecosystem: Environmental > Terrestrial > Soil > Vadose zone... | reverse complement strand
TGGTCGTTCTCCACGATCGCGCCCAACAGCCTGGTGCGCGCGCAGGTGTACGGCGTCTTGAAATTCACGCTCTCGCCCGGGAGCTATTCCTGGAACTTCATCCCGATCGCGGGCACCCAGTTCTCAGACTCGGGCTCGGCTGCGTGCCACAACTCGGCGCCCCCGCCGCCGCCTCCCCCGCCTCCCCCGCCCACGCCGGCGGTGAACGCGGGTCCTGACCGCTCGACGTATCCGGGCGTTGCGGCCAACCTGTCGATCGCGTTCAGCGACACCGGGGCGACCGACGCGCCGTGGAGCTACCAGATCCTGTGGGGCGACGGCAGCTCCAGTACGGGCAGTACGTCGAGCTCAGCGGCACCGATCACCGCCAGCCACGCGTACTCCGCACTGGGCCTCGACAGCGTGCGGGTATCGGTGACCAATAGCGCCGGCCGGACCGGCTCCGACTCGCTGGCGATCCGCGTCATAGCCCCGGGTACCCAGGTCGCGCTCCTCGCGGGTGACATCGCCGATTGCAACAACTCCGGCCGCATTCAGACGGCGGGGCTGCTCGACACCCTGGCCGGGACCGTCATCACCGTCGGGGACAACACGTACCCCACCGGCTCGACCGCCGACTACGCGAACTGCTACGCGCCCACCTGGGGCCGGCAGCTGTATCGCACCTATGCTACCATCGGCAATCATGATTACGGGCTGGGGAACGCCAACGGCACGTGGGATTACTTCGGCTCCGCCGCTGGGCCCCGCGGCGCCGGCTACTACAGCTTCGACATGGGCTCCTGGCACGTCGTCGTGCTGAACAGCAACTACACCTTCGTTCCGACGGCAGCCGGCTCCGCCCAGGAGCTGTGGCTCAAGTCGGACCTCGCCGCCACCAGCGGCAAGTGCATCCTCGCCGTGTGGCACCACCCGCGGTTCTACTCGTCCACGACGAGTCCCCTCTCGGCCGGAAGCTCGACGCTGCCGTTCTGGAACGACCTGTACGCGGCCCACGCGGACGTCATCGTGAACGGCCACATGCACGACTACGAGCGCTTCGCCCAGACCGACCCGTCCGGGAACCTCGATCTTGCCAATGGCATCCGCGAGATCATTGTGGGCACGGGGGGCGGCGGGTTCGACGCCCCCAATACGGTCCTCTGGCCGAACAGCCAGGTGCGGATCAGCGGCGTGTACGGCGTCCTCAAGGTCACGCTTTCGTCCACGGCGTACAGCTGGCAGTTCGTCCCGGTGGCCGGGCAGACGGCGACTGATTCCGGCACCACGGCTTGCCACAACGCCGGCACACCCCCTGTGAACCGTCCGCCCACGGCGGTCGCCGGCGGCCCCTATTCCGGCTCGGAGGGCGCGGGGGTCACGTTCAACGGCGGCGGCTCGTCGGATCCTGACGGTGATGCGCTCACGTACGGCTGGAGCTTCGGCGACGGCACGACCGGCACCGGGGCCACGCCCAGTCATAGCTACGTGGACAACGGCAGCTACACTGTGACCCTCACGGTCACGGACTCGAAGGGCGCAGCGAGCGCGCCGGCGACCACGATGGCGACGGTCGCGAACGCGTTCCCGACGGTTACGCTGCCGGCCAATCAGGTCGCCAGCGCGGGGAGCCCGTACACGTTGAGCGCGACGTTCTCGGACGCCGGCGTGAACGACACCCCGTGGGCGTACACGATCGACTGGGGCGACGGGTCGGTGCAGACGACCGGCAGCGCCACGGGCCAGGCGGCCGCAATCACCGCGACCCACACCTACGCCGCGGCCGGCACCGACACCGTGCGCGTGACGGTGACCGACAAAGACGGCGGCGCCGGATCCGCCAAGACTCCGGTGGCGGTGGCCGCGGTCAACCATCCGCCCACGGCTGCACCGGGCGGCCCTTACTCGGGCTCCGAGGGCGTGGTGGTCGCCTTCAATGGCGGCGGCTCGTCGGATCCGGATGGCGATGCGCTCACGTACGCCTGGAGCTTCGGCGACGGCGCTACCGGTACCGGTGCCACGCCGAGCCATACGTACGCCGACAATGGCAGCTATAGCGTGACGCTCACCGTGACCGACACCAAGGGGGCGGCGAGCGCGCCTGTCACCGTGACCGCGACGGTCGCGAACGCCGCGCCCGTGGTCAACGCGGGCGCCAACCAGGCCGCGAACGCGGGCAGTCCCGTCACGCTCAACGCCGGCTTCAGCGATCCGGGCGCGAACGACGCCCCCTGGTCGTACGCGATCGACTGGGGCGACGGCACGCCGCAGACCACGGGCAGCAAGACCAGCCAGAGCGCCATCACGGCGGGCCACACCTACACCGCCGCGGGCACGAACACCATGCGCCTCACGGTGACCGACAAGGACGGCGGGGCAGGTGCCGGGCAGGCGATCGTGACCGTGAGCCAGCCGCCCGCGAGCGTTACCATGCTCCTGGTCGGCAACATCGCCCGGTGCGACCGCACCAACGACGAGGCCACGGCGGCGATGCTCGACACCATGCAGGGCACCGTCGTCGCCCTCGGCGACAACGCCTATCCCAACGGCACGGCCGCCAACTTCCAGAACTGTTACGACCCGACCTGGGGCCGTCACAAGGCCCGCACGTATCCGGTGGTCGGCAATCGCGAATACGATTCAAGCGCCACGGCCGCTTCGTATTTCAACTACTTCGGCCCCGCGGCCGGCGATCCGACCAAGGGCTACTACAGCTACGACCTCGGCGCATGGCACATCGTGGTGCTGAACAGCAATTCCAGCTTCGTGCCCACCGCAGTGGGTTCGGCCCAGGAGGTTTGGCTCAAGGCCGACCTCGCCGCCACCACGAAACGGTGCGTGCTCGCAACGTTCCACCACCCGCGCTTCTACTCGACCACCTCGGCCTCGTTCTCACCGACCAACTCGGTGAAGCCGTTCTGGGACGATCTCTACGCCGCCGGTGCCGAGCTGATCGTCAACGCCCACATGCGCGACTACGAACGGTTCGCGCCTCAGACGCCGGCCGGCGCGGCGGACCCGGTGAACGGGATCCGCCAGATCATCGCCGGCACGGGCGGCGAGGGGCTGGACCAGGCCAATACGCTCATCATCCCGAACAGCGAGGCGCAGGTCAGCGGCGTGTACGGGCTGCTCAAGCTCACCCTGAGCGACGGCTCGTACTCCTGGCAGTTCGTCCGAGCGGGCGGCGCGGGAGTCGGGGATTCGGGAAGCGGCACGTGTCATTGAGCGCCGCACCCGAAAGCGCGGCGTAACGGCGTTCACCCAAGGGTGTAGCAGACCTGTTACATCCGGCCTGCGCACGGCCAACGCCGTTTGTGCAAGTTCCTGTCATTAAATGACATACCATCACAGCCGCCGCGCACGCCCCCTGCTCAATGGCGGGGATGTGCCTATTCGGACCCATGACTCGGCTGCACCCATGAGCGCCGTCCCGCGAGCAATGGCTCACACCCCGCCCGCCGAGCACCCTGGTTCGCTCGTCGTCGCTCGCTCGCTGGTAGAGCAGCTGGGTGAGGCGCTGCAGCACGAGCGCGTCGTCTACCTGCAGTGGAAGGGGAACTGGAAGCGCACCCGCTGGATGAGCGGCGAGGGAGATATCGATCTCCTGGTGCACCGCTCCGCCGAGGCACGCTTCTCGGCCGTGCTGTGGGCGCTGGGATTCCGCCGCGCCGACCCGCCACCCGCCAGCGCGATCGCCGGCATCGAGAGCTACTTCGGTCTCGACCCGATCACGGGCCGGCTGATCCACGTGCACACGCATTATCGGCTCGTGGTCGGCGGAATCTGGCGCACCGTGTACCGCCTCCCCATCGAGGAGCCGTTGTTGGCTTCGGCCGTGCCGGGGGCGGTGTTCCCCGTCCCCGCACCCGAGTTCGAGCTCATCGCGTTCGCGGCGCGGATGGTGCAACGCTACAACGCCCTAGACACGGTGCTGCGGCGGCACCCCCGCTGGCTGAAAGGGATCCAGGTCGAGCTCGACACCTTGCTCGGCAGAGCGAACCGCGCCGCGCTGGCGGACATCCTGGCGACGCACCTCCCGACCCTCGACGCGCAGTTCATCGACGAGTGTCTTGCGTCGTTGCGTCCCCGATACCCCCGCTGGCGGCGGCTGGTGGTGCGGCGCGAGCTGCACCGTCGTCTGCTGCCGCACGCGCGACGGCCGCCGCTGACGCTGACGCTCAGCCGCATGATGCACCGGTTCCTCACGCTGAGCGGCCGGCTCAAGCTCATCCGGAAACGCGGCAAGCATTTCGCGCACGGGGGGACGGTCATCGCGCTGCTGGGCGGCGACGGCGCGGGAAAATCTACGTGCGCGCGCGAGATCACCGACTGGCTCTCCGACGAGTTCGGCGTCCTGACCGCGCATCTGGGCCGCCCGCCCCGCTCGCTGCTCACCCTCGCCGTGGGCGCCGCGTTCCGGATCGGGCGGCTGCTGCGCCTGACCGCGGAGGCGGACGAGGATCGCGAGCGAGTGCCGGCGTACCTCGCCGCCCTGCGGGACGTCTGCACGGCCCACGACCGCTACCGGTTGTACCTACAGGCGCGCCGCTTCGCGCTGGGGGGCGGGATCGCCCTGTGCGAGCGCTATCCCGTACCCGAGAATCCGACCTTGTCGGGGCCGCGACTCGACGCCTTTGCGCCGCTCGCCCGGACGCGGCTCGGCCGCTGGCTCGTGGCGGTCGAAGCCCGCTATTACCGGCACATTCTCGCCCCCGACGTCCTCGTCCTGCTGCGCGTCGATCCTGAGACGGCCGTGCGGCGCAAGACCGACGAGCCAGCCGAGTACGTGCGCGCCCGCTGCCAGCTCGTGTGGGATACCGATTGGAGCGGCCGGCGCGTGCATATCGTGGATGCCAGCCGGCCGCTGGCCGACGTGCTCGCCGAGTTGAAAACCATCCTGTGGCGCGAACTGTAACGGCGTCATGACCAAGCGGAACGGCGCGTCGCGCCCGATTGTCGTCGAGCTGGTGGGTCCGGCGGGCGTGGGGAAGAGTGCCCTCGCGGAGCGATTGCTCGCGCGGCACGACGTGGTGCGCGCCAGCGTCTGGAACCTCCCCCGGGCGCTCTTGCTCGAAAGCGGCGTCCGGTCGCTCCCCCAGCTGGTCCGCCTCTGCATCGTGACCCGCGCGCTGCCCCGTGAGGAGCTGAAGCAGATCGTTCGCCTCAACGCGCTGCGCCTGTTCGTCCGGCGCCGGGTCGCCGGCGCTCGTGTCGTGGTGCTCGATGAAGGGCCCGTCTTCGCGCTCAGCTGGCTGCGCGTGTTCGGTCATCCGCGCCTCCAGAACGGGCGGGCCGAACCCTGGTGGCGCGCCACGTACGCGGTCTGGGCCGTCCTGCTCGATCGCCTGGTGCTGCTCGACGCCCCGGAGCCGGTGCTCACCTCGCGCATTCGCGGTCGGCACAAGCCGGCCGACGTGTTCCGCCAGATGGCGGACGGGGAGATCCGCGACCTGGTGGCGCGCTACCGGATCGCCTTCGAGCGTGTGTTGGGCGGGCTGGCACGCGCGGGCGGGCCGCCGCCGGTCATGCTCGCCACCACGGAGACCACCCCCGGCCGTCTGGGCGATGCGGTGCTCGAGCTGCTTGCGGAGCGTCCCCGTGGCTGACGCCGTGCGCATCGCGACGCCTCTGGCCGACGCGCCGCGCCCCGCGACGCTGACGCAGCGCGCCTCGCTGAACGTCATCGCGTCGCTGCTCGACTACGGCGCGAAGGTCGCCGTCGGACTGGTCGTCGTGCCCATCCTGGTCGGGGGACTGGGTCGCTCACTGTACGGCGTGTGGGAGATGCTGGGCCGCCTCGCGGGCTATATGACCGCGGGCGACGGCCGGCCCACCCAGGCGCTGCGCCTCGTGATCTCCAATTTGCAGGCGAGCGACGACGACGCCGTCAAGCGCCGTTACGTCGGCGGCGCCCTAGTCGTCTGGCTGTTGTTCCTCCCGGTCGTCGTCGCCGCCGGCGCCGCACTCGTCTGGCTCGCACCGACGATCACCAAGGTGGCGCCGGCGCTGGTCCCCGTGGTCCGGCTGACCTGTGCCCTGCTCACGGCGAGCCTGTTGTTCGGCAACCTCGCGTCGTTACCCGAGTCGGTGCTGCGCGGGATGAATCTCGGATACAAGCGCATGGGGCTGCAGGCGGGGCTCGAGCTGGTGGGCGGCGCGCTGGTGGCGGGCGGCATCTACGTCGGGCTCGGCATGATCGGGGCCGCGGGCGCCCAGGTCGCGTTCGCCCTGCTCATGGGGCTCTGCTTTTGGTGGGTGGTGCGCAAGTATGTCCCCTGGTTCGGCGTCGCCCGCCCCACGCGCACCGAGATCAGGGGGTTGCTCGGCCTGAGCGTGTGGTATTCCGCCGGCGAAGCGATCACCAAACTGTTGCTCGCGAGCGACGTGATCATCCTCGGCATGGTCCTTTCCCCCGCGGCGGTCACCCCCTACGTGCTCACCGGCTACGCCGCCCGCATGGCGGTCAACGTGCACGTCCTCGCGGCCGGGGGCGCGATTCCCGGCATCGGCGGCGTGATCGGCCTGCGCCAATACGAGAAGGCCGTCGGGTTGCGGAACGAGCTGCTGTCGGTTACGTGGCTGTTTGCCGCGACCGTCGGTGTCACGATCCTGCTCTGGAACCGCTCCTTCCTCGGCCTCTGGGTCGGCTCTCAGAACTACGCCGGCACATGGGTGAACCTGCTCATCGTGTTCGTCATGGCGCAGACGGCGTTCGTCCGCAGCGACGCCTACGTCATCGATTCGGCGCTGCAGCTGCGCCAGCGGGTGCTGGTGACCGTGGCGGCCGCGGTGCTGACCATCGGCTTGAGCATTCTGTTGACGCTCCGCTTCGGCGTGCTCGGCTTGTGCGCCGGGATCCTGGCCGGCCGGCTGACGCAGTCGATCGCCTACCCGTACCTGGTGCATCGCTGTCTGGGCGTGACATCGCGGGCGTCGCTCGGCAGCATCGCGCGGCCGCTCGCCACCATGGCCGTGCTGTTTAGCGCCGCCGCCTATCTCGGCGACCGGATCCTCATGCAGCACTGGATCCCGTGGGTCGTGGGGGTCGTCGGGACCGCGCTGCTCGTGTTCGGCCTGGCGCTCGCCATCGGACTCCCCGCCGACGCCCGCACCGCCGTGCTGCGGCGGGGGCGAGAGCTCGTCCGGAGGATCCGGTGAGCGGCGAGCCGCGCCTGAACCCCGTCGTGCGCTGGGCGTTCTATCTCCTGGTGTGCTCGATCCCGTTCGAGTTCCCCGATCGTTCGTTCCCGGTCGAGATTCCGACGCTCACCGCGTCGCTGTTCCTGTTCGCGACGCTGCTCGACCCGCGGGCGTGTTACGCCCGGAAGCCCGCGGCGCTGCTCTGCTTCGTGGCGTACCTCTACGCGTACTGGCTGTCGGCCGCGTTCAACGGCCGCGACCACGTCGCGACCGAGCTGATCACGCCCGATTACTGGGACCAGGTGGTCAAGCAGTTTCTCCTCATCGTGCAGGGCGTGATCGTGTTGTGGGCCGGCTACAACCTCATGCGCACCGAAAAGATCGGGCGAGAGGCCATGGCCGTCTTCGCCCTCGCCTGCGTCGCGCGGGCCATGCTCCCGATCCTGGGGATCGCCCGCACCGCCCGCACGGAATGGGGCGGCGGCGAACGCATCACGGCGCTGGGCCAGAACGCGAACAACAGTGCCATGATCCTCGGGGCCGGTCTCATCGCGCTGCTCGCGCTCCAATACGGATTGGAGCGACCGTTCGTACGCCGCCGCTGGTTGTTGTGGCCCGCGTTTGGCCTGCTCGGCGTCTCCGTCGTGGATACTGGCTCCCGCGGAGGGCTGGTCGCGCTCGGCCTGGGCCTCGTGGTGTTCGCCATCGGGCGCGCTCACTCGACGTGGATCCGGGTACGCAACGCCGCCGTGACGGCGCTGGCCATCGGCGTTCTGGTCTACGCGACCTACGCCAACAGCCTGATGCGCGCGCGATTCGCGGAGGCGCTGGAGCGCGGTGCGCTCGCGGGGCGGGAGCGCATTTATCCGGCCCTCATGCACATGGCAGCGGAGCGACCGCTCGTCGGGTGGGGGCCGGTCAACAACAAGTACGAGCTCGGCATTCGCTTGGACGAGCGCATCCGCCGCCGTCGGGACGCCCACAACCTGATCCTCGAGGTGCTCACCGCGACGGGCGCCCTCGGCGTCGTGCCGTTCCTCCTGGGTCTCGGCCTGTGCGCCCGCGGCGCCTGGCAGGCGCGCCGCCGGGCCCATGGCGTGCTCGCCCTGGCCCTTCTGGCCGGCGTCATGCTGGCCAACATGAGCGGCAACTGGATCGCCTCCAAGTTGCTCTGGCTCGTTCTCACGTACGGGCTCGCCAGCGCGACGTACCCCCTTGCTGTGCGCCAAGCGCCCGCGCGGGCCGGGCCGCCCGCGCCACGCCCCAACTGGCGCCGGCTCCCGACCCTTGCATCCAGCGGCGTCGACGATCGGCGCGCAGACCCGGCCTGAAGCTGGGGCGAACTTGTAACGCAACTGCCACAGGGGAGCCAGCCGGGGCCTGCCCGTCGTCTATAACGATCTGTGGCCGAACAACTTGAGTGAGGACGCAATGCGTACGTCTCTTGCACTTGCCGCCCTCGACACTATGACCCAATCCCCCACTCCCCGATGTGTGGCATAGCCGGCCGGTTCCACCCCGCCCAACTCGCGCCTGAGCCCAGTTGGGCCGCGCGGGCGTCGGCGTTGCTAGCGCATCGCGGGCCGGACGGGGAGGGTCACTGGGAGGACGAACGCTGCGACCTCGTGCACCGGCGCCTCGCGCTGATCGACCTCTCGCCCACCGGCGCGCAGCCGATGAGCAACGAGGACGGAGCGGTCCTGGTCGTCTACAACGGCGAGATCTACAACTACCGCGCCCTCACGGCCGAGCTCAAGGCGCGCGGGCACCGCTTCCGGAGCACCTCCGACACGGAAGTGCTCGTCCACCTGTACGAGGACGAGGGCGAGCGCATGGTGTCGCGGCTGCGGGGCATCTTCGCCTTCGCGATCTACGACCGGCGGCGTGGCCGGCTGTTCCTCGCCCGCGACCGCTTCGGGGTCAAGCCCCTGTTCTTCACCGTCCAGGATGGGGAATGGGCCTTTGCCAGTGAAATGAAGGCGCTGCTTGCGCTGCCGGGGTTCCGGCCCGAAATCGACCGCCAGGCCTGCTATGACTTCCTCGGTCTCGGCTACATCCCGGAGCCGGCCACCGGATTCGCGAACATTCAGGCCCTGCCGCGGGGGAGCTGTCTCACCATCAGCCGTCAGGGGCATCACCTGCGGGAGTACGAGCAGATCGCGGCGCACCCCGACCGGGGGCGCACGCTCGCCGATGCCGTGAGTGCCGCGTCCGGCTCGCTCCTCGCCGCGGTCGGTGCCCAGTCGGTGGCCGACGTACCGGTCGCGGCGCTCTTGTCCGGGGGCATCGACTCGTCGCTGGTCGTCGCCGCGCACGGCCGCGCCACCGGCCAGCCGACGACGACGTTCAACGTGCGCTTCCCTGACCGCACCCACGACGAGACCACGACGGCGTTGACGGTGTCTGCGCACTGCGGAACCAACCACCACACGATCGACCTGAGCGATACGGCGCTCACGACCGACGCGATCCTCGACCTGCTGCGGCACTTCGACCAACCGTTCGCGGACACGAGCTTCCTCCCGATGTACTGGATCTCCCGCGCCGTTCGGGACCGCGGCATCATCTGCACGCTGTCGGGGGACGGGGGCGACGAGGCGTTCGGAGGCTACGCGAGCTTCTGGCGCGCCAACCGATTGGTCCGCCTCATGCAGCTGCCGCGCTGGGTCGCGGCGGCGGCGCAGGCAACCGGACGTGGGCTCACGCGGTGGACGCGGGACTGGGGGCGTCAGGTCAGCAAGGCGGTCCGCCTGGCCCGCGCCGGCCGGGCCGACTCGGCGGTGCTGCTCGCCGGCCTCGCCAACTACCTGTCCGAAGAGCAGAAGGGGGCGCTGGTCCTCCCCGCCGCCCGGGAAGGGCTCCTCGCCGTGCACCGCCATTTCAACGGCCACCAGCCGCCCGGCGTGTCCGATCTGGAGGAGCTGTCGCGCCGGCTGACGGAGACGTTGTTCG
>Ga0137410_10003936_pt1 | contig 10088 bp, 3 predicted proteins | sample CZODoug1_16funga_FD_108878 | JGI IMG/M metagenome (GOLD analysis project Ga0137410, IMG submission 108878) | Vadose zone soil fungal communities from Angelo Coast Range Reserve, California, USA - CZODoug1_16fungal (Illumina Assembly) | ecosystem: Environmental > Terrestrial > Soil > Vadose zone... | reverse complement strand
GTTTCCCCTGCTTCTTGCTAGGATATTTTATGGTTCCAAACACAGCATGGGCGGTCGCGTAGCCATCCGATCCCGATATCTTGAAGGGAGCAGTATTCAGTTCAATCTCTGCGCCCAGGTCCGTGCGGCATTTGCGGGTGGCGTTGACCAGATCTTCAAAGCCCGGCCCCGGATCCTCACCGGCGTCACCTGCGATGATGAAGTCGCACTCCCTGCGGACGAGTTCGTACAAGGCTAGGTTTTCAAAGTGCGCCCCGTCGGAGAGATACGCGTACTTCGAACTGTCCGTTGCGGTCCCCAGCAGTTCGTTGATCAGGTACAAGAGAGAAAATGCCGGGCCGCCGTCCGGGCGCTGCCGGTACTGATCGTTCGAATGGCGGGGATTCGCAAGCCACACCCCCAGCCGCACGTTGAACACCGTCATCAGGAATGCCAGAGGCGCATAGGTGTGGTAACCCATGTTGGGGCTTACAGCCGCGCCAGAAATCGAGACCGCAGTGCCCAGGGATATGCCCCCGCGGGCAAAGCCCCACGAGTCCGTCTCCTGGTAGGCGCCTCCTGAATGCTTTTCCATCCGGTTGATCTCCGGACGCATCTCGGGAAATTCATAACCGCAGTAGTGCGGCGTGAACATGAACGCTTCCGCCTTGCGTTCTTGCCATGCGAGCCGTCCCCCATGTGAAATATCCAACGTCGCATTCAGAATGGGATACGGTCCGTTGTAAGGCTGGGCGGTCTTGGTCATTTCATTCGAAGACCCACTGTGCGTTCCTCTTTCCGGTTGCGGCGCCTTTGCAAAACTCGCAAGAAATATGTCGTCCGTGGGATCGAAACCCGTGAACGGTTGCGGCTCCCGTTTTGGATTAGAAGCTCCCAGGTAGCAACGAATAATGCGGTTGCGATAGAGAAGATTCATCGAAAATCGATTGATGTCTACCCGCCAGGAGAGAAACAGCGACATGCCGATGAGTATCGTAAACGCCCCTGCAAACCAATAAATCTCGTACTTGCCGGTCGTCAAGTCGATGGCTCCTCTGGTGACCGCCAAGGACTCGACCGCGCACGCCAGCAGGACCAGCAACCCAGTCACGAAAACCACAGGTGCTGTTTTTGCCATGATTTCCTTTACCTGTGAATCCGTCGTGTGCGGCGATCCCGGAGACTTGCCGGAGGTGCCCTTGCCCCATCCGAGCAGCGCCCCGTATCCGCTATGAACCACCCAGGCCACTGCGGCCGCTCGTTTTGCCCAGGTATGGTGCAGCAGACCTTTTGCTGCCCAGGGCGCGAAGAGGGCCAGACTGAATAGCGCGCTCCAAATGAGCGCCCATAACATCAGCCAGCCACCCAACCGCCCCCACCATTCCTGCATTTCGTTACGCAGCGCGAATTTTGCAAGCCCGATGTGCAACGTGCCCGCCAGAAGAAATGCAAGCACGACAAGAGGCGTCCCCCAACTGACGGCATGCCAGGCACTCATGGCCGCGTCTGCGGCAGCTTTCCAGCGGTACACGATGAAACTAAGCCCATAGACTTCATATCCCGCAAAAATCCCAGCCGGCAGGGCCCAGAGTACATTTGAAAACTCGGGCGCGCGCGGGGGATCCCCGGGGTTTGCTATTCTGGCGACGATCCACCCCGCCAGGTGTCCCGCCGTGTAGACGATCATTCCCGCCAGGATCGAAAAGGATAGCGTCCATTCGGCTGGATAACTCCACAGGGCGTAGCTTAGCAGCACGGCTCCTGCGAAAAGCGGCACCACAACGAACACCAAGACGCACTTCGCTTGGGCAAACTTGCGCTGCTTCCCTCCACCGCACGTACTCGTGTTCAGAACTCCGACGGCAATCGCGATGATCAGCAAAATGGCGGCCACAATGCTGAACACCAGCAACTTGGCGCCGTCGTAGTATCCGGATTCGAGATAAGCAAACGTAGCGCTGACGATCCAGGGAATCACCAGGATTCCGCTGAGGAACGCGATCAGAACGGTTTGGTTCAGCAGCAGGTTCCGCAGATAGAGAGCGATCGCTGCCCAGGTATCCGCGCCCAGAAGCCCTACTCTTGGAGTTAAGTAGTTGCTGTAATCGCGGAGAAAATTGACCTCCGGCGCCTCCTCCGCACCGCCCGGGAGCGCCGCCTCCACCCTTTCGATGCCTTGCTCGCGAATCCACCGCGCCAGCCAGCTTCCGATGTAGCCCCCGCCCGAAACCGTGGAAAGATAATCCACCTGCTTCAGCAAGCCATACTCGGCAAGCGTTTGCAGCACGCCGAGATGAAATGTGGCGCTGCGGATTCCTCCGCCGGAGAAAGCCAACCCGACGGTTTTGCCGGGCAACCGCGTGCCCTTCGGTGTCCTGTCCCGCACGCCTTGCAGTTCCTTCTCTTCCGCTTTTTGAACGTCCTCAAAGGTGGCCATGACCTGCCTCCGTTGCGAATTGGCTATGCATGGTATAAAGAAAATGGCGTATTACCAAAACAAGTTAGTGGCCCGCGGAGACCTTCCGTTTCACGGGAAACCCTCTAGAATCATTTGGAATCAATTATTTTGCTAGAATTCCATCCGTCCGGAAGGAGAGACCATCATGCGGCGGAACGGACTAGGAAAGCTTTTCGCGGGGATTTCCTGCCTCGCATCACTATGCCTCACCGTGGCTCTTCGGGGGGATGGATTGCCTCAGCAGGCCTCCCCAGCCGGCCAACTCGGCAAAGTGGATTTTCCCACAAGTTGCGCCGTCGAAGTGCAGCCCTCGCTCGAAAAGGGCCTCGCCCTCCTGCACTCGTTCCAATACAAGGAATCGGAGAAGACCTTTGCCGACGCCGCGACCCGGGATCCGAAATGCGCCATGGCGCACTGGGGCAAGGCCATGGCCGCGTATCATCAGATTTGGGATTTTCCGAATGACAAGACGCTGAAACAGGGTCGCAAGGAGATCGAAAAGGCGCAAAAGCTCCATCCCACCAACGCCCGCGAGCAGGACTTCATCAATGCCGCCGCCGCGTTCTTTCAAAAGAAGTCCAGGATGTCCCATGCGGATCGGACGCAAGCCTACGCCTCGGCTCTTGAAATGTTGCACGCAAAGTCTTCTGGAGACGTGGAAATCAGCTCATTCTATGCGCTCTCTCTGATCTCGCTTGCCGAAGAAGACGTGGACAATATCGCAAACCGGAAGAAGGCCATCTCAATTCTCGATCCACTGCTCCAGTCGCGCCCCGATCATCCCGGAGTCGCGCATTATCTGATTCACGCCGCGGACCGCCCGGAGTTTGCGCCGCAAGGTCTTGCAGCGGCCCGCCGCTACGCGGCCATCGCACCGGATTCCGCGCACGCCTTGCACATGCCTTCCCACATCTTTGTCCGACTAGGCCTCTGGCAGGACTCTATCGCCTCGAACATCGCCGCGAACACTTCGGGCGCTCATGCAGCGGAAATGCATCTTGCCGAATCCCACTATCAAACCCACGCCATGGACTTCCTCAGTTACGCGTACTTGCAAAGCGGCCAGGAAGCCAAAGCACGTGAAGTCATCGAGCACACGGACCATGTCGTTGGCGCGAGCGAGGAGGACAGAGCCGACGATCGCGCCTATCTTGCTGCGCGAACCGCCCTCGAGCTGCACCGCTGGAAAGAAGCCGCCGCATTGCCGATTCCCGCGCTGCAGAAGAACTGGCAGGACACCACCTACTGGGCCCGCGCCATCGGTGCCGCACGCACTGGAGACGTGGCCAAAGCGGAATCTGCCGTAAAGGAACTCACGCAACTCGTCGCCGAGCGCGAAAAGCACGCGCGTAGGAGTGGCTATCCTGTTTCGAATGAGAAGGCCTCCGACCTCCGTGAAGCGGAGGCCTGGCTGGCCTTTGCCAAAGGAAAGTCCGGCGAAGCTCTGCAAGAACTGCGAGCCGCCGCGGACCGCCAGGACAAAGACGGCGGAGAATCCGTCGGCATCCCTGCACGCGAAATGCTCGCGGACATGCTCCGAGAACTCAAGCGTCCCGCCGATTCCCTTGCCGAATACAAGACCGTCCTGAGAAATTCGCCGAATCGCTTCGATGCCCTTTACGGAGCAATGCGGGCCGCGGCGTCCATCAATTCACCTGCTGCTCGCAAAGAAGCGCTGGCGTATTCCAACCAGTTGATGGTGTGTTGTGGCTTTGGAGGGGATCGGCCAGAATTAAAGGAATTGGCGACTTACGCTGCCTCAAGCGAGCAGGAATTAGATCCCAGTCGCGCAATCATCCAATAAGAGCAAGGGCTTCTACTTTTTCAGCACGACTCCCTTCAAGACTCTTAGGCGGGGAATCCCTTCCGACGTCTTTCCTGCGCACCTATCGACGCGGATCTACTGAACCTTGTTGTGTTGAGCGTTGCCGCCCCACGCATACCATCCGTCGGCGTCCTTGTTCCCCGTCTTCAGGCAGATGAGCCGCCCGTCGGAAGTTCCGGCATAGATATTGCCCTTGGCCAGCGCCGGTTGAAACGCGATCGGCGCCTTCGTCGCATAAGAGAAACCAACGACGCCATCGCTCTGGTTTATGGAGACGAGATGACCGTCCGCTCCAGCGAGATACAAATAGTCGCGGCCCACTGCCGGCGGCGAAAAAATCTGCCCGCCCGGCGCGGCATGCGATCCGACAACTTCCGCCTGCCACGACTGGCGCCCATCGGAGGCACGCACGGAGTTGATGTAGCTCCCCTGCGCATTCAGAATTTGTCCCTTGCTCACCGCCGCGCGTGAACCCTGATAGGCCCACGCGCCAACGACCGTACTCACTCCCAAATTGTCGTTGGCCTGGGCAAGCTTCGCAGAAGACGGGGCCGCGCTGAAGCCCACCGACGAATCCAAGCTTGCAGTCGCTTGCGGCGAAAGGGCCACGCCGCCTCCGTTTCCCTTTTTGAGGTACTCGGCTTTGCTCTTGGCAATCAACTCCTTATCCTGCGCATCGCCTTTCTTGGCGTCAACTCGCGCAAGGCCTTCGAACATGTCTTTCCCAGTTCCACGCTTGCGCGTTTCATAGAGCCGGCCACCGGAGATTACCGGTGCGCTCGTAGCCGCATTCGCCTTCACCCACATCACGGAGCCGTCCGCAGCATTCAACGCATAAGAATTGCCGTCGAACGTCGTGAAGTACACGGCTCCATCGGAAATGACCGGCGCGGTAATCACATCCCCCGAGATTTCCTGTTCCCAGATGTGCCGTCCAGTTTTCAGATCTGCCGCCAGCAAACGATGACTTCCGCCCGGCCACGCTGCCCGCGGATGGAACTCTACGCGTTTCTGCGGCCTGCCAGTTCCCGCGGGATGCGCCATATACAGCACGCCCCTGTCGATTGCCGGTTGGCTCATCAGCGGGTCTCCCAACCACTCCTGCCAGACCACGCGTCCCCTTCGTTCGTCCACCACGATCAGCGTGCAGCTCTCCGTGTTAAACGCCACTAATCCATCGGCCACCACCGCAGCTGTCGGCCCGTCGTCACCCGTCTGAATCTGCCAGATGATTTTTCCAGTTTCCGCATCCACCGCGTAAAACTCGTGCGAGCCGTAGCCACCACCCACAAAAAGCATCCCGTCCGCATACGCCGGTGTGGCGATCGGCCGTCCACCCGGGAGCCGCAGCACCCACCCGCTCCTCCCGTCGGGCGTGCCAAACGAAGTGGCTTCCAGGTCACGCTTCGGCGATGGAAGATTCACGTTCACCGCCGCGCTCAAATCAATCCGCCGCACGGCCTGTTTCGCTGTCCCGTCGGCCGCCTTGCCCGCAGTCGCGGTCTTGAGCTCATGGTTTGAATCCGGCCTGCATAGGGCCGTCACACCCAGAAGCAAACTCAGGCTCACACCAAGAAACAGCGTCCAACGGGTCTGGGAAGACATAGAACCTCCATGGCGCAACGCATTCTGGGGACGGTTGCGCTTGGAGTTAGAACGTCCAAGTTGAAAAACCTTGCAGAGGTTGGTGGGAATTTTCTGCTACGCCTCAATCCACGAAATCGATGACCGCCCCTTCGCGCCGATCCTGGAATCCGGCGAACTGGCCGAAGTTTGGCGCGGTCACATTGTTGTATACCGCGTTGAAATTGCCGTGATTTGTGACGTTCAGCGAGTACACACCGAGGCGGACGTGATGCCCCTTGCCTTTTCCATGCTCGGAGCCAAGAAAAGGGATGCGGAATTCACGATAGAGCTTCACGTCCAGCGTGAAAAACGAAGCGAAGCGCTGCCCGTTGGGCGTCCCCACATAGTCTTGCAGCGCATCAATGTTGGAGTAGGGATAGCCGGTGTGTATATCCGCGATAGGGCTGAACTTAAAGCCCCGCGGCAAGGAAACAATTCCCCAGGTCACAACGCGGTTGGGCACGTCGTAAGGCAGGATGCCGTACACATTGGGGCGAATTACGGGTTGCGCGAAAGGAATGAGCACAGCCGAAAGATTGTTCAAATCCCCGCGTGTGCGGCTCCGGACGTAGGAGACATTCACCTCATCGTTTCGATGAAAGGTGAAATGTATGGTGCTCTCCAGCTCCCGATAATGCGATGAGCCCGTGTTCGTGAGAGCCAAAAAGGATTGCGCACCCGGCGCAGCCGTGAACGGATTCACGGCAAGAAGATACGTCGTGTGGCTATCGATGTAGCCGACGCGCAAAAACACATTTTTCCGCAACTCGCGTTCGACTTCGATGTTCCACGTCAGGTTGCGCGGCGTCGTACCCGGCTGGTTCGGCAGCGCGCTTGACGTGAGCGGGTTCAGTCCGCCGGCATAGGCATTCGTGTAAGTAACCGGGGGCCCGCTCGGCAGGCCCGCCGTATCAAACGGGGTAATCACGCGAGTGGGGTTGGCTGCAAAGTCTCCCGCCAGCAGCGGCAGCAAGCTATAGAACAAGCCCACGCCCGTTCGAATGACGGTCTTGCCGTCTTTGCCCGGACAGTAGGCCACACCGGCGCGCGGAGCCGCCGCCGCGGACCAACCCTTGGTCTCGCTCGACAAGCGTGCTCCCAGATCAACAGCCCAATTGGCGTTCAGTACCCAGTGATCCTGGATGAATTCGGCCACGGCCGTGTCGGACGCATTCTGCGCCGTCCCAGGCAGAAAAGTGATCTCTTGCGCCCGCGTCCCGTCCTGGCGAAGAATCTGCACCGGATTCGAACTGCTGATTCCCGCGTACGAGCGATGATCGAGATCCACGCCCACGTGGAGTTCGTGGCGCCCGAGCCAGTGTTTCTCCGCAAATTGGTACGCGGAGACCAGTTGAAATTCCTTGCCCCGACGCGACCACTGATTGAAGAAATTCCCGCCCCAGCCTTCCGGCGTGACCAGCATGTCCGCCGGTCCCTGCCCATGCGCGTTGCCGTCAAACCGGGTGTACTGCGCAACGGTGCTGAAGATGGCGCCCGAGCGGAACTGATGCCGATCCGTGAAACCCACCGTCACGCCTTTTTGGTTCAGGTCGTTCGAGGCTGGCTGAGGAACGAGAGCACTGATATCCACGTGCTGTTGCCGCAACGGGAACGCATTCACCGTGAGCATCAGGATGTGTGTCTTGGAAAGGATCGCCTCTACGGTCGAAAAGGAGCTAAACCCCTGCTTCTTGCTGATGTCATTGGGCCAGGGCAAGCCGCGCACCGTGCGCTTTTTCATGTCGTACTGGAAAATTTCCGAAAAGAGCAGTTTGTGGGCAATTAGCGGTCCGCCAAAGTCCAGCCCCGGCGTCGCCTCCTGGAGTCCGATCATGCTCCCATTTTTCCCAAGCACGGAGGGAATGAAACTCTTTAGTCTGTAGTTCCACCGATCGTCAGGGGGTTTGGTTTCAACCGCGGTCAGTCCGCCGGAAAAACTTCCCAGGCCCGCGTTATACGGCGTCTTATACACGGCGAAGGACTGCACGGCATCTGTCGGCACGGGCACCGCGAAACTTCCGGTCACCGGATCGGTGGTCCGCGCGGAATTCACCAGCAACAAGCTCTGATTCTCGTCCGCGCCTTTGAAGTTCAGTTTTCCATCCTGCGTTTTCACTACGCCCGGAGTAACCGGCAGGACTTCCCGGATCTTCTCCTGCGCCGTCGGAAGAGAAATCAGTTGGCGCTGCGTGAGGGTCACACTCGGCGTGGACGCGCTCTCGGTAGCTATAGTCTCAGTATCTTCGCTTACCTCAACTTTTTCCGTGACCGTCTCCAGCTCCGCGCGAATATCCAGGGCAGTAGCCTGTCCCGCATTCACGGTGACCGTCTTTGTATAGGACTTAAATCCAGGCTGGCTGATGGAGACGGTGTATGTTCCTGGCTTGAGGCCCTTGAATTCGTAGTTCCCCGCCTCGTCCGTACCCGCTGCAAGCGCGCCGCCGTCGGGCCCCGGTGTCAGCTTCAAAATAACGCCTGCCAGGCCACTCGAGGTGTTCTCCTGCAGCGTGGTCACCGTCCCGTGAATGGACCCTGAATGCAGGCTCTCCGCAGCATTGCGGGTTTCTTGCCCAAAGACCGTGCTAGCCGCGAGCAGCAACGCAAAAACAGCCGCCGCTTCCAGAAACCAGCCGCATGCCATACGGCGTGCCCGCGCAGGCGCGGGGCAGGATGGCGCGGTTCTGCCAACGACAGGTCGAGGGAAGCTCATAGTTAAGTCAGCCCGAAGGCTAATTCCCAATTATCTCGCGACTAGTTCTAGTACACCGACGAATATCCGCGGCACCCTTGTCCAGCCAGTGAACACGGCTATCCGCCCAACTGGGAACTCCCCATCACTTGCGCCAGCCCAGTAAGATGCCCGCAAAAGGCTATCTGTCCCCTTCCAAAGGACGCATTCACACAACCTCGCTAGGTCCTGCCAACCCATCCTCGCGGGGCATGGGCATGTTCAGGGCTGCCTTAGAAGTGGAAGCCCAGTTCGGCCGTATACGTCCGCGGCGTCACAAAATGCGTTCCACTGAACGTGGACAGGAAATTATAGAGTGCCACTTTGTTGGTCAAGTTGATGGCCGTAAGTCGCAAGCTCCACTTGTAGCGATCGCCCTGGAACAGGTTGTCGTCGCCAACGCTTAGATCAAACAGGTGCCTCGGCGCGATGCGTGGAGGGTTGTGATCGTCATTTGCTGTTCCCGGCGCTGGAAGGCTGATGCGCGTCGAACCATATTGTGTGGGATTGCAAGTCGTGAGCGGTGCCGTCAAAGTCGGAACCTGGCTTCCGCAGAACAAGCCAGCCTGGATTTGCTGATCCGCGGTGATGCCGGTCAAATCCACGGGAGTCCCGGCGTCCGCCACAGGCACTGCGCCGGCAACCAGCCCGTTGTCATATCTCCAATTGAAGGCCATCCACGGCCAGTCCTTCTTCGGCTGGTATTGCAGGTGCGTGGTTTGCTGGAACTTCTGGTCGTGATCGATGCGGAACGCGCCGGCAGTCGTGAAATCCGTGCCCAACCCTCCCACTTGCGGATTGAAGAACCGGGAATTCACGCCGCTCATCACCACAAACGCCGTCAATCCATGAAAATTCGGCACGCTCGTACGCACTGAAAACCCGCTGATTTTTGAATTGTGCCAGGAGATCGGGAACGTAATAGGCGTGCCGAAGATGACGCCAAAGTCAAAGGCATTGTGCGTGTACTTCCACAGGTAGTCTGCGTCGACCACCACGTGTCGCCCGAAGGCCTGCTGGAACCCGCCGTGAAACTCGTTTCGTTGTCCGCCGCGAATCGGTCCTGGCGCTCCCAGTACGCTGGAGAAGACACCTGCCGCATCCCCGAGACTTCCGACGATCAAGTTTTCGTTGAAGGGAGTCTCCAGAATACGGGCATACGAAACCCGCAGCACGGTGTTCGAGGGCTTGAAGTTGTAGGCCACGCCCACCCGAGGCTCCACTTGGGAGTCACGGCTGATGCCGCGATAGATATCCCCGCGCACGCCCAGGTTGAACGACCAGTTTCCTGCCGTGATCGTGTCCTGAATATACAGCGCCACCCCCTTGATGTCGGTATGCCCATGAAAGCGGAGTAGGCTGCCTCCCTGCGTCAGGTCGAACGGCAGCAGAACCGCGCACGGATCGGGTGCCGGATTGCCGTTCGGGCATCCGAGCGAGGGCAGAAAAGTCGGATCAACGATCCCAAGCCT